>JGI20173J14856_1000348_pt1 | contig 11785 bp, 12 predicted proteins | sample NGESurdeep072012_8_FD_14856 | JGI IMG/M metagenome (IMG submission 14856)
TCACGGACGGTTGGCAGCATCGCGGCGACGGGCGATGGCAACTATGGGGCCGGGCGGTTGAGCTTCCACCTTTGGACTGACCCGACGACTCACCGACAGCGCCCCCAGCACAAAGGACTGGGAGGCGCTCTCGTCGCCAAAGTGACTACGCTCCGTCGTGCGAAGACTTAGCCTTGAAGAGGTAACCGACAGCGCCCGACAGGAGATGCCGGGCGCTGCTGTGCGAGGCGTGTCCCCGCTCAACCCTGCTCGGGGGAGAGCGGGGAACGGGGACGCGCTGCATTAATCATTCCAAACAGCCTCACACACAGCGCCAGGGACGAAGGTCCCCACATCCCGAAGTGGGAACGGCCACCGGTGATCAGCGATAGCCCCAGCGCCGCCGGATATGCGTTCGCCGAAAGCGGATCCGGCTACGGGACGACGTAGGGCTGGCGTTGAGCGGCGGCCACATGTGCCGCTGGCCGTTCCCTAAACGTTCGCTTTTGCGGAGTTGTTGCGCGCGGCTTCTCGTCCGCGTTCAGGTCATCCGCACGTCACGTGGGCCCTTCGCAGGACGTGGGTTGAGCTGGCGCCATGGTGACCCAGCGCCTCACTGATGCTGGCGCTGGGGCTGGCTGTGGCCGGCATGCTGCTGTTGCTCTGGCGCGTGTAGGTGCGCACCTCCCGCGTCATGTGATGCAGGCTGTGTCCTGCGGCGAAGGGTGGTGATCGCGACTCCTGCCAGGAGCAGTCCTCCGCCGACGGCCTCGACGGGGGTAGGGATCTCGCCCTGGACGATCCATGCCGCGAGGAGTCCTGCGACTGGGACCAGCAGGGCGAAAGGCGTTACGCGGCTCACGGGGTACCTGGCCAGCAGGGTGTTCCAGATCCCGTAGCCCAGCAGCGAAGAGATGTATGCCGTGAACATGGTGCTGGCGATGGCCATCGGGGATAGGTGCCCCAGGGCGCTGCCGATGGCGTGGGGTCCCCTCAACGACCAGCGAGAGCAGCAGCAGCGGCACCGGGACGACCAGGCCCGACCAGACCACCAGTGAAAGACCTGAACGGGCCCGGACCTTGCGGGCCAGGACGTTGCCGATGGACCACGACAGAGCTGCACCGAGAACCAGGATCAGGGGCAGGATCGGGGCGATGGCGCTGTGCCCCACCGCGACGATGATCATGCCGATGACTCCGACCCCGACACCAAGAAGCTGTTTGCGAGAGGGCTTCTCGCCCAGGAAGGCCGAGGAGAGCAGAACTGTGAGCAGCACCTGGGCTTGCAGGACCAGGGAGGTCAGGCCGGGCGGCATTCCGAGGTGCAGCGCGAGGTAGACGAGCGAGAACTGGCTGACGGACATGAACACTCCGATGAGGACCACGTTCCTCCACCCGATTCCCGGGGGGCGGACGAGGAACACGGCCGGGAGCGCAACGAGAACGAACCGCATCGCGGTGAACAGCAGCGGGGGGATGTCGGCCAGACCCGCGTCGATGACCACGAAGTTAGAGCCCCAGATAATCGCCACAAGGATGGCCAGGGCGGTGTCTTTGGGCTTCATGTCGCCAACACTGTCAGCCCAGACCCGGAACTACCAGCGAACGTTTCATGGCTCTACTATGTAGAGTCGCTTCATGATTGATCTCGTCGCACTTCGCTCACTGAAGGCCATCGACGTCCACGGGTCCGTGGTGGGCGCGGCAGAGGCACTGGGCTACAGCCCTTCTGCGATCTCCCAGCAGATCAAGAGACTCGACAAGCACTTCGGCCTTCCGTCGCTGGAGAAGTTCGGCCGGGGCATCATGCTCACCGAGCACGGCCGGCGCCTGGCCGAACAGGGCGCCTCCCTCCTGGCCCAGGTCGAGCTCCTGGAGGCCGGGGTGCAGGCCGAGGGCGGAAAGCCTTCTGGGGCAGTGAGGATCTCGGCGCATTCGACTGCATGCCGCGGCCTGCTCGCCCCGATGCTTGCCGAGCTCGAGGCCGCCGATTCTGCGGTGGCGGTGACGTTCGTCGAGAATGATCCGTGGGTCTCGGTCGATCTCGTTGCCACCGGTCAGGTGGACCTCGCCGTCGTCCACAACTGGAACACCCAGCCGCTGCGCATCCCTGCGCACATCCAGACTCTGGACCTGTGTGTGGATGTGGCCGATGTCCTGGTGCACCGCAGTCACAGGCTGGCGAGCCGGAGCGAGGTCACGCCACGGGACCTTGTGGACGAGTGTTGGGTGAGCAGCACCGCCGGAAGCATCTGCCACGACTGGCTGGTGCGTATGTTTGCCGATATCGGCGCCGATCCCCACATCCCGTTCTATGACAGCGAGTTCGCAACCCACATCGCCTTGGTGGAGCAGGGCGTGGCAGTAGGGCTTCTCCCCAGGCTGGGCAGGCCGTTGCTTCCCGAGTCGATCGTGGCGGTCCGCGTCATCGACCCGGTTCCCACCCGAAACATCCAGCTGATCTGGCGCCGAACCATGAGCCAGAGCCCGGCCATCCGTCATCTGGCCACCCTCCTGCAGACGATCGCCAATCCCGAACTGCTGCAAGCATCGCTTTAGAGTCATCCTGCGGGGGACGTATACCGCTGCCTCCACCACGGGTCGGCCGGCGACCGGGTGGGGCCGCGGAGATCGCGGCTTGGTGCAAGCACAGAGCGGACAGGTCCAGGAAGCGCAGGCGGGATCTTCGCAAGCGGATCGTCTTACGACGATTGCCAGGAGGCGCGATGCACCCTGGCGACCTGCGTTGCAGCCCTGGGATGAGCCGGTGGAACACTTCGGCGTCGTCGCGCCTTGAACCCAGCATGACCTCTATCGCAATCATCGGAGCAGGAGCAGGACTCGGGGCAGCAGTGGCGCGGCGTTTCGGCACGGAGGGCTTCACCGTCGGCCTCATCTCCCGCCACCAGGGGCACCTGGACGCGTTGGCCGGGGAACTGGCCAACGACGGCATACAGGCCAAGGGCTTCACCGCTGACGTGCGCGACCCGTCGTCCATCGCCAAGGCGCTGGAGCAGGTGAGCGAGACCCTCGGCCCGATCGAGGTGCTGCAGTACAGCCCGCTGCCGCAGAAGGACTTCATGCGGCCGGTGCTGGAGACCACCCCCGCCGACCTCGTCGGACCCATCGAGTTCTCCATCTACGGGCCCGTTGCCGCGGTGCACCAGGTGCTGCCGGGCATGCGATCCCTCGGCGAGAACCGCGGCACCATCTTGTTCGTCAACGGTGGGTCGGCCGTCACGCCGGGCCGCAACGTCACTGGCACGTCCGTGGCGTTCGCCGGGCAGGCTGCCTACGCGCGCCTGCTCAACGAGGTCCTCGGTGAGGAGGGCATCCAGGTGTCCCAGCTCATCATCGGCGGCCAGATCATCGCCGGGGACGCCGAGAAGGACCCCGACGTGCTGGCCGGGCACCTGTGGGACCTGCACACCAAGCGTGACCGCTTCCGCCACCAGGTCAGCGCTGACTGACCCGCGCTGAACCTGAACCCCCACCACTTGGCTGAACCCGAACCCCACCACATCAGGAGAGACCACATGAGCGCGAAGATCTGGTTCATCACCGGCACGTCCCGCGGCTTTGGCCGGGAATGGGCACTGGCCGCCCTGGAGCGTGGTGACTCCGTGGTCGCCACCGCCCGCGACACCAGGAGCCTGGACGCCCTCGTCGCTGCCCACGGCGACGCGGTGCTGCCGATCTCCTTGGACGTCACCGATCGTGGGGCGGTCTTCGCAGCCGTCGCCCGGGCGCACGAGCACTTCGGCCGGCTCGACGTCGTGGTGAACAACGCCGGCTACGGCCAGTTCGGCATGGTCGAGGAGCTCAGCGAGGCGGAGTCCCGCGAGCAGATCGAGACCAACCTGTTCGGGGCGCTGTGGGTCACCCAGGCGGCGCTGCCATTCCTGCGCGCCCAGGGCAGCGGTCATTTCCTGCAGGTCTCCTCCATCGGCGGGGTCTCCGCGTTCCCCACCGTCGGCATCTACCACGCGTCGAAGTGGGCTCTGGAAGGTCTGAGCCAGTCGCTCGCGCAGGAGGTTGCGGGCTTCGGCATCAAGGTCACCCTCATCGAGCCCGGTGGTTACTCCACCGACTGGGGCGGCAGCTCGGCCAAGCACGCCACGGCGCTGCCCGCCTACGACGAGGTCCGTGAGCAGGCCGCCAACCGGCCCAGCCGGCGCGGCACCCCCGGTGACCCGGTTGCGACCAGGGACGCCGTGCTCACCTTGGTGGACTCTGACAACCCGCCGCTGCGGGTCTTCTTCGGTGAGGCGCCGCTGGCCATCGCCACCGCCGACTACGAGTCCCGACTCGCGACCTGGAACCGGTGGCAGCCGCTGTCCGTGGCTGCGCACGGCGGCCAGGGCGCAGCGCTGCCGGCCTCCACCACGCCGACTACGTAGTAACTCCACCACGGCGACGACGCGGGGCCCCACCATTGACGCCACAGTGAACACCACGACCGATGACCACAGGTGCGTGTAGGCGAAGGTCGCGGCGTGCTCTCGATGACCGGGTCCACCGTCCCGGTTCGGGATGGGTCATCGGCGTTTGGATTAGTGGCATGGAGGGCATGACCGCGCGCTTCAGGCAGACTGCCGCGCACGAGCGTTGATGCTGGCGGAGGCTCGGAGCGCGTTCTAGCCCCCGCGGGATGGTACCCGGACTCGTCCGGTGTGCTGCGGTCGTGGGACGGGCACGCTTGGGACATGGCCTCCAGGGGGTCTGGGCAGGAACGGACCTGGGCCTGCTTGGTCACCTCACCTTCTTCGTGATGCCTTTGGTTCCCGCGATCGTGCTGAGGGGGACCGTCGGGCGTGCAGGCCGGTTTACCCGTCATCACACGACGGAGGCGCTCAACGCTCAGATCTGGTTTGTCGTGATCTGGAACGCGCTACTGCTTCCGCTTATCCTGACCAGCAGGGACGGCGGGGATACTCCGGCGTGGGCCTTACTCGGACTACTGGCCGTAGCGGACCGTCCGAGCATTCGGGCCACCGGGCACGTGCACCAACATCACAAACCTGGTCTGCCGCTCGACCAGGGTGGCGACGGCTGCGGCCCGGTTGCCGTCAGCGGAGCCCGGTGCTCGATCGGCGATGCAAGCGGCCATGTTAGTATTAGTACGTATACCAGTTGGAAGAGAATCGCCGCGCCTTTGCATCTCGCAAACGTAGTGAATAGGCGCTAATCGATGCCGTGTGGCGAAAAGGGCGGGCAATGACTCAAACGGTTAGCAGAGCGATCTATATACTTGAGTTCTGCAGCATCCAGCCTCGCGAAATTAAGGACATTGCGTCGTCCCTTGGCGTGCACCGCACCACAGCCCTCCGTCTCGTGAAAACTCTCGCCGCTGGCGGATTCGTCCGCCGAGACGAGCGAGGACGTTATGGAGTGGGATTCCGGCTGGCCGGTCTCGCCGAATCGGCGCTGTCCCAATTCGACTTACGCACAGTCGTGCACCCCCACATTGTGGATCTGAGCGAACGACTTGGCCATACGATTCAGTTTGCGGTCCCGCTGGTGGACCGCATCATGTATGTGGACAAGATCGAACCAATGCAGGCCATCAGCCTCAATACCCTTATCGGCGGATTCGTCGTTATTCACACAGCTGGCGTGAGCAAAGCGATCCTTGCCAACCTCGACCCAAAACAGCGCGATGCCATCATCGCAAATGCGACCTTCGCGCGATTCACCCCCACGACGATCACTTCGAAAGAAGCATTCCTCGATCGCCTCGATGATGTCAGAATGCAAGGCTGGGCAACCGATGATGGCGAGTACGAGATCGTCTCTAATTGCGTTGCGGCTCCGGTGTGGGACCATGCGAATCGGGTCGCAGGTGCGATCTCGATAACAGCCTTTCGTGAGAAGACCGATCTCGCCGCTCTCCGTCAGCTTATTCCCGACCTCCTGAAGACGACTACCGGGATTTCAAATGAGCTCGGGTGGAGGGCCGCGCCGGAGAGCATAAATCCAGTGAGAATAGAGTTGTCATCGCCTCCCGGGCGGCCAACTCATTGAAACGCGCCACCAAGCTTCGTGCTCAGACCTGGTGATCTGCATGCCGTGGACCCCAATGCACATTGGGGCTCAGGCCCGTTTCGGACTTGCTGTGGTCGCCGCGACTCGCGCCTATGCGACCCTAACCACCACCGAGGAGTCGTAGAGGTAGATCGTCTGGCCGCCGTAGCCCAGGGCTCCGGACATGTTGTTTACAGCGTCGCCGCTCTCAGCCGGTTGGCCTGCATGTTTGTCGCTGACGCGCCTCCTTGACAAGCCCCGCGTGTACACCTAATATCTGATGATGCACATATTGCACATCGTGAGCAAAGAATGCTCCGAAGGTGGGTATAGCGGCACGAGTACATAGAGCACACCGTTGCATATGTTGCACATGAGCGATGTTGAATGTCATGGTCGGATGGCGCAGGAACTCCTCGCGCGGGTTCGACACAGCAGAGGAGTTCGGATGCTCGAAAGCTCGGTTTCCCGTCGAACGCTGTTGCGCTACGCCGCCACCGCGGCTGTGGTGGCTCCGATGACCCCGGTTCTGGCCGCGTGCGGAAACACCGGTTCGACTGCCGCCGTTGGGGGCAAGACCGTGACGTTGCGCGTCTCGTCTTCCCAGCCTGGCGGCGCGGCGAAGAACGCACATACGGCGATGTTCAACAAGCTCAAGGAGCTCACGGAGGCCAAGACTGAAGGGCGGGTGAAGCTCCAGTACTTCCCTGACAGTCAGCTCGGCGAGGAGGCGCAGGTCGCGAAGCAGATGTCGCTGGGGACTGTCGACATGGCCATCATCTCGCCGTCGGTCTTCTCCACGACGGTGCCGGAGCTCGGAATGCTCGACCTCGGTTATCTTTTCGACGACTATGACCAGGTCGCCGCCGCACTCGACGGACAAGCTGGGTCGAGCATACGCCAGCTGTTCACCGACGGCACCAAGTCCGAGATCCTGGCCTTCGGCTACAACTTCGGATTCCGCAGCGTTTGCACGATTAAGCCGATCTTCAAGCCGGCCGACCTGCATGGGGTGAGCTTGCGGGTGCTGCCGGCCCCGGGCTTCGTTGCCACCCTCACGGCGATGGGTGCCACTCCCGTCCCTCTGCCCTCCGGCGAGATTTACACGGCCCTGCAGACAGGGGTCATCGAGGGACTGGAGCACGACCCGGTGTCGATCCTGCAGATCAAGGCCTATGAGAAGGCAAAGCAATATGCGCTGACCAAACATATCTTCAACCTTCTCAACCCCGTCATCTCCCAGGCCTCGCTCAGGAAGCTGTCGGCCGCTGACCAGCAGGCGCTGAGAGCAGCAGCGACCGAGGCTGCGACGGCGCAGCGGCAGCAGGCAGCGGCTGCCGAACAAGCGGCGCTCAGCGAGCTGAGATCAAAGGGCGTGACGATACACGAGGTGGACCGACAGCCGTTCCGCGCGCTGGTGAGTCCACTTTGGGGACAGTTCTCGACGAAGTACCCGAAGGCGAAACCCGCACTCGACGCGATCCAGGCAACCCACAAGCCGCAGTAGGCAACCATGCTCCCTTCCACCATCTCGCCGGTCGATGTCCCGCAGGGGCAAGGTTCCAAGGGTCTAAATGTCATCGACCGGATAGCGAAGGTGCTCGAGCATGCAGTAGCGGCGACCACCGGTCTCATCCTCGTGGCGGGCATCGGCGTCGTGTTCGTGTCCGTCATCTTCCGATACTTCTTGCACAGCCCCATCCAATGGTCCTATGAGGCCGCCACCTCCGGGTTGGTGGCAGTGACCTTCCTCGGCGGTGCCCTCGCGCTGGCTCGAGACGAGCACATGGGCGTGACCGTACTGTTGCGCCGGCTTCCAGCAGCACGGCGTCGCGTCGCGGAAGCTGCATCAGCGGCCATCGTGTTGGTGGACGCCGTGGCCATGACCATCTCCGCTCGGCTGGTTCTGACGAGTGTGTCCGGCCAGTCGACTCCCAGTGGTCACCTGCCCGCAGGAATCTTCTACCTGCCGTTCCTCATCAGTGGTGCGGTGATGATCTGCTTTGCGGTCGTCAAGCTGACACACTTCCCGCTGCGGACGGTCCTGGTTGCGGTGGGGGCACTGATCGCTGTCGTCGTCGTCTGGATGGCCTGGGCTCGTGTGGCGCCAGCGACGCAGCCAAGCCCAGTAGGGCTGCTGGTTCTCGGCATCGCCGTCTGCCTCGTCATCGGGGTGCCGGTGGCGTTCGCGCTGATCACCGGTGCCTTGCTCTACTTCGGCAACGGCGGAACCGTTCCGCTCAGCCTTCTCGCTCAACAGATGGAGTCCGGAGTCGAGAACTTCGTCCTGCTGGCGATCCCCTTCTTTATCCTCGCCGGGCTCGTGATGGAGCTCAACGGGATGTCCCGTCGACTCATCGCCCTGCTCGACGCGCTCCTTGGACGGGTGCGAGGAGGGCTCCCCTTGGTGACTATCGCCGGCATGGCTCTGTTCTCTGGCATGTCGGGGTCCAAGACCGCCGACGTTGCCGCCGTCGGCTCGGTGATGGTGCCAGCTCAGCGACAAGCCGGCAACGACGACGCCGAGGCGGTCGCCCTGCTGGCGGCTACCGCCGTCATGGGTGAGACCATCCCGCCCTGCGTCAACATGATCATCCTTGGCTTCGTCGCCAACATATCTATCGGCGGGCTCTTCCTCGCAGGAATTCTTCCTGCCATCTTCATGGGGATCTCCCTGTCAGTGTTGGCGGTTCTCGCGGCTCCGAGAATCTCGAAGAAGGGCCGCAAGAAGCAGGCCTCTGCAACACCCCGGGGCAGCGATCCAGAAGGCCTCGTCATGGCAGCGGTCGCCATGCACCGGCCGAACACTCCCCCGGAGTGGCTACGGCTGCTGGGCGGATCAGGGGCCGCTCTGCTGATGATCGCCTTGATCCTGGGTGGCATCCTGCTCGGCTTCGCTACCCCCACCGAGGTCTCAGCGTTCGCCGTTGTCTATGCGCTGCTCATCGGCGTGATCTTCTTCCGTGAAATGACTGTCAAGTCCGTGATCTCATTCTTCGTGCGTTCTGCTGCCCTGTCGGGGATGGTGCTTTTCATCGTGGCTTCAGCCCAGATTGTGGGTTACGTGCTGACCATCGAGCAGGTTCCCCACAACCTTGCGCTCGCAATGACCGCCCTGGCGCAGGGCACGGGGACCTGGGCCTTCATCCTGCTCTCCATAGTGATGCTCATCGTCTTCGGCTCCGTGCTGGAGGGAGCCCCAGCACTGGTCATCTTCGGTCCGCTACTCATCCCAGTAGCGGTATCCCTGGGCATCAATGAACTCCAGTTCGGCATCGTCCTCATCATCGCGATGGGTATCGGACTCTTCTCCCCACCCATCGGCGTCGGACTCTACACAGCCTGCGCTGTGGGTCAGGTACCCATGGAACGAGTGGCACGGCCCATGCTCAAGTACATCGCTCTTCTCATCGCGACGCTCCTAGCTGTCGCGTTCATCCCAGCCTTCACCACCGCCCTATCCTGAGGAGAAAACGGCATGACTCTCGACCTTTCTGGCAAGACCGCACTCGTTACTGGTGGTGGGGTGGGCATCGGAAGCGCGATCGCGCTATCACTGGCGCAAGCAGGTGCACGGGTAGCCGTCACCTACCTCACCCACCCTCCGGCGAAGGACCTGCTCGCAGAAGTCGAAGCCGCTGGGAAGCCGCTGATCGCTGAGAAGATGGACGCGACGGACGAGAACCAGGTTAACCAAGTGATCGGCCGGATCGCCCAAGAGTTCGGATCGGTAGACATCCTGGTCAACAACGCCGGCGGCATGCTGGCCCGCACTGACATCGCAGACATGCAGGCCTCGTTCTGGCACCAGGTGCTCGACGTCAATCTGACCAGCGCATTCTTCTGCACCCGCGCGGTCCTACACTCTATGGGTAATGACTGGGGCCGCATTATCAACATCGCCTCGCTTGCGGGACACAACGGCGGCGCCAACGGGGCGACCGCCTACGCAACGGCCAAGGCCGGTATGTTCGGGCTTACCCGCGGTCTTGCCAAGGAACTGGCTCCCCGGGGGATCACCGTCAACGCCATAGCTCCCGGTCTCATCCTCGACACACCTTTCCATGAGCAGTTCACCCCGCCGGCCGCCCAGGTGGAGGCCATCGAGCGGATCGCGCTGAAGCGGGCAGGCTACCCCCCGGACGTCGCAGGATCCGTCGTGTGGCTCGCCTCAGACCAGGCTTCCTTCATCACCGGATCGATCATCGACATCAACGGTGGTCAGTACTTCCGCTGATCCTTGGTCACAGGCCGGGACGCAACACCCATCCCAGCATCCCCAAGGAGCCCGCATGCTGCGCTACCGCCTGACCCACCCGCAGATCCTCGCCGCCCTCGCCGCGGCGGGGCACGGCTCGCAAGTGCTGATCGCGGATGGTCACTACCCGGTCAGCACTGCCGCCGGCCATCAGGCGACCCGAGTCTTCCTCAACCTGGAGTCGGGAAGGCCAACCGTCCCTGAGGTTCTGGCAGTACTGATTGACGCGATCCCTCCTGGAGGCTGCCACAACGATGCAGCCACCGCCCGCCGAGGGGCCTCAAGAGATCCTGTCCGAGCTCGACCAGCTCCTGCCGCCCGACGTGAAGGTCACCCACCTAGACCGATTCGCCTTCTATGAGGCGGCGCGCTCACCCAATCTGGCTTTGGTCATCGCAACCGGAGAGCGTCGTAGGTTCGGCAACATCCTCTTGCGGCTGGGCGTACTGCGCTGACGCCACCGAGAGGGCACTAATTCGATCGCAGTATCGCCCACCGCAAAGGGGCTCTGAGCAGCGGAAACGCGGCTCGGGGACCGCTTCCTTACTCAGGAAGTGCGAAGTCCTCGGAGGCGGACTTGGGACCGGCTTGTGCTCAGCACTGGTCGTCCGGTGGCTGCTTCCCGTTCATTGCCGGGGAAGCGGTCAGTGGGCTCACGTTTCTGGCCGTGCGCAGCGCGCGCAGTTGGCTGTCTGCAACGAGTCCCGCTTGGTCGAAGGCAAACGGTTTGGGTAGTAGTGGGCTCGGCAGAATCGTCCCGCTGACCGAACGACAAACGACGCAAATCGACTTGTCCGGGTGGCGTGGCCGATCACCTTCTGCTGTGTCGTATGCCGATCGTTTTACGGCGACAGTCAAGGGCGCGGAGGGGTGACGTCGTGCGGGTGGTCGTTCGGACTACGGGATGCACCGGCCCCTGCGGGGTCAGCCGCTTGGGTGCGTGGTCAGGGAGAAATCGACGGCCGCTTCGACGTGCAAGCGGGTGGTGGGGAAGACAGGAACGGGGCTGTCCGTAGCGGAGATCAACAGCTCGATCTCGGTACATCCAAGGACAATGCCTTCGGCGCCGGCCTCTGCCAAACCAGTGATGATGTTGCGATAGATCTGCCGGGACTCATCCCGCACCTCTCCGAGGCACAGCCCGTCGTAGATGATGCGGTGCACCTCGGCCCGGTCGGCCGCGGGTGGGGTGAGCACGGTGAGCCCGCGGCTGGCGAGCCGGTCTCGGTAGAATTCCTGTTCCATGGTGAACGCGATGCCGAGCAGCCCCACGGTGCTCAGCCCGGACTTGGTGACCGCGTGCGCGGTGACGTCACCCAGGTGCAGCAACGGGATGTTGACGGCGGCCTGTACCTGGTCGGCGACCTTGTGCATCGTGTTCGTGCACAGCAGCAGCACATCCGCCCCGCCGGCCTCGAGGCCCTTGGCTGCCTCGGCAAGCAGCTGCCCAGCTTCTTCCCATCGCCCGGCCACCTGCAGGGTCTCGATGTCCGCGAAGTCCACTGAGGCCAGCAGGCATCGTGC
>JGI20173J14856_1000360_pt1 | contig 11538 bp, 9 predicted proteins | sample NGESurdeep072012_8_FD_14856 | JGI IMG/M metagenome (IMG submission 14856)
AATAGTAGAACGGCTCGCCCGGCATCTTTGCCTCACCAAACACGAGGACCGAGTCCGTCTGGGGTACCGTTATCTCGAAATCGCCGTTGCCGTTGCTCATCGCGTATCCCAGCGTACGGGCCTTTCTCACCTGCGACAGTAGTCGATCATACTCCCTGGCCGCGGCGCGCATCACGTCTGGGTCACCCTTCTCCCACTCGAGGGTATCGAGCACGAAGAGAGACTTGCGGATCGCCGGAACCTTGTTCGCGTTGAACGCATACACGTGAACGCCGGGCACTCCAGACGTTGTCTCCTTGACATCCGCGCAAGGCTGGGCACTGCCGTCGAGCAGCGTCTTCTCTGGTAATGGATGGACCAGGGACAACAGGCCGATTAACGCTGCTCCTCTGAAAAGCACTCTGTACTCCGGGTGAAGTGTCGTTCTCAAGACGCGCGAACCCGGTTTTCGGAACTGAACGGAGCGCGGCGTCCAGATGCAGAGGGAGTCCGGTGCCTTTACTTGTTCCCCCTCGCCCGCTAAGTTACAAGGCTACAGCGATTTAAGAACCAGATACGGGCGTCCGCAAATGAGCGGGCGCGAGATCAAATCCAAATAATGGCATTCGAGAAAACACCCACCGTAGAGAAGTACCGCACCCACAAAGACGACAGCGGCTCGAGCGTAGTTCAGGTCGCACTTCTCACCGCAAGAATCAATTATCTCACCGACCACTTCCGCACCCACGCGAAGGATCACCACAGCCGTCGCGGGCTGCTCAAGATGGTCGGAAAACGGCGCCGTCACCTCGACTACCTGAGGCGTACGGATCTCGAAGGTTACCGCAAGATCATCGCGGACCTTGGACTCCGATACTAATCCTGGCTCTTTGATCTGACCGCGCGGCGCACAATGGCGTCCGCGCGGTTTCTGCTACACAAGCGACAACAACACAACATATGCAACGCATCGAAAGAACGTTCGCCGGCAGACGCCTCGTCATCGAGACAGGCCGCATGGCGAAGCAGGCAGCAGGGTCCGCACTAGTTCAGTTCGGCGAGACGATGGTTCTCGCGGCAGCGACGGTCAGTGAGACCGAAAGCGCCCTTCCGTTTTTCCCCCTCCTCGTAGAGTACAAGGACAAGGCCTACGCCGCGGGGAAGATTCCCGGCGGCTTCATCAAGCGCGAAGGCAGGCCCCACGATTCCGAAATCCTCAAGGCGCGAGTCATCGACAGATCGATCCGCCCGCTATTCCCGGAAGGGTTCAAGAACGAAGTCCAGGTATTCATCTACGTAATCTCGGCCGACCAGGAGAACGACGCTGACGTCATGGCGCTCGTCGCCGCGTCCTACGCGATCAACTCCTCGAAGATTCCATTCATGGGCCCAATCGCCGGCGTACGCGTCGGCAGAGTCCAGGAGAAGTGGATCCTCAACCCGACCTTCCAGCAGCTGCCATATAGCGACATGGACGTCGTCCTCGCCGCTTCGAAGGACTCGATCATGATGGTCGAAGGCGGAGCGCTCGAGGTCACCGAAGCCGAAATGCTGGAAGCGCTCACCGTCGGACAGCGCGGCGTGCAGGAGCTGATCGCCATGCAGGAAGAGCTGCTCGCTCAAAACCGCGCTCCGAAGATGCCGTGGAAAAAGGTCGAGGTCGTTCCGCAGCTCAGAGCGCGGGTCGACGAGCTCGCGAAGGGAAGGATCGCCGAAGCGATCAACCGGAAGGAGAAGCACACCCGCATCGAAGCAGTCGAGCTGGTGAAGAAGGAGGCGATCGCGCTGCTCCTCGTCGAATTCCCGGATAACTCGAAGGACATCGCCAACCTGGTGGGAGACGTCGAGTACAACGCGCTCCGGTCGCAGGTGCTTGACACCGGCAAGCGCGTTGACGGCCGCGGCACGAAGGATGTGCGGCCGATCACGATTGACGCCCCCGTATTGCCGCGTGCGCACGGTTCGGCTCTGTTCACCCGCGGACAAACGCAGGCGCTCGTCGCCGTCACGCTCGGCACCGCCAACGATGTGCAGCGCCTCGACAGCATCGACGATGCGGGCGAGACGACCAAGTCGTTCATGTTCCACTACAACTTCCCGCCGTTCTCGACGGGTGAAGTGAGACCGATGCGCGGCACCAGCCGTCGCGAGATTGGTCACGGAAACCTGGCCGAACGCGCGCTCCAGGGCGTGCTGCCGGCGTTCGAGGAGTTCCCGTACACGATCCGCATCGTGTCCGACATTCTCGAGTCGAATGGATCGTCGTCGATGGCATCAGTTTGTGGTGGCTCACTGGCTCTCTTCGATGCCGGCGTTCCGCTCCGCTCCGCCGTCGCCGGCGTGGCGATGGGCCTCATCAAGGAAGGGAGCAAGTACGCGGTCCTCACCGACATTCTCGGCACCGAGGATCATCTGGGCGACATGGACTTCAAGGTCGCCGGAACCGCGCAGGGAATCACTTCGATCCAGATGGACATCAAGGTCGAAGGACTCGATCTCCAGATCGTGAAGGAAGCCATGGCGCAGGCGCGCGAGGGAAGACTTCACATTCTCGGAGAGATGTCGAAGGCTCTGGCGGAGCCGCGTGCGGATCTGTCGCCGTACGCTCCGCGCATCGTGACGATGAACATCAGCCCCGAGAAGATCGGCGATCTCATCGGACCCAAGGGCAAGACAATCCGCGGCATCCAGGAAGAGACGGGCGCCGAGATCACGGTGGACGACACTGGATTGGTCACGATCGCCGCTGTTGGCGGCGAGGCGATGGAGAGGGCGCGCCAGATGATCCAGGCGCTCACCGCCGAGCCCGTGATCGGCGAGACCTACGAAGGGAACGTCAAGAGCACGACCGCGTTCGGCGCGTTCGTCGAGATCATGCCGGGTACCGAGGGTCTCGTGCATATCTCCGAGCTCAAGCACGGCCGCACCGAGAAGACCGAAGACGTCGTGAAGAAGGGAGACCGCGTGAAGGTCAAGCTTCTCGAGCGCGACGAGCGTGGACGTCTGCGCCTCTCGATGAAGGCACTGACACCCAAGCCCGAGGGAGACCAATCCTCAGGCGGCGGCGAAGGCCATGCGCTCGCTGGCGTAGGCGCGGAGAATGAAGGCGCCACCGGCGGAGGAAGCGAAAGGTCCGAAGGCGGCTCATCGGATCGGGGCGAAAGGCCCCGCCGTCCGCGCAGCGGGTCTCGCGGTGGCAGCGGGGGACGTTCGCGCGAGTGACCCTCGCCGCGCAGTGCGCCGAAGCTGACTTGCGACGTACCGTTCTTCCGAACGGATTGACCGTACTCTCGGAGCACATGCCGGGAGTACGGTCGGTCGCTTTGGGGGCGTGGGTTCGCGCCGCATCGCTCCACGAGAGTCCCGAAAAAATGGGCGTTTCGCACATGCTGGAGCACATGGTGTTCAAAGGCACGCCCACTCGGAGCGCCAGGGATCTCGCGCTCGCGCTCGAAACGCTGGGCGGCTCGCTCGACGCCTACACCTCCCGCGAGCACACGGCGTATCAGGCCAGGGTTCTCGACGAGCATCTGCCGCAGGCCGCCGACGTTCTCGCGGATCTCATTTTTCGTCCCGTGCTCCGCCCTTCGGACCTCGCGCTCGAGCGAAAGGTCGTGCTCGAGGAGATCAACACCGTCGACGACACGCCCGACGATCTCGTCTTCGAGCTGCACAACGCTCAGCTGTGGGGGAACCATCCCTACGGATACTCCATTCTCGGGACCCGCGAGACCGTGGGCGCGCTCGACCAGAGCGACCTGCGGGCCCTTCACTCGCGAGCGTATCATCCCGAGCAGATCGTTGTGGCCGCCGCCGGAAACGTCGAGCACGATGCGCTGATCGAGACTCTGGAAGCGACTGGCTGGGCCGACATTCCGCAGGGTGGGCTGCCCGCGCTCAGGTCTCCGGCTCCAATCGTGCAAGTACCCAGCGCTGTGCACTTCGAGCGTGATACCGCCCAGACCCACATCGTGATCGGCAGCCCCGCGTTCGAGCACAGCGACCCGCGGCGCTACGCGATGAGCATGGTCGGAATGCTGTTCGGCGGTGGCATGAGCTCGCGGCTCTTTCAGCGCGTCCGCGAAGAGCTGGGCCTCGCGTACTCTGTTTACTCCTTTCAGTCCTTTCACGAGGACGCCGGAGTGCACGGCGTCTACGTCGGCACGACGCCCGAGACCGCACGCGCGGCCGTTGACGCGATCAACGAGGAGATGGAAAAGCTTGCGGCCAACGGCCTGAGCGAAGAAGAGCTGACCGCTGGAAAAAGCCAGCTAAAAGGCCAGATTACACTGTCTCTGGAAAGCCCGGCGTCGAGGATGTATCGGGCGGCTGGGGTCGAGCTGTACGGAGAGCCGTATAGGACGCTCGACGAGGTCCTGGCGCTGGTCGATGCGATCGACACCGAGACAGTCGCGTCCGTTTGTAAGACTTACTATCCACCGGGAAAGCAGACGCTCGTGAGCCTGGGTCCCAAGGTCGCAGCGTGAGCGTGACGGCGATCCGTCGCGCTGCCATTCAACTTTAATTAGAGCACTGTGAACTACTTATGAAGATCGGCGTTCCGAAGGAGATCAAGACCAACGAGAATCGGGTCGCTCTGGTGCCGGCAGGCGCTGAAGCGCTGGTGGCATCGGGTCACAGCGTCATGATCGAGAAGGGGGCCGGCGAGGGAAGCGGCTTTCCGGATTCGGCCTACACGTCGGTCGGCGCAAAAGTCGGCGCCGATGCCGACACGGTTTGGCGCGAGACCGACTTGATCATGAAGGTCAAGGAGCCGATCAAGATCGAGTGGCCCCGCATCAAGAAAGGCCAGGTGGTCTTTACCTACTTTCATTTTGCGGCCGACAAGGAGCTGACGCTCGCCCACATCAAGAGCGGCGCGATCTGCATCGCCTACGAGACCGTGGAACTACCTTCGAGAGAGCTGCCTCTGCTGACGCCGATGTCGGAAGTGGCCGGGCGGATGGCGGTCCAGGAAGGCGCCAAGTACCTCGAGAAGCTCTACGGTGGACGTGGAGTCCTCCTCGGCGGGGTACCCGGCGTCGCTCCGGGCAAGGTCGTGATCCTGGGGGGTGGCATCGTCGGAATCAATGCGGCGAAGATGGCCGCTGGGTTGGGTGCGAAAGTCACGGTCCTCGACCTGAGCTTGGAGCGTTTGCGCTACCTTTCAGACGTCATGCCGGCCAACGTCACGCTCATCTATTCCAATCGTCATAACATTCTGGAGCAGATCTCCACCGCGGATCTGGTCGTGGGAGCGGTTCTCATTCACGGAGCCGTCGCGCCCCGACTCATTCGCCGTGAAGATCTGAAGGCGATGCAACCGGGAGCAGTCATCGTCGACGTCGCCATCGATCAGGGCGGCTGCGTCGAGACGATCAAGGCAACAACGCACGAGAACCCAACCTACGTCGTGGATGGAATCATCCACTACGGAGTCGCAAACATGCCCGGCGGATTACCACGCACATCAACGCTCGCCTTGACCAACGCGACGTTCCCATATGCTTTGCAGTTAGCGAACAAGGGTTGGAAACAGGCTCTCAAGGATAACGCAGCACTCAGGAAGGGACTCAATATCGTAGACGGAAAGCTGACATATCCCGCTGTCGCCGAGGCATTTGCCTTGCCGTATACTCCACCCGATTCATATTTGAACTAATGCGCTGGCCATTCTTTAAGCCGGGTGCTCTGTTCCCGGCGAATGCGATCGCCGTGGACCTCGGCACCGCGAATACATTGATCTACGTGAAGGGCGAAGGGATCGTGCTGAACGAGCCCTCTGTCGTCGCGCTCGATCGCGAGACTAGAAAAATCAAGGGCGTTGGACTCGAGGCGAAGCGAATGCTTGGCCGCACCCCTGAAGGCGTCATCGCGGTGAGACCGATGAAGGACGGCGTCATCGCCGACTTCGACGTCACCGAGAAGATGCTGCGCTATTTTCTCGCGCTCATTATCGAGAACCACGTCTTCAAGGTGAAGCCGCGTGTGATCGTCTGCGTTCCCTCCGGCATCACCGAAGTGGAGAAGCGCGCGGTCCGCGACTCGGCGCTTGGCGCCGGCGCCAAGGAAGTCTTCATGGTCGCCGAACCCATGGCCGCCGCGATTGGCGTCGGGCTACCGGTCGAGACGCCCACAGGTAACATGGTGATCGACATCGGTGGAGGCACGACAGAGATCGCTGTCATCGCTCTGTCCGGCATCGTGAGCGACACCTCGATCCGCACCGGCGGCGACGAGCTGGACATGGCGATCGTTCAATTCATGCGCAAGAACTACAACCTTCTCATCGGTGAATCGACCGCCGAGCAGGTGAAGATTCAGATCGGATCCGCGGCGCCAGTCGGGGATGAGAGGGAAATGGACGTCAAAGGCAGGGATCTCGTATCAGGGATTCCGAAGACGGTGCGCGTGCATTCGTCGGAAATCCGCGACGCGGTTCAGGAGCCGATTCAGCAGATCGTCGATGCGGTGCGCCGCGCGCTGGAGATCACCCCGCCGGAACTGGCCGCCGACATTGTCGATCGCGGCATCGTGATGACGGGCGGCGGCGCTCTCATTCGCGGCCTCGATGTCCTGTTGTCCCAGGAAACCGGTCTGCCGATCCACGTCGACGAGGATCCTCTGACCTGTGTGGTGCGGGGTTGTGGCCGAATACTTGATGATGAGGCGAAATACTGGTCCGTCCTAGCGACTTGAGGTAAAAGTTGGCCCGCGCCATCAGAAGCAACACCCGGCTCGACCTTATCGTTCTGACTATCTGCATTGTCCTGGCGCTCGCGGCCCGTGCTCTTCCGAACACGATGCGCGATCCCGTCGCGACTGGAATACGGCGTACCTTCCTTGCTCCGCTCGTGATGCTCCAGGAAAGATCCGAGCGGGGCCGCCAGTCGCTGCTCCTGGCTGATTTCAAGCAGGCCAGCATCGACAGCCTCTCGCTCAACTCGATGAAAGCTGGCTCGCTCGAGAGCGAGAATGACCGCCTGAGAAAAATCATCGGGCTCGGCTCCCGGCTTCGCTGGGGTTTCATACCGACTGAAGCCCTGCACGGCCGCGGCGTGAGGGACGAGACCACCGTGATTCTCAGCGCCGGCTCGCGCGCTGGCGTGAGCAGACTGAGCCCCGTGATCGCTCCTGAAGGCCTGGTCGGCGTGGTCGATCAGGTGGATCCCACGATGAGCCACGCCATGCTGTGGACGCATCCGGATTTCCGCGTCAGTGCGATGTCGCCCGACGGGACCGCATTCGGGATCGCGCAGGCGCATCTCACGGGATCGGCGACGGGCGGGTATTTGATCGAGCTGCGCGGAGTTCCGTTCAGAGCGACGCTCAAACCCGGCGCCCTCATCGTCAGCTCCGGCTGGGGCGGGGTGTGGCCGCGCGGCATTCCCATTGGAACGGTACTGGAAGAGATGAAGACCAGCGAAAGCTGGGCGCGCACCTATCTGCTGCGTCCGGCGGTGAATCCGGCCGATGTCTATTCCGTGATGATCCTGCGCCGCGACCGGCTCGCCAAGGGGTTCGACGGAGTGTGGCAGAACGTGGCCCAGGTTGATCAGGCGACGCAGCGCATCATCGTGTCGGGTGATTCGGCGGCCAGGGCCGCGGCACTGGCGGAGGCCGCAGCGCGCAGAGCCGTGCTCGACAGCGTAGCGCGCTCGAACGGTGGCGTTCCGCTCGGCGTTACCGACAGCGCCAAGGCGCCGGCGGTCGTCGCTCCCAGACCCGTCGTCCGCCGACCGCCAGTCGACACCGCCGCCGCTCGCGCGCGCCGCGANTCCGCGNNNCGCGACACGATCAGNNNCGACNCGGTCAGAACCGACACGATTCCGCATCGACCGGGAGCGGCGCGATGAACGTGGGCGCAGCGGTTCGCGCGATAATCAGCTTCCTCATCTTCGTCGTCCTTCACTACACGCTCCGTCCCCTACTGGGATGGCGCGCGCCGATGGACTTCCTGATCCTCGCCCTCCTTCTCGCGGCCGTGCGGGTCCGGCCGGCAACGGCGGCGGTGATTGGGTTCGTTCTTGGCCTGATTTCCGATTCGCTGGCGCCCGATGCGCTCGGCGCCGGCGCGATCGCGATGACGGTCGTCGGCTTCGGCGCCTCATACCTCAAGGCCGTGTTCTTCGCCGACAATCTGGTGCTCAACGCTTTCTTCTTTTTCCTGGGGAAGTGGGTGTTCGACATCCTGTACTTCATCGGTGAGCAGCGCGTGCACGGATTCGAGCTGCTGCAGCAGCTTCTGCTCTGGTCGCCCCTCTCGGCCGCGGTCACCGCCGCTGTGGGCGTCCTGTTACTGTTCATCATGCGCCCGCTACTCGAGCCCACACCGACATGAGCTTTCATCCGAACGACGTGGCCAGAAGAGCGAGGATGAGCTCGATGGCCCTCGCGATCGGATTCGTGCTGCTCATCGGAGCGTTTTTCAAGACGCAGGTCATCCAGCACAAGCAGTACGTGATGCAGTCGGAGGAAAACCGCCTGCGCCCGATTCCTCTGCCTGCGCCGCGCGGAATCATCTACGACCGGCACGGTCAGGTGATCGCCGAGAATCTTCCCGCGTACTCCGTCTCGATCACGGCGCCGAGTGTCGACAGCCTGCGCAGCGCGCTCGCGCAGCTCGCGCCGACGCTGCAGCTGGGACAGAACGACATCAACAACGCCATACGGCGTTATCGACGCGCGCCGACGAGACCGACGGTCATTCTCCCCGATGCGACCATCGACATCGTGTCGGTTCTGGAGGANCACAGGCTCGATTTCCCGCGCCTGATTATCCAGTCGGTTCCGAAGCGCTACTATCCCGACGGACCGAGCGTCGCATCGTTCGTCGGCTACACGGGTGAAATCACCGAATCGGATCTCAACGATCCGAAATATGCGAGCTACAAACCCGGACAGCAGATCGGGAAGGCCGGCCTCGAGAAGCAGTACGAGCCGATACTCCACGGCAAGGAAGGCGTCCGCTTCGACGAGGTCGATGCGCGGGGCCGCCCCGTGCGTGGCGAGGGGCCGAGGCCTGATCTGAACCCGGAAGGCGCGCCGCCCCTTTACACGAACATCGATCTCGATCTCCAGAAGTTCACCGTCGGCATCTTCGCCGATTCGCTCCAGGGTGGCGCGATTGCGATCGACCCGACTACCGGCGAAGTCCTCGCGCTTTACAGCGCGCCGAGCTGGGATCCGAACAAGTTTACCGGCGGGATACCTGTCGAGTACTACAAGCAGCTACTCGAGGACAAGCGGCGGCCGCTCGTCAACAAGGTGATTCAGGGCACATATCCGCCCGGCTCGACCTGGAAGCTCGCTACTTCACTGATCGGGCTGCAGGAGGGCGTCGTCGGGCTGAAAGAGCACATGCCGGTTCCGTGCACCGGTGGTTACCAGTTCGGCAACCGCTACTTCCGCTGCTGGGAGAAGAAGGGGCACGGCTCGCTCGATCTCCAACACGCGATCACGCACTCGTGCGACGTGTACTTCTATCAGCTGGGGCTGAAGATCGGACTCGCGAGGTTCATCGCGGGAGGGATAAAACTCACCATGCGGGACAAGTCCGGCATCGATCTGCCCGAAGAAAACCAGGCCCGCTGGCCCTACTCGAAAGATTACTACGACAAGAAGTACGGCCCGCGCGGCTGGAGCAATGCCGAGACGCTGAACCTGGCGATCGGGCAGGGATCGAATTCGCAGACGGTCGTCAACATGGCGAAGCTCTATAGCGCATTCGCTGCCAAGGGTCAGGCGCCGAGACCTGAGATCGCTCACCTGGTACCGCAGCGGAAGGAGATATTTCGCCTTACCGCGCAACAGGACTCGGTGGTGCTCGAGGGTCTCAAGGCGGTCCTCGAAGCTGGCGGCACCGCGGGAGCCTCCGCGATTCAGGGTCTCACGCTCGCTGGCAAGACCGGCACCGCGCAGAACACCGGCGGTGCCGATCATGGCTGGTTTGTCGGCTTCGCTCCTGCCGACCATCCAAAAATCGTCGTCGCAGTGCTGCTGGAATTCGGTCTCCACGGATCGCGCGCAGCGCATATTGCGTCCGCCATCATCGGGCATTATCTGAAGGTCGGGCCGATAAAGGCAGTGATGGACGAGGGCTGATGAGCCGCCCGATCGTTTCAGACTTCCGTCTCCTCGCCGCGGCCGGGATTCTCTCGTTGTTCGGTGTGGCCATGGTCTATTCGGCGGGACAGACTGACACGCCGACCGCCGTCGCTATTCTCTACAAGTCGCAGATCCTCTGGCTTCTGATCGGACTCGGCGTCGCTTACGCCGTCGGACACTCGTCGGTTCGATTCATCGAGTGGATGACGACGCCGCTATTTCTGTTCTCGATCTTCCTGCTCGGGCTCACTCTCGTGATCGGGAAGGGAGCCGGAACCGCCGCTAGCACGAAGAGCTGGCTTGCGATCGGGAGCCACCGCATCGGTCAGCCGTCGGAGATCGCGAAAGTGACCGTGGTGCTCATGCTCGCGAAGGTGTTGTCCAACCATCGTGAAACGCCGAAGTCACTGCTCGATCTCTGGAAGCCCGCGCTCGTCGTCGGCATTCCGTGGGCGATCATCATGCTCCAGCCCGACCTCGGCACCGGCATCGTGTTCATCGGGATCTTCTTCGCGATGCTGTACTGGGCGGGCGTGTCGTGGCCGCTTCTGATTCTGCTCGCCAGCCCGGCGATCAGCCTCGTCCTCTCTTTCAGCGTCGGATTGTGGGGGGCGTGGTTCTTTGTCCTGCTCGCCCTCGTCCTCTGGTACCGGCCGTACCTGATCGAGGGAATCGTACTCATGGTGCTGAACGTCGCCACCGGTGTCGTCGCGCCGATGATGTGGGAGAAACTCGCGCCGTACCAGCAGAACCGGTTAAAAGTGTTCATCGATCCGTCTTCCGATCCTCGCGCGTCGGGTTACCACGTCATTCAATCGAAGGTCGCGATCGGATCCGGTGGATGGTTCGGCAAGGGATTCACGCTCGGAACGCAGAAGCGTCTCGCGTTTCTGCCCGAGCAGCACACGGACTTCATCTTCTCGGTCGTCGGAGAAGAGCTCGGCTTTCTCGGTGTGACTATCGTGCTGGCGCTCTTCCTCTGGCTTTTCCTCCGCATCACCAAGATCGCCGAGCGTGCAAACGATTCCTTCAGCAGCCTGGTCGCGTTCGGACTGATGTCGGGGTGGTTCGTTCACGTGCTCGTGAACGTCGGCATGACGCTGAACCTGATGCCAATCACGGGCATACCGCTGCCGTTCTTCAGCTATGGCGGGTCGTTCATGCTCGCGAGTTGGCTCGCCGTCGGCATCCTGATGCGTATTTCGGGCGAGGGTCGCGGCAGCGCTCTGTCGCTCCGCCGCTAACGCGCTCTGGCATCGTGGTGCGCGTTTTCTTCTAGTGCATCGCGTGCGGTCGGCGAGGGACATCCCCGCCCGACTGACCGGCGATGATCCAAAACCGCGCGAGAAAGCCGAGCGCCCCGAGAGGACAACCGGCGAGGTTGATTCATCCGCGCGGAGGCCCCCGAGCCTCACTACGGCCTTAACCGCTGCGGATTCAGCCGTGTTGCCG
>JGI20173J14856_1000364_pt1 | contig 11502 bp, 10 predicted proteins | sample NGESurdeep072012_8_FD_14856 | JGI IMG/M metagenome (IMG submission 14856)
GCGGACTTCGAGCAGTGCGTCACCAGCCACGCGGCCGTGTCATCAAAGGCGTAGGTGTGACCGGCACCGTGCCTCGCCCACGGCACCTGCGCGGCGACGACCCCATGCTCGGGGCAGCGCACCCGCGGCGCGTCGGCCTCCAGGAACGCCCGGATCAGGCCCAGGTCCAGGGTNCGCCACCGCCGCCGGCCTTCGCCCTGGTCATAGCCNGGGCAGCGCTTCCCGCAGCGACCGCAGCGACGCTTGGTNGCCTTCCGGGGCCGTACCGACACCACGAGGACCTGTTCGACCTCGTCGAACCGACGTCTTCCACGACGACCTTGGCCAACCCGAGCAGCCCAGCCCATAGCCTTGCCTTGCAGAACGCACGCCGTTCCCCGCACCCTCGATTCCAGCCTTCAGACAGCAGGAACCGTAGGCGGGGAACGGCGTGTGGTGCGTGGTGGCCCCCTCAGGCGCCCACGGAAGGGTCACAAGAGCAGGTATTCCTCGATGCCTTCCTCACCGCCTCTTAGTACGGTCGCACTCCGTTCCGGCTGGTGTTGGCCATGGCGTCGAGTCACCCGCCCGAGGCGGTCCCGACCCGTCCCGCCCGCGCCTCGAGTGCGGCCGTCGGAACCAGGACCGGGTTCGGGTCGGCCGCGCTGCGCAGCACCCGATGCCCCGACAGTCCCACCACGGCGGCAGCAGCGGCGCCGGCCAGGCAGACGGCGAAGCCCCAACCGGCGCCCCGCAGGTCGACCAACTGACCGCTGGCGGAGGAGCCGATCGCAATCCCGAGACCGACCGCCGTGGAGACCCAGGTGAGGCCTTCGGTCAGTGCGCCGCTGGGCGAAAGTCGCTCCACCAACCCGTAACCGGAGATCAGCGAAGGGGAGACGGCCAGCCCGGCCAGTACGGCGGCGGCGGCCATGAGCGGCACGCTGTCGACGATCGCAAGCGGTACGACGCCAACCGCCAGCAGGCCGAGAGCAACGGCGAAGCGCCGATGCAGCGGCGCCCGCCACCCCCGGGCGCCGTAGACCACGCCGGCACACATGCTGGCCCCGGCCAGGACCGCGAGCAGCGGCCCGGCAGCTCCCCGGGCTCCCTGTTCGCCGGCGAACGCCACCATCGACACCCCCAGAGCGCCGAAGACGGCGCCCAGGGCCACGAAAGCCGTCACGACCACCCGAACCCCGGGCACTCCGATCGCCGAACGGCGGCGACGGTCCGCTCGGTTGCCGCTGTCGTCAGCCGGTCCGGCCGTCGCGACTCGGTCGGCCGCCGGACGAGCGCTGGGAGCCGGCTCGGTGCCGCGCTGCGCCGCGAACGTCAGCACGCCCGTCGCCACGAAGGCCAGGGTGCTGGCCACCGCGACTGCCGGGGACGCCGCGGTGGCGAGGAGCGTCACCAGCACCGGCCCGACGATGAAGATGACCTCGTCGAGCACCGACTCCAGCGCGTAGGCCACTTGCAGCCGGGCGGTATCTGGCGCGACCAGCGCCCAGCGGGCGCGTACGCACGACGACACGGGCGGAATCGCGATCCCCGTGATGGTCGCGGCGGCGAACAGACTCCATCGCGGTGTGCGCCAGTGCGCCGCCGCCAGCAGAGTCAGCAACCCCACGGTGTGCACCGCCAGGCTGGGCAGCAACACGCGAGCTTGGCCCAGCCGGTCGATCCAGCGACCGACCAGTGGGGCGGCGGCCGAGCTCGCGATCGCAAGGCAGGCCGCCACCGCGCCGGCGACGCCGTACGAGCCCGTGCTGGACTGGACCAGCAGTACAGTCCCGAGCCCCATCATGGACATTGGCAACCGACCGACGAAGCCGGCGGAGACGAAACCACGCGTGCCCTTGATCGCGAGCAGCTGCGAATAGGGGTTGCGCACGCCCGTCCTTTCCGTCCGTCTTCCGTCCGGCCGTCTTCCGTCTGGTCATGTCGTCGGGTCGCGGGTTCGCCCGATGGGTCGCCGGCTGCGAGTCTGACCGGGTGGAAGGTACGCGCCCCGGCCTGCTCGTCATCGGTCACGGCTCCCGCCGGGACGAAGCCAACATAACGCTGCTCGCGGTCGCCGATGCGCTGGCGGAGCGCGGTCGGTGGCACACCGTCCAGCCGGCGTTTTTGGAGATCGCCCGGCCCACGATCGCCCAGGGGTACGCCGAACTGGTCGCGGCCGGCTGCGACCGGGTCGTGGTGCATCCGTATTTCCTGTTCGCCGGCAACCACACGGCGTACGACATCCCGGCGGCGTTGCGGGCGGCGGAGGCCCAGCACGGGTCGCTGCCATGGACCCTTACCGGGCCGTTGGGGTTCCACCCCGGGCTGCTGGACGTGGTGGAGACGCGCATCGCGGAGGTCGCGGCCGACGGCCCGGCAACCGTCAGGTAGCTGACCGCCGGCAGTGGTCAGGCGCCGGCGAGCAGCCCGCGGCGGCGCAGGACCCGGCGCTCGATCGGCGCGAAGACCAGCCGGTCCACTCCGATGCCGACGAAGAAGATCACGAGAATGGCGGTGACCACCAGGCTCATGTCGGAGAGCTGGCGACCCGTGTCGAGCAGCTGTCCCAGCCCGAGGCCCAGCTTCGGCGAGAAGGTGATCAGCTCCGCCGCCATTAGCGAGCGCCAGGCGAAGGCCCAGCCCTGCTTGAGCCCGGCGAGGTAGCTGGGCAGTGCCGCCGGCAGCAGCACCCAGCGGGCCGCGATCAGGCCGCGGGCGCCGAGCACCTGGCCGACCCGGCGGTGCAGCGGTGGCACTTGGTCGAGCCCGGCGACCAGCCCATTGGTGATCGACGGTACGGCGCCCAGCAGCACGACAAAGTAGATGGCCGCGTCGCTGAGGCCGAACCAGATGATGGCCGCCGGCACCCAGGCCACCGACGGCAGGCCCTGCAGGCCGGACAGCACCGGGGCGAGCGCCGCCCGCAGCGGGCGCAGCCGGGCGACGGCCAGCCCGAGCGGCGTGGCCACGACGACCGAGACCACGAACCCCAGTACGCCGCGACGGAGGCTGGTCCAGACCGCCCCGGTGATGTGTCCCTGCTGCCACTGGTCGGCGAGGGTCCGGGCGACGTCGGTGGGTGCGGGCAGCACGTACGCCGGCTTCAGCTGCGCCCAGACGGCAAGCTGCCAGACCGCGAGCACGGACAGGCCGCCGACCAGCGGTGGCAGCGCCGACCGGAGACAGCGGCGCAGCACCGGGATCCGCCGCCGAGCCGACCGCCGGCCGAGCGCGTCGAGCCCCGCCTCCAGCGAGCGCAGGTCGGGGGACTGGTCGGGTCGCGCGGCGACTACCGGGTCAGTCGCCGGCATGGCGGCTGATCTCCTCGCGCAGGCGATCGGTGATCGTCACGGCGAGCGCCGCAACCTCGGGTGCCTCGATCCGCCGCGGGTGCGGGATCGACACGGCGTACTCCTGCGCGACCCGGCCCGGTCGGGACGAGAGCAGGACCACCCGCTGGGCCAGCCGGACCGCCTCCCGGACGTTGTGGGTGACGAAGACGACGGTCAGCCCGACCTCCTGCCAGAGCCGGATCAGCTCCTCGTGCAACACGTCGCGCGTGATCGCGTCCAGCGCCCCGAACGGCTCGTCCATCAGCAACACCGGCCGCTCCTGAGCGAGTGCGCGGGCTATCGCGACCCGCTGACGCATGCCGCCGGAGAGCTCGTGCACCCGGGCTCGGCCAACTCCCTCCAGCCGCACCAGCGCGAGCAGCCGGTCCGCCTCGCCCCGGCGCTCCCGACGGGGTACGCCGCGCAGCCGCAGCGCCAGCTCGACGTTCTGCCCGGCGGACAGCCAGGGGAACAGCGCCGACTCCTGGAACATCAGCGCCGCCCGGCCACCGACGACGTCGATGGAGCCGGCGGTGACCGGCTCCAGCCGGGCCACCAGCGACAGCAGCGTGGACTTGCCGCAGCCGGACGCCCCGAGCAGGCAGACAAACTCGCCGGCCGCCACGTCCAGGCTGACGTCGTCGAGGACGGTGGGCGCGGCTGGTCCGCCGTACCGCNNNGAGACNTGCCGGAGGCGGACCGCGGCCGGCGCCGGCGCCACGACCGGGGTNGCCGGCGNGTCGAGATCGAGAANNGTCACGTCGTCACTTCCCCAGGCCGGCGTTGCNCAGCNGGNGTNGCTCACTGGTGGGCTCACAGCTGGTCGACCGGCCGCTGCCAGCGCCGCGGTGAGCGCTCGCAGGTCGTAGATGCCGTGCAGGTCGGTCTTGGGCAGCAGTCCGATGTCCGTCGCGTGTCTCGCCGAGCTGTCCAGCGAGCTCGCCACCGGGTCGTCGGTGATCTCTACACCGGCGAAGGCCCGCTCCATCACCGCCGGCTTCAGTCCCTTGCCGGTGAGCCGGACCAGCTCGTCCTGCACCACCTGCTGGGCCGCCGGGCGGTTGGCGTTGATCCAGCCGCTGGTCTCCACCTGGGCGTCGAGCAGTGCCCGCACCGTGGCCGGGTGCTGCCGCAGGAACTTCGTCGACACCAGCAGGTTGGTGGTGACGAACCGGCCGCCGGGCCACAGGTCGCGCTCGTCGACGAGCACCGACCCGCCGCCCTCGAGGACGAGCCGGGAGGCCCACGGCTCCGGTAGCCAGCCGCCATCGACCTTGCCGTCGGCAAAGAGCTGCAGGGTGGTCGCGTTGTCGTTCGGCGCGACGGTCACGTCACCGCCGCCACTCGGCGAGGTGCGCAGCCCGTGCTCGGCCAGCCAGGCGCGCAGCGCTACGTCCTGGGTGCCGCCGAGCTGCGGCGTCGCCAAGGTCTTGCCGCGCAGCTGCTCGGCGCTGCTGATCCCCGGCTTGACCACCAGCGCGGCACCGCCCGAGGTGGCACCAGCGACGATGCGTACGGCGGCGCCCTTGGTCCTGGTGAACGCGTTGATCGCCGGGTTGGGGCCGACGTAGGCGGCGTCCAGACTGCCGGCCAGCAGGGCCTCCACGGCGGCCGGACCGGCGTTGAAGATCTGGGTCTCGAGCCTGGTGGCGCCGAGGTGGGCGGCGTAGGTGCCGCGGGCAACGCCGACGACCGGCGTCGCGTGGGTGACGTTGGCGAAGTAGCCCAGCCGCAGCGTTGTTGCCGCGCCGATGTCCGCGACCGCCGCCGACCCGGCTGGGGAGCTGGTGCAACCAGCGACCAGGGCCAGTACGGCGGTGGCGACGATCGCGGCGATGGTGCGCGCCAGGGCACCGGACCGGCGTCCGTTCCGGGCGTGGTTGTCGATCATGAGGCTCTCGCCACCATGCCGGCACCGGCGGTGGTGCCGGTGGCGTCGTCGATCAGCAGGAAGCCGCCGGTCACCCGGTTGTCGGCGTAGTCGTCCACGACCACCGGAGCGGCCGTTCGCAGGCTGATACGGCCAATGTCATTAAGCCCCAGCTCGGTGGCGTCGGCCTCGGTGAACGAGCGGACGTCGATCCGGCTGTTCAGCGAGCGGACCACCGCCCGCACGGTCCGGGTGGTCGACTTCACCCGCACCCGGGCGCCCGGCCGCAGCGGGGCGGACTGCATCCAGCAGATGGTGCCGGCCAGGTCCTGGGTCACCCGTGGCGACCGGCCGGAGCCGACCAGCACGTCGCCCCGGGCGACGTCGATGTCGTCGGCCAGACGCACGGTCACCGCCATCCGGGCGACGGCCTCGTCCACCGGGCCGTCGAAGGTGTCGATGGCGCGCACCGTCGTGCGAAGCCCAGAGGGCAGCACGGTCACCGGGTCGCCGACGCGCAGAACGCCGGAAGCCACCGAGCCGGCGTAGCCGCGGTAGTCCGGATACGCCGGGGACTGCGGGCGGATCACGTACTGCACCGGCAGCCGGGTGTCGGCCGGGTTGGTGTTGGCCGCGACGGTGACGCTCTCCAGGTGTTCGAGCAGCGCCGGCCCGCCGTACCAGGGCGTGCGGGCGGAGGGGTGGACAACGTTGTCCCCGTGCAGCGCGCTGACCGGGATCGCCGTCACCTTGGGCAGTCCCAGCCGGCTCGCGACCGCGGCGAACTCCGCGGCAATGCCCACGTACACCTCGGCGTCGAAGTCGACCAGGTCGACCTTGTTGACGCAGAGCACGACGTGCGGCACCCGCAGCAGGGCGGCCAGGTAGGCGTGCCGGCGGCTCTGCTCGGTCAGGCCGCGCCGGGCGTCCACCAGCACGATCGCGACGTCCGCTGTCGACGCACCAGTGACCATGTTTCGGGTGTACTGCACGTGGCCGGGCGTGTCCGCCAGGATGAACGACCGCACCGGGGTGGAGAAGTAGCGGTAGGCGACGTCGATGGTGATGCCCTGCTCGCGTTCGGCCCGCAGGCCGTCGGTGAGCAGCGCGAGGTTGGTCCGCTCGTCACCGCGTTCGGCGCTGGTCCGCTCGACCGCGGCGAGGGTGTCGGCCAGCACCGACTTGGAGTCGTAGAGCAGCCGGCCGAGCAGCGTGCTCTTGCCGTCATCGACCGAACCCGCGGTGGCGATCCGCAGCAGCTCCATCAGAAGTAGCCCTCCCGCTTGCGGTCTTCCATCGCCGCCTCGCTGGCCCGGTCGTCGGCGCGGGTGGCGCCGCGTTCGGTGATTCGGGTGGCGGCGATCTCGATGGCCACCTCTGCGGACGTCCGCGCGGTCGAGGAGACCGCGCCGGTGCAGGACATGTCGCCCACGGTGCGGAACCGGACGGTCAGCTCGCGCACCGGCTCGTCGGCCCGCGGCCGCGACCCCTCGCCGGGGCAGAGCAGCATTTCGGCGCGCTCGAACACCTCCCGGCGGTGCGCGTAGTAGATGTCGGGGAGCTCCAACGACTCCCCGGCGACGTAGCGCCAGACGTCGAGCTCGGTCCAGTTGGACATCGGAAACACCCGGACGTGCTCACCGGGGGAGTGCCGAGCGTTGTAGAGGTTCCACAACTCCGGCCGCTGGTTGCGCGGCTCCCACTGGCCGAACTCGTCCCGCACGCTGACGACGCGCTCCTTGGCCCGCGCCTTCTCCTCGTCCCGGCGGGCCCCGCCGAAGACCGCGTCGTAGCCGTTCGCGGCGATGGCGTCGAGCAGCGTCACCGTCTGCAGCGGGTTTCGCGATGCACCCGGGCGGTCGACGACCCGACCGGCGTCGATGGAGTCCTGCACGGCGGCCACCACCAGTCGCAGCCCCAGCCGGGCGACCAAGGCGTCGCGGAAGGCCAGCACCTCGGGGAAGTTGTGGCCGGTGTCGACGTGCAGCAGCGGGAACGGCACCGGCGCCGGCCAGAACGCCTTGCGCGCCAGGTGCAGCAGTACGGCGGAGTCCTTGCCGCCGGAAAACAGCAGCACCGGTCGGGCCGACTCGGCGACGACCTCCCGGATGACGTGCACCGCCTCGGACTCCAGCACGTCGAGGTGCGACAGCCGCCGCCCAGACAGCGCTTCGGCGGGGACCGGCTCGACGGCGGTGAGCAGCCCAGTCACGCCAGCCCCCATCCGTCCAACGCCGCGTGCAGGGCTGCCACCGACGCCGCCGCGGTCTGCTGGTGCGCGGGCAGCCGCAGTTCCGGCGCCGCCGGCGCCTCGTACGGGTCGTCCACCCCGGTCAGGCCGCGCAGCTCGCCGGCGCGCTGCCGGGCGTAGAGACCCTTGACGTCGCGGTCGCCGCAGACCTCGGTCGGCGTGGTCACGTGCACCTCCACGAATGGCGTCCCGCTGCTGGAGTGCTCGGCGCGCACGGCCGCCCGCGCCCCGGCGTACGGCGACACGACCGCGACCAGCACCAGGACGCCGTTGCGGGCCAGCAGGTGGGCGACGTGGCCGATCCGGCGGACGTTCTCGTCCCGGTCGGCGCGGCTGAAGCCGAGGTCAGCGCAGAGGTGGGTGCGGACGGTGTCGCCGTCGAGCACCTCCACCCGCCGGCCGGCGGCGCGCAGGCGGCCGGCCGCAGCCAGCGCGATGGTGGACTTGCCAGCGCTGGGCAGGCCGGTCAGCCAGATAGTGGCGCCGGTGGCCGGCACCGTGTTGACCGGGGGACTGTCGATTGGGGGACCGTCAACCGGGGATGTCCGGGCAGGCACGGGGCGCTGGTCGAGCGCGGGCACGAGGGACCTCTCGTCGACACGTACGGGGACACAACGGCGAAGTCGGAAGCGCCAACCGCCCGACGACAGCCACCGGTGTGGGCGCACGACAACGTGCGCCGGCGGTGGACGCGAGGGTCAGGCTGGCGGCGCGGTACGCCGCGGGGCTACCGAACCGAGATGGTCGGTAGACAGACCGCGCTGGATACCCGCTGCAGGTCGACATGCAGCCGGGCGACCAAGGCCACGGTCGGAGTCATGGTTGCGAAGGCTGACACACCGCCGTACCGCTGTCGAATCCGGGGCGGCATCCCACCGCGCGCCGCTGCAGTCACTGGTNGCGTCACAGGTGCAGACCGCACTCGNTCTTGGCCGCGCCGGCCCACCGGCCGCTGCGCGGGTCGGAGCCTGGGGCTACCGCGTGGGTGCACGGCGCGCAGCCGATGGAGCCATAGCCGGCGGACAGCAGCGGGTTGACCAGCACGCCGTGCTCGGCGATGTAGTCCTCGACGTCGGCGGCGGTCCAGGCTGCCAGCGGGTTCACCTTCACCTTGCCCCGCTTGGCATCCCAGTCCACCACCCGGACGTCGCGCCGGGTCGCCGCCTCGTCCCGGCGGATGCCCGACGCCCAGGCGACGTACGGCGCCAATGCCCGCTCCAGCGGCTCGACTTTGCGCAGCACGCAGCAGCGGTCCGGGTCTCGTTCGTGCAGCCGGGGACCGAGCTCGGCGTCCTGCTCGGCCACGGTCAATGCCGGGGTGATGGTGATGACCTCGACCGGGTAGATCGCCGCGACCGCATCCCGAGTGCCGATCGTCTCGGCGAAGTGGTAGCCGGTGTCGAGAAAGACCACCGGTACGTCGGGGCGAAGCCGCGATGTCATGTGCACCAGCACGGCATCCGCCATCGACGAGGCGATGGCCAGCCGGGGATGCCAGCGGTCCAGCGCCCAGCCGAGGATCTCCGGCGGCGTCGCGCTGTCGAGGTCGCGACCGGCGGTCATTGCGACGGCCCTCAGCTGTTCCGGAGCCGATGAGGGCCCGGCGACAGTCGCGGTTTGCGGCCGAGCGGTTGGGCGCACAGTCATCGAGTCTGTCATGCTTGTCCACCATGACCGGGTCCGTGCTGGTGCGCCCGCTGCTCGTGCAGCGACGCCACGTCGACCTGCAGCGCGTCATCAGCGCGGGTTGTCCGTCCGCCCGCTGACCATTCGGCGCTCCGCTGTTGAGTCGCTGGGCCGTAGTCCCCGCCGCGCGCGTCGCCGTACCAGAATCCCGAGCTGACAGGACTTCTCATGCCTTCGACCGGGCAGGGCCAGTGGGCCCTGGGTCACCGCGAGCCGTTGAACGCCAACGAGCGGATGAAGCGGGACGACGACGGCCTCGCCGTCCGGGCGCGCATCCTCGACATCTACTCCCGTCGCGGCTTCGACTCGATCGACCCCGCCGACCTGCGCGGGCGGTTCCGGTGGTGGGGGCTCTACACGCAGCGGCGCGCCGGCATCGACGGCGGGCGCACCGCGGTGCTCGAGCCCGAAGAGCTGGAAGACGAATTCTTCATGCTCCGGGTGCGCATTCCCGGTGGTCAGCTGTCCACCGCACAGCTGCGGGTCATCGCCGACATCGCCACTCGCTACGGCCGCGACGTCGCGGACGTCACCGACCGGCAGAACGTCCAGCTGCACTGGATCCGGATCGAGGACGTGCCAGCGATCTGGACGGCGCTGGAGGCGGTCGGGCTGTCCACCACCGAGGCCTGCGGCGACACTCCACGCAACATGCTCGGCTGCCCGCTGGCCGGCATCGACGCCGCCGAGGTGCTCGACGCCACCGCGCCGCTGCTCGCCACCGAGCATCGCTACGTCGGCGACCCGGCGTTCTCCAACCTGCCGCGCAAATTCAAGACGGCGATGTCCGGTTGCGCCAACCAGTGCACGGCCCACGAGATCAACGACGTGTCCTTCGTCGGGGTGCTCGGCCCGGACGGCGTACCGGGCTTCGACCTCTGGGTCGGCGGCGGGCTGTCCACCAACCCCAAGCTCGCGGTGCGGCTAGGCGCCTTCGTGGAGCCGACGCGGGTGCCGGCGGTTTGGGCCGGCGTCACCAGCGTCTTTCGGGACTATGGCTACCGGCGCTCGCGCAACCGCGCTCGGCTCAAGTTCCTGGTTGCCGACTGGGGGCCGCAGCGTTTCCGCGAGGTGCTGGAGAAGGAGTACCTGAAGTCTGCCCTGCCGGACGGTCCGGCGCCCGACCCGCCACGGTCGGGCAACCGGGACCACGTCGGCGTGCACCGCCAGGTCGACGGCCGGAACTCCGTCGGCTTCGCCGCCCGGGCCGGTCGGACGTCGGGCACTCAGCTCCGAGGTGTGGCCGACCTGGCCGAGAGCCACGGCAGCGCCCGGGTGCGGGCCACCGCTGAGCAGAAGCTGGTCATCCTCGACGTAGGTGAGGACCGAGTGAAGCCGCTGGTCGACGGGCTGGAGGCTGCCGACCTGCGGGTGCGGCCCAGCGTCTTCCGCCGCGGGACGATGGCCTGCACCGGCATCGAGTTCTGCAAGCTGGCGATCGTGGAGACCAAGGGCCGCGCCGACTGGCTCTACCGCGAGCTCGAGCAGCGGTTGCCGGAGTTCACCGAGCCGATCGGCATCAACCTCAACGGCTGCCCGAACGCCTGCGCGCGATTCCAGCTTGCTGACATCGGGCTGAAGGGCTCGATCGTGCGCGACCGCGGCGGCCAGCAGGTCGAGGGCTTCCAGGTGCACCTCGGCGGCCACTATGGCGTCGACGCCGGCCTCGGGCGCAAGCTGCGCGGGCTCAAGGTGACCGCGGACGAACTGCCCGACTACGTCGAGCGGGTGCTGCGCCGCTACACCGCCGACCGGGCGGAGGCCGAGACCTTCGCCACCTGGGTAGCCCGGGCGTCCGAGAACCAGCTTACGTGACGGTGCCGACGTGACGGTGCCGACCGGGCGGGCGGTTCCCTTCTACTGCCCGTACTGCGGCGAGGAGGACATCGAGCCGGACGGCGACGAGCCGGGCCGGTTCGCCTGCAACTCCTGCACCCGGCACTTCCTGCTGCGGTTCGTTGGTCTGCTGCGGTTCGTTGGTCAAGGTGTTCGCCCGGTCCAGGAGAGCTGACGCAGACCCAGGCCTGCTTGCGGCGACGTCCAGCGGCCACCTGCCCGAGGGGGCGGCCAGCACGGTGCCGCGACATGGGGGTCGGTTGGCTGTGTCAGTACGGCGTGAACGCCACCGCCGCGGTGTTCGACGGGAGCCTCATCGCCCAACGACCTCGATGGCCTGCTCGCGATCGACCAACACGAACAAGCGCCGACCGCAGCTGCCGCTTGACCCCCACGAGCTTGCGGCGGCGACCACAAGTGGTCGGGGGTCGGGGCCGAAATTGCGTGGGGGATAGGAAGGGGATGGGTGCGGCGCGTCGTCGGCTCGTCAGATCAGAGCGTCGGGCCGGCCAAGTGGAAGCCGTGGGCGCAGTCGAGCGCTTCCT
>JGI20173J14856_1000371_pt1 | contig 11342 bp, 10 predicted proteins | sample NGESurdeep072012_8_FD_14856 | JGI IMG/M metagenome (IMG submission 14856)
GACGAACCGGGCCTGGGCGCAGTGCCCGAGCAACGCCGTCTCCTGCGCCGGCGTCGGGGACAGGCGGAACCGGGACACCCGCCCAGTCTCTCGGCCGGGTCCGACAATCCGGCGGACCGGGCATTCCTCCTCGCCCTGAACGGCGGGGCTTCCAGCCCGGGTTATCGGTGACCGCGACGCTTCTGGACGGCCGGGCGACCGCCGCCGCCATCCGGGTCGAGCTGCGGGCGCGGGTGACCGCCCTGCGCGCGGGCGGCACGGTGCCTGGGCTGGCCACCGTGCTGGTCGGCGACGATCCGGGGTCGCACGCCTACGTCCGGGGGAAGCATCGGGCCTGCGCCGAGGTGGGCATCGAGTCCAGCTCGATCCAACTGCCGGAGTCCGCCACCCAGCGTGCGGTCGAGGCGGAGGTGTCCCGGCTGAACGCCGATCCGGCCTGCACCGGCTTCATCGTCCAGCTCCCGCTGCCGACCGGCCTGAACGTCGGGCGGATCCTCGCCGNCGTCGACCCCGCCAAGGANGCGGACGGGCTGCATCCGATCAACCTCGGTCGNCTGGTCCTGGGCGAGCCCGGTCCGCTGCCGTGCACGCCGCGGGCGTGTGTGGAGCTGTTGCGCCGCTACGACGTACCGCTCGACGGCGCGGAGGTCGTCATNGTCGGGCGCGGCNTCACCGTCGGGCGGCCNCTGGGCCTGCTGCTGAACCGGCGAGCGGAGAATGCCACGGTCACGGTATGCCACACCGGGACGCGCCACCTCGGCTGGCACACCCGGGCGGCNGACATCGTGGTCGCNGCCGCCGGGAAGGCCGGCCTGCTCACCGCCAACATGGTCACCCCGGGTGCGACCGTGCTCGACGTGGGCATCACCCGCACCGACGCCGGACTGCTCGGCGACGTCGCCGCCGACGTCCGCGACGTCGCCGGCCGGCTGGCCCCGATGCCCGGTGGCGTCGGTCCGATGACGATAGCGATGCTGCTCACCACTGTCGTGGAAGCCGCCGAGCACAGCTCGGGCGAAGTTAGCGCCGGAGAGCGCAGCGCCGCCGAGCACCGGCCAGATCCAGGCGCCTAAACTCACCAAGCAGCGCGACCACCAGTCACGGCACCACGGCAGCTGGCCGCCGTTGGCGCTAACCGGCCTGGCGCACCCCAGCGTCGTCGGTGGGCAGTGGGCGAACCACTCCCGCGCTGACGACTTCGTTGGCCAGGCGAGCCCGCCGGTTGACCCCCTCCGGGATCCGGAACTTCTGGTAGAGCCGCAGCAGGTGCTGCTTGACCGCCGCCTCGGTGACGACCAGCTCGTCGGCGATCTCGCGTGCGGCCGCCGGCGCCACGAACGCGTCTTGGCGCAGCGCCGGTCGGCACAGGGCAGTCAGCACCTCGACCTCGCGACGGGTCAAGTCCGGCGCGCTGACCCGGCGTAGCTCCACGGTCTGGTCGCCGGCCTGCGGAGACGTAAGTCCCCCGAGACGGGTGCGGGCGACGCCGAAGGCGATGACGTCGCCGTCGGTGAGCACGCGGCGGCCGATCGGCCGGCCGTTCACCCGGGTGCCGTTGCGGGACAGGCCCAGGTCGGCGACGTAGAGGTGGGCACCCCGACACACCAGCTCGGCGTGCAGTCGGGACACGCTGGGGTCATCGAGGCTGATGTCGACGCCGGAACCCCGGCCGACGCTGGTCACGTCGGCCCGCAGGTCGAAGACCGCGCCGGTATCCTCCACCCGCAGGTGCGGCATCCAGTCTCCTTCCGCTTCGCGCCGAGCTTGAGCGCGGCCGGCGGCCCGCCCAGTGTCCGCCGTTCGACGCCTCCCCGCGAAGTACCCCGGCCCATGGCCGCCACACCGACATGCCGCGACGGCCGCGGCCGTCGCGGCATATCGCTGCTCGGTTGATCGTCTCGGCCAGCCCGGCTGGGCTACACTTCCCCCGAAGGTTCGGAGGAGGCAGGCAATGGCCGACCCAGCGTCGCACCTGATCGCCGCAAGGTCTTCTCGGGGTTTTGCCGACGTGGTCGCCGCCTCCACAGCACTCAGCGACATCGACGGCCGGGCCGGGAGGTTGTTCTACCGGGGCTATGACATCCACGACCTCCTCGGCCGCGTCTCCTTCGAGGAGTGCGTCCACCTCCTGCAGCGAGGCACGCTGCCCACCCAGCGCCAGCTCGACGACCTGCACGCCAACCTGGCCGCCGCCCGGACTCTCGGTCCCACCGTAGAGTCGGTCCTCGATCAGGTGAGCGCCACAGCAAGGCCGATGGAAGCCCTGCGCACGCTGGTCTCCGTGGCCGGCAGCGACGACCCGGACAAGGACTCCAACCGCCCGGACGCCAACCAGCGCAAGGCGGTGCGGCTGGTCGCCCAACTGCCGGTGCTCGTCGCCCGCTACCACGCTGCCCGGACCGGCACGTTGGCTCCGGAGCCAGAACCCGGACTAGGGATCGCCGGCAACCTGCTCTACCAGATAACCGGGAAGCCGCCGGAGCCCGAACTCCAGGCGGCCCTCGACGAGAGCCTAGTTCTCTACGCCGACCACACCATGAACGCGTCCACCTTCGCCGCCCGGGTCTGCGCCGCGACGCTGTCCGATATGCACTCCGCCGTCGTGGCGGCGGTGGGGACCCTCAAGGGGCCGCTGCACGGCGGGGCCATCCAGGCCGTGATGGCGATGCTGGAGTCGATTCCCAACGTCGACGCGGTCGAGGCCGCGGTCGACGACCGGCTGGCCCGCGGTGAGAGGATCATGGGCTTTGGGCTTCGGGCCTACCATGCCCAGGACCCCCGGGCTCGGCACCTGGCTCGGATCTCCCGGCAGCTCAGCGAGGCGCAGGGGGTTGACTACTACTACCGGCTCTCCGTGCGCCTCCAGGAGACCGTGCTGGAGCACCGCGGCCTCTACCCGAACGTCGACTTCTATGCCGCCAGCGTCTTCCACGCGCTGGGCGTCCCGACTGAGCTCTTCCCGGCCCTGACGGCGTCTGCCCGAACGGCGGGCTGGACCGCACACGTGATGGAGCAGCACCTGGACAACCGGTTGATCCGCCCCGACAGCGAGTACGTCGGTGAGCGCGACCAGAAGTGGGTCCCGATCGAGGAGCGCTGAATGCGCCGCTGGGACCGGCTGCGCAACCAGCTGCCGATGCTCGCCGTACTCCTGGTCAGCGGCACCGGGCTCGCTGCGGTGGCGATCCACCACTGGCGCAAGGGCCTCTACGTGATCGGTGCGGGCGTTGCCCTCGGCGCCGTGCTGCGACTGCTGCTGCCGACCCGGCGGGTCGGGCTGCTCGCCGTTCGGGGTCGAACCCGCGACGTGATCGCGCTGGGCACATTGGGGCTGGCTATCGTCGTACTGGCCGCGCTGGTGCCGGCGGTGCGAACTCTGCCCCCACCCTGAGTCCGGCTCGGTCCCTGGCCTGTCCGGTCTCTCCGCTAGCCTGGACCGACCGACGGCAGGGCCGCCAAGGGCCGCGGGTGGCCCTTGGCGGCCCTGGCCTAGACTCAACGAGGAGCGGACGACCGCATGGGAAGCACGCACCGCGTCACCCTCATCCCCGGCGACGGCGTCGGACCGGAGCTGACCGAGGCCACCCGCCGGGTGCTCGAGGCAGCCGCGGCGACGGCGGGCTCGTCGTTCGACTGGGACCGGCAGGAGGCCGGCGTCGACAACATGGAGACGGCCGGTACGCCGCTGCCGCCCGCCGTACTGGACTCGATCCGGGATACCAAGATCGCCATCAAGGGGCCGATCACAACGCCGATCGGGACCGGCTTCCGGTCGGTCAACGTGGCGCTGCGGGCCGAGCTCGACCTCTACGCCTGCCTGCGGCCGTGCAAGACCTACCCAGGCGTGCGCAGCCGGTTCGACCACGTCGACGTGGTGATCGTGCGGGAGAACACCGAGGATCTGTACGCCGGGATCGAGTACGAGCACGACACCGACGCGGCCAACAAGGTGATCGAGTTCTGCAACACCCTGCAGGCCAAGCAGATCCGGCCGCACTCCGGGATCTCGATCAAGCCAATGAGCGAGTTCGGGTCGGCGCGGGTCATCCGGTATGCGTTCCAGTACGCTCAGGGCAACGGCCGCCGGCGAGTGCACTGCATCACCAAGTCCAACATCATGAAGCACACCGACGGGCTGTTCCTCGCGGTGTTCCGCGAGGTGGCCAAGGACTTCCCGGACATCGAGCCGCGGGAGAACCTCGTCGACGCGACCTGCATGGGCCTGGTGCAGCGGCCGGAGGAGTGGGACGTTCTTGTGCTGCCCAACCTCTACGGCGACATCCTCTCCGACCTGACCGCCGGCATGGTGGGCGGGCTGGGGGTGGCCCCGGGCGCCAACTTCGGCACCGAGGTGGCCGTGTTCGAGGCGACGCACGGGTCGGCGCCCAAGTCAACAAGGGGCAGAACAAGGTCACCCCGACCGCCATGATCCTGTCCGGAATGCTGATGCTGCGCCACCTCGGGGAGGCCGAGGCGGGCGACCGCCTCGAGCAGGCGGTGGCCGCCGTGCTCGGCGAGGGCGCCCGGGTGACCTACGACATGAAGCCCAACCGCAACGACCCGAGCGCGGTCGGGACATCGCAGTACGCCGACGCCATCATCGAGAAGCTGGGAGCCTGACGAGCATGGGCAGCAACGGCGCCAACGAAACCGCCAACAACAGAGGGAAAGTGACCGTCGTCGGGGCCGGCTTCTACGGTGCGACGACCGTGCAGCGCCTCGCCGAGTACGACATCTTTGAAACCGTCGTGATGACCGACATCATCGAGGGCAAGCCGCAGGGCCTGGCGCTCGACCTGAACCAGAGTCGGCCGATCGAGGGCTTCGAAACGCGGATCATCGGCACCAACGGCTACGAGGAGTCGGCCGGCTCCGACATCGTCGTCATCACCGCTGGCCTGCCGCGCAAGCCCGGCATGAGCCGGATGGATCTGATCGAGAAGAACGCCGGCATCGTCCGCTCGGTGACCGAGCAGGTCAAGGTCACCTCGCCGGACGCCGTGATCGTGGTCGTCTCCAACCCGCTGGACGAGATGACCGCCCTGACCGCCATCGCCTCGGGCTTCCCGAAGAACCGGGTGATGGGCCAGGCCGGCATGCTCGACACCGCCCGGTTCACCAACTTCGTGGCCGAGGAGCTCGGCGTACCGGTGCGCTCGGTGCGCACGCTCACCCTGGGCTCGCACGGGGACACCATGGTGCCGGTGCCGTCCCAGTGCACTGTCGACGGCAAGCCGCTGGCCGACGTGCTGCCGGCGGAGAAGATCGCCGAGATCGTCGACCGGACCCGGAACGGCGGCGCCGAGGTAGTGGCGCTGCTCAAGACCGGGTCCGCCTACTACGCTCCGTCGGCCGCGGCTGCCCGCATGGTCAAGGCGGTGGCCGAGGACTCCGGCGCCGAGATGCCGGTCTGCGCGTGGGTCTCCGGGCAGTACGGCATCTCGGACGTCTACCTCGGGGTGCAGGCTCGGGTTGGCCGCGAAGGCGTCAAGGAGGTCACCGAGCTGCCACTAGAGTCCGACGAGCTGGGTGCGCTCAAGCAGGCCGCGGAGGCCGTGCGCGCCAAGCAGGCGGACGTGGCCAACCTNTGAGGCCGATCCGCTAGGACGGCACAGCCGCAAGGAACGCCGATGGACGGGCCNAGTAGTCCGGCGTACCGCCCCCTGTGCCGGGGAGGCGGTACGCCGTGACCACGCTGATCAACGTCGGCATCGTGCTCGCTCTGATCATCTTTGAAGGAATGTTCGTCGCCGCCGAGCTGGCGTTGGTGTCGCTGCGCGAGGGCCAGGTACGGGCGTTGGCGACGGCCGGCCGGCGCGGCGCGGCGGTGGCCCGGCTGGTCGCCAATCCCAACCGCTTCCTCGCCTCGGTGCAGATCGGGGTGACGGTCACCGCGTTGCTGTCCTCGGCGTTCGGCGCGGTGACGCTGTCCAAGGAGGCCACCAAAGGGTTGCGGGCGGCGGGCATGTCCTCCGGTGTCGCCTCGGCGCTGGGCTTCCTCGGTGTCACGATCTTGATTTCCTTCGTCACCCTGGTCGTCGGGGAGTTGGCGCCCAAGCGGCTGGCGCTGCAACGCGCCGAGGGCACGGCGCTGCTGGTGGCCCCGTCACTGAACCGGATGGCCCTGATCACGCAGCCGGTCATCTGGCTGCTGTCCAAGTGCACGGACGTCGTCGTCCGGTTGCTCGGCGGTGACCCGAACACCTCGCGCGAGAGCATCAGCGAGCAGGAGCTGCGCGGCTTGGTCGCCTCCCACGAGTCGCTGACCCCGGACGAGCGCAAGCTGATCGACGAGGTGTTCGCCGCCGGCGAGCGGCAGCTCCGCGAGGTGCTGGTGCCGCGTACCGAGGTGGTGTTCCTGGACGCCTCGCTGCCGATCTCGGCCGCGGCCCGGATCGCCGGCGAGGCGNCACACTCCCGGTTCCCGGTCGTGCGGGGGTCGAACGACGACGTGGTCGGGTTCGTGCACGTCCGCGACCTGTTCACCGGGGAGTCCGCGACCTCGGGTGGTCGGGTCAGCCAGGTCCTGCGCGAGGTCAAGCTGCTACCGGCGACGAAGAAGGTGCTGATTGCCCTGTCGGAGATGCGCCGCGAGGGTCACCACCTGGCGATCGTCGTGGACGAGTACGGCGGAACCGCCGGCATCGTCACTCTCGAGGACCTGATCGAGGACCTGATCGGCGACATTCGGGACGAGTACGACGTGGAAGGCGAGCAGGCCCGCACGCTGCGCGGCGGCGACATCGAGGTCGACGGCCTGCTCAACCTGGACGAGTTCGCCGAGCAAAGTGGAGCCAGCCTGCCCGACGGCCCGTACGAGACAGTGGCAGGCTTCGTCATGGCCGCCCTGGGGCATGTGCCGGGATTGGGGGAGTCGGTGGAGTACGACGAGCGCCGGCTGACTGTGACAGCGCTGGACAACCGGCGGGTAGCCCGGGTGCGGGTGACCGCCAATCCCGGCGTCCCAGCCGTCCCAGCCGTCCCAGCCGTCCCAGCCCGCCCCGGCGGCCCCGGCGGCCCAGCCGGGACGATCGAGCCACCGTCGGAGGAGTCCACGCCCCTGCCAGACTGGAGCCATGCCGGTCGAACCCACCTCGCCGCCGACGGAAAGTAAGTCGGCCGACCGACCCGTTTTGTCGCCGAAGCCGCGGGTGCTCTCCGGTATCCAGCCGACGGGCATCGGCTTCCACCTCGGCAACTACTTGGGCGCGGTGCGCAACTGGGTGGCCATGCAGGACGACTTTGATGCGTTCTACTTCGTGCCCGACATGCACGCGATCACGGTGCCGCACGATCCGGCGACGCTGCGCCGCCGCACTCGCGAGTCGATCGCCGAGCTGATGGCGCTCGGGCTGGACCCGGCCCGGTGCACGCTGTTCGTGCAGAGCCACGTGCCTGAACACGCGGAGCTCGCCTGGGTGCTGGGCTGCATCACCGCATACGGCGAGGCCAGCCGGATGACGCAGTTCAAGGACAAGGCGGCGCGCAGCGAGCTCGGTGCCGCCACCGTTGGCCTGTTCAACTACCCGGTACTGCAGGCCGCCGACATTCTGCTGTACCAGGCCGACCAGGTGCCCGTCGGGGACGACCAGCGCCAGCATCTGGAGCTCACCCGGGATCTTGCCAAGCGCTTCAACAGCCGGTTCGGGGGAACCTTCACCGTGCCGGCGCCGTACATCCCGGCTCAGTCGGCCCGGATCGCGGACCTACAGGACCCAAGCCGCAAGATGAGCAAGTCCCGGCCCCCCGCGGGCACCGTGTACCTACAGGACGACCCCAAGGCGCTGGCGAAGAAGGTCCGCAGTGCGGTCACCGACACTGGCCGAGAGGTCCGCGCGGCCGAGGAGAAGCCGGGAATCAGCAACCTGCTGAACATCCTGTCGACGCTCACGGGGCGCGGCATCGTCGATCTCGAGGCGACGTACGCCGACAGCGGCTACGGCGCCTTCAAGGCCGACGTGGCGGCGGCACTGGTTGAGTTCGTCGCGCCGATCCAGCAGCGGTACCGCGACATCCTGGCCGACGAAGCGGGGCTGGACGCCGTCCTGGTGGCGGGGGCGGCCAAGGCGACGGCGGTGGCCGCCGACACGATGCGCCGAGTGCGGGCTGGCGTCGGCTTCTTGCCCTTGGGGTCGCGGAGCGGCTGACCCGGCCGACGCCGCCCCCTAAGGCGCGGGAGCACGCAGGTCGTCGGCCACGCCGTTGATCGATCGCGTGCGAATGGCCCGGCCAAGGGGTAGTGACCAGCCCATGGCGAATATCTCGGGCCTGAAGGACAAGGCCGCCGGAACCGTCGAGACAGCGCGCGCGAAGCGTCCGTTCCTCGACCACCTGGTCCGGGCCTACTCCCGGTATCAGGGCGACGCCGGCGATCGGTTGGCCGCCGCGGTGACCTACTTCGCCTTCTTGTCGTTCTTCCCGTTAGTGGCCCTGGCGTTCTCTGTGCTCGGGTACACCGTGGCCAACAACCCGGGGGTGCGCAAGAGCGTCACTGACTCGTTGAGCAGCGCGTTCCCTGGGTTGATCGGTGGCTCCAACGGCATCGACATCGACCAGATCGCCAACGCCAAGGCGGGTGCCGGCATCCTCGGCCTCGTCGGACTGCTGCTCGCCGGGCTCGGGGCGGTGGACGCGCTGCGAGAGGCGATCCGCTCGGTCTGGCACCAGAACGTCAAAGCCGGCAACTTCATCAAGAAGAAGCTGGCCGACATTCTCATCCTGGCCGGGCTCGGGCTGACCCTGGCCGTCTCGCTGGCCGTGTCCAGCGCAGCCACCGCCGTCACCGGCAAGGTGCTCAGCATTCTGGGGCTCGAAGGCTCGACGGCCGCCGGGTTCCTGGTCAAGGTACTGGCGCTGGTTGTGGCCATCTTCACCGACGTACTGCTGTTCCTGTACTTGTTCATCCGGCTGCCCAAGTCCCAGACGCCGTGGCGGAAGGTGATCAAAGGCGCCCTGTTCGCCGCGGTTGGGTTTGAGGTGCTGAAGGTGATCGGCGCGTGGTTCATCGCCCGGACGACGAAGAACCCGGTCTACGGGACGTTCGCCGTGGTCGTGGGCCTGCTGGTTTGGATCAACCTGGTGTCCCGGTTCCTGCTGTTCAGCGCCGCCTGGACGGTCACCGCGCCGTACGACACCGACGTCGCCCCGTCTGGTACGGCGGGCCCGGAGCAGGCGGAGAAGGCGGGCGTGCCCAGGGAGTTTGCCGACAACGACCCCGACGACCCAGCCCTGCTGCAGCAGGACGGTGCCCCGACGCCGTTGGTCGCGGTCCTGCAGGGTGAACAGCCGGCTCAGGACCAGCCGGCTCAGGACCAGCCGGAAGGGCGCCCGGGTGAGCAGGGCAAGCCGGTCCAGTCTGCCGGCTCGCCAGAGCCGGGCTGGTTGGGCAGGTAGTGGAACAGGTGACCCAGCCGACAGTAGGGCGTCGGTCAGCCGGGGACACCGCCCCCACCCACGGCGGGGGCGGTGCGGTCAGGAGGGTGTCCAGGTCTTCCGTCAGAGCCGATCATGGACACCCTCCTCCCGTTTCTCCGGTCAGCGACACACGCCGTGTCCAAGCAATCGACCATCTAGCTACCGGACGCTGAACCCTCGCACCATGCCGAGAGCCGCATGCGGCGCGCCTTGGGCCTCGGCGTCCGGCACGAAGCACACCGCGATGTAGTCCCCGGGAACCAGGTTGAGGCGCACCCAGTCCACCCCGTGCGGTGCCACCGCGCCGCCGCCGCCGGCGGGCGCGGCGATGTCATTCGGGTTACCGGCGACCTTTCCGGAGATCACATTCAGGAAGTCAGCGGCGGTCTTGCCGGGGGCCAGCCGCTCGATGGTCAGCTCATGGGAATCGGTGTCACTGAGGTTCTTGAAGCGGTAGATACCGTGGCCGTCCACGTACGCCGGGATGTTGAACCCGAAACTGAAAGCGGAGATAGTGCCTTCGGCGTCCGGCCGCTGCGAGGTGCCCGCACCGGTCACCTCGAACTGGGCGATCATCCCCTCCGCAAAGTGCGGCACGTTGGAGACCTCATCGGTGACGAAGCACAGGGCCACGTAGTGCCCGGCCCGCAGGTTCACATAGGTCTCCTGCTTGGCACCGGGCAGGATCGTGTTCGAGCCACCGGTGGCGTCGGCAACAGTGAGGGGGTCCCCCTTCGGGTCGGCCAACACGGTGCTGAGGTCACTGAATGTCTTGTCGTCGTGCAGCCGCAGCAGCTGCACCTGGTGGGGCTCGGTGCCCGTGTTGTGCAGTCGGATCGTTTCGAGGCCGGCCTGCAGCGTGTCCGTGGACAGCTTGTATCGGGGTTGACCTTGCGGGTTCGACGCCGTGACCGGGTTCGACGCCGTGACATCGAGGACCTGGGTGCCCCGCTGGTCCCCGTGGTGGTGGCCGTCGTCGGCTAAGGCACTGGCCGTGGGCGCTGTTGTGAGCGCGGCCGCGGCGACCACCGCGGCGAATCGGATGCGTGCACGCATTGCACATACCTCCCTATAACGGGACGATCCCGTCGCGCCGGAAAGTCTGCTGACCGCCTCGGTGGACGTCCATAGCCAAATTGAGCCACCCGCAATGTGTCCTTGGCGCCAGCCCCGACACGGCCGAGGAGCCGGCGTGGTGCACCCCGAGCACCGGCCACGACGCCTGCACCATGGGTGACGAGCCGGCCGTCTTCGTTCGAGAAGCGCTCCCCGCACGCGGTGCACTGCCGAGGCCGGCTAACCGAACAGCCGACGGAGATCGACCTGGCGCCGCGCCGGGCCATCTTGGGCAAGATCGAGCCCGGAGGCCCGCAGCGTCGCCGACTATCTATAGGGGCATGTTCATGGCACGGGTTGGGATCGTGACCGGAGCCGCGTCCGGCATCGGCCAGGCGCTGGCAACGGCGCTCGTCAACCGCGGCGACACCGTCGTGCTCGCCGACGTCAACGCCGACGGAGCGAAGCAGGTTGCCGCCGGCCTGCGCTCCCGCGCGTCAGCCGTCGGTCTGGATGTCCGCGACGCCGACAAGAAAGGCGGTCAGTGGACGGCGCTGACCGCCGCACAGCGGCAGCTGGCAGATCGCCGGAGCAGACGAGCCTGGCCAGGCGATGCTACTTCGCTGGGCTGGCCGGGGGACGCCGCGTCGTGGGCGGTACGATGCCGGTCGAGACGGTGGCCTTCGGCTTCTTGGCCGCCTTGGGCTTGCGAGTCTCTCGTCCGCCTTTGTTCTTCCCACCCATTGCGCGTCTCCTTGCCTCGCCGAGGACTGTGTGCACGGCGACGACACTGCGCCCCCGCCCCGGTGGTCTCCTCGACGGTACGGCGAGAGCCGGCCGAGGGAAAGCCCTGTGGTCGACCCGTCGTACGG
>JGI20173J14856_1000377_pt1 | contig 11301 bp, 8 predicted proteins | sample NGESurdeep072012_8_FD_14856 | JGI IMG/M metagenome (IMG submission 14856)
CTCGCCGACGGTCTGGTGAACAAGCAGACCGCCGCACGGCTCGGTATCTCCACCAACAAGGTGAAAACTCATCTGGATCTTCTGTTCGACAAGCTCGGGGTGACGACGCGCGCCCAGGCCGTGGCAACCGGAGTCAGGCNCGGCCTGTTGCTGGTTTGAGGCACGACGCTTGATGATGTCGTTATTCTACGCCAATCTACTTCTTAACCTGACAGGGACGCGGATGACGGAAGGGCCAATCGAAGCACAGCTGCTGGATCACGAGAAGCAATACTGGCAGGCGATCAAGGACAGGGACGTGCAGGCGGCGATGCGCCTGACCGATGACCCTTGCATCGTAACCGGCGCCCAGGGTGTCGCGCGCATCACCCGCGAGGCATTCGCTGGAATGCTGCAGGCCGGCGGCTGGACCCTCCACGAGGTCACCTTGAGCGATGTGCAGGTGCGGGTCCTCAGCGAGGACGTCGCCATCGTCGCCTATAAGATCAAGGAATTATTGACAGTCGACGGAAAACCGCTGACGCTCGAGGCAACCGACTCGTCCACCTGGGTGCGCCGCGAAGGGCAATGGATGTGCGCGCTGCATACGGAAGCGCTCGCTGGCGATCCGTTCGGCAGGGACCGGCAGCCGGCAGCTCCGAAGAGACTCTAGCGCCTACGTGGATCTCGGCGACAAGCCGTTGCCGAGATCCAGCTGGTCAGGGTGTCATTGTGCGTTCATTTCCGGTGCGAGCTCAACCCGACTCCGCTCGCGTACCGGCGAGCGTTCAGGCAAACCGCGACATCTTAACGAAGGGGTGAACGCCTGACGGCTGGCTGATGACCGCCCCTCGCGCACGGAACTTGATTGAGTGGGATTAAGACCAACCATCGATCATTCCATGACAGATCCGATTTCTCCGCCGCTCCGACCCGGGGTTCTCCCTCGGGACAATTTCAGAAGCATCATTGCGGCACTGATCACCGTGCTCACCATCTACGGCTGGATCGACGCGCTTGGCCGCATGCCGATGCGGCACGCCCTCGCCGCTCAGACTCGTCTCTGGTGGATCGAGCAGATCGTGAGTTTCGCTCTGGCGATCGTCTGCATCGGCATAATCTTCCGCAAGCGCCCATTTCTCACTCCCGCGTTCTGGCTAACGGTATACTCGCTGGTGTTCGATATCGTGCGCTGGATATTCGAATTCAGAGACGATCAGTTCGAGATCCGGATCGCGCCCTTGCTTTACGCATTCTTGCTCTGGCGGCTGTGGATCACCCGGAAACAGGTCGCGGCGACTGAGGACCCCCTCTTGGTTGACACGACGGGCTAGGGTCTGCCTCGATCGGAGGCCCATCCAGTAGCGGCTTCGGGGGCCTGGCGATAAGTATTTACCGTGGGCAACATGTTGCTGATTTCGCTCCTTTTCAGCGTGCTGTCATACGTTCTACGTCGCATCTTCTGAGACTGGCTCGCCGTTGAGCCGCCGCGAGCGCGTGGGCAGTCGTACCCACTTGTCGCTCCTGGCCGCTGCTCTGGCGTTGACCCTATCCGCGCCGGCCTCTTTCGCGCAGCCGCAGCTCCTCAAGACCTCGGCGCGCGACACACAGCTACGGACCGATTCCGCGGAAATCTCTCAACGCGCGCACGATCTCCAGGCGAAATTCGAGCGTCGCCGACGACAGATGCTGCCGAGGTTCTACATCGGCGGTGCGGAGCACTGCCTGATCGTCGGGCGATTCTGCGAGTGGCATCCCAACCTGACCGACTATGTAGTTCCGGAGGAAGGGAAGAACATCATCCGCGCGCGTGCGGAGCTGCTGCGCGATCTCGAGAAGGCCTCGACCGATCTTCCGGGAGACGACTGGATCATGGGACAGCGCATTCGCTATCTCACAGAGGGGCACGACACATCCGCGGCGGGTGTGGCGCGCTCGTGCCGGGCGACCCGATGGTGGTGCGATGCGCTGCTCGGTCTCGCGCTGCACGTGGGCGGCAACTACGCGGGCTCCGACAGCGCCTACGCCGCCGCGCTCGATGGGATGCCGTCGCCGGTGCGGTGTCACTGGTTGAATCTCGCACCGCTCCTTGATGACGACATCCGCGGCGCATACAAGAAGATGAGCTGTGGACAGCGAGAGGCGGCGGATGCGCGAATCTGGTGGGTCGCTGATCCATTATTCATGACGCCCGGCAATGAGCGGCGCACAGAGCATTTCTCGCGGGTTCTCCACACCGCCTTGCAGCAGGATGCGGCNAACACTTACGGCTCGAGCTGGGGTGGCGATCTCGCCGAATTGATCTTGCGCTTCGGCTGGGCGGAGAAGTGGACNCAGGAGCCGTCGCAGAGCATGTATCCGGAAGCGAAGGCGGCGATCACCGGTCACGAGCGCGAGCCGGGATACCACTTCTTCCTCACGCAGCAGCCGCCTGACAGCCTGGCACTCATCGTCGATTCGGTGTTCGACATCTACCAGTTCCCGCCCCGTGAGCAGTACGCGCCGGTCTACACGCATGCGTTCGTGCGGCTCGATGCCCAGGTGGCGCGCTTTCGCCGTGGAGATTCCACGAAGGTCGTCGCTGCCTACGATGTGAGCGCCGATACGATTTTTGGCCGGAGGAAATTCGCCGCGGCGCTGATAGCGATGGGCGACGAAGCAACGACCCCTTCAAAGACGGAGCTGACTGAGTCGCCGACGAAGAACGTCTTGACGGTATCGACGCCGTGGAAGGAGCAGTTCATCGGAGTCGAGCTGTTGGCGAACGACAGCGCCGGAGCAGCGCGCTGGAGATCCGGGTTCGCCGAGATCCCCCTCGACTCGGGGAAAATCAGCGTCTCGGATCTGCTCTTCGTCGATGGAGAGCCTTCCCTTCCCGGCGATCTGAACGAGGCGATCCCGCGCGCGCACGGCGGGACGACTTTCAGGCGCGACAAGAAAATCGGTCTGTTCTGGGAGCTCTACGGAAAGACACCGGCGGACAGCGCGCTTCCGATCTCCCTTACGATCACTCCGGTAGATGAAAGTCTGCTGAGACGCACTTTCCGCGCGTTGCGCATTGCGCCCAGGCTGTCGCCTCTCAACATCCGCTGGCAGGAGAACGGGGCGTCCGGAGTGTTGTCGGCGAGATCGGTGCTGCTCGATCTGTCCCTCGTGCCCGCGGGGAAGTACGCGGTGAGGCTCGAAGTCGGGAACTATCCGATGGCGGCGACGTCGCGGGTCATCGAGGTGAAGTAAGCCGCAGCTCTTCCAGTCGCTTGCTGATGAGCCTCGGCTGTAGTTGAACGCCTTCTACGTCATTTGACGCATAGAGTCCCCCCTGCAATCAGGCGATTCTGGAGCTGGAGTAAAGCTCCTATCACCACGCTGGAGGACCCGATGAATCTCGACCAACGAACCCAACCGACCCTTCGCGAGCGTCTGGAATTTGCCCTACAGGCGCCTTGCGACTGGATACTCAAAGCGGCATGCGTGAGGTATGCGACGTTCCGCACGATGTTCCGCGTCCTGCCGCCCTCGTACCTCTCGTGGGCGTCCCGGGTCAAGGCTCGCAAAGCCTACTACCGCGCACTCCGCAGGGTGCCTGCGTATCGTCAGTTCCTAGATAGTCAGGGCGGCCTGCTCATCCCTGAAACGGATAAGGAGACCTACATCAAGCCGTTTGCGACAGGCGCCCGATGCGTCGACGGCTCCTTCTTTCACGAGCCGGACGATGATCGACGAGTCGTCCGGCTCTACCGGGACTCCGTACGACTGGGTGCGCAGCGAGAGGGAGCGCCACGAGAGCCACACCTTCGTCAGCTATTTCGCGACGTACTGCTATGGGCGCGAACAATGGATAACGATCAACGGGTTCAGCATGGGCGCCTGGGCCACGGGGATCAACATGGGGATCTCGCTGCAGAAGAACGGGATCGTCAAGAACACCGGTCCCGACATCGCCAAGATTCTCCACACTCTTCGCTTCTTCGGCCCGGAATACACCTATCTGATCACGGGATATCCGCCGTTTCTCAAACATCTCATCGACGTCGCCGACCAGGAAGGATTTCCTTTCGAGAAGTACAAGCTCTACGGTTTGGCCGGCGGAGAAGGCATGTCCGAGGGACTGCGCGACTATCTGCTGCGACGTTTCACCAAGGTCTACAGCGGTTATGGCGCAACGGATCTGGAGGTCGGCATCGCGGGCGAAACGCCGATATCAGTCGCCATCCGTCGCCTCGCGCGTGAGCGAGAGGACGTGAAGTTAGCCTTGTTCGGCTCCGACTCCCGCCTTCCGATGGTGTTTCAGTACAACCCCGTCATGCATCACATCGAGGTGAACGAGAACGACGAGGTCGTCTTCACGATCTCACGCAGCTCGCTCCTGTCTCCGCGCATTCGGTACAACGTCCATGATCTCGGCGGCGTTCTCACGAGCGATGAGATGGCCGAACGGCTCGCCTCGGTGGGCGTCAGCATAGAGCAGCTCCGACGTGAAAGCGGTGACGGGAACATACGCCTTCCCTTTCTGTGGATCTTCGGGCGGCGCGACTACACGATCAGTGTCATGGGTGCGAACATCTATCCGGAGGACATCGAGCAATGTCTGTATCAGGACACGGCCCTCGCCGAGATAACGAATTCGTTCTGCCTTTCGCTCGCGGAGAGTCCGAACGGCGATGTTCGTCCCCGCTTTCTGTTCGAGGTCTCGAGAGAGCCTGACGCCGAGCTCATGCGTCGCTTTTCGGAATCGATCGTGCCGCGTCTCGTCGAGTTGAACGCCGACTTCCGCGAGGCATGGCGCGAGTATCCCGAGACGCTCGTCCCCGAGATCCAGTTGCATCGGCTCGGCGAAGGCCCATTCGCCGGCGACGCAGGAAGGATCAAGCAAGCGCGCCTCCTCCCAGCGGCCTGAGGATAGACTATGCGCTCTCTCATTCAATTCGCGCTGCGTCGGCCGAAAACCGTCATCTTCGCTTGGATCGCGATCCTCGCGGCCGCCGCACCTTTCGCTTCGCGGCTGGCGGGAGCACTTCGTGGAAGTACCGACGCAGTGCCCGGGAGTCCCTCGGAGCTCGTATCGCGCGATCTCAACAACGCGTTTGGCACAGGCTCCGCGTTTGTCTTTCCCGCCGTGCTGACATCATCCAGCATCCCGGCAACAGATCCGCGATTCGCAGCTGCGGCGACACGCCTCGAGCGAGTGCTCGACTCAGCCGGAATGAGGAGCGTACGTCACTACTGGAATACCGGCGACACGACCCTGCTCGGGCGTGACGGACACTCGGCGCTCATGCTCGTGACGCCGCGCGCGCAGACGTTCTTCGATGCCGAATCGACGGTAGCGGAAATCCGCGGAGCAGCGCGCGCCGCCGGACCGGGGTCTGCGTTCGAGATCAAGGTCACCGGCATGATCTCCCTCTTTCACGATCTCGACGTGAATGCGTCCGATGACCTGCTGCGGGCGGAGCGCATCGGCATTCCACTCACGCTCATCGTACTGCTGCTTGTGTTCGGTGCGCCGATCGCGGCTGGCTTGCCGCTCGTCCTCGCACTCGGGACAATCGCGATCACACTCGCCGTTCTGTACGGGCTTTCCCGCGTCATGCCCGTGAGTGTGTTCGCGCAGAATGCCGTGACGATGGTCGGACTCGGCATCGGCGTCGACTACTCACTCTTTCTGGTGAGCCGCTGTCGCGAGGAGCTCGCGCGTGGTGCGTCGTTTCCGAAAGCCGTCGAAGCGGCCGCGAATCAAGCGGGACATGTCGTGCTGGTGTCGGGACTCGCGGTATGCACCGGCTTCCTGGCTCTTTTCCTCGTGCACATTCGTTTCCTTCACACACTCGCGCTCGGCGGTGTCACCGTTGTCGTGACGTCGGTGTTGATGACGCTTACTCTACTTCCGTCGTTGCTGCTGATCATCGGTGAGAGATTGAACTGGCCGCGCCGACTATCACGCGCATCGCGCGGCACCGGCGGATTGTGGGCCCGGTGGGCGCGGGAGACGATGACGAGGCCGTGGAGATATCTCATTCCCACCCTGATCGTGCTCGGTGTGCTCATTGTGCCGACACTGCGCCTCAAAGCCTGGAACATGGGTGCGCGCGATCTTTCGCCAACCATGGAGGCTCGGCAGGGTTACGAGCTCCTCGATCNCAACTTTTCTGCGGGTTGGATGGGTCCGATTGCGATCCTGGTGAAGACCCGTGACAGCGGCACAGTCTGGACGCCGGAACGCGAGGGCGCGATGACAGCGATCTACTCGCGTCTCGCCTCCGATCCGCGCGCGCACTTTGTTGGTGGGTTTCCACACCTGCTCTCCCTTCTCGGTCAGGCGCGTCCGCTTGTCCATGCCCGCTCAGATCTACCAGCGCCGATGCGGACGGCATCCGCACAGGTTGTCAGTGAGGACGGGCGTTCAGCGCTCATCTTTGTCGTTCCACGCTCAGCGCCAGAATCTGAAGAAGTGATGACGCTTGTGCGTGAGCTCCGCGCGGAGTCGTGGCAGCCGGCACGAGATGCCGGCCTAGCGATACAGGTGGGTGGCTTCAGCGCCAGCATACTGGACTTCGATAGCGAGCTATTTGGAAGCCTCAAGCGGGTGATCCCGATCGTCCTCACCATCACATTCCTCGCGTTGGTGTTTGCCTTCCGTTCCATAGTGGTTCCGATCAAGGCGATCACGATGAATTTGATCTCGGTGCTCGCGGCCTACGGTTTTCTTGTGTACGTGTTTCAGGAAGGTGTCGGCGCGGGCCTGATTGGTCTCGTGCCACCGGGCGGGCTCAACTCGTTCATAGTGCTGATGTTGTTCACGATCCTGTTCGGATTGTCGATGGACTACGAGGTGTTCCTTCTGAGTCGCATCCGAGAGGAGTATCAGCGGACGGGAGACAACAGCAAATCGGTTGTGAGCGGGCTTTCCCAGACGGGCGGACTCATCACAAGCGCGGCGCTCATCATGGTCGTTCTGTTTGGGTCGTTCGGATTCACCCGGCTCACCGCCACCCGTGAGTTCGGACTCGGCCTCGCGTTCGCCGTCGCTCTCGACGCGACGGTCATTCGCGTGGTTCTCGTACCGATCCTGATGGGTTTACTCGGCCGCGCCAACTGGTGGTTCCCTGCGGTGCTTCTACCGCGCGGGAGTGACGGGCGGGGGCGATCCGGTCAAAATGCCGTGGCGTATCGTTGACGCTTTCCCCGATGCACCAGGTATGGGCAGAACGCCGGTCTGGAACCGGGCCGACAGTCTGACCGGCAGCTGAAGAGTGATCGTCTCAGCTCCCCGGCGCACCACCAGCGGCAGGATCGTAAGGGTCGTGCCGGCGTAGCGAGCGCGCAAAGCCTCGAACGAATCGTCGTTCGAGATCATCACGTCGCCGATCGAGACGAGTTTGTCGCCGGCACGCGCACCCGCGGTCGCCGCCGCGCCAGTCGGTGACAGCTGAGTGATGAACACTCCGCTACTATCGGTGCCGGTCGCGATCCCCAGCCGCGGCTCGCGGATCGTGTCACTTTCGGAGCGTAATCCCGCGAGACGAAGCACCGAATCAACCGGTAGTGGCTCGCGGCCATCGACGTACCTGCGTGCGAACTCGGTAAAGGATTTGCCGCCCGCGGCGCGGGAAACCTCACCCCACCATTCCGCGCCTGTAAATCCTTTCCCCCGTTTATACGTCGCGTCGTAGAGCCGGCGCATCACGTTGTCCAGCGACATGCGGTTGTTGCTCGCGTCCCGGATCATGATGTCGAGAAGGAATCCGGTGAGGCCGCCCTTCGGATAGTAGAGTCCGCTGCTGCCATCGGTCGGATTGATCCACGGCGACAGCGATGCATCGCTCACCGCCGTCGGTGGTGCGCCAGCGACGGACGCGATCTCGTTGGCAATGAAGTTGAAGAACGCCGTGCTGTCGTTGACCCCGCCGCGTACGAGCGCGAGAGCTCCGTAGTAATCGGTGACGCCTTCGCTCACCCACAGCCATGTCGTCGGTTGCGCGTCGTCGTACCTGTAAGGAACCATGTCGGCGGGGCGCAGGCGCTTCACGTTCCAGGCGTGGAAGAATTCATGCGAGTAGAGTCCGGGCAGATACGAGGCGTCGAGCTGAGAGGTCGTTACTTCATCCACCTGCGAGCTCTGGTGCTCGAGACCGCCTCCGTTCACGACGGTGTCCGACCGCTGGAAGACCGTGTAGTTGCGGAATGGCGCCTCGCCGAAAACCGCGATCTGGGCGGGGACGAATTTCTGGAGCCAGGCGAAGGTGCGATCCCTACGCGCCGGCGTCAGGCTCGCCGCAGGGTAGCACGCGAGACGAACCCACTTGCCGGCGATCTGAGTGCTGTCGATGGCAAACCGTCCGACGTAGAACGGCATGTCGGTCAGATCGTGATAGTTCCCTGCGGTGAAGTTGTTGGTGCCCGGTGCGGGATCCATCCCGGTCGCAATACGCCACGATGCTTCCGTGCGGACCGACACACGAGCGGGCCAATTGAATCCGCGGCTCGCGGGATAGAGAAAGAGATTGGTGCCGTTGAAGAACACGAAGTTGGGGGCGGTCCAGGCGACGGCGCGATCGACGGCATCAGCGAGATAGTTGAACGACACGCGCACCGTTCCGGCAGAGCGGGGTCTGATCTCCCATGTCTGGAAATCGAGCTTCCGCCAGTCGAGCGGGACGCCGTTGGACTGCACGGAGAACGCTGAGACCCGCCGGGAGAACCAGAGAAGTACGTAGTGTCCCGGTGACCACGCGGGAAGAGCCAGAATGACCGGCTCAGTGCCAGCGACGTGGAAGGACATCGCTACTCCGAGCTGTCGTCGCCCGACCGCGGAGGAGTCCGCGGTTATCTCGTAGCTGATTTCGCTGATCGGCGCGGAGACTCTCGGCGACTGTGCCAGCGATTGGTGAGCGGTCCCGAGCGCGATGATGGCGAGTCCGAGCTTTCCAAGCATTCATCCTCCAAAGAAAGAACGGGATACGAGTTGCCAGAAGTGCAGATTCCAGTTGTTAGTTCGAACGTCGTGACTTCACTGAACGACTTCTCCCTGATGCGCTCGAGCGCCGAACCTCTCGCCGCCAGAGATGTATCATACGTTAGCTTCCGTCACACTCAACCGAAACACACACTTGAAAAGCTTCGCGACATCGATCGCTCTTTCCTGCCTCGTTTCCGGCGCGCTGACGGCGCAGACGGCACGACTGACGGCGGCTCCCGCTCGACCCGAGCCCGGAGCAATCGTGCGTCTGACATTGAGTACGCCGGTGTCACACGCCGATTCAGTCGTCTCGGTTCGCGGCGCGCTCGCTGGCGAGCCGCTTCACTTCCTGCATTCGACAGCCGGTGCGTGGCACGCGATCGGCGGCGTGCCAGTCGATGCCGAGGGTAGTCTCGTTGCGAACGCGGTCATCCAGCGCGCGTCGGGGAAGACGGAAATCGCTCGTGTGCGCTTCGCGCTGCCGAAGGTGCCACCGCCGGTTTCACAGCCGCTGGCAGTCGACAGCAGCTTCACCAAGCCGCTCGACGCCGCAACAACCGCGCGGATCGACCGCGAGAATGCGCGCGCCCGTGAGATTGGGCGACTTGCGCACGACAGGCCTCCCATGTGGAGTGCATCTTTCCTCAAGCCGCGCACATCGGTGATCACGAGCGAGTTCGGATCAGGCCGACTGTTCAATGGCGCGCTTACCACGCGGCATCTCGGCGTCGATTTCAGGGGTGCCGTCGGTGAGCCGGTGCGCGCGGCCAATCGTGGTGTCGTCGCGCTCGTCGACAGTTTCTTTCTGGCCGGCAATGTGATCTACCTCGATCACGGCGGCGGAGTTGTCACCGCGTACTTCCACCTGAGCAAGACACTCGTCGCAATCGGCGACACCGTGAAGCGGGGACAGGAGATCGGGCTGGTGGGAAACACGGGACGTGTGACCGGCCCGCACCTGCACTGGGCGGCGCGCTACGGTGCCATCACCGTGAATCCGCTCGACCTCGTCGCGCTCGGCGGCCGGTGGTACGTGAGCTCTTCGTCCCGTCCCTCGGAGCCATCCCGAACGTCTGCCGCTCGGTAGCCACGGTGACCTGTTCCTCGAGAAATCAGCGCGCGACCGAGAAGCCGTGCGCGGAACAGTCTGATCAGTATTTCATCGTCGCCGGCCGGACCGAGAAGCTCGTCGCTAGGAACTGCCCGAGCGACCGGCGGCTGGCGACGTCAGACTGTGCGTTGGAGATAGCATTCGACATTCCTGGCGAGCCGTCGAGAAGCGAGGTTCGCCTCGAACAGGTGCCCGCGAAGACTGTGAGTGTATCCTATGAAAAAGATGCCGGGACGACCGGTCGGTTCTCCGGATAGATCAACCGGCTCATCAGAATCGTTCAGCACGTCCTTCGTCTCCAGAAGCTCGTTCAATCCCGTGCTGAATCCCGTCGCGGCGATGATTGCGTCGAAAGGCTCGGCGCTGCCGTCTTCGAAGACTGCGTCTGTGGCGGTGAGGCGCGCGAGCGCGGGCCGGACTTGCACCAGGCCCTGCTTCAAGGCGCTGACGAACCCGACATCAATTACCGGAACCCGTCGGGCCGAGTATGGCATCCATTTCGGCGTTTGCAGGCCGAGACGAGTGAGATCGCCGAGAACCATCCGCGCAGTCAGTCGTGCGAGTCGGTCAGCGATCGCAGGTGGCAGGACGCTTAGCATAATCCTCCGCGTACCGTATGGAGATGGAGCCGGTCGTATCGCCGTGCCCAGGTGCCGCCCAGTTGATCATCCTCCTCGAGAATGACCGTCTTGATTCCACGCCACTCGAGCGCGCCCGCGGCGGACAGACCCGATGCTCCCCCGCCGACGATGACGACCGTGGATTGTGGCAAAAAGCCTCTTCAGTAAAAAATGAGCTTCACACCGGCGACGATGAGCACCAACGAGAGCAGCTGCCTCAACACCGGTGCTGGAGCACGCTTGCTTCCATAACTCGCGCCGATCCAGCCGCCGAGCACGGCGGCGGCACCCCAGATCGGAACGTTGGGCGGGAGCTGCGCCATGCCCGAAAAATGCCCAAGCAGTCCGGCAATCGAATTCACGAGAATGAATGGTGCGGCGACGCCCGACGTCACGCGCGTCTCGGCCCATCCCATGTAGAGGATCAGCGGACTCAGGAATATTCCGCCACCAACGCCGGTGAGCCCCGACAGAAACCCAATCGCCGCTCCCGCTGCGATCGCAGCCCAGAGTGGCGGAGCATGCGTCTCTCTGTCAAGCGGCCGGAGCGCCGAGCGGAACATCGACACGGCTGCATAGAGGAGCACCACCCCGACGACAAATTTGTAAGACCGCGCCGGCAGCATTGTCGCGCC
>JGI20173J14856_1000380_pt1 | contig 11273 bp, 6 predicted proteins | sample NGESurdeep072012_8_FD_14856 | JGI IMG/M metagenome (IMG submission 14856)
TGACACCTGGCGCACACTCCACCAGCCGGAGACCTTCGTCTGTGACATCCAGGACGGCCAGGTCGGTGATGATGCGGTGGACGACGCGCTCACCGGTGAGCGGCAACGAGCATTCCTTGACGATCTTGAAGTCTCCGTTCTTGGCGACGTGCTCCATCAGGATGATGACCCTTCGCGCACCATGTACGAGGTCCATGGCCCCGCCCATGCCCTTGACCATCTTGCCGGGGATCATCCAGTTGGCGAGGTCGCCGGCAGCGGAGACCTGCATGGCGCCAAGGATCGCGGCGTCGATCTTGCCGGAGCGGATCATCCCGAAGCTCGCGGCCGAGTCGAAGTAGCTGGCACCCGCCAGGACGGTCACCGTCTCCTTGCCGGCGTTGATCAGGTCCGGGTCCTCGTCCCCGTCGAAGGGATACGGACCGGTGCCGAGGATCCCGTTCTCGGACTGCAGGACCAGCTCGATGTCGGCGTCGACGTAGTTGGGGACAAGGGTCGGCAGGCCGATGCCGAGGTTGACGTAGTCCCCGTCACTCAGCTCGCGGGCGGCGCGGGCGGCCATCTGCTCCCTGGTCAGTGCCATCGTCACTCCCCTGCGTTCGTGGACTGTCGGGGTCGTGTCGTCAGCCGCTCGATCCCCTTGTCCACGACCTGCGCTGAGGTCAGCGGCACGACGCGGTCGATGTACAACCCCGGCAGGTGGATCGCGTCCGGGTCGAGCTCGCCGGGCTCGACCAAATGTTCCACCTCGGCGATGGCGACCTTGGCGGCCATCGCGCAGACGGGGTTGAAGTTGCGGGCCGCCTTACGGAAGACCAGGTTGCCGTGTCGGTCGCCCTTCCAGGCACGCACGAAAGCGAAGTCAGCCGGCAGTGCTCGCTCAAGCAGGTAGGACCTGCCGTCGAACTCCGAGGTCAGTTTCGGCGGCGACGCGACGGCGACCGAGCCGTCGAAGCCATACCGCCAAGGCAGTCCTCCCTTGGCGACCTGGGTGCCCATCCCGGTCACGGTGTAGAACGCCGGTATACCGACGCCGGCGGCCCGCAGCCGTTCGGCCAGGGTGCCCTGCGGGGTGAGCTCCACTTCGAGCTCACCGCTGAGGTACTGACGCGCGAACTCCTTGTTCTCACCGACGTAAGACGCGACGACCCTGCGAATCTGTCTGTTTACCAACAGCTTCCCAAGCCCTACGCCGTCGGTTCCACAGTTGTTGGAGATGATCTCCAGGTCGGTGATCCCCAGTCCGGCCAGAGCGTCGATGAGGACCGTGGGAATGCCGCAGATCCCAAAACCACCGCAGGCGATAACCGCACCCTGGGGGATGTCGGCAACGGCCTCAGCCGCCGTGACAATGACCTTGTCCATAGTCCTTCTCCATCTCAGGTCAGTTTCGCCAGCTGTGACAGCACCGTCTCCGGTACCGCGTCGGCGGGGATCTCGGCGAACAGAAAGTCGCCCGAGGGCGCGCTCGTTGCGTCGGACAGCCAGTAGTCCTGCGGCACCACGGTCCCGGTCACCGCAGACCCGAGGATCTCCACCCCATCGCGCGTGCGCCGCGCGAGCGCCCACCGATAGTTGCCGGTGACGTTGGAGACCGGGGCGTACGCCGCGGCGTCCACCAGCGGCAGGTCACCGGTCCCTGGCCAGCGCTCATCCAGGAGCAGCATCGACACCGGCAGCAGTGACAGCCGCCGCAGCCAGTCGGCGACGTAGATCGCCGCGTTCTCCGCGCGGTCGACGTCGAGGTCGGCCACGGTGCCGGCGCCGCTGAGCTGGTGGGTCAGTGCCAACCAGAGCATGGGCGAGGGGATCTGCAGCACCAGGGGGGCTGCTGATGTCTGGGCCACAATACTGGCCAGCTCGAGGGCTGCGCCCGCAGTGTTCTCGTCTGCCAGGAGGGTTTTGAGGGCATATCCCGTGCGCGACCGCGCCGAGAGGGATGACTTCAGCGCGTCGTTGGTGGCCAGGGCGTGGTCGTACAGTGCGCCCAGGTTGAGCAGCGTCGCGTCCGGTTTCAACAGACCCTGAGCCTGCCCGAGGAACTGGGAGTAGGCGACCGGGTCGCCCCACGGGATCGGCTGACCTCGCAGAATGACAGCCTGCGCGTACTTCTCGTGGTCGATGATCACCGCGGTGCCCCGGCCCGACGGCGGGGCGGAGACGATCGAGGCGAGGGCCATGGCCATAGGGGCTCCTGGGAAGTGAAATCGGACTGGGACGTGAAATCGGACTGGGACCCGAAGGTGCTTGCCTGCGGCGTCACCCCGCAGCTCCGAGCCTCGGGGTGACGCCACAGTCGTATGGGGGTGGCAGGTCAAGACTTGCGGTGGAAGTGCTCGCCCTGGCTTTCCTCGAGCTCGCGCACCCGTGACTCGAGCTTGGCGACCTTGAGGTCCCGCCGGTCCGGGAGCATGATAATCGGCATCGCCGAGGCCGGCGTGGTGACCCGCTTGGCTCCAGTGATGTCGAAGACAGTTGCCGTGAGCTCCTCGGTCTCGTCGCCCCAGGAGCCGTAGTACAGAAGCTCCTTGGGTGGCTGGGGGGTCACGAACCCTTTCACGAACTCGGCGTAGGGCTTGCCCCGCTCGAGCCTGTCCTTGCGGGCCTGTGACCGCAGCTGCTTGGTGCCCTCGACGTCCAGGACCAGCGTCGTGGGGTCGAAGGCGACGGCGAAGATCTCGCGGGCCACCTTGTGGGTGATCCGGTTGAGCTCGACGTCCCTGACCACGGCCTGCGGGCTGCGTTCGAGGACGTCGCCATAACCGCCGCCGGCGCCCTGGCTCATCATGTACAGCTCGCCGTCCTGGGCGACGTCGAACTGCAGCCCCATGTGGCTGGTCATGTACTGGCCGCCCTCGAATGGCTGGTCGTTCATGACTTTCTCCATCGACAGGTCGAACCTGCTGGGGTCCTTGCGGAGAATGTCGTAGACGTTGACGCCCTTGACCAGGGCAAGCGGGTAGGTGCCGCAGCCGTAGCCTCCGAACATGCCGTAGACGGAGGAGAACTTCGCGCCCGAGGTGACGGTCATGAAGCCCCACAGGGGTGTTCCCTCGCTGGCGACAATCATCTCGTAGCCCATGCCTCCGGTGTGTTTGCCGAAGCCCATGTTGTCCCGGACCAGACGCTTGGAGACCAGCTGCATGAAGGGCACCTCCTCCTCCATGACCTCCTGCTCGGCCATGTCCGCCATCGCGCAGAACAGCGGGGAGACCGCGTCCTCACCATCCATGAACGCCTTGCCGCCACCTGGCATGCCGTTCAGATCCGCGCACAGGTTGCCGACCTGGTCACCGTGCTGGGTGACACCGCCCCACAGGAACGTGTTGATCTGGTTGAACCACGGCGCTATGACGTTGGAGAACTTCTCCGGGTTGGCGAACTGAAGCTTGGCCCAGGGCGACTGCAAGGCCGAGAAGCCGCGGAAGGATGCCTGCAGGGACTGACCCATCGGTGCGTCGTAACCGGCGTCGGCCCAGGTGTGCTCATCGGAGATGATCTCGATCGGGCTCATGGCCGAGGTACACCGTGGCAGGTCCGGCCACCAGAACGCCAGGATCGCCTGCATCATCATCGACTTGGTCGAGCACAGCGGGGCGTTGATGGCGCGGTTGAGGATCTCTGGACCAGTCCCGCGCAGGTCAACGGTCATCTTGTCGCCCTTGACCGTTATCTTGCAGGAGAACTTGATCAGGATGTTCTCCTTGAGCGTGGAGTCCATGAACTGGTTGAAGCGCACGGTGCCGTCGGGGAGTTCCTTGATCCTGCGGCGGACCTCCTGCTCGACGTCCTCGACGGTGATGCGCAGGCCAGCGACGAAGGCGTCCACACCCACCTCGTCAATGACCTTGTCGACGCGCTCCATGATCCGCTGGACTGCGCCAATCTTGACCTTGAGGTCTGCCAGCTGCAGCTTCGGGTCGCGCACCGAGTGCTGCAGGAAGGTGACCAGGTCGCGACGCAGCACGCCCTTCTCCATGATCTTGAACGGGCTCATCCGCAGCCCGTCGTCGAAGGGCGTCTCAGAGCCCGAGGGCATGCCGCCCGGCTCGCACGCCCCGTTCTCCCCTTCGTGGATCGTCGCGGCGACCCAGCCGATGATCTGATCGTCGCGGATGATCGGGGTGATCATCGACTGGTCGGTGTTGTGGATGTTGCCGTAACGGGCATCATTGTGAATGAAACCGTCTCCGGCGTGGATGCCCACCGTCGGCTCGTCCTTCCAGTACTTCATGATGTACCGGATCGGGTGGTGCAGGATGGCCGAGAAGGCGATAACTCCGCGACAGGACAGGTAGGTCACGTCGCCCGATGCCGTGTAGATGGCTGTGGTCAGGTCACCCCACTTGGCGCCGGGTGCCGCGCCCATCGCCTCCATCATCTCGTAGCCCTCGTCCAGGGCACCCTCGAGACGCTTGCGGATGCGGTCGACCTGCAGCGAGTCCAGACCCTTGCCGATGCACCTCTCCTCCAGGGGGGTCCGGCCGGTGATGCTGTGGTCGCGCATGATCGCGGGGTCGGGTCCCAGGAAGATCGTGGTCTCGTCCATGAACTGGTTAACCCACGCTTGCTCCTGCGCCGTCAGGTCCGTGCTCGACGGCTCGTGAATTGTCGTCATTTCGCTACTCCTGTTTGGTCGTTGGGTTTAGTCGCGCAGAAACCACACGGCGCCTTGCTGAGTGGGTTCCAGGCGCCAGCCGGGCTCGACGAGGTAGGTGGTGCTTTCGGTGATGACGATGGCTGGGCCGATGATCTTGTGCTGGGTGGTCAGCGCTGTGGCGTCGTAGATCGGCGTGTTCACTTGCGTGTCGAGCGCGACGAAGTGGACGTCGCGGTGGCTCACCGGGGTGGGCATGGTCCGTGCGGCCTCGTGGTGCAGGGATTCGAAGTTGACCACGTCGCCTTCGACGGACGAGGCCACCCGGATGGTCTGGACCCGGATGCCGGCCTCGGGAGCCGCCGAACCCTGGCCGTACCGCTGCCCGTAGAGGTCGGAGAAGGTTCGGATCATCTGTAAGACGTCGCCCACCCCATGGATTCGGTTGAGGTCGAAGACCACGGCCGTCGTCACGAGCTGGTTGCCGTAGCGCATGTCCATCTCCAGGCGATACAGCACGTCCTGGGGGTCAAAACCCTGGCGAACCAGGTCCTCTCGGCCTTCGGCCTCGAGCTCCTCCACGACGGCGTTGAAACCGTCATAGTCGTCGTACAGGGCACGGGTGGTCGCGTTGTACATGACGACGTGCGTACCCCGCTCATGGATGTGCAACTGCTTCATGTTGCCCGCCCCCAAGGCGGAGAACACCGATGCGAACGGCGGTGCGAGGACCCTCTTGATGCCGGCATAGTCCGCCATGCCGCACGCGTGCAACGGTCCGTTGCCGCCGTAGGCAAGCATGGTGAACTCCTCGGGCAGGTAGCCGCGCACGCGCAGCTCCTTGGCCATCCCGATGGCCATCTGCTCGTCGACGCCGCGTTTGATCTCTTTGGCAACCTGGATGACGTCCATGTCCAGCTCGTCACACAGCGTCTCCTCGATCGCGAAGACGGACCGTTTCGGGTTGAGCTTGATGACCCCGTTGGCGTAGTTGTCCGGGTCCAGGTAGCCCAGCAGAAGATCGGCGTCGGTGACCGTGGCCCGCAGTCCGCCCCGGTCGTAGCAGGCCGGGCCGGGATCGGACCCCGCCGACTCCGGGCCGAGCTTGACGCCCTTATGGATCCGGTCGTAGGACGCGATGGAGCCACCGCCCGCACCCAGGGTGAGCAGGTGAATCATCGGAACGGACACCAGCCAGCGCCCGATCGTGGGCTGGAAGTCGTAGTGCTTGATCCCACCCTGGGGGACCAGACCGACGTCGAAGGAGGTGCCACCCATGTCGGTCGAGATCACGTGACCGATACCGGTCGCNCTGGACAGGTGCTCGGCCGCGCCGACACCGGCGATCGGCCCGGAGTGGATCGTCTGCANNGANTCCGTGGAGTTCATCTGCGCCATCCCACCGGAGTTGTGGATGACCAGCATCGGCTTGTCATAGCCGGAGTCGCGCAGGTTGTTCGCGAGCTGGCTCAGGGCGTGGAACATGATCTCGTGCAGGAAGGCATCCACGATGGTCGCGGTGGCCCGCACATACTCACCTTTACGACCCGACACCTGATGCCCGAGCAGGACGGGTATGGCGCCCAGCTCGTGCGGCGGGTACTCCTCCAGGATGATCTCCTGGATCCGCAGCTCGTGCTCGGGGTTCTCCGTCGCGTTGGTAAGGGAGACGACCAGCGCCTCGGCCCCGGCGTTGACGAGCTCGCGGACCATGTTGCGAACGTCCTTCTCCTGGATCGGGACGACGACCTTCCCCGCGGAGTTGACCCGCTCCTTGACGGAGCGGATGAGCTGGCGCGGAACCAGCGGCTCTGGCCGCTCGGCAGCTGCCAGGTTCTGCTGCATCGAGATGTCCAGGCCTTCGCCGTAACCACGACCACGCGACAGCGGGATGGTGTCCTCGAAGCCGTGGGTCACGATGGCACCGACCCTGGGGCCCTTCAGTTCGATGAGGGCGTTGGTACCCAACGTCGTCGCGTACCGGACGGAGTCGACCTCGGACAGGACCCGGTCGCGGTTCAGGCCGGCGCGGCTGCAGGCCAGATCGAGGGCATCGTTGAAGCCGAGAGCCAGGTTGTGGTGGGTGGTCAAGGCCTTGGCCTCGATGTACTGCTCGTCCCAAACGAAGAAACAGTCGGTGAACGTGCCGCCGATATCGACAGAAATGCGTTTCATGGTGGTGGTCTCCTGCCTGGCTCAGCGGTTAGTGGGCATCATCGACGGCGTGGGTGTGCCGCTGGACGTCGTCACCGGGTCCGTAGGCGATAGCCGTCATCGGGTCGGTGCCGCGCTCTTGCCATTGGGCACGCAGGGCGTCGACGTCCCAGAGCATGTCCACGGTTGGCGGATGGCCCGGCGGTACGTACTCGGTCTCGATCTGGGTGGCGCAGCCTGGACAGTAGAACTCGAGGATGCGGCAGTAGCCCGGGTCCGGGGAGAAGGTGAACTCATACCTGTCCGGATCAATGATTGGCTGGTGAATCTCCCGGGGGTCACGGTCGTAGACGAGCGTGCCCTCCTTGTAGTTGCCGTGGGCATCGCCAAGGTCGTGCTCACACACCCGGCACACCCACCTTTCGGTGTCCAGGTCGATGAACAGGTACTCAGTCATCGGAACTCGCATGGTCGTGTCGCCTTTCGTAGCTGAGGATCCGTGGTCAGCGGATGTCGGTGAGCATGAGGTCGCCAGCGGCGGTGACGTCGAGCTTCCAGCCGTCCAGGACGCGGGCGGTGAAGAAAGATCCCTCGACGATGGACGGACCCAGAGCAGTCGCACCCGGCTTCTGATCCAGCAACGCGTAGACCGAGACCTCGTCGACCTCGGTGGCACTCGAACGCACCTGCCGGGTTCCCGAGGCCACTGCAGGATGGGAGGCGAGCGACGTATTGGCGGCCAGGCTCGCGTGCGGCAGTTCGAACGTCACGACCAGCGTCAACGAGGCCGGCTGACCTGCGCCCACGGCGGGAGCGTCGCCATACGTGTAGGGAGCTTCGGACACCAGCGTGCCGTCCGCCTCCTCCACGACCAGGCTCCATTGCAGCGTGCACGCTGCCAGGTCATGGCCCTCCTGAAACATGTCGCGCTCCGCACGCTCAACCAGCATGTCGTGCACCGACTGGGCCGCCTCGATCGTGGGCTCGGAGAGGCCGACCTCGTAGCTCCGACCGATGTCGGAGAAGCTGATCCCGAAGGCCGAGAAGACGGCTGCGAGCTTAGGGACGAGCACGGTCTTGACGTTGTTCAGACGCGCAGCACCGCAGGCACTCATCGGCCCGGCGCCGCCGAAGGCCGCGATCGTCGTGTCGGCAGGGTCCCCGATGACGGCGGCGAAGGACTTGGCAATCGTGGCGAAGTAGGCCGCCTCCATCTCGACGAGCGCCTCCTCGAGGCCGACGCCCAGCGGTTCGGCCACCGTCGCNAGGATGACGGCCTTCGACCGTTCGGCGTCCAGGGCGAAGCCGCCGTCGAGGTAGGTCGCCGAGTCGAGGACACCCAGCAGCAGGTTGACGTCGGTGATCGTGGCGCTCGTGCCACCGAAGCCGAAGCAGGCCGGCCCCGGTGCGGCACCGACGCTCTCGGGGCCCACGATGATCTGGCCTTCTTTCACGGTGATAATCGAGCTGCCGCCCACACCGGTCGAGTGCACGTTGCTCATGGGGAACGAGATCGGGACGCCCTTGATCGAGCCACGACGGTCGACCGTAATTTGGAAGTCCTTAACCGAACCGACGTCGGTGGTCGTCCCGCCGACGTCGATCATCAGAACGTGATTCAGGTCGTAGGCCTTGGCCAGGGCGCGGGCGCCCTCCAGCCCAGCTCGCGGACCCGAGGAGTACGTCTTGAGCGCGACCGACTTGGCCACCCGTGAGGAGGCGCCGTCGTTGCGGTAGATCAGCAGCGGGTTCTGGACGCGGAGCTGGCGAAGCCGGTCCTCCGCGTTGTACAGGAAGCGTTCCATCGTCGGGTGTAGGAACGCGTTGATGACCCCAGACCAGATTCGCCGGGTACGCACACGGTCGGCGGTGAACTCCCAGGAGTAGAGGACCGGGACGGAGCCCAGCAGATGGCGAGGGAACTTCCGCAGGAGGATGTTGCGCATCCGCCGCTCGCCCGGACCGCTGGCGTCACCGACCGCAACGACGATGCGGGCGGCCCCATCGGTCGTGAGCTTGTTGACCTGCTGGACGAGGTCGAAGATCAGAGTCTCCTCATCAGCGTGAGGGTCGATGACCGCAACCCGCGGACCGATAAGGGCATCGAAGAGGCTGGCCTCGGCCTCGGTCGCTCGCAGTTCCGCAACAACTGCCGCGTCGTCGGTGACTAGACCGATGCGCGGGCCCTTGCGTTCCACCAGGGCGTTCGTGCCCTGCGTCGTGGAGTACCGGATGTGCTTGGTGCTGTGCAGCAGCGCCTCGAGGTCGGGGGCACCGAAGATGCTCTCCGATGCCTTGGTGAGGCCGTCGAAGAGACATTTGGACAGGTCGAAAGGTGTCGTCAGCGTCTTGGCATAGTTGAAGTTCTGCCCATCCCAAACACAGATGTCGGTGAGCGTGCCGCCGTTGTCGATGTTGATCAGACGTTCCATGGTGGTTCCCTTACGTTGTCCGAGGGATGAGGTGGGTGTTGTTCGCGTCTCCCGTGGCTCCCAGAAGGTCGCCGCCGCGGTCGACAAGGCCAACGGGAGCGTGGTTCGGATTCGTCGGTGGCTGAGCCCCAGAGAACTCGCTTTGGTGGTCCTAAACGCCCCAGGACTGGGGCACCGAGGGTCGGGCGTATCAGCAGGACAAACCCACGTCCTCAGAGTCTGAGGAAGCGCAGCACTTGTCAATAGCAACGTTGAACTGACGTTCCGCACTTCTCGCAGTCGATATAGCCCNCCACTTGGGGGGTCAGGTGTAGATGCTTGCTGGGATGTTTAGGAGGTCCACGCCGGTGTTGAGGTGGTGGCGTTTGACGTCGTTGAAGATGTCCAGGATGCGGGGAGCACTCGGGGCTGGGCAGTTGCGCAGCTCGGGGTAGAACGGGATACCGGCCAGGCCTTGGGTTTTCATCGAGGTCCGGATCTCACGTTCGATGAGGGCGCCGGCGAGCATGGCCAGGAAGTGGCACAGCAGCAGTGCTTCGATGCGGTGCGGGGTTTCCAGGTAGACGGGCGCGACGTCCTGGGGTCCTTTGAGCATGTGGTGTCGTCGTTCCAGGTTCGGCTGGTAGTGGTAGGCGGCGAGCACTTGCGCGGGGGTCATCGTGGTGTCGTTGGTGATAGTGGGGAAGCAGCCGTCGGTGGCGGCGTCGTAGGCGACGTTGTCGGCGTGGATGGCTGCGGTGATCGTGAAGACTGGTTTCTCGGCGCGCCGGTAACGGGTCGCGGTGCCGGGGCGGCCGCGTAGTTCTTGGTGGAAGCTCACATCAGTGGCCTGGTTGATGGTGAAGCCGACCCAGCGCGTCGCCCCCGCAGCGGTCAGGGCGGCGGTGGCGGCCTCTTCGGCGGCGACCCTGGTCTTGATGCGCGTCTTCGGGCTGGCCAGGCGGGAAGCGACGGCGTCGATCGCGGCGAGCCCGGCTTCGATGCGGGCGGCCCGGGCGGCGCCGTCACGGGCCGCCTTGGTGCTGGAGTGCACCCAGATCACCCGGTAGCCATCGACCGAGGGCGCGGGTGCTTCGAAGGTGCGCCAGACGCGGTCGGGGTCGCCGAGCCGGGACCCGGGCAGATGTCGGGCTTCCTGCCAGGCGGGTGCGTGGGTTTGTGCCCAGTTCCGGAACCAGGTGTCCTCACGCCTGCCGTGGGGTACGACGGTCACGAAACGCCCACCATGGCAAGCGATGTGGCCCATGGCCTGTTTCGGGCAGAGTTTGCTGTCCGCGACGTAGAGGAACCCCGGGGAGCCTACGAGGGCGTGTAGCTGGTCCCATGTTGGGATGTGGCCGGCGTCATCGGGGGGTGTTGCCGTCGGCGACCCGGTAGGCGATCGGCACGGCGCCGTCGGCGGAGATGGTCAGGATGAACAGCAGCTGCTTGAGGTCGGGGCGGAAGTCCTTGTTGTGGCCGTGGCGGATTGCCGGTGTCGGCTTGCCTCCTCGCGCCCTGCCGTCGGCGTCGGGGTAGTTGCCGGTGACGCCCGCCGTCGTTGAGTCGTTATGCAGCTGGGTGGTCGCGACGTCGAAGTGGGCGATCACGCCCAGGACCGTTGCGGTGATCAGGCTTGCCCGGTCGGCGTCGAACAGCTTGTCCAGGGCGGGCCCGACCCTGTCGTCGTTGAGCATCTCGGCGTCGCCGGCCCGCAGTCCGAGCACACCGGGGTCGTAGGCGCCCGCCCACTCACCGAGCGCGTAGAGCGGGCGGTGTCCCACCACGAGGTTGCGCACCACCTGCTCGACCACCGCTGCCGGGGTCAGCCGCAACCGGGCATCCCCTGGGGGCAGGTAGGTCCGTAGGTGGTCAGCGATACCGATGCGGGTCAGGAAGAAGTTGACGATCGGTAGGCATCCCAGGTTCTGGGTCTGCAACGTGAAGTGCCCTGGTGTGCTCATCGCGGTCATTGTCGTCCTGCTCCTTGACGTCGAATCCGCTAACGGTCAGTTAGACCGAAGTTACGGGCGGTTTGAGGGCTGACTTCCGTGTTGACCTGCGGTTTTGCTTGGTCCGTGCTTGATATATGTAGCCAAGTCTACGGCGTG
>JGI20173J14856_1000383_pt1 | contig 11200 bp, 8 predicted proteins | sample NGESurdeep072012_8_FD_14856 | JGI IMG/M metagenome (IMG submission 14856)
GCCCAAGACCATCGACGTCGCCGACGCCGACCCGAAGCCCACCGCCGCGCCGCCGCGCAACTGACCGGACCGGCGTCTCGGTCGGGTCCGGGCCGGGTGCTCATCGGCATTGGCCGACCGACTGCGCAGCGGGCGCTCTCGCCGTCCCGGAGCTGGCTCCGCCGCGTCGTGCCTTGTCGGCACCTCGAAACTGTGTTCGAGCAACCCGTAGTGTCAAGGACCTCTTGGGAGACGAGACCCGGATGCGTGTTGGCCGGGTCCAGCGGGGCCTAGTGCCCCAAGGGCAACGACCGCACCTCCCCGTCCAGGTTGCGCAGTACAACCACGAGGCTGCGAGCCAACGCAAGAGCGCTTGACCTCCGTTAGGAACTCAGCACCGCCAGGTCGTTCTCGCTGGGCTGGGCGGGGACCTGGCCGGCCAGCCGCCGACCCGCATCGACCAACGCTTCGTAGCCGTCTGGGATGGTCACGACGTGCTCGCCCAGGTTCACCAGCGAGCCGACGTCCCGGTCGGTGACCAGCACCCGGGTGCCGGGTGAGCACGTGGCGCATCTCCGCCGGGCTGAGCCGGGTGTTCGGCGGGACCGGCACCATTCCCGCGCCCGGTACGGCGAGCAGCAGCTCCAGGTAGCGGTGGCAGTTCGCCGCCAGCAGCGCCACCCGGTCCCCGGGTGCCAGCCCGAGGTCGCGCACCGCGGCGGCCACGGCGCCGATGCGCTCGGTCAGCTCGGCGTAGGTCAGCCGAACGGAGTCGCAGACGGCGGCCTCGGCGGCGGCGTACGGCACGTGAGCTCGGACGACCGGGTGCACCAGCGTCAGCACCAGGTCAACGTCGCCTAGGCGTGCCCTAGGCGACCCGCCGCGCGTCAGTAGTCGGAAGTCCCAGGTTCGACAGACTCTTGACGAACGTACATGTGTATGTCCAACATAGTGGCTTCCACAGCTGGCTTCGGCGGAGGTAGCGCATGTCTGTGACGGCTTCGAGCGCACGCCAGAACTGGCCGTGCCAGAGCCAGCGCCAGCGCAGGAGCCGCAGCCCGGACCGGTCGAGGTCTCCTTCGACGCCGCGCCGGACTGCTACCGGCACTGGCGGCTGCGCTTTGACGGCGACGTGGCCTGGCTGCTGCTCGATGTGGATGAGCAGGGCGGCATCGTCCCGGGCTACGAGCTCAAGCTGAACTCCTACGACCTCGGCGTCGACATCGAGCTGTACGACGCGGTGCAGCGGCTGCGCTTCTCCCACCCGGAGGTGCGGTCGGTCGTCCTCACCAGCGGCAAGGACAAGACGTTCTGTGCCGGGGCGAACATCCGGATGCTGGCCCAGTCCAGTCACCCGTGGAAGGTGAACTTCTGCAAGTTCACCAACGAGACCCGCAACGGCATTGAGGACGCCACCGAGAACTCCGGCCAGACCTACATCGCGGCGATCAACGGCACCGCGGCCGGCGGCGGCTACGAGCTGGCGCTGGCCTGCGACGAGATCGTGCTGGCCAACGACGGGTCCTCGGCGGTAGCCCTGCCCGAGCTGCCGCTGCTCGGCGTCCTGCCGGGCACCGGCGGCCTGACCCGGGTGGTGGACAAGCGCGGAGTCCGCAAGGACCTCGCCGACGTGTTCGCCACCACGACGGAAGGCGTCAAGGGTCGGACGGCGGCCAGCTGGAAGCTCGTCGACGAGGCGGTGCCGCGCGGGCGGTTCGACCAGGCCGTGCGCAAGCGCGCCGCCGCGGCCGCCGACCGTTCGGACCGGCCGCGGGCGGCCCGCGGCGTCGACCTGCCGCCGCTGGAGCGCACAGTCACGCCCGACGGCATCCGCTACCGACACGTCGAGGCCGTCTTCGACCGGCCCGGCGGCATCGTGACGATCACCGTCTTTGGCCCGCACGGCGACGTACCGGAGTCGTTGGAGCGCATCCACGCACTCGGTGCCGCCTTCTGGCCGCTGGCGATGACGCGCGAGCTCGACGACCTCATCCTGCGGCTGCGGGCCAACGAGCTCGAGCTCGGCATCTGGGTGATCAAGACCAAGGGCGAGATCGACGGCGCGCTGGCTTTCGAGCGGATCATCGCGGAGCACAGTGGCACCAACTGGTTCGTCAACGAGATCCGGCACTACTTCAAGCGGGTGCTCAAGCGCCTCGACGTCACCAGCCGCAGCCTGATCGCGCTGATCGAGCCGGGCAGCTGCTTCGCCGGGGCGCTGCTGGAGCTGGCGCTGGCCTGCGACCGCCAGTACATGCTGGACGGGTCGCTGGAGGACAGCGAGTTCAGCGAGGAGGGCGACCCGGCGCCGATCCTATTGACCGAAAGCAACTTCGGCGCCTTCCCGATGGGCAACGGCCTGACCCGGCTGGAGTCACGGTTCTACGGCAACGAGGCGCACGTGGCCCGGCTCCGCGACGAGCTCAACCGGCCGCTGCTGGCCGCGGAGGCGCTCGAGCTCGGCTTGGTCACGTTCGCCCCGGACGACATCGACTGGGCCGACGAGGTCCGGATCGCGTTGGAGGAGCGCGCGTCGTTCAGCCCGGACGCGCTGACCGGCATGGAGGCCAACCACCGCTTCGTCGGCCCCGAGACGATGGAGACGAAGATCTTCGGTCGGCTCACCGCCTGGCAGAACTGGATCTTCAATCGTCCCAACGCCGCTGGTGAGACCGGCGCGCTGCGCTCGTTCGGCACCGGCCGGCGGCCCACCTTCGACCGGAAGCGAGTGTGACCCGGTGAGCACCCCCGCGACCACGTCGATCGACTACACCGAGCGGATCCCGAACAACGTCGACCTAGCGTCGGACCGACGGCTGCAGCGGGCGCTGGAGGCCTGGCAGCCGAAGTTCCTGCACTGGTGGAACGACATGGGACCGACGCTGCACACCGAGGACGTCTATCTGCGGACGGCTGTCGCTGTCGGCCGGGAAGGGTGGGCGAACTTCGGCCACGTGCACCTGCCCGAGTACCGCTGGGGCATCTTCCTGGCCGAGCGCAACCCGGACCGCACGATCGGCTTCGGCGCGCATCGCGGCGAGCCGGCCTGGCAGCAGGTGCCCGGCGAGTTCCGCTCGGCACTGCAGCGGCTGATCGTCATCCAGGGCGACACCGAGCCGGCCAGCGTCGAGCAGCAGCGCCACCTTGGGCTGACCGCGCCGAGCCTCTACGACCTGCGCAACCTGTTCCAGGTCAACGTCGAGGAGGGCCGCCACCTTTGGGCCATGGTCTACCTGCTGCACGCCTACTTCGGTCGGCAGGGCCGGGAGGAGGCCGAGTCGCTGCTGCTGCGCAACTCGGGCAGCGCGGACTCACCGCGGATCCTCGGTGCCTTCAACGAGCCGACCCCGGACTGGCTGGCGTTCTACATGTTCACCTACTTCACCGACCGGGACGGCAAGTACCAGCTCGGCACACTCAAGGAGAGCGCCTTCGACCCGCTGTCGCGGACGTGTGAGTTCATGCTCAAGGAAGAGGCGCACCACATGTTCGTCGGCACGACCGGCATCGACCGGGTCGTGACCAGGACCGCCCAGCTGATGCGTGCGCACGACACCGCGGACGTGCGCCCGTTCGGCGGCATTCCGCTGGAGGTCATCCAGCGCTATCTCAACTTCCACTTCAGCGTGTCGCTGGACTTGTTCGGCAGCGAGACCTCGACCAACGTGGCGAACTACTACACCGCCGGGNTCAAGGGCCGCTGGCAAGAGGGCCGCCGGCGCGACGACCACCAGCTGACCGCCTCGACCGGCGTCGTCGACGCGGTCGTGCACGGCCGGCTCACCGAGGTCGAAGCGCCGACGCTGCTGGTGCTCAACCAGGACCTGCGCACCGAGTACATCTCGGACTGCGGCAACGGCGTCGTCCGGTGGAACCGNATCCTCGCCGCCGCGGGCCTCGACGACCGCCTGCAGCTGCCGCANCGCGGCTTCAACCGCAAGGTCGGCGTCCACGCGGGCACCGGGGTTACGCCCGACGGACANGTCATACCGGAGGAGGAGTGGGAGCGCCAGCGCGACCGCTGGCTGCCCAGCCCCGACGACCTGGCCAACGTCGCCTCGCTCATGCACCCGGTCTTCGAGCCGGGCAAGATCGCCAGCTGGGTGGCGCCGCCAAGCACCGGCATCAACGGCCAGTCGTTCGNATACGAGTACGTGCACCTGCGGTAGCGCGCTGCGGCGGCGCCGTACTCGCGCGGCGCCTCGGGCACGCCGTACTCCCGTCTATCACCGCCGTGCCGGCCCGGCCCGGCCCTCCTCGGCGATGTTGAGCGCACGTGCGTATCCCGCGCGCCGATCCGCACTTGGCCTCAACATCAGCGTAGCGGGCGCCGGATTCGCGCCCCAAGCCGTAGCGGTCAGTCCTCGATCGGCCGCAGCTTCCGGTTCACCGACCAGGCGACAGACACCAGCGGTACGGCGATGATCGCGCCGACGAGGCCGGCGAGCACCGTCCCACACCCGACCGCCAGGGCGACCACAATCGGGTGGATGGCCACCGCCCGGCTCATGACGAGTGGCTGCAGCACGTGGCCCTCGATCTGTCCGATGACGGCGATCAGGACCAGTACAAGCAGCGCGACCAACGGACCGCGGCCGGCCAGCGCGACGACCGTGGCGACGGCCAACGCGATCGGGGCGCCGATGATCGGGATGAAGGTCGCGAAGAAGACCAGCAGGGCCAGCGGCAGGGCCAGCGGCACGCGCAGCCCCAGCAGCGCCAGGCAGACCAGCAGGGCGTTCGTTGCGGCGACGATGACGATGCCCCGGGTGTACCCGGCGAAAGTCTCCCAAGCCGCCCGACCGGCGATGTCGACCTTGGCCCGCATGGTGGGTGGAGTCTCCCGGAGGAACCAGGCCCACATCCGGTCACCGCTGTGGATGAAGAAGATCGAGCAGAACACCGCGAGCGCGAACCCGGTGAGTACCTCCAGGGCGAAGCTGGCCTGGCCCAGCGCCTGGCCTATCAGGGCCGCCTGATGCCCAGAGATCCACAACCGGGCCTGGTCCACCGCCCCGCTGAGCTGCGACGAGCTCAAGTGCAACGGTCCCCGACGCAGCCATTGGTCGATCTCGTTGACCCCGTTGCTCAACTGGGCACTGAGGGTCGCGGACTGGCCGGCCACCGACGTGGCGATGAAGGCGAACACGCCCGCCACGAATACCACGCCGGCCAGCACGGCCACCGCCACGGCCAATGCCCGGGGCAGCACGAGCTCCAGCCGGTCGGCAACCGGCCGCAGCAGCGCGCTGATCACGAGCCCGACGAAGACCGCGATACCGACGAGCTGGATCCGGCCCAGAAAGATGAAGATGCCGTAGACGGCGATGGTGATGGCGATCAGTCGCCAGGCGTAGCCGGCTGCGACTCGCACGCCGTACCGGACGTCTTGATCGGCGTTGCGATACGGCGGCAACAAGCCGGTCGGCGCCGGCGATGGGACCGCCGCAGTTGCCTTCGGTACGTCGGATCGGGGTGAGGCTATGGCCGGGAGAGCGCCGGTGCCCGAGGTGTCGGCTGGTGCCTTGCCGGCCTCGGGGGTAGCCCGGGTCACCGCCGTTGCTGCCGCGGATGTGCCCGCTGGGTGCCGCGTAGCTCGAGGGACGCCGTGTAGTTGATGCAGATCATGCTGTGATTCTTCCCCGGACTCTCGGCTCGCACCGGTCGACAGGAAAGTCGTCGCGTTCAGCGCCTCGAGCAGGCCTGGGCGATCGCCGTACGGCGGCGGCGGCCATGGCGGTGGCTACCGCACTCTCGGTGGACAGCAGCGCCGGCCAACCGTGACGCATGAGCTGGTCGAGTCGACCAGTCGTGATCACCTAACCACCCTAGCCGCGCGGCCGTAACTGCCGCTCGACCGGCTGTAGCAACAAGGCCGTATGGGGCAGCGGTCGTGGCCAGTCGAGCGTTCCAACCCGGTCCGGGCGCCTGATCATCAGCTTCACCCACGACATTGCTCATTTCCGGCCTCGAAACGGCTCGAATAGCAGCAATCGCGTGGGTGAAGCGGGCGCGCCGGCCTTCTTCACCCACGCGGTGGCTGTCATGCCCGCCCGGCCGGTATGCCACCGGCCGGTGGCGTGCCGGCGGTGGTCAGGAAGCCGTAACCGTGTCGTAGAAGCCGCCGGACCGGCCGTTGCGGTCGGCCAGCAGGCCGGCGACGGTGGCCACGGCGATCTCGCCAGGGGTCCGGGAGCCGATGTCGAGCCCGGTCGGACGGTGCACCCGGGCGATGTCGGCGTCGGCGATGCCGCGCTCGCGCAGCGCCGATACGTGCGGGGCGGCGTGCCGGGGGCTGCCCAAGACGCCGACCCACCGCGGGGCACCGGCCAGCACGGCAGCGAGTACGTCGCCGAGCTCGGCGCGATCGTGGTCGGTCACGACGACGTCGGTGCGGTCGTCGAGATGAACGGCCGCCACGTCCGACACTCGGGCGAGGCCTGGACATGGCCGCTCGGGATCAGGATCGAGCACGACGACGTCATAGCCGACATGCGCCGCAATGTGGGCGAGTGTGACGGCGACGGACGAGGCGAACACCGCGACCAACCGGCGATCACCGGTCGAGGCGGGGAGCTCGCCGTGCGCCATCGCGCAGGCAACGTCCGCCTCGGCCGAATGCGGGTGCCCGTGCGGGGGTGCGCCAGCGTCGTCTGTACCGGTCATCCACAGCAGTCTGCCAGGCCCTGCTCGGCCGGATCGAGCTGTTTGCCTGACTGCGGCCTTGGCAAGCATTTGATCAAAACCACGCGATTGAGCGTTATGAAGTCCTTGAGAATGCGACCCAGTTGCTTTCGACGATTGCTTGAGCGCGCAGCGTCAGTGTCGAATCCCCAGTTGCAGGAAACCCATTGAATGATCTCGTCAGTGTTCCCGTACGTCAAAGTGCCACCGCTGGCCCCGTCCCGGTCACGGATGGCCCGGATGAGGGAAGTGGGCCGGCCCTTGCGAGGCCGGGCCGGCTTGCAGCACACCGCAGCTTCTCCCTGCCCAGGACCGGCAGGGGCAGGGGCCCGCGGGTCAAGAGGCCGCAGCCGGTCCCGCAGGGACGCGCAGCGCCCGTTACGCGTGGGGCGGGCCGTACCAGCGCCCCGCCGCCGACCCCCTTGACAGGCCAGCCCCCATGGGAAATCAGAGGTCCCCAAAGGCGATCCTTCCATCAGCCCGGCACTTGGTCCCGGCCGTGGTCTGCCAGGATGGACGGCATGGCAGGTCATGCACCCTCGATTGACATCGTGCTCGAACAGTTCCTCGCTGAGCAGCGTGAGAAGCTCGCTCCTCGCACGATCGCGAGGTACGAGGAGGTCATCGAACTGCTTCGACACTCTCTCAACGGCTACGCCTACCAGTCACTTTATGGGCTTGAGAAGAAGCGTTGGGAGAAAGCGTTCGAAGATGGCGACGAGGAGGCGTTCTCCAAGCTCTTCGGCCCAGAGAAGATCATCGAGAACTACGGGGAGTTCCTCGGCTACTTCATGATCCGTAAGGTGATGGCCAGCCAGGAACTGCTCAAGGCATCAGGCACCGTGACCAAGAAGCTGGCCAAGTGGCTCGCCGAGCGAGGTCTGGTAACCGATGACGACAGCGCAGTTGCCGTCGAACGTGCGACCGAAGCGTCGGTCGATTTGCCGAAGGCCGAGAAGTTGAGCAGCTTGCTTTATGAGCAGACCCGCTCGGTGCCACGGTTCAATCCCGATGACATCGCCGATGAGGACTGGGTTGAGGACTATCTCATGATCGACCGAGTTGAGCCCGATGCGCTGTGGCTCGAAGGAGAGGTCGGACCTGTCATAGTTCCCGGCGTCGGCAGGATCGCAACGGCGGGATGGTCGGTGAACATTGTGGTGGCTCGACTAGAAGGCGTTTGGCGCGTGGTCGAGGTCGGCAACGTGTACCCCTGAGTGTCGGGATCTCCGTTCCAGTCGGCTGTATACAGTGGCTTTCCCTTTTCGCCGTGCGGTGAAGGTCTCCGTCAAGCTGCGACGAGTTCGCCCGCTGCTTACATGAGCTCATCCTGCCCCGCCGTCTCTGCCCGCGCCATCGACGCCCTTCGCTGTTCGTAATGGACCAGGAGTACCTGACCAAGCTCGAGCGCCGCGTGACGTCTGCCATGGAGGCGGCGCTGCAGCACGACAAGTTCGTTTCACCACTGGAGGTTCTGGTCGGTATCGGCTGGCTTTCTCGATCCTCGATCGAGGCTTGGAGACATGCCCGTATCGCCTGCTTGGAGCAAGCGGCCGCGGTGCCGACAGAAAAGCTCGCCTTGGTATTGGAAGTGTTGGATCGCCACGCCACCCGGCAAGGCCTCATACCCGTGGAGTCTTTGTATGTAGCCGCGTCGCGAGACCGTTCACAGCTTCATTTTACGAGCGGTGGCAACGAGTCTCTCGAACGCGCGTATCGCACGCACTGGTTCTCGCCTGAGGTGTCAGTGACCAATCGCGACCGGATCACGCATCGCACGAGTCGCGCGCCTGACCTGGTGGTCATCTCCGCGCTGCAGGCATGGACGTGCACCATCTGCGGGGAAACAGGTTCGCTGTTGTTCATGGAAGGAGATGGCCCACTCTGCCTGAGCTGCGCCGACATGGACCATCTCGTCTTTCTTCCGGCGGGAGACGCGGCTTTGAGCAGGCGAGCGAAGAAGGCGAGTCGTCTCTGCGCGGTTGTCGTGCGCTTCAGCCGTTCGCGCAAGCGGTACGAGCGCCAGGGTGTCCTCGTCGAGGAAGCTGCGCTGGCCGACGCCGAGAGACTTTGTCTGGCTGATGAAGACGCCGGAGCGCGGCGAGCTGCACGGGATCGTGAGCGGCGATCCGAAGAGGATGGGGAGCTGCGAGATACCTGGGCGCGAGAGATCAGCCGGCTCTTTCCCAGCTGCCCGGCGTGGCGGGCAGCTAGGATCTCCAGCCATGCTGTAGAGCGGGGAAGTGGTCGCGTGGGGCGCTCAGCCGCGGGCCGTGCCGTTGATGAGCGTGCTGTCCGGTCGGCCGTTGTCGCTTCGATTCGTCACGAAGACACCGACTACGACGAGTTGCTCATGTCAGGTACTGAGCGAGCTGTCGCCCGCGAGCAGGTACGGCGGAGCGTCGATGAGGTTCTCGAGCGCTGGCGGTCCGTCCCGTGAACCCTGACAACGAGCGCAAGCTCCAACAACGCATAGCGCAAGTGGGCAACTCCGCTCTCGCTCGAGCCGGCTACGTCACAGCTGTCGACGTGCTGGTGGGAATCGGATGGCTCGATCCGCCCCAAGTCGAACGGTGGCGACGAGGACAGGTGCCGTACCTGGAACGGGTTGCGGGCGCAAACTTGAAGAAGTTGGGTACGGCGTTGCGAATCTTTGCTCGATGGGCCGACTCTTGTTCCCTGCTGCCGAGCGAGACTGTTTACGTCTCCTGGACGAAGGACAGACATCCTCTTCGCTTTAGCAAGTCCGGCGATCCAAACATTGAGCGTGCATATCGAACCCATCGGGTGTCGCCGGCGCTTTCGAAACGGAAGGCATCGAACTAGCCGACAAGGTTCCGCACAACGCTCGATGCCATGGAACGCCATGGAACGAAAAGGGCCTCATCATTCGTGCTCCACGCCCACGATCGCCGACGACACGCGGTCATCATCTTGACCGGTTTCGAACGGGGCAGGGCAGGCGAGCTCGAAGGGCCGACCGAGGTCTGGCCGATGGCCGATGGTCAACCAAATTGATCTCGACGGAGGCAGGTCATGGGTTAGGCCAAGACGAGGCCAAGAGACGATCACCGACCAAGCCGCCGAGACGAAAGGCCAAGTCACAGAGGAGCCGACGCCCGGACTCGAACCGGGAACCTGCCGATTACAAGTCGGCTGCGCTGCCAGTTGCGCCACGCCGGCGGCAGCGCAGATACTATCGGGTCCGCCCGCGTCCGAGCGGCCCGATAGTACGCGGTCCGCGGAGATCAGCCGGCGGCCTCCAGCTCCCAGGCCTCGAGGTGATCCTCCACCTCGCGTCCGTACCCGCTGCAGGGCGTTGTCCACGGCCTTGGCATGTCGCTGCAGGTGCATGGCGATCTCGGTCTGGCCTCGGCCCTCGACCCGCAGCTGAAGCACTTGGGCCTCAAGGTTGGAGAGGGTTGACTCGACGGGCTGCTGCAGCGCCCGCAACCGCTCGCAGGCGATCACACTCTCGGCCGGGTCGCTGTGGCTCCGCGCCGGCGTGTCCATCGCGACAGTGATCTTTCCATCGCTGTCCTCAGGACCGGGGCGGAGAAGGACACGTAGCTGTTCAGCGGCTGTTCAGCGGCTGTTCAGCGGCTGTTCAGCGGCCCATGCTTATGTCGGGATGCCGCCCGGATCGCAGACATGACCTGCCGATGGACACAGACCGTAGCGAAGGCGGCGAAACCCCCCGCCCGGCCGTCGAAGTCACGGATGGCTTTGCACAGCCCGAGCATTCCCTCCTGGGCAAGGTCGTCGTGATCCGCGCCGACGAGAAAGTACGAGCGGGCACGCCCGTACACCAGCGGTCGGTAGTGGATCAGCAGCCCGGTGAGCGCTGCCTCGTCTCCGTCCTGGGCCCGCTTCACCAGCCGCTCATCGTCCGCATGTGCCACCGCGGCGGCCGTCAACGGCCCCGAACAGTTTCGAGCGGACACCGAGTTCAACTGGTGCACGAAGAACCCCTCCTGCGGCCGCCCGGTCGGTGGCCCGGCTGAGCGGAAGGCTGGCGGCGACGTCTGCCGCGGTCACCCAGTTCAACGAGCCGGCGGCGGATCGGTGACGGGTCGTCTTGGCGGCAATGCGCCGCCGCGGCTGACCAGGCCGGCGCGTGCCGGGTCGGGACGGGAGTCGGAATAGGGCTCGAGCGCTGAGGCGTTCCAGCATCCGAAGCGGGACCGAGATCAACAGGCAACCGCGAACACCTCGGAGGCGCATCAGTGAGCAAGCCGATCCTGCAGATCGTCATCGCCAGCACCCGGCCGGGTCGGGTGGGGCCGTCGGTGGCCGAGTGGTTCGCGCCCCGGGCGGTGACCGATGACCGGTTCGCCGTCGAGGTCATTGACCTTGCCGAGGTGAACCTGCCGCTGCTGGACGAGCCCAACCACCCCCGGCTGCGCCGCTACACCCACCAGCACACGAAGGACTGGAGCGCCACCGTCGACCGGGCAGACGCTTTCGTCTTCGTCATCCCGGAGTACAACTACGGCTTCAACGCCGTCATCAAGAACGCCATCGACTACCTGCACGC
>JGI20173J14856_1000394_pt1 | contig 11075 bp, 8 predicted proteins | sample NGESurdeep072012_8_FD_14856 | JGI IMG/M metagenome (IMG submission 14856)
AGGAGTGGAATCATGAACGCGAGCAGAGCGATGCTTGGAATCGTCTGCAGTACTCCGAGTGCGCCGATCGTCGGCTCCGCAATTCGTCGAGTCCGTTCGAGTCCAAGTCCGAGTGGAACGGCAATGATCACAGCGGCGAAGAGAGCGAATGCGACGAGCTCGAGATGCCGCACCGTGAGTGCGGCTATCGTTGCCCGGCGATCCCACAAATACTCCACGAATCCCGACTTCCACGCCGATGGTGCAGCCTGCGCATCGTGCGCGGCGCCAGTGAGCCCAAGCGCGACTAGCTCATCACCTGCCACGCGGCGGACATCTTCGCCATCCACTTCTACCCGGCGATTGAGCTGTCGCATTGTCTTCTCATCCAGACGCCCGCTCAGAAGCGTGAGCGCCGCGATTGCGCCAGGCACCTGGCTGTCGAGCCGACTGGATACGAGCGCGGCCGCTTCGTACGGAGGAAAGAAGTGCTTGTCGTCGATCAGGGTGACCAGATCGTAGCGGGCAAGCAGCCCATCCGTCGAATAGCCATCGATGACATCCACCGCGCCCGACGCGAGCGCCTGGTATTTCACCGCCGGCGCTAGCGGCCTGACAGCGCGAGGTCTCAATCCATAGACGCGAGACAGGCCGACGAGTCCATCGCTTCTCCCGATGAAATCAGCGGTGAACCCAGCCGTCAGATGCGAACTCTCGCGCGCGAGGTCGCTGAGCGTGCGAAGATGGTAGCGGCTTGACGTCGATCGCGTGACGGCGATCGCGTACGTGTTCTGAAAGCCAAGTGGCGGGAGCCAGCGTACGCGGTACAGATTCGCAAACCGACGCGCGACGTGCGCAAACACTGCCCGCGGATCGGCGGCGACCGAGTCGGGCAACGTGTCGTGCAGGATCGCGATCAGTCCTGTCCCCGTGTACTCGGGATAGGCATCGATCGCGTCGGTACGGAGCGCACCAAACGCGATCTCGGTTGCGCCAAGTCCGGGCTTCCGATCCACTCTGAATCCGCGGGATTCGAGCAGCTGCGAGAACATCTCCGCCAGCAGATACGACTCGCCGAACGGCTTCGACGCGATGACCACTGGACGATTCTGCCGTTGGGCAGCAAGTACGATGGGTATTGCGGGGACGGTCATCGTGGCGATCAACAAGATGCGGATTCGTAGCCTGCATCTCATGCGCGCAACGCCTCTAGTCCGGCTCGCGCCCGGTCTATCAGCCGCGCGACGTAATCCGTGGCCGGTGCACGAATCAAATCTCGCATGCTCCCTCGCTGCTCGATCCTGCCCTTCCTCATCACGACCACTTCTTCCGCTAGACGTCCCGCTTCGGCCAGATCATGCGTGACCAGCAGCGTGGTGACGGCGAGATCGTGGCGCAGATTGTCGAAGCTTTCCTGTAGCTCCGCGCGCGAGATTGCGTCCAGTGCTCCGAACGGCTCGTCGAGCAGAATCACACCGGGCCGGGCCGCGATGCTCCGCGCCAGTGCCACACGCTGGCGCTGGCCACCCGATAGCTCGTGAGGGAAACGCGAGCCGAATTGCGACGAGGAAAGTCCAACGAGCTCGAGCGCGCGCCGAGCTGCGTCGGCGGAATCAGGCATGTGCTGAAGCGTCGGCACGAGTTCGACGTTCCGCAGCACTCGCCAGTGCGGAAGCAGCCCGCCGTGCTGCTGCACGTACCCGATTCCGCGCCGCAGAGACACCGGCGACTGTGTTCGAACATCCTTGTCGCCTACCATCACCTGCCCACGATCCGGCTCTACCAGCCGGTTGAAGCAGCGAAGGAGTGTCGTCTTTCCGGAGCCGCTTTCCCCGACGAGCGCTGTCGCACGTCCCGCTGGAATGTCGATGCTCACGTCGTCCAGAGCGACGACGTTGCCGAAACGGTGCGAGACGTTGCGCGCGGCGAGAGAGATCGGCATGGCCTTAAGAGTGATAGCGTCGCCGCGCAACCGCTATCACTCTAGCCACTTCACCGACAGGTCGAACTCGGGATCCGCGAATCCGGGGCCCGCGGAAGGAGAACTGGCCATGATCGAGCTCTGCGTTGAGGGTTTCAAACTCTTGCGTCAGCAGAGTTGTAGCACTCCTCGGGCCGTTACTGGGCCGGCGGAACCGGTTCGGCGGATCGTCGTGAACGATCATCAGTCGCAAGAACTTGCATTCGCGGCGTTTCGGCGTATCTGTTGCGGTGATCCCTTCTGCTCACGTACTACTTTCAGGAATTCAAATGAGTCCTGCCACCCCGAAGACACGCCGCCTCGGCTCCCAGGGCCTGCAGACATCTGCCATCGGCCTGGGCTGTATGGGCATGTCGGAGTTCTACGGGCCGAGCAACGAGAAGGAATCCATCGCCACTATCCATCGCGCGCTCGAGCTCGGCGTCAACATGCTCGACACCGCAGACATGTACGGCCCGTTCAAGAACGAAGAGCTCCTCGGCCGGGCGATCAAGGGAAAGCGCGACCGCGTCATCATCGCGACCAAGTTCGGCAACGTGCGCGATCCCAAAGATCCGACCATACGGAGCATCAATGGCCGTCCCGAGTACGTCCGCCAGGCGTGCGAAGGATCGCTCAAGAGACTGGGCGTCGAGACGATCGACCTCTACTATCAGCACCGCGTCGACAAGAGCACGCCGATAGAGGACACCGTCGGAGCGATGGCCAAGCTCGTTCGCGAGGGCAAAGTGCGCTACATCGGACTATCCGAAGCATCGATCAGCACGATTCGTAAAGCGCACAAGGTTCACCCGATCAGCGTGGTGCAGACGGAATACTCGCTCTGGACGCGCGATCCCGAGGAGGGACTGCTCGATGCGCTACGGCTTCTGGACGTTGGCTTCGTAGCATACAGTCCGCTCGGCCGCGGATTTCTTACGGGACAGATCAAGAAAATCGAAGATCTGGCGCAGGACGATTTCAGGAGACAGAACCCGCGCTTTCAGGGAGAGAATTTCAAGAAGAATCTCGAGCTGGTCGCGAGGGTCGAGGAGATCGCCAGGGAGCACAAGTGCACGCCCGCACAGCTGGCGTTGGCGTGGGTGCTAGCCCAGGGAGACGACATCGTGCCGATTCCGGGAACCAGGCATCCCGAGCGGGTCGAGGAGAATGTCGGTGCCTTGAGCGTCGTGCTATCCGAGTCTGATCTTAGACGCATCGACACAGCGGCGCCAAAGGGGGTCGCCGCGGGCGAGCGTTATGCGGAAGGAGGGATGAAGAGCGTCAATCTGTAGCAAGGGGCGGAACGCGGTTTTGCGTTAGAGCCTACCGCCCGCGACGACTTCGATACGGGCCACCGCTTCGACGCGAATCACCTGAGCCACCTGAGCGACCCGAACCCGATCCGCCTGAGCGACCCGACCGTGGCGAGCCACCCGAGCCACGTGAGCCGTTCGAACCTCCCGACCGGGCGGCCTTTGCTTTCGACCGCGCCCGCTCTTCTGACTTCCTGCCCCTGATTGCGGCGATTCGCTCAGCGATCGGAATTTCGAGACGACCCTCCGGCCGCGCGTTGTAGTCGAAGTCGGGGATCGTTATCTGCGGCAGCCGCTTTCCAATCGCCTTCTCGATCGCGCGAAGATCGTTCTGCTCGTCCGGCGCGACGAATGTGAAGGCATCGCCGACCTCGCCCGCGCGCGCGGTGCGACCCACGCGGTGGATGTAATCGTCGGGCGCCTGCGGTACGTCGAAGTTGACGACGTGTCCGAGCGCCTCGATGTCGATTCCTCGCGCCGCTATGTCAGTTGCGACCAGAACTTTGTATAGACCACTCTTGAATCCGGCGAGCGCCGCGGTGCGCTGACCTTGCGAGCGATTTCCATGAATCCGCTCCGCCTTAATGCCGCGTTTCACCAGCTGCTCGGCCAGACGATTCGCCCGGTGCTTGGTGCGCGTGAACACCAGCGCTTGCTCCATTTCGCCACGATCGAGCAGGGCCAGCAGTAGATCCTTTTTCAGATCCTGCTTCACCGGGTAGACGGCCTGCGTGATTCCGACCGCCGGCAGAGAGCGCCGGCCGAGGTCGATCATCAGCGGATTGTGCAGCATCTCTCTCGTGAGTGCGGCGATTGGCGGCGGCATCGTCGCGCTGAACAGGAGAGTCTGCCGCTTGGACGGCACCATCTTGAGAATGCGCTTGATATCGGGCAGGAATCCCATGTCCAGCATCCGGTCCGCCTCATCCAGCACCAGATACTCGATGTTCTTGAGACTGGCGTAAGGCGCGTTGAGGTGGTCGAGCAACCGCCCTGGAGTAGCAACCAGAACATCGACCCCAGCGCGCATCGCGTGCTCCTGCGGCGCCATTCCCACGCCGCCATAAATCGCGGCGGCGGTAATGGGCGTGTGAACCGCCATTGAGTCGAGCGCGGTGAGAATCTGCGCGGCGAGCTCTCGCGTCGGCGTCACGACCAGGGCACGGGTTTTTCCGCGCGGCTTAGCGATTAGATGATGCAGAATCGGCAATACGAACGCGGCGGTCTTGCCGCTACCGGTCATCGCACAGGCGATAATGTCACGCCCTTCTAGTGCGGCTGGTATTGCTTCGATTTGAATTGGTGTTGGTCGCTGGAAGCCCAGCTCCTTGAGGCCTTTGTGGAGACTGGGGTGAAGCTTAAATGAAGAGAACGGCAGAGTGGCGCCTTGATGGATGAAGTGAGTGGGATGACTACGTTGAAAGGTACCTAGGCCAGGGCTGCCCCTGGAAGCTATTTACAGCCGGAACAGGTAGCTGATCTTGCCGAAGAATCCGTCCCGCGTTCGCTGCAGATTCTGGAACCTGAACTCGCGCGGTTCCTCGAGTGTCGAGCCGTATCCCAGATACACGAGCGTGCCAGGCACCGGACGGTAGCTGAACAACCAGTCCGTCGAGAATTCGTTCGTGGTCTCTCCTGCATCGAGTACGCCATTTACGAGGATCGGGTTGCCGTTCCGATCTCGAAGCGCCGACCGCGACCGCGCCGCGTATTGGCCCACCAGGCGCAAGAAGATCGGCGGGCTCACCTGGTATTCCACCTTGATGCGCGGAATCGTCTCCGATGAGAACCGCGAGCCATCCGACTTGCGCGTGATCGTGAGCCTCGAGATCTGAAGCGAGCTTCGAACAGCCGTGGTCGGCCGCAAGTCGAGCGCCGCATCGATCCGTGAGCTATTGCCCGGCGCTGCTTCGCGGAAAATGGGCACGCGACCCTTGGTGATGCTCGCTGTTCCACTGAAGACACGGTAGGTCGGCGTGGTCACGCTAAGAGACCCGCCCAGTTCATCCTTTTCCGGCGGCGGCACGATGAAGGTCGTAGTATCGATCAGTGTCCCGACGGGGCGCTGAATCGTTAGTCCAGTGTACAGCGACGGATCGAAGGCAAAATAGCTGTGGGTGAGTGCCCCACTCAGCTGCCACCCACCCCTGATCGTCGCGCTCGGCAGGATCGACTCGCTGCCCTCGGCCAAGCCATGGCCCGCCCCGGCATTGTTCCAGATTCGATCGAGGCCAAAGAAGGAGCCGTAGGTTTGCACGAACGCTCCCTGAGCGCCGTAGAAGCTAAGTCGGTTGAACGCCTTCGTCTCGATTATCCCCGTGCGATTTACGAAACCGGCGGCGGCGTTGAAGCCAGGGCCGAGTGATCTCAGAGTATAGTGAAAGCCCCACGCGCGGCCGGTCCGATCCCAGTCCGCCTGGAGAAGCGATCCATTCCGTGAATTGCGCAAGCTGTCCGTCCATGACTCGGCGGCCTGGAACTGCGCGAAGTAAAGCTTCGAGTGATAAAAACGAAAATCACCAGCCGCGACACGCGAGTAGTTGGCGCCATCTTCGCGAGTCGTGAGTACGGCACCTAGCGTGTTGCTGGAGCCGAAGTCGTATCGGATCCGCGAGACACCGAACAATGGCGAGTGATTGCCTGCCCAGGAATACTGCTGATCGTCGGCCACGAGCATCGACGCGATGTTGGTTCCACCAAGTTTTCCGGCGAGCTTCAGCCCACCCAGCGGCGCGACGATCTGTCGAGTGTAGATCAATTGATTGGGAGAATCGAACAGCTCGAGTCCGTCAAGGAAGAACGGCCGCTTCTCCGGATAGAACAGCGCGAATCGCTCGTTGAGCAGCACCTGTCCTACGTCGGCTTCCACCTGCGAAAAATCAGGATTGATCGTCCCGTTGAGCGTGAGATTCTGCCTGATCCCCCACCGCGCATCACCGCCCAGCTCGCCCTTCTGCTGAAAGTCACGACCGTTGCCGATCGTCGGTGACCGATCTGCCTTCGCGGTCACAGTCGGTGTCGCTTCGAGAACGAGCCCTCGCTTCAAGTCGTGCAATCCATCCAGTGTTCCCGATTGCGCGAGGAAATTCGCGTTGGCGCGAACCGCCGGAGCCCACGTGTCCTGAAAGCCCGAGTGCTGCACTCGCCGAAGGATGTGAATCCCCCAGTTCTGAACCCTCGCGTCCTGATACCGAAGACTCTTGAACGGTATCCGCACCTCGACCTCATACCCGCCCTCGACCAGGCGTCCCTTCGACTCGAAGAAGTAGTCGGGATTGAGATCGACGCTTCCCTCGAGCGGATTCATGTTTCGAAATCCTCCACCGGTTGCTGAAGGACCTCCCGCACCTCCCGCGAACTGTGCGCTCCGCGTTCCGTCCTGTTGAACGCCGTACGGATTGACGCCGAAGAGAAACGCGATTTGTCGAGCGTTGTCCGTGTCGAGCAGGATCTGGATCTGATCCTCGCTGTCGATGTTGTCGCGATTGGCGTGCGTTGCGCGCACTACGTTGCCGTGAATCTCTCGCGCCCGAATCCCGAAGTAGATCGCGTCGGGCGAGTACCACACCAGAACCTCGGTTGGCTCGTCGGCCGGACGACCATCGACTGGCTGATATTGGGAGAAGCCCGATAGTCGTGCGGCCCGACTCCACACCGGCTCATTGAGCTCACCATCGATGGTGACAGACGCGTCGATGCGCGGAACATCGACGTGAATACGGTTGGCGCGCCCGCCATACACAAGCGTCGAGTCTTGCAGTAAGGCGACCGCAGCCAGGAAAGTCAGGAGCATCGGCCTAGAATCTACCGCCGCCCGACTTTCCACACGACAGCGGGATGGAGCAACCCTTTGGACCGGAGCCTGACACTAACGAGTCATGACGTCCACTCTTCGACTTCTCGTGCCGATATCCATCCTCGGCGGTTCCATAGCGGCGCAACAGCCATCCGGTGGCATCGAACCCGTTCGCCCATCGCCAATTTCTCAAGCCGAGTTCGTACAGCGGCTTACGATCTCTCTCGACAGCCTCGCCAAAGCTGGCCAGTTCTCGGGGGTTGCGGTGGTGGCGAAGAATGGCGTGCCCGTTTTCCAGCGCGCCTATGGGATGGCCGATCGCGAGCGTGGCGTTGCCAATAATCCGGAAACGGCCTTCAACCTCGGCTCCATCAACAAGATCTTTACCCAGATTGCGATTCTCCAGCTCCGCGCCGCGGGGAAGCTCGATCTCGATTCGACCCTCGCCACGTACTGGCCGGACTATCCCAACAGGGAAGTGGCGCGCAAGATCACGATTCGCCAATTGATGCGCCACACATCCGGAATCGGAGGCAACATCTTCGACCCGCCGGTTGGTGGGAAGAGAAACGATATCCGCACTCTCAAGGATTATCTCCCGCTCTTTGTGAATCAGCCGCTGGCGTTCGAGCCGGGGACACGGAACGCCTACTCGAATGCGGGATATGTCGTGCTCGGCCTCGTGATCGAGCGGCTGTCGGCGGATGATTATTACACGTACGTGCGCGAGCACATCTTCAAGCCGGCAAGGATGACCCGCACTGGGTCGTTTGTTGTGGATTCGCTGCCGCCGAACACTGCGATCGGATACACCCGTGGCGATGAGGATGCTCCCACGACCACGCCGCTCCGTCCGAATAGCCAAGATCTTCCCGGACGCGGGAGCTCCGCGGGCGGTGGCTATTCGACCGCGCAGGATCTTGTCAAATTCGTGCAGGCGTTACGCGAACAGCGGATTCCGAATGGGCTCCCAGCGGGGTTGGGAATCGCCGGCGGCTCGGGCGGGATGAACGCGATCGTCGAGGGAGGTCTTCCCGGCGGATACGATCTGATCGTGCTTGCGAACCTCGATCCGCCAGCGGCCGAACGCGTTGCCCGGATGACGAGAGAATGGCTCGGAGTCCACGACGACGGTGGCGGGGGTCGCTGACCCGAGCCGTGATGTAAGGAGTTAGCACTCGGCTGCGAGGCTTGCCGTGCCAGGGCGTGCAACAACGTGGCACCCGAATTGAAACATTACTCGCGTCTCCTTTAGCGAGTTCAATACATGAAAGTGTCCAATACACAGCGGCTGCGCGCGCTGATCGCATTTCTGGTGGTCGGCTCCGTCGGAGCCAGCGCTTGCGCGAGCCTGAACAAGAAAGAAGAGGGTGCGGTAATCGGCGCAACAGCCGGCGGTGTGGTAGGCGGCGTGATCGGCAACCAGACGGGCTCGACCGCGAGGGGCGCGATTATCGGCGCAGTGGTCGGCGGTACGGCCGGCGCGATCATCGGACACCAGATGGATCAGCAGGCGAAGGAGTTGAGCCAGAACATTCCGGGCGCGACAGTCGCGCGCGTGGGCGAGGGGATCGAGGTGACCTTCGCTTCAGGACTCCTCTTCGCATTCGACTCGGATTCGATTCTGCCGGCGGCGGGAACGAATCTGCGCGAGCTCGCAACGAGTCTACAGAAGTATCCCGATTCGCAGCTGCTGATCGTCGGGCACACCGACAACGTGGGCGATGCCTCCTACAATCAGCGTCTTTCGGAGCGTCGCTCTAATTCAGCGGCCACTTACCTTGCGTCGCAGGGTGTAGCGAGAACCCGCCTCGCGGCCTCAGGCAAGGGAGAATCGGAGCCGGTGACGACCAACGACACGGATGCCGGCCGACAGCAGAATCGTCGCGTCGAAGTCGCGATTTACGCGAGCGAGGCGTACCGCCAGCGCCTGCTGAAGAGCAACACCGGCGACTAGCCTAGCTCCTTGGCTTGTTGATAGTTGCCCCATCCGGCCGGAGGCCGCCGGGTGGGGCGACTAACTACGCCGATTGCTTTCTACCCGCGAACACCAACACGCCGCCAATTACGATGGCGGCAATTCCGGCAATGGGTGGCACCATGCCGCGTTCCTGCGAAGTGACCTTGAGAGGCCCCACTTCGACTTCGTTATGGCTTTTCGTATACGGTATTCCGCGCATCGCGACGACGGTGATGCCGCCAACGACGAGAAGCACGCCAATCCAACCGAGTGGCCGCATGATTACTCCGCAAATGGGACTATCAAATGCTGTGGCACGAGGGGGATCCTTGCAAGACTGGCGGTCGCGGGCAGCCAGTCGGAATCGCCTACTATTTGTGCACGAGCTTCCTGTAAGCGATCCGATGCGGCCTGTCCGCATCCGCTCCCTTCCGCTTCTTGAAGTCCTCGGCGTAGTCGCGATAACTACCCTCGAACCACACCGTCTCCGAATTCCCCTCGAACGCCAGTATGTGCGTCGCGATGCGATCCAGGAACCAGCGATCGTGCGAGATGACAACCGCGCACCCCGGGAAACCAATCAGCGCCTCCTCGAGCGCGCGGAGCGTATCGACGTCCAGGTCGTTCGTCGGCTCGTCGAGCAGCAGCAGATTTCCCCCAGACTTAAGCAGCTTTGCCAGATGAAGCCTGTTCCTCTCTCCACCGGATAGATCTTTCACCTTCTTCTGCTGATCCGGACCCTTGAAATTGAACTGCGCCAGATACGCCCGCGCCTGCATCTCGCGCTTCCCGACCTGGATGACGTCGTTCCCCTCGCTCACTTCCTTGTAGACGGTGTTCGCGTCGTTGAATTCGCGAGTCTGATCCAGGTAGGCTAGCTGCACCGTGTCTCCGATCGTCAGCGATCCACCGTCTGCCTTTTCCTTTCCGGCGATCATCCTGAACAGCGTGGTTTTTCCGGCGCCATTCGGACCAATAATTCCAACGATGCCTCCACGCGGCAACGAGAACGAGAGATCATCGAACAGGACGTTGTCGCCATACGCCTTCTTCAATCCCTTGGCGATCACGACATCGTTGCCAAGCCGCGCCGGCGGCGGAATCACGATCTCGTTCTGCATGACCTTCTCGCCTTCGGCCGCCGTCGCCAGCTCCTCGTATTTCTGAATGCGCGCCTTGCTCTTGGTCTGCCGAGCGCGCGGCGACATACGCACCCACTCGAGCTCGCGCTCCAATGATCTCTGCCGCGCCGAGGCCTGCTTCTCTTCCGTTGCCAGTCGGGTACGCTTTTGGTCGAGCCAGGAGCTGTAATTCCCCTCGTACGGAATTCCTGCCCCGCGATCCAGCTCGAGAATCCAGCCGGCCACGTTGTCCAGGAAGTAGCGGTCGTGGGTCACCGCCACTACGGTTCCCGGAAATTCAGCGAGATACCTCTCCAGCCACGCAACTGATTCCGCGTCGAGATGGTTGGTAGGTTCATCGAGGAGCAGCATGTCCGGCTCCTCGAGCAGCGTGCGGCATAGCGCCACCCGACGCTTCTCTCCGCCAGAGAGCGTATTCACATCCGCATCGGCCGGCGGAAGGCGGAGCGCATCCATCGCGATTTCGATCTTCCGGTCCAGCTCCCACGCGTTCGCGGCATCGATCTTTTCCTGAACCTTTGCCTGTTGGTCGAGCAACTTCGTCATTTCGTCGTCCGACATCGGCTCGGCAAACTTGTTCGAGATCTGCTCGAACTTGAGGAGGAGATCACGCGTCTGCTTCACCGCGACTTCGACGTTCTCCCTGACGTTCTTGGACGCGTCGAGCTGGGGCTCCTGCGACAGATACCCGATCCGCGTTCCTTCATGCGGCCATGCTTCGCCCTGAAAGTCGTGATCGACGCCGGCCATGATACGGAGCAGCGTCGATTTGCCCGCGCCGTTGGCGCCGAGGACGCCGATCTTGGCGCCGGGATAGAAAGACAACCAGATCCCGCGCAGTATCTCCCGCGATGGCGGGACGACCTTGCGCAGGTCCTTCATTACATAGATGAATTGTGGAGGCATCCGTACAATTTACCGC
>JGI20173J14856_1000401_pt1 | contig 11010 bp, 7 predicted proteins | sample NGESurdeep072012_8_FD_14856 | JGI IMG/M metagenome (IMG submission 14856)
CCGGGCCGAGACTCAAGGAATCACCAGAGTCGAGCGTGTCGTCGCAGCTAAGCGCGCTCATCAAGTACGTCGGCCAGCTGGATGCGCCAAAGAACAGGATCGGCGTCAAAGTGAACGGGAAGATCCTCTTCCTCGATCCCGACGAGATATTCTGGATTCAGGCGCGCGATGACCTGGCGAGAATCCATCTCGCTGAAGTCGCGTATGACGTGCGCGAGCCGCTGAGCAGGCTGGAGGCGCGCTTGCCCAGCAATCGGTTCCTGCGCGTCCACCGCTCGACCATCGTCAATACGGCACAGGTGCGCGAGGCACAGCCATTCGATCAGGGAGACCAGATGCTGATTTTGCGGAACGGCAAGCGCATCACGACCGGGCGCAGCTACCGCAAGGCAGTGCAGGAATTTCTGAAGCGCGCCACGTGAGATTCATTCTCGCGGCGGAGGAAGGCGGAATTCCGCTAGTTCTTTCCCGCTCTGAGGGCGCGGATCGTGGCGCCGAGCTGCTCGATCTCGCGCCCGTACTCCGGCCAGTTGCCAGCCCGCTGCGCGGCGATCGCGCGGTCGTAGTGCGCCTGCGCCTCCCGAAGCAGCGCGCTGGGGGCGCCTGAGGGCGCGGCACCTGCAGACGGAACCGCTCCGCCGCCGACCACCGACGGCTCAATTCCGAGCGTGCTGAGCGAATCCTGCACGTCGGTTCTCGTTTGCGCCACTGCGCCTGAGCCGAACAGAGCATTGAGGCCCTCCTCCAGCGTCTCGCCCATCACGACGCGGTTCTCGTGGGCAACCACCACGCGCTTCAGCTCCGGAATGTTGCCGCCCTCGGCGCGAAGATAGATCGGCTGCACATAGATGAGTGATTCCTCGATCGGAATCACAAGCAGCTCGCCCCTGATTACCTGTGAGCCTTTCTGATCCCAGAGCGTGAGCTGCCTCGAGATATCGGTGTCCTGGTTGATGCGGTTCGCGATCTGCTTGGGCCCGTAGACGAGGCTCTGCTTGGGGAACCGGTACACCGAGAGCTTTCCGTAATTCTCACCGTCCATTCGCGCCACCATCCACGCCGCGAGATTGTCCTTCCCCCGCGGTGTGAAAGGCGTCATGAAGATGAACTCGGGATTCTTTTCTCCAGGCAGTCGCATGATGATGTGACGCATGAACGGATTCTCGTTCGTCGCCTTGTCGAGGACGCCCGGAATCTGCCACTCATCTTCGCGATGATAGAACGCGTCGGGTTCGGTCATGTGATACGTTGCGTGCAATGTCGTCTGGATCCTGAAGAGATCGCCCGGATAGCGGACGTGTCTCCGGATGTCGGCCGGCATGGCGCTGATCGGCTTGAAGATTCCGCCAAAGATTTTCGCGTACGTCCGGATGACTGCGTCGTTCGGCTCCGCGATGTATGCGTCAACCGTTCCGTCATAGGCGTCGATCACGACCTTCACGCTGTTCCGCATGTAGCTCGTTCCGTCCGCGGTGCGCTGCGAGTACGGATAAGCGTCGCTCGTCGTGTACGCGTCGAGGATCCACTTCAATTGCCCGGCGTCGGTGATCATGAGGTACGGATCGGCGTCGAAGTCGAGAAACGGCATCGCCGTCGTCGCGCGCTCCATGACGTTGCGCCGGTAGAGAACCCTCGCGCTTCCCTTGATGTCGTCGGAAAGAAGAATCTTGAGCGAGCCGAGCTGGAACGCGTATAACACTCGCCGGAGGAAGGATCCGATCGGGACTCCACCGCGGCCCGTGTATTTGGTGTAGATGTTCTTGTCCCCGGCGGGATAGTCGAACTCCTGCTGTCCCGTGCCGACGAATACGTACTCGTTGGTGAGCTCGCCGTAGTAGACCTGGGGACGAGTGAGCTTGATCGAGACCGTCGAGACCGGCGGCAGATCCTTGATGAAGAGAACCGGCAGACCTTCGCTGGTCACCTGATTCACGGGCGCCATCGTCACGCCCATGCCGTGCGTGAAAGTCAGCCTCGAATTGATGAATGTGCGGGTGGGAAGCGACTCGGAATTCAGCTCGCGGGCCGCAATGTGAACCTGCCGGTACTTGCCATCGATCATGTACCGATCGTCGTCCGAGGACACGAAGTCGTAGTAAGTCCGAATTTCCTGGAGCTGCTTCAACGTCTGCATCAGCAGGTCGCGCTCCCAGAGCCGCACGTTATCTACGGTGGCCGCGTTCGCCTTTATGTTCGCATTCGTCAGCTGAACTTCGCCCGACAGGTCCTTCCCCTCGACCTTGTCCAGGCCCCACGCGTTGCGCGTGGCATCGATGTGTTGCCTGATATAGGGCGTCTCGCGCGTCAGCTCATTGGCCGAGACAACGAGCTTCTGGAAGGCGGCGGGGACAATCCCGCGGGCCAGCAGGCTCACTGCCACGTAGAAAACGGTCGCCGAGACGGCTGACCAGACGAGTTTGTCGCGCGCGATTCCGAAGACGACCCACGCGGCGGCAATGAGCGCCGTGATCGCACAGATGTAGAGCCCCGGCAGCGCGATGTGAACGTCGGTGTAGCTCGCGCCCACGAGTGGCCCGGTGGTCGAGAAGAGAAGACTGGATGTGTCGACGATCCAGAGGCGTATCGCTATCAGCACGAACAGCAGTGCCAGAAGTCCGCCGAGATGTCGCGCCGCCCTCGGCTTGGCGGACGCGCGGCGCGGAGGCAGCGTGATGTCGTTTCGCAGCCAGTACATCGCGCCCGTCGCGACAAGCGAGAGCAGGGTGAGCGTTATCAGCGTACCCAGCACTCCCGAGATCAGCGGGAGGCGGAAGAGATAGAACGAGATGTCGCGGTTGAAGAGCGTATCCCGCGTTCCGAGCGCTACACCGTTCATTCCCTTGAGGAGCGTCAGCCACCACGCGGAGAGCGAGATCGCGCTCAGAAAGGAGAGAAGGACAGCGGCTGGCAGAAAGAGCTTGGTGAACATCCGCGAGACATCTACCGTCACGCCGTCGCCGCGATTCACGAACAGCACGGGGAACCCGGTCGCGGCCCCGCGCGCCATCCGTACGTTGCCGTAGAAGTAGGCGAAGGTGAACGCACCGCCCACAAAGAACAGGCCGACCCGCCAGATCAACGAAGTGGCGAAGACCGTCTGAAAACCGATTTCCTTGAACCAGAGCCAGTCCGTGAAAAAGCCGGCCAGCCACGGAACGACGATCAGCGCGACAAAGATGGCAGCCACGATCCACAGCACGATCCGCCGGAGGGAGCGTGGGAATGGAGGCAGGCGCGCGGGCCCGGGACGTTCGAATGGTGTACCCATACGACAAGAACATGCACCCAGGAGCCCAGGAACACAAAAGGGCATCCATTGGATGCCCTTCTTTCCTGAGACTTGCCTGGCCTGATTTCTTTGGTGCCGGCCGGCTACGCTCGACTCACGAACGAGGAGCGCCCGCGGCCTTCGTCGTGATCACGACGACTCCGTACGACGCGTCGGGACCGTACTGCTTGAGCGCTGCGTGTCCCTTGATCACAAGGATCTCTGAGATCTGCTCGGGGGTCAGCGACGGCACCTGATCGCGCTGGAGCCGCACACCGTCGACGACGAAGAGAAGCGGAACCTGCGTCATGCCGAGCGCGACACCGCTCGCAACAGAGCGTCCCGCAGGCTGCGGTGAGAGTGCGCGCTCCGCCGTGCAGGCGGTGGCGGCAGTGGCGAGTGCGAGAATCAGTGTCAGATGAGCAGGTTTCATATTTCCCCCGAAGGCGGTGTCCAACCTCAGCTGTAGCATTGGCCGTGCCACCGCCCTTGACCCCGCGAAACACAGGGTAGAGCTCACCCGTTGGCTAGCTGGCGGGTTTCCAGCTCCCTTTTGCGACCGCCGGTATGAACGATTCCAGCCCCGGCGGCGGGAAGGCGAGGGTCTGCCCCTTTTCGGCGCTCATATAGGCCGCCATGAGGATCTTCACGACCTCAAAACCGTCATCGAAAGTGAGCATTGGCTTCTCGCCGCTCAGAAACGCGCGAGCCATGTGGCGGTTCTCGGCGCTGTAGCCATACACCGACGCCTCTTCGGCGACGACGGGCATCAAACCCATCTCGGCGTTCTGCTTTTCGACGAGATCCTCGCCGGATTTTCCCTTCACTTCCCTGCTGAAAAACATCTTGAGGCTCGAGTCGAGCGTATTCCATGACATCGAGTACTCGGGCCCGAGCAATTCCGCCGACAGCCTGAGACCAGCCCCGATGAACGCCCACGAGGTCGTCACCTCGCCGACCAGAGGCTCTCCGTCCTCCGATTCGTACTCTATAGTGGCGCGGGCGAAGTCCTCGGATGGACGTTTGGTGTAGTCGACGTCCTTCCCCATCGTCTCCGAGAGCTGCTTAGCGTATTTGGCGCGCGACCACTTGAGGGAGGCGATGTGGGCGCTGATCCGCACCGGCTTGATCGAAGAGCGCGGAGAACCGGGTTTGGTGAGGAGATGCCGCACCACTTCGACAGAGTGGCACATCATATCGTTGAGGACTCCGCCCCCCTGGAGCGACCCCTGCCAGAACCACGGCATGTGGGGGCCGCTGTGCTCCTCGGCGGCCCGGGCGAGGTACGGACGGCCCGTCAGCGCGGCGCCGCGCGCCCATATCAGCTCGCGTCCGCGGGTAATGTCGGGAGCGAACAGCTGGTTCTCGAGATACCCCGTGCTCAGGCCGACGCTGCGCGCGAGGTCGGCCACTTTTTTTGCTTCGGCGACGTTCCGCGCAAGCGGCTTTTCGCAGGCGAGCCCCCTCAGAGTTCCGACGCCGCTCTTGATCGCGCCGACAATCTCTTCGATGTTCGCGATGCGCGCCTGATTGGGACCGCACAGCCATAGCGCGTTGATCGCGGGATCGGCGACCATGTCACGGATCGATTGGTACGGACGCGCCTCGCCGACGTCGAGCTCTCGCGCCAGTGCCGCCGAAGAAGCCGCGTTCTTTTCGTTCGGACTCCAGACTCCGCGGACATCGATCTCGCGCACGGATGTCAGCGACTGAATGTGGAAGCGCGCGTTGAAGCCGCTTCCCACGAAACCGATACCGAGACGTTCTGTGCTCATGTCGTTCGCCGAAAAGGTTCGCGGTCAGTTCATCAATCGGGTGTGAGGCGCAGCTTCTTCCTGTCGAACTTCGCGTACGTCACGCCCAGTTTGCTGAGCGCGGCCGGAGGGCATCCAGCCCAGTCGGACGCGAACAGGTTGCCCTCATACTTGAGATCCTTCACGCCGATTCTGCTCGACCAGAATCCGGATGACGTGAGATCGCGGAAGCGATTGAAGAAGTTGACGCCATCCGTCACTGCTGCCGTCGCGCGGGCAGGCCACGCAATGTCGTTGAGGATTGCTTCGCGCTGCGGCTCCGTGGCATCGGCGAACGGCTTCCCGAATCTGGTATTCGATTGCGCATCGATCCAGGCAAGTCCGGGTCGCATCCACTGCTGGCCGTTCGGCCGATCGATCATCATGAAATCCATGAACTCGGGGACGCCGGCATCGCTGGCGCTGCCCGATCGCTCGTCGCGCGGGATGATCATGTCGGCGAGGATACGCGCGGTCCTTAATTCCGCCGGCGTGAAGAACTTCGGTGCGAACGGAGTGCCATCCGCGGCCGAGCGCAAGGCGTTGTCGACGAAGCGCCGAGCTTTCTCCTGCTCCGCGGTGGGCCAGCTCAGAAATGCGGCGACCGGGAGCGCCGCCAGAAGTTGAACCGCGTCGCGCCGGCTCATGTCCTTTNCTGGTGCTTCGTCCTCGGGGAGCGGCGCGCCCTGCACTGGATTCTCGTTATCGTTCGACACTAGAGTGCCCCCCGCTTCCGCTCTTGCGCGATGTACTCGCTCGTCCGCATCGAGAGCGCGAGTATCGTCCAGGTCGGATTCTTGTCGGCCTGCGAGACGAACGGGCCGCCATCGGTCACGAAGAGATTCTTGACGTCGTGCGCCCGGCAGTTCGCGTCGAGAACGGACTTCGACGAATCGGCGCCCATGCGGACTGTTCCAAGCTCGTGGATGATGGAACCGCCCGTCGCGATGCCGTAGCCCTTGGTCTGATCGGGCATATTGTCGAACACCTGCCCGCCCATCTCCTCCACCAATGCGCGGAAAGTCTGCTGCATGTGGCGAACCTGGTTGTTCTCGTAGTCGGTCCACTGCCAATGGAAACGGAGCACGGGAATTCCGTACTTGTCCTTCACGACCGGATCGAGCTCGCAATAGCTCTTGTCGTTCGGAATCATCTCCCCGCGACCGGAGAAGTAGACGCTTGCGCCATAGTAGCGGCGGTAGTCTTCCTTGAGGGACTTGCCATACCCGCCGCCCGACGGATAGCGCTGGACTCCGCCCATGAAACCGTAGCCGGGCGGATTCAGCCCGCCACCGACTTCGATGTGGTAGCCGCGGGGGAAATCGAGCTTCTTGTTGTCGACCCACCACGGCATATAGATGTGCATGCCGCCGACGCCGTCCTCGTTGTGTGGGACGTGATCCATCATCTTGGGGATGAAGCCCGAGACGTCACTCCCGGTGGTATCGGTGAGATATTTCCCGACGACCCCGCTCGAGTTGGCGATTCCGTTCGGAAACTGCGGAGACTTGGAGTTGAGCATCAAACGCGCGGTCTCGCACGCGCTCGCTGCCAGGACGACCACTTTCGCGTCCGCGTGCCTTTCCGCGCCGGTCTTCGTGTCAATGTAGGTCACTCCGCTGGCGAGCCCGCGATTATTCAGCGTGACTTCGTGAGCCATCGCGTTGGTCACGAGCGTCAGGCGTCCAGTCTTGAGCGCCGGTGCAATCAGCACGTTGGTCGAGGAGAAATTCGAATTCGTCTTGCAGCCGCGGTTGCACTGGCCGCAATAGTGGCAGGCCATACGTCCGTTGTGCGGCTTCGTGATGATCGATAGGCGTGATGCGACGCAGGTGATGTTCAGTCGGTCGGCCGCGTCCTTCACCATCAACTCATAGCAGCGCGGCGGTGGCGGAGGGAGAAAGTATCCGCCTGGATGGTTCGGCAGATTGTCGTTGTTCCCGAAGATTCCGATCAGCTTGTCGATGCGGTCGTAGTACGGGGCGAGATCCGAATATGCGATCGGCCAGTCGTCACCGAGACCGTCGCGGCTCTTTGCCCTGAAGTCGTCGGGACCGAAGCGGAGCGAGACACGCCCCCAGTGATTGGTGCGGCCTCCCACCATTCTGGCGCGCCACCACATGAAGTCGGTTCCTTCGGCTTTTGTGAATGGCTCTCCCTGAAGCTCCCACCCGCCGACGCAGGCGTCGAATTCACCGAACGGACGATCCGGCGTTGACGCTCCTCGGCGCGGCGACTCATATGGCATTTTGAGCATCGCCGAGTCCTTCGTGTTGTCCCACGGTCCGCCCGCCTCGAGGAGCAGAACGTTCGCGCCGGCGCGGGTGAGCACGTAGGCAGCCATTCCACCGCCGGCACCGGATCCTACAATGCAGACGTCATACGTCTTCCGCTGTGGCAATGGCAGGGAGGAGAAGGAGCCCGAGGTCATCGCAAATCCGCCGTTGAGGACACGAGAAACTACGACCCGCTATGGCTAGGCACTAGACCCGGCCGATATCATCTTTGTGATGGCGACCTGAGGGTCTTTACCCGTAGAATCAGGAGCCGGCCTTTGTTCAGAAAGGTGACGGAACAGCCGCGAAGCAGTCTTTCTACCGAGCGAAGTACTCACGCCCAACCCCGTTCGCGCGTGCCCCAGCCCTACACAAGTGACAGCGCGAATCTCTACCGCATCGAGACCACCCGAAAGGCGGTCATTCTCACGATGCTGGGCGGCGAAGAGCTCCGGGGAAACGTGTTCATCCATTTCTCCTCGTACCGGCCGTTCGAGCTGGAAGACGTGTCCGAGCTGTTGAACGCCGAGACCCCGTTCTTTCCCCTGGAGCTCGAAAACTCCGAAGTCATCCTGGTCCCGAAGGAGCGCGTCGCGGAAGCCGCAGCGGATCGTGGCGCTGACACCTCCGACCAGCCTCCGCGCGAGGCGCGAACCCCCACTGCTCTCCTGCAGGTCGTTCTCGTCGGAGGCGAGGTTTGCCTCGGCTCCATTCGACTCGACGCGCCGCCGGACCGGGCGCGGGTGCTCGATTATCTGAACGCGCTCACATCGCGGTTTCTCACTCTGTATACCTCAAACGAAGCGCGGCTGATCAATCGTTCCCTGATCGATCGCGTTCGTCCACTGGACTGACATGGCCCAGTTAGATCGCTTTCTCAACCTGCTAGTAACCAACAACGGCTCCGCGCTCATACTTGCCGAGGGCGACGTCGCGACGGTTATCATCAAGGATTCCGCTCGCCCGGTGATGAAGCAGCAGCTNACCAGCGCGCAGATACTTNCGCTGNTGCGCGAGATCGCACCCTCCGATAAGCCGCACGCCCTCGATGCAACAGGCGCGGTGCGTTTTGAGTACTCGTCCGCGGACGGGACGTTCGACGTGGCACTAACCCAGACCGGAAAGATCTTGGCCCGAATCGAGCCGAAAGCTGTTTCGACAAATGGGGTCAAGCCCAACGCGGCGCCCGCAAAGGCTGCTGCTCCTCAGGCTGCACCTCCGCGGGCAGCGTCTCCGCAGGCGCCCGCTCCGCAAGTTGTAGCGCCGCGTGTCGAAGCCACTAGCGCCGGGACCCCGATGACGCAGGCACGACGCGTCGCCGCAACGGGCAACCCCGCGTTCGACAAGATCGAGTCCCTGCTGCGAATCCTGGTGGACAACAAGGCCTCGGACCTGCACCTGCGCGCCAGCTCGCCGCCGTTGCTGCGGTCGAGCGGAGAGATCGTTCCGATTCCCAATGAGCCGGCGCTCAGCTCGGACGAAATCGATGCGATGTTGAACACCGTGATGCTCGAGCAGAACCGCGTTGAGTTCAAGGAGCTCAACGACACGGACTTCGCGCACGAAATCCCCGGTGTCTCCAGGTTCCGCGGCAACGCTCTTCGGGAACGCAGGGGAACGGGCGCGGTATTTCGCGCCGTCCCGACGTCGGTCGTGACGGTCGAGGAGATGGGCATCTCTCAGGAAGTGCAGCGCCTTTGTCATCTGACGAAGGGGCTCGTTCTCGTCACCGGTCCCACGGGCTCGGGAAAATCGACGACGCTCTGCGCGCTGATCGACCTGATCAACCGCACGCGTTCGGATCACGTCATCACGATCGAGGATCCGATCGAGTTCGTCCACGAGAGCAAGAAGTGCCTCATCACGCAGCGCCATGTGGGCGTGCACACGTCGTCATTCAGGCACGCGCTTCGCGCCGCGCTTCGCGAAGATCCGGATATCGTGCTCGTCGGCGAGCTTCGCGATCTCGAGACGGTGTCGATGGCGATCGAAACCGCCGAGACGGGGCACCTTGTCTTCGGCACCGTCCACACGTCGACCGCGGTCAGCACCGTCGATCGCGTCATCGATCAGTTCCCGCCCGACCGTCAGGCGCAGATCCGCGTGATGCTCTCCGAGTCGCTCAAGGGAGTCATCTCGCAGGTTCTCTGCAAGAAAATCGGCGGCGGCCGCGTCGCGGCGCGCGAGATTCTGCTCTCGACGCCCTCGGTCTCGAACCTGATTCGCGAAGGCAAGACCTTCCAGCTGCCCTCGGTGCTCCAGACATCGCGCAGACTCGGAATGGTGACGATGAACGATGCACTGATCGAGCTCGTCGATTCGAAGCAGGTAGAGCCGCTGGAAGCGTATCTCAAGGCGACCGACAAGGTCGGCATCCTGCACATGCTGAAGCAGCGCGGCAAGGATATCAGCTTCGCCGATGTCGAAGACGCAAAGGGTGCAGCAGCCGCAAACGGACCGCCCGCGAAACCGGCGGGTCGAACGGCCCCCGCTCGCTAGCGCTATCGTGCTGATAGAAAAACGCCCTCCGCAATTCGGAGGGCGTTTTTTTGTTGTGCCTCGAAGCGATCGAGGCGATCGAAGAAGTCTTAACCGGTACGGCGAAGGGGATCCTCTTCGGCGGCTACGCAAGCTCTGGGCACTCCCTGCTTCGGTATTCTCGTAACAATTGAGCGGCGCGATCCAGGCCTTGGCGATTCTATTCCATAATGTGCTGCGCTCCGGCTGCTCCTCGTGTGTGCCGGACCAGAACAAGTAGCGGAATAAGCGCGAGAATCAGCACGGCGCTCAGAACGTAGATCCGGCTGTAGGCGATGACACTGGCCTGTCCCATCAACTGCCGGTCGAGAAGCTCGAGCGCCCGCTCCCGGGCGGTCCACGGATCCGCTCCTCGGGCGACGAGCGCGCGCGTCAACATCTCCAGTCTGCTGATCGTCGTCGCATCGCCAATCGAGATGTGCTCGGCCAGAATCGCGCGGAATTGCGCGGTGTAATGGGACAACAGCGTCGCTATCGCCGCGATGCCGAGCGACCCGCCCAGCTGTCGGAAGAAGTTGTAGAGCCCCGCGCCCTGGCCTAGCTCGCGAGGGCTCAGCTCCGCCAGCGTGATTGTCGTGAGTGGAACGAACATCATCCCGAGCCCGGCGCCGCGCATGATGAGCGCCCAGAAGAAGTCGGTGCTACCGCTTTCGCCTGTGATTGTCGAAAGCTTGAACATCGCTCCGGCAAAGAGCAGAGCGCCGATCGTGATCAGGAGGCGCGGGTCGAATTTGTTGGTGATCCTGCCGACGATTGCCATCGAGACCGCGGTCGCTAACGCGCCGGGAAGGAGGACGATCCCCGTTTGCTGCGCCGTCATCCTGAGATTGCCCTGGAGAAAAACCGGTAGTGTGAACACCGATGCGAAGAGGCCGACTCCCATGACGACCCCGAGGAGCGTCCCGACCCACATCTGCCGGTGCCGCAGGACGCGAAAGTCGATCACCGGATGATCGACGGTCATCTCTCGCCACACGAGGCCTGCGCCAGTCACGATTCCGGCGACGGCGAGAAAAATCATCAAGCGGGAGTCGAACCAATCCTCACGCTGTCCCTGCTCGAGCAGGTACTGCAGAGAACCCACGCTCACCGCGAGCAGCGCAATTCCCATGTAGTCCACCGAGGGCGGACGGCG
>JGI20173J14856_1000412_pt1 | contig 10878 bp, 6 predicted proteins | sample NGESurdeep072012_8_FD_14856 | JGI IMG/M metagenome (IMG submission 14856)
CCAGCAGCCCACCCCCGCTGCGAGCGCCCGACGAGCGACGCGTTCGCCTATCGATTGGGAGTCGTCGGCTCGACCTTCTGGTCTATCGGCCCGCCGTACCAGTGCTCAATCATGCGTCGAGCGATCGATACGGTGGGCGAGATGCCGAAGCTCCCGGCCAGCACCATCTCGCGCAGGTCCTCACGACTGACCCACACCGCCTCGACGATCTCCTGGTGATCCAGGTGAAGGGTGGGATCGACCGTGCGCGCGGTAAAGCCCACCATCAGCGAGGACGGAAACGGCCACGGCTGGTTGCCCAGGTAACCCACCTGCTCCACGACCAACCCGACCTCTTCGAACACCTCACGCGCTACGGCCGCTTCGAGCGACTCCCCCGGCTCGACAAAGCCGGCCAGCACCGAGAGCCGCCCCTCAGGCCAGTGCGGGTTGCGCGCCAGCAACAACCGGTCGGCAGTGTCGGTCACCGCCATGATCACCGCCGGGTCGGTACGCGGGTAGTGCTCAGTGCCGTCTTGCGTGCAGCGGCGGATCCAGCCGGCCTGATCGGGCTCTGTCGTCGCGCCACACACCGGGCAGTAGGTGTGCGCGGCGTGCCAGTTGGCCAGTCCCTGCATCGTGGCGAACAGACCTGCGTCCCTGTCCGAGAGCAGGGCGCCCACCTCGCGCAGAGTCCGCCACACCGTCGTCCCATCCGGATCCGGAGCCCCACCAACCACCCCCAGGTATGACGTGCCTTGGCTGTCCTGCCCCAAGAACACCGCCAGCCGGAACGCATCCTGCTCTTCGGGTGCCCGCAGGCGCAGGGCGCAATCGCGCTCGGACTCGATGACCTGTGCCCGGCCCTCAACCAGCTCCAAGATCCGGGTCAAAGGGTCCTTGAGCAGCAAGGGCACCAGGTCGGGGTCCCTGCGCCGCAGGCCGGCGCGGTCCAGGGTGCCGCGCGCCAGGGAGAGATCATGCAAAGTTTCAAAAGAACCGCTCACGCCTTCCAGCCTATGGGTCGCACTCGACATACGGTGTCAGAGTGACTCGAACTCCCCTTGCCCTCGCCGCCCTCGCCAGCGCCGCAGTGCCAGGACTCGATCCCGCGACGGTCGAGGGCGTCGTGCAACGTCCCGGACATCAGTTCGAGGTCGCTTTCATCCACGACACGCAGCATCGGCGTTGGGTTGTGCGTGCGCCGATGTCGGTCGCCGCCGGTGCCCAGATGGACGTCTCGGTGTCTCTGCTCGGGCTGTTGGCTCGCCGGCTGCCATTCTCCGTGCCGACGCCCAAGGGCTTCGTTGCGCTCAGCGAAGGCAGCCGGGCAGTGGTCTACCCCTACATCGCAGGGCGCCCCCTCGATTTCGCGCATCTGCCGGGCGGACCGGGGATCGCCGCCGAGCTGGGTCGGGCACTGGCTGCCCTCCACAACCTCGACCTGGCGCTGTGTGACGAGGCCGGACTCACGTCCTACGACCCCGATACCTATCGCACGCGCCGACTTGCAGACCTCGACCGGGCGGCGGCGACGGGGCACGTGCCCACCGGGCTTCTCTCCCGATGGGAACGCGCGCTCGAGGACGTCTCACTGTGGCGTTTCGCGCCGACTCCAACCCACGGCGACCTGACCGGCGATGAGGTTCTCGCGGTCTTCAACGACGACGGCGATGCCACGACCGGCCGCATCCGCGGTCTGACCGGCTGGGAGAACGCCAAGGTGGCGGACCCCGCAGACGACTTCGCAACGCTGGTCACCCAGGCGTCTGCCTCGGCTTTCGACTCCGTGCTCGAGGCCTACGCGCATGCCCGGGTGGACCGGCCTGACAAGTATCTGGAACGCCGGGCCAGGCTGGCAGGTGAGCTCAAGCTGATATCCGAGCTGCTAACCACAGTCGGGTCCAGGGACCAGAGTGGCATCGAGGCGTGCGCGAAGAGGCTGCGGCAGCTGGATGCCAAGACCTTCGATCACAGCGACGAGCCGATTGTGCCGACCACCCCGGCCGCGCACGCTGTTCGGGTCGACCCCGCAGTCCCTGAGCACCCCAGCGCCACCGCGCACCCCAACGCCACCGAGCACCCTGACGACGGGCACCCCGACGACGGGCACCCCGACGACGGGCACCCCGACAGCGGGCACCCCGACGACGAAGTGCTCTTTGAGGAAGCTGATCTTGACGGCCGTGTGCCGGCCGTGGACGACCCAACGATCAGACCCAAGAGCTAGACCCGTGCTAGGTCGGAATCGACCCCAATAGTGTGGAGAGCCGTTCATCCTCGGCCAGATCCGGAAACACCGTCTCACCGGTGCCCGCGTAGTAGAACGCCGCATCGACCTGGTCCAGAGCCAGTCCCCGGAGTCGCGCGAAGGCCAGGCGATACGCCTCCAGCTGCAAGGCACGAATCCTGGCCTTCTCACCTGACGGCTTGGCACCGGTCTTCCAGTCCACGACGGTGAACCCACCCCCCGGGCGGGGGAACACGGCATCGATGCGGCCCCGTATCGCCATCTGCGCCACGGTGGTCTCGATCGCGATCTCGATCGCCTCCGGTCTTCGATGGGCCCATTGGCTGGCCAAGAACCGTTCCTTCATCAGCGGCAGCTCCTGCTCGCCTGCCGGGTCGTCGTCGGCGTTGCCCGGCAGGTCCAGGAGGTCGACGAAGACCGCCCGCGCGAAGTGCTGCTCGACCCAGGCGTGAAAGGCGGTACCCCGACGTGCCGCGAGCGCCGGAGCAGCGGGCATCGGACGGCGAAGATCACGAGCGAATGCCTGTGGATCACCAGCAAGTGAGACAACCGCGGACGCCGACAGGTGCCGTGGGACCCTGACCTCGAGGTCACCGGGACGAGCCGAAGAGTCGCGTTCGGCCAGCAGGATCGCGAGCTCGCGTTCTCGACCCACAGCCAAAGACATGTCGAGCGAGCCCTCTGGGTCAAGGTGCGCCATGGCGCCCAGCACCTCCTGCACGGCGTCGCCAAGCTGTGAGCGCCGGGCGGCCATCGGATCCGCCGGCCAGATCGCGCTCACCGGCTCGCTCTGGCGCGGGTTTGCGGATTTGGTGTCACCATCCGGCTCGGGCAACGGCTCCCACACCAGGGGTCTCAGACCAAGGGCGGGGTGATCAACCAGCTCGGTCAGGAACCGGGAGGTGATCCGCGGGGTCGTGGGGTCGGCCCACACCGGCGCAGTCAACAGCAGCTCACGGCGAGCACGGGTGAATGCCACATAGGCCAGCCGGCGCTCCTCGTCGATGCCGTGCTCCCCCCCGCCGCTGAGGAAGTCGCTGACCTCGTTCTCCAGGGCCAGGAGGTCGGGAGCCGACTTCCAGCGCAGCACCGGCAGACCGTCACAGTCCCCTCGCAGGTCGTACGGGACGCCGGACAGACCCCCGAGCCAGCCCTTGTCAGTGGGCGGACTCATCCTCCACCGACCGTCCCTGAACGAGGTGGTCGAGCTCGCGCGTGCCGGGAACGAGCCCTCGACCAGTCCGGGGACAGCCACGACGTCCCACTCCAGTCCCTTGGCGGCATGCACGGTGAGTACCTGGACGGCGTCGGTGGACACCTCGGCGTACCCCTTGTCCAGCCCACGCTCCTGAGCCTGGGCGGCTTCGAGCCAGGACAGGAAACCACCCAGCGTGGGCCGGTCTGCGGACCCGGAGAAGCTGGCCGCCACGTCAGCAAACGCGTCGAGATGGGCACGGGCCGTCGTCGGCGTGTGTTCTGGGCGCGACAGCACCTCGATGTCCAGACCGAGGGCACGCTCCGCTTCGCCGGCAAGGTCGGCCAGAGGCATGCCGCTCATCGAGCGCAGAGCCCGGATCGCCTCACGCAGTCCGTGCAGGCGCTTCAGTGCCACCGCAGAGATGCGTGAGCCGCCAGTGCCGGACCAGCCCGCGGACGGCAGGTCGTCGAGCGCCTCAACGATGCTGAGGCGGTCGGCGCTGTCAGGAGCCTGGTCGCTGACCTGGGGCCGAGCCTCGTCTGAACGAGCCGCCCGGGCACGAGCCACCTGACGGCGTTGCAGGACCCGGGACCACCCCGCCAGCCCTTGCAGGTCCGCGGCGCCCAGACGACACCACGGCCCGGTCAGCAACCGCATCAGCTGGTCACCGCGAGTGGGATCCTGAACAACCCAGAGCAGGGCCACGATGTCCGACACCTCCGGCGTACTGAGCAGCCCGCCAAGCCCCACCACGTCCACGGGAAGGCCCTCCCGCTCGAGGGCTTCGATCACGGCGTCGAACTGAGAACGCTTGCGACACAAGACCGCCGCCGAGACCCCGGTGGGGCGCGCCTGCCCATCAAGCCAGTGGTGCGCGATCCAGCCGGCCAGGTGGGCGGCCTCAGCCTCGATGGTCAGCAACCGGGCCGCGAGCAACGCCCCGGTGCCGGCACCGGGGCGGGGACGGAGCACCTCCACGTCAACCCTCGACTTGGACCGCAGCGGACCCGAGGTGATGTTGGCCGCCACCAGGATGGCGTTGTCGTTGCGCCAGCTCGTGGACAGAGGCAGAACCTGCGCATCGCCGGAACCGTCTGCAAACTCACGGGGGAAGCGGGTCAACGTCGTGGCACTCGCCCCGCGCCAACCGTAGATTGACTGGTTCGGGTCCCCCACCGCGGTGACCGGCACGAGCTGCCCGTCGGCGACGAACAGGTGTCGCAAGAGCACCAGCTGCGCCTCACTGGTGTCCTGGAACTCGTCGAGCAGAACCGCCCGAAACCGTTGACGTTCCATCGAGCCGATGTCGGGGAACCGCTGCGACAAAGTGGCCGCAAGGGCCATCTGATCCGCGAAGTCGAGCGCATCCCGGCTGCGCTTGAGGGTGATGTATGCCTCGACGAGCGGCAGCACGTGACGACGAGCCTTCAACACAGTCATCGCATCTGCCACCACCTTGGGCAGTCCCCGCGCGCGGCTGCCACCCTTGGGCAGCCCCAGGACCGTGGCCTCGAACCGGTCGATCAGCGTGTGCAGGTCTGCCGGTACCAGGAGGTGCTCGGCCATCTCACCGGCCAGGTCGACAACGGCATGGATGATCGTTGAGGCCGCAAACGGAACATCATCCATCGGTCCGTCATAACCCTCGACCACCTCGGCCGCGAACTGCCAGGCGGCAGCCTCGGACAGCAGACGCGACTCGGGCTCGACCCCCAGACGCAACGCATGCTCGCGAACCAACCGACCCGCATACGCGTGGTAGGTCGAGACCGTCGGTGTGCCACCCAGCACCTCTGCGCCGTCCGGCTCCTGAGCAGGGGTCCACATGCCCACGTGACGCAGCCGACGCAGGCGCCGCCCGATGCGCTCGGCAAGCTCGGTGGAGGCCTTGCGGGTGAAGGTCAGCCCCAGGACCTGATCGGGCTCGACGTACCCGTTGGCGACCAGCCAGACGACCCGCGAGGCCATGGTCTCGGTCTTGCCCGAGCCGGCGCCGGCGACCACCAGCAGCGGACGCATCGGCGCCTGGATGACGGCGCGCTGTTCAGCGGTCGGCACCGGGTTGCCCAGTGCCTGCGCGATCGCCTGCGCGGAGTGCCGCATCGGATGACCCTGCACTCAGATCACCCGTCCCTCGGGCTGCACCGGACAGCTGGACCTGACCGAGCAGAAGGTGCACACCGGGCCGATGGTTGCCGTGAAGACGCTGCCCGCCATCCCCTCGGCTGTCTGGGTCACCAAGGCGCGGGCCCACCCCGGATCGTCATCGGCGGACAACGGCCCTTGCTGCTGCAGCGTGGTCCGGATGCCGGCAGCTTTGCCGACCTGCAGCAGAGCAGCCCCAGCCGAGACGGTGCCGTGGTCGGCGAACGCCCCATGCTCGACCGCGGTCTGGTAGGCGCCGAGCTGGGCATTGCGGAGCAGATCGCCTCGGGTGGGTTTGCCGGAGCCAGTCTTGAGGTCGACCACTCGCAGACCACTGCTGCCATGGCGCTCAAGGCGGTCGACCCGGCCCCTCAAGATGGCGCGCCCGAGCTCGACCTGCAGGTCGAGCTCGGCGCCGATCCGCTCCCAGCCGCCGGCTGCGGACTCCTCGAAGTAACGGGCCAGCCGGGCCACCATGGTTTGAGCCTCAGACCGCGCCCGGCGCGACAACCAGCCAGCGGGCAGCCCCAACCGGCCCCATCGAAGGTCAACCTCCGCCCTCATGGTGGCCTCGTCGGCGTCACCGAGATCGGCGGCGATGTCGTGGATCAGGGTGCCGATGTTGGCCGCACCGACACCGGGGCCATCCCCGCCGCAAGTGGACAACAGCCATCGCAGGCCGCAGTCACCGTAGCTCTCGATGCGAGATGGCGACACCGGGACGCTCTCGCCCTCGCCGCGCAAAGGCCGGTCGTCACTCAGGGGTGTCAGTGCCCACCACGTGGACGGGTCGGCGCCAGCGACCCGTGCGCGCGCCAGTCGGGCCAGCTGCCCCGCGGCGGTATGCCGCTCGCTCACCGTCGCGCCGACAACCACCTCGCGGCGCAGCTCGGCCACCAACCCCGTCAGCGTCATCGGCCGTGGTACCTCGCTGAAGGGCCTCAGCTCGTCCCCGTCATCGGACTCCTCCGGCGGGTCGACGATGTCCAGATAGACCGAAGGCTGCTCGTCCTCGCTGCGCACGGCTGTGACCAGGAGCCGCTCGGACGCGCGACTGACGGCGACCAGGAAGAGCCGGGTCTCGTCATACCGGACTGCAGCCTGGGCCGCACGCAACGACTGTCCACGGCCGCTGATGACATCGACCAGCCGTTCTGAACCCAGCAGGGAACCGCGAAGGCGTAGGTCGGGCCAGACGCCCTCCTGCACACCCGCGATCACGACAAAGCGCCACTGACGGCCCGCCGCGCCCGCAGGGGTGAGCAGGGAGACCGCGTCATGACTGGGGGCCCGGGCCACGAGGGTGTCGCCGGCCACGTCCTGCCCACGAATGTGCTCGAGGAAGCCCCGCGGCCCCATCTGGGGCAGCCGGTCGACGTACTTTGCCACGGCGTCGAACAGGGCGACAACAGCATCGAGGTGACGATCAGCGCGGGCACCCGAAAGGCCACCACCGAGCGCCACCCGGCGCCAACTCTCGGCCAGCCCAGTCGCGTCCCACACAGCCCACAGCACGCTCTCGGCGCTCACTCCCGGCGCAAAACGCGCGCGGTCGACGCCATCGCAGCCATCGACCCCACGTGCCGCCTTCACCCCTGCGGCGACCGCCCTGGCAACACGGCGAGCCGGCGCACCCTCAGGACCCAGCATCCCCAACGTATTTGGCGCCACGAGACCCTCAACGAGCAGCTCGTCGCTGGTGCGCCCCCCGCCGCTTTCGAGCTCGTCGCGGCGCAGCGCTCTGCGCAGTCGCCGAAGTCCTACTGCGTCGGCGCCCCCGATCGGCGAGAGCACCGCATCAACCGCGGTCTGGGCGTCGATCGGGTCCGGTCGCCGCGCCGCCACGTTGAGGGCCACCTCCAGCAGTGCGAGAAGGGGACGCACGGCCACCTCATCCCGGACCGGGACCTCGGCGGACGGCACGGCCACGGGCACACCGGCAGCCATGAGAACCCGGCGCAGCGTGCCGGTGCGTCCCTGCCCCCGAACGATCAAGGCCATCTCGGACCACGCCATGTCGCCCAGAAGGTGCGCGGCCCGCAGCTCGGCCGCGATCAGCGCAGCCTCCTGCGCCGTCCCACGCAGCAGACGCACATCAGCGCGGCCACCCTCAGGGACGTGGTCGAGCCCCCGGTGGGCTCCTGCTGCGAGTGCGCCAATGCGCCGGGTCACCCGAAGACTCACCTCACGCAGTACCTGGGGTTGCCGGTATGACGTGGCGAGGGTAATCGTGGGACCGTCGCCAAATCGGCAGTGGTCAGCACCCAGGATGGCCGGGTCGGCGCCGCGGAAGGTCTGGACCGCAACGTCCGGGTCACCGATGAGAACCAGGTCGATGTGTGGATGTCGGACGACCCGCAGGAGCCGGGCCGCGGCGGGGGTGAGCTCCTGGGCATCGTCGACGACGATCAGGGCCAGGCGCGAGGCCAGGCGCTCAACCGCCTCGGGGTCCGACTCGAGCAGATCGGCAGCCGCGCCCAGGATGGACGCCGGGTCGTAGGAACCCGGCCGCGACAGTGCCGTGACCTCGTCGTACTCGGCCAGAACCTGTGCAGCGGCAACCCATTCGGGTCGATCGTGAGTAGCTCCCAGTGCCGCGAGACCACCAGCGTCAAGGCCGCGCTCGACCGCTCGCATGAGAAGATCCCGCAGCTCGGTGCGGAACCCTCTGGTGGCCAGTGCGTCCTGCATGTGCGCGGGCCAGTCCGGAGCCTTGCCCTCGCGGCAGGCGTGACCGGCCAGGAGCTCGCGCAGGATGACATCCTGCTCCGGTCCGCTCAGAAGCCGGGGGTTGGAGTCCCCGCGCAGAGCAGCGGCCTGGCGCAGGATGCCGAAACCAAGCGCCTGGTGAGTCCGGGCCAGTGGTTCGGTGGTGGTGCCACCGATCCGGGAAGTGATGCGTTCGCGCAGATCAGCGGCCGCGGTCCTGGAAGCTGTCAGGACCAGGCACTGATCAGGCGCGATCCCGTCGCGGCGGACCCTGTCGACCACGACCTCGATGGCGGTTGACGTCTTGCCCGTGCCCGGTGCGCCCAGCACGCGCAACACCGATCCAGCCTTTGAGTCTCGACTCCTGGCGTGGTGGGCCACGACGGCAGCCTGTGCCTGGTCCAGCACCGGGGCCCTGATGACCAGACCGGGGGCCCTTCGCAACGTCAGCACCGGCAGATTCCATCACGGCGGACCGACACTGCCACGAGGCGGTTGGGCGACGTGCTCCGGACGCACGAATGCCCCGGCGGTAAAGCCGGGGCATTCGTCATGCAGAAGATGGTTCTGCGAACTCAGATCAACCGAGTTCAGTTCAACTCAGAGCGGGCGGATGTTCTCCGCCTGCGGGCCCTTCGGACCCTGGGTGATGTCGAACTCGACCTTCTGGTTCTCGTCAAGCGAGCGGTATCCGCTGCTGGCGATGGCTGAGTAGTGCGCGAACACGTCGGCGCTGCCGTCCTCGGGAGCAATGAAGCCGAAGCCCTTCTCAGCGTTGAACCACTTCACGGTGCCAGTTGCCATAACTAATTTCCTCCAAGAGCGCTTTGTCGATCCCGATTGCCGGGGCCGATCGTCGCGGTGTTCGTCGTCCGCTCCAGACTGGAACAAAGCGCACCCCCGGCACAAGGCCGCAAGCGTTCAAGACGTGCGATGCACAGCAACTACGGGATGGAGACTACCCCAAACGGCGGAAATACCTCGTGTTGTGAAGCACAATGTTTCACTGTCTGACTGTCGGCGCCTCGGTCCTTGCGCCCAAGGCGGCCTGACCGTCCCACCGGGCCTGTGTCATGTCCACCCGGCGTCCGCCGAGCGCACCCTGCACCAACGCGGTGCCCTCCGTGCGCCAGTGCGCAAGCACCTCGTCCTGCAGACCCTCGGGTGCCTCGCCGCTCTCGCGGATAACCCGCCACCAGGTCACCGATGAGCCGTACCGGGACATCACCGACCCGACCTGGCGGGGGCCGCCTTGCCCGAGCAGCTCGGCGACGTCCCCGTAGGCCAGAACCTTGCCGACGGGGATCTGGTCGACGATGTCGAGCACCGCCTCCGCGTACTCCGGGAGGCTGCCGGAGCCGGTGGTCATCCTTGGGCAGCCCGGCTCAGTACCTGGGCTGGGCGGGGTCGACGTCGCGAACCCACGCGAGCACTCCGCCCTGCAGGCTGCGAACGTCCGGGTGTCCGGCCTCGATCAGAGTCCGGGAGGCCTCCTCCGAGCGGACACCCGCCCTGCAGAAGATGACGACCGGCTGGTCGAACGGAATCTGCGAAATCGCTGCCCCCGAACGAAACTCGTCACTGTGGATCGCCCGCGCTCCCGGGATGGCGGCGATCGCCCGTTCCTCGCTCCCGCGCACATCGACCAACACGACACCGGGGAGGCCACCCTGGCCGGAAAGCAGATCAGCCAGCTCCAGAGCCGAGATCTGGGGCACTACAGCGGCCTCGACTCTGGCGAGCGAGCCACCCGACACTTCAGCGAGGGCAGGAGGCGTCACGGCGCAGAAGTCCTGGTAGTCGACCAGTTCGGTCACGGTCGGGCTCTCACCGCACACAGCGCAGCCAGGATTCTTGTGCACGGTCAGGACGTCCCAGCTCTGACGCAGGGCGTCGTGCACCATCAACCGACCAACCAGCGGATCCCCGATGCCGACGATCAGCTTCACGGCTTCGGCGGCCTGGGTGGATCCGATGGCCGCGCAGAGAACGCCGAGCACCCCGCCCTCGGCGCAGGATGGCACCAGACCAGGTGGTGGCGGCTCGGGGAACACGCAGCGGTAGCAGGGGCCATGGCGCGCCCACCAGATGCTGGCCTGACCGTCGAAACGGTAGATCGACCCCCAGACGTTCGGCTTACCCAGCAGGACGCAGGCGTCGTTGAGCAGATATCGGGTCGGGAAGTTGTCCGTCCCGTCCAGGACGAGGTCGTAGCCGGCGATGATCTCCAGGGCGTTGGCCGAGTCGATCCGGACGTCGTGCCGCACGACACGCACCGACGGGTTGACCGATGCCAGTCTCCGGGCGGCGGACTCGGACTTCAGCCGGCCGACGTCCGCGACTCCGTGGACGACCTGCCGCTGAAGGTTCGACAGCTCCACCACGTCGTCGTCAACCACGCCGATGGTTCCGACACCGGCCGCTGCGAGGTAGATCAGTGCCGGGGACCCCAGACCCCCAGCACCGACGACCAGCACCCGCGCGTTCTTGAGACGGCGCTGGCCCTGCATGCCCACCTCGGGGATGAGCACGTGCCGGGCGTAGCGCTCGATCTCCTGGGCGGACAGCGGCGCCGATGGCTCGACGAGGGGTGGAA
>JGI20173J14856_1000415_pt1 | contig 10859 bp, 9 predicted proteins | sample NGESurdeep072012_8_FD_14856 | JGI IMG/M metagenome (IMG submission 14856)
CAGAAAGGGGCAGTTTTGGCTCGGCGTTGACAAGGGAGGACCTGCGGGAACTCTGGTCGGGGTGACAGGCTCTTAGCCTGCGGCCTCTTCGTCCCGAACTTCACGCAGCCCCAACTAAGTTGGTGGCTGAGCACGGAGGAGTGGCACACAGCCCAGCTGGATGGTAAAACGCGGTGGTGGTGTTGCGGTACTTCGTTGCGGTACTGATGCTGGGCGAGTGGATCAGAACCACTGGGGGAGTGCATCGCCCGACATCGTTGTGTTGATGGGGCCCGTCTGGCACGCAGGGGACAGGCGACCTCACGCGGATTGCGGAAGGCGACTTGGTCCAGCTGGGAAGGCTCTTCAACGCGGCCTGCGGCCCACCAACCCCAACAACAACCTGACCACCCCGCCCCAACAGGGCCCAATCAAGGAGCCAGTGGAAGAACCGGACAGACCGGCGGCTTCCTCACGCCCCCACACCGAAGACCGGAACAGAATCGCCTGACTGCCCCGCGAAGACTTCGTCGGTGGATCCAGGCTGAGGCACTGGAGGATGGCGCTGGGGAAGACCACGCCCAGTGAGAGTCCAGCCAAAAAGAGTGAATAAAAGGTGATGAGTGAATAAAAGGTGAGTGGCGACCCATCCGGAGATAGATCGCCACCCACTTCGTGCTCAGTCAGTGCGCCGTCAGGGACTTGAACCCCGAACCCGCTGATTCGGACTACTCGGTTGTCATCAGTTGTCGCTAGTTGTGGAAACCATTGCGCTACAACGAGATCTGCGGTTTCTCACCATTGGGAACTTGTTGCTGGTTGTGGCTAGTTGTGGCCAAAAGATGTGGCGAAAAGTGTGTGTGATGGCGACCAGGAACCTGACAGCGACGGGGTGCCTGGGCGCCGCGGGGCTGGGAGTAGCCCACCGTCATTGGGGGTGACCTGCTCTGAACGACACTGCGGAGTGGGCTGGACCATGCGGGTTCTCGTGGCGCGTTTCATTAGTAAATATATGGTTGCTGGGTTGGGATGATGGGATATGGCGAATCGTCCCGCTCCGGCTCTTGCGCTGCGTGAAGGTGACCGTGAGGAACTTGTCCGGCTGACTCGGTCTCCCAGCGTGCGGTCTGGGGCGGCTTTGGCTCACGGTCCCTCTGCGTCATCAAGGGTGACGGGCACGCCGCACGCTCACCTTCGGCGAGCGATACGGTGACCGATAAGTCCAGAACCACTCGAGGAGGCGCAGACGTGGCTGATTTTGGCGCGCCCACTCTGTTGTACGCGGTGAAGCAAGTGGAGCTCGCAACTCGTGCGCTATTGGACGAGGCTCTGCGCGAGTCTGGCGTCACAGCGCTGCAGTACACGGCCCTTACCGTTCTCGCGCGACACGACGGACTGACCGCGGCTGAACTCGCGCGCAACTCCTTCGTCCGTACGCAGTCGATGGCCGACCTCGTTGGCACTCTCGACCGAATGGGCCTCATCGAGCGGCTTCCGGACGAGCAGGACCGCCGACGCGTGCGCATCAGTCTGACGGCCCGGGGGCGAGCACTGGTGACGGAGTACGCCGAGTCGGTGACCCAGCTGGAAGCACGAATGGTCAAGGGTCTGCCTGCGGCCATCGTTCGCGCTCTGGACAAGGTGGGCTTTGACGAATGGTACGTCCTGGAACAGGACACCATTCTGGACGCGGAGCCCTACGACGAGGGACCGGTCAGGGACGTCCGCACCTCGATCGGATACCTGCGCAACCTCGCCGGCTGACGCTGGCCAGACCGGTCACCCGATACCCAGTGCCCGGCCCGACGGCGACCGTCGCGTCGGGCACTGTAGGCGGTGGCCTTCCAGGAAACCGGCAGATATGGAGCTTGTGCAGCCTTGCGCGTGTGCGGACTCATTGCGAGGCAGGACCTGGCTCAGTCGAGGGCTTCTGCGACTCCCGGAATTCCCTGGCGGTAACGCTCAAGAAGATCACGTCCCACCCCGACGGAGTCCACCAGGGGGTGCAGCGCAATGGCCTTCCAGGCGAGCGTGGCCGAGTGGTTGACGACGGCCTCGATCGCGAGTTGTTCGACAGCCTTGACCGACTGCATGAGACCAAGCATGTGGCCGTCGACCGGCGCTATGCGGTGCGGGTGTATGCCGGCTGCGTCGACGGTGCAGGGCACCTCGACCACCGACTCGGACGGCAGTCCGTTCACGGTGTCCCCGTTGCGGACATTAAGAATCATGGTCGAAGGCTTGTCCGCTGCCAGTGCCGCGATGAGGTTGAGGGCCACCTGCTGGTAGCCGCCGTCCTCGAGGTCGGACTCCTCGCGGGCGTGCTCCTGTCCCTTGGGTCTGCCCTCCGCCATATACGTGGCTTCGCGCTCGTACTTGGTCTTCTCCCACAGTTCAAGCGCATGAGCCGGCTGGTCGGCCGCGCGGTGGTAGAAGTCGGACTGCTGACGGAGCAGGAACTCTCCGCGGGTGGCCTCGCTGGCGCGGATCCGCTGCACTGCCTCACGGTTGTAGTAGTAGTAGTAGAGGTACTCGTTGGGCAGAGCCCCGAGCGCCTTGACCCAGTCCAGACCCATCAGGCGTGCTTCCTCGAGGCCGTGCAGCAGGGAGGTGTCCGCCAGCAGGTCGGGCAGCCTGTCCCGGCCGTCGATCTCGAGCGAGCGCAACCACCCCAGGTGGTTGAGCCCGACGTAGTCAAAGGTGTGCACCGTGGCGCTCCCAGAGACCGCCAACGCCGCGCGCCGCATCAAACCGATCGGGGTGTCGCAGATCCCGACCACGCGGTCGCCGAGCACCCGGCGCAGGCCTTCGGTGACGATGCCCGCGGGATTGGTGAAGTTGATGAACCAGGCCTCGGGGGCGAGCACCCGTACTCGCTCGGCGATCTTGAGCATGACCGGCAGGGTGCGGATCGCGTAGGCGAGTCCACCCGGCCCAGTGGTCTCCTGGCCGAGAACGCCCAGTCCGAGGGCGATGCGCTCGTCGAACGTCCGTCCCAGCGCGCCCCCGACCCGGATCGCGCAGAAGATGAAGTCGGCGCCGGTCAGCGCAGCGTCGAGGTCGGTCGTGGCAGTGACGCGTGGGGCGTGAGGAAAGTCCTGCTCGAGCTGCGCCACGACCGCGCGGATGGCCCCGAGCCGTGACGCATCGGTGTCGTAGAGCACCAGTTCGTCAATGCGCACGGCGGCGTCGTCGGCCGCGATCGCTTCGAACACCTGCGGAACTCTGAATCCGCCTCCGCCGAGAATGGTGAGCTTCATACAGTGATGACCTCCGTTGTTGCTGCCTCGAAGACGTCGAGAGTCGCCTGGTCTGCACCCCGGTTGGTCACGAGCGTCGCTATCTGGTCCGGCCCGCACACCGACAGCAGCCCCGTTCCCGGGAACTTGCTGCGGTCGGCAAGAAGGATCGTGCGCTCTGCGGCAGCCACCATCGCCCTCTTGACCGGGACTTCGATGCCAGTGGTGTCCATAACCTGCCCCCCCGCGCGAATGCCCGAAGCGGACAGGAAGCACAGGTTGGCACGCAGCTGACCAAGAGCCTGTTCGGTCAGCATTCCCACGAGTGAGAGGTAGTTGTTGCGCAGAACACCCCCCAGCACGATCAGCTCGATCGAGTCTTCGTCCCGCAACTCGTCGACGACCGCAAGACTGGAGGTGATGACGGTGAGCCGGCGCCCGCGCAGCTGGTGGGCCAGCCGCGCTGTCGTTGTGCCGATGTCGATCACGACCACGGACTCGTCGGGGACGAGCTGGGCGGCGCGAACCGCGATTGCCTCTTTTTCGTCGCTCGACTGGGTGGATACCTCCCCGAAGGGGATGGCATCGGGCTCGACGCTGCTCCCTCCGCCGCGAACCCGGCGCAGGAGCCCGTCTGCGCTCAGGACGTCGAGATCCCTGCGGATGGTGGACGTACTCACGCGCAACTCCGTGGCAAGGGTCTGTACCAGGACCTCGCCGTCGGAGCGCAGACGTTTCAGGATCTCGTCTTGACGTGTTGAACTGAGCACGTAACGAACGATAACACGCAGCTTCGATCATAAATCGTCATTCGTGTCGTCAAATTGTGTGATTTGCATTCGTGGTTCATTCGTGCAACTGTTCAGTGCGCGCAGCGAAGCACGCTTCTATGTGCATAATGCGTCATCCTGATGCAACGACGCATCGCGGATGTGAGAACTGCGGCCATGCCACCTCAGGCGGTCGCGGTTCGTTGCTCCAACGAGCAGGGAGGATCGGTGGACGACGCCGGACGGACCGATCAGCGGGACTTCGATGTCCTGATCTCGGGCATGGTGTTCCTGGACATCGTGTTCACCGATCTGCCGTGCCCGCCTGCACCGGGCACCGAGGTCTGGACCGGTGGTATGGGCTCATCGCCCGGCGGAATCGCGAACCTCGCTGTCGCCACCGCACGACTCGGTCTGCGTACCAGCCTCATAGCTGGATTCGGCGACGACGGGTACGGCGAGTGGTGTCGGCGGGTGCTGGCCGACCAGGAGTCCGTCGACCTGAGCCTGTCCCGGACCTTCGAACACTGGCATACCCCGGTGACGGTATCGATGGCGTTCGAGAACGACCGCGCGATGGTGACCCACGGGCATCGCGCGCCGATGAGCACCACCGAGATGATCGGGAAGCCGCCGTCCACCCGTGCCGTCGTCGTTGAGCTCGAAGACGATCCCTGGTGGCGGCCCGCCCAGCAAGCAGGTGCTCTCGTCTTCGCGGACATCGGATGGGATCCCAGCGGAGTGTGGGACCCGCGGATCCTCGATCAGCTCGACGGTTGTCACTGTTTCATGCCGAACGAGGTCGAGGCGCAGGCGTACACGAGGACGACGACTCCCGAGGCGGCCCTTGTTGCTCTTGCCGAGCTTGTGCCGATTGCCGTGGTGACCCGCGGCTCACGCGGGGCGCTGGCCCTGGACGCCGAGACGGGGGAGCGCGTTGAGGTTCCCAGCCTGCCGGTCACCGCGATCGACCCCACCGGCGCGGGTGATGTCTTCGGCGCCTCGCTGGTCGTGGGCACGCTCGCGGGCTGGCCGCTCGAGCATCGTCTGCGGTTCTCATCACTGTGCGCCTCTCTCGCGGTCCAGCAGTTCGGAGGCGCCCTGGCTGCGCCCGGGTGGGGGGACATCGCGGACTGGTGGGCGGCCCTGAACGACAAGGTTGTGGCCGGCGACCCAGATGCGCGGCGACTTCGAGAGTCCTACGCCTTCCTGCCCGGTGTCCTCCCGGCGGAGCCGGCAAAAGCACTTCGACGCGCCGAGGCCACGATTGCCAGACTCTCCGACCTCGACAAACGACTACATGACCCGAAGCACGAAGTGATGGAAAGGACGACATGATCACGCAGAGGCTCTCCCGGGCGCGTCTCCTGACGGCCACCATGGCGGTGGCCGCTCTTGCCCTCACCGCCGGATGTGCGCCGAGCGCGAACACGACGCCAGCCGCGACCGGCACTGCACCGGGGAAGGTCCAGACCGATGCCAGCAAGCTGGGCAAAGTCACGCTGACAGTCTGGGACCAGGAGGTCCGAGGCGGTCAGAAGACTGAGATCGAGGCGCTCAACAAGTCCTTCCATGAGAAGTACCCGAACATCACGATCAAGCGGAACTCGCAGTCGTTCGACGATCTCGCCAAGACGCTGCGGCTCGCGCTGAGCGGTCCCGACGCCCCCGACGTCGTCGAGTCCAACAACTCACGCAGCCAGATGGGCGCGTTCGTCGGGGCGAAGCAGATCGTCTCCCTCGAGCCCTACGCAAAGGCCTACGGATGGCGCAACCGCTTCCCCGAGTCGGTGACAAAGCTCTCCTCGTACTCGGCCGACGCCAAGACATTTGGCTCCGGGGACATCTACGGCCTTCCCCAGATGGGCGAGATTGTCGGCGTCTACTACAACAGGAAGAAGCTCGCGGCGCTCGGCCTCACTGTGCCGAAGACGTGGGCCGAGTTCAACAAACAGCTCGCGACCATCAAGGCCGGTGGCGAGACGCCGCTGACGCTCGGAGACCTCGAGAAGTGGCCGGCGATCCATGTCATCGGACCGATCCAGGGTGCGCACACGCCCGCCAAAGAGGTGCAGGCCCTCGCCATGGGCAACGCCGGTGGCGACTGGACGGACGCCACCAACACAGCCGCGGCGACCGAGCTGCGCGACTGGGTCAAGGCCGGCTACTTCAACAAGGACGTCAACGGGTCGAAGTATGACGACATGGTCGCCAAGTTCGGTGCGGGAACCGGCGTCTACCTGATCGCCGGCTCGTGGAACACGGCCACTCTCGAACCGGTGATGGCCGGCAACCTCGGATTCTTCGCCCCGCCGCCGGTCACCGCCGGCGGCGCCGCGTCGACCACAGGGGGGACGTCGCTGCCGTTCACGATCACCAGCGCTTCCAAGCACCCGGATGCGGCCGCGGCCTACATCAACTTCCTCACTAGCGACGACGCCATGAAGGTCATTGCCAAGGCCGGCAACCTCCCGGTCCTGCACAGTGCCGAGCTGGCTCCGGCATCCGGTGGCGGCAAGGACGTCTACGCCGCATATGAGACCGTCACGAGCAAGGGCAACCTGCTGCCGTACCTGGACTACGCAACCCCGACCTTCAGCGACACCCTTGGAGCAGCGCTGCAGGACCTGATCGCGGGCAAGCAGACGCCGGAGCAGTTCACCAAGACGCTGCAGGCCGACTATGGCAAGTTCGTCAGTAAGTAGGGCCGTGGGCGCTGGGAGGCGGGGGCGCGTTCGCCACGCCGCCTCCCACGGTCATGGCGTCCTCACCCCCTATCTATTCATCCTGCCGGCGTTCTCGATCTACGCCGCCTTCATCCTCTATCCGCTCGTGCGGGCTGCACAGTTCTCCCTGTTCTNTTGGGACACCATCTCTCCTGCCGTCTTCGTGGGATTCCAGAACTATGTCGACCTGACGCGGAACGAGGACCTCAGGAACTCCTTCGTGCACGCGTTCGTCCTGATCTTCTTCTACGCGATCCTGCCGTTGTCCGTCGGGCTGGTTATCGCGGCGATACTGAACCGGGCGAAGGTCCGCGGCATGGCGTTCTTCCGAACGGTGATCTTCCTGCCGCAGGTGATCGCGATGGTTGTCGTGGCGGTGGCCTGGACCCGTCTCTACGCGACCGACGGCTCGATCAACGCATTGCTCAACCTGATCGGACTGGGCTCCTGGTCCCGCGCCTGGCTCGGGGACTACCTGTTCGCGCTGCCCGCAGTCGGGTTGATCGGCTCATGGGTCGAGACGGGACTGGTGACAATCCTCCTGCTCGCAGGTATGGGGCGAATAAACAAGGAACAGTATGAGGCGGCGAGCCTCGACGGTGCCGGCGCCGTTCGGGAGTTCTTTGCCGTCACCCTGCCCTCGGTGCGCGGCGAGATCGCGGTGGCGCTCACCCTGACGATCGTGGCCGCGCTCAAGACGTTCGACCTGATCTACATGACTACCCGAGGTGGGCCCGGGACCAGTACAACGGTTCCCTCCTATCAGGTCTACTACCAGGCATTCCAGCTCGGCCAGGTGGGCACGGCCTCCGCCATAGGGATCGCGCTGACTGTCCTGATCTTCGGTATCAACCTGGTGATCAACCGGATAGCCGACAAGGCCACCACATGACGTCACGCCGCGAGATCTCGGTCAACTACCTGATTCTGGGTGTCTTCTCGGTCGTTGCCCTCTGGCCCGTCATCTCGATCCTGGTGAGCGCCTTCGGGTCGGCCGGGCCCGCGTCTGGCGGTGGCCTGATGGGCATCCATCTGGAGAACTTCGCGACAGCCTGGGACCAGGGGCAATTCACCCAGTACATGCGGAACTCGGTCATGGTCTCCTCCCTTGTCGTGGTCCTCTCGGTGGTGTGTTCGGTCCTTGCCGGCTATGCCTTCGGCACTATGACGTTTCGCGGTAGCGGGGTGCTGTTCTACCTGTTCCTGCTCGGGATCATGGTTCCTGCCGAGGCGATCGTCGTCCCGCTGTTCTTCGACCTGCGCCAGCTCGGGCTCACCGACACGATCTGGGCCGTCGCCATGCCCCAGGTGGCGCAGTCAATCGCCTTCGGAACCTATTGGATGCGCACCTACTTCCGTTCGAGCAACAGGTCCATCTCGGAGGCTGCGCGCATCGACGGGGCAAGCAGCGCGCAGATCCTCTGGCACGTTCAGGTGCCGGTCGCCCGTCCCGCGATCGTGACCCTCGTGGTCCTCGTTTTCATGTGGACCTGGAACGAGTTCCTGATCCCCCTGGTCATGTCCCCGAGCGGGCAGATGCGCACTGCCCCGCTCGGCCTTGCCTTCTTCCAGGGGCAGTACTCGACCAACACCGCCCTCATGGGCGCAGCGGCAGTGCTCGTGGCCCTTCCGGTGGTGGTCGTGTATCTCGTCCTGCAGCGTTACTTCATCCGCGGCATGATCGAGGGCGCCGTCAAGGACTGATCGGGCGCCTGCCGGCATCGGTGCGCCCCAGGCTCGATCACAACCAGGGCAACAACTTTGGAGCGACAAGTGAAGACGATCATGGCTCAGGAGATCGCTGAGCAACCGGCCGCGATTGCGGCAACTCTGGCGGCGCTGCGTCCCTTGCGGGAACAGATAGCGCAGCTGGCCCAGAACCGTCAGCAGATCCTCCTGGTTGCTCGCGGCTCGTCGGACAACGCCGCCATCTACGGTCGCTACCTGCTCGAGGTGCACGCCGGACGTCCTGCCTCCATGGCTGCCCCGAGTGTGGCGACACACTACCGGCGCGAGCTCGACCTGACTGGCGCTTTGGTGGTCTGCATCTCGCAGTCCGGCCAGACTGAGGAGATCGTCCAGACCCATGACTGGGCCAGGCGCTGCGGTGCCGCCACGATTGCCGTCACCAACGTCCAGGGCAGCCCGCTGGCGCAGGCCGCTGACCTGGCACTGGTCACCATGGCGGGCCGTGAGTGGGCGGTTCCGGCGACCAAGACGTTTACCACCCAGATGGCTGCAATGGCGGTGCTGGCCACGGCGCTGGCATCCAACCCGAGCGCGCTGGACCCCGATCTGGACTGTGTGCCGGAGGAGGTCGAGAAGCTCATCGCCAACCGCTCGGGTGTCGACGAGGCCGTAACGATGCTTGCACGCACCAACGAGGTGCTCGTCAACGGACGCGGACTGGCCTATGCCGCGGCCGTCGAGATCGCGCTCAAGCTGGAGGAGACCTGCTTGCGGCCGGTTCGCGGATTGTCCTACGCCGACCTCAAGCACGGACCCATCGCGATCGTTGACCCCCAGCTGGTCTCGATCGTCGTGGCCGCCCAGGACGGACCCCTGCTCGAGGGGCTCACCGACCTGCTCGATGATCTTCGCTCGCGCGGGGCGCTCACGATCGGTATCGGTGGTGACAGCGGGTTTGCCGCTGCAGCAGATGTGAGCGTGGCCGGGCCGGACCTTCCTGAGATGGTCGCACCCATCGCTCTGGTGGTCGCGGGTCAGCTGGTCGTCGAGAGCCTCGCCCTCGCTCTCGGGCTCAATCCTGACGCACCCCGCGGGCTCAACAAGGTGACCCAGACCGACACGTGAGCCCTCCCGCACACTCTGACCAGGCTGGGCTTTCACCACCACGCTGACCTCGTGACGCAGCGCCTATCCGAGGGGGACATCGCTGGTCCGGTCATGATTCCGGCGAATTGTCACCGGTAGGCCAGCTCAGCTATTCGCTCACCGGGTGGGGCGCGGCCTTGAGCGCGTGGGCTGCCTCGACCATGGCGGGCCCGTACCAGGTGAGAAGGCGCCCACTGACGTGCTCGGTTCGGACGTTCTGGAATGCCTCTGGACCGTCATTGATATTAATAGCGTATGGCTCGTCTGGAAGGAGCGCTGCGCAGGCTGGGGGAGTTCCTTCGATGAGCACCGTTGCGGTACTTCGCTCTCGCGACGAATCCAGTACGTGATGCAGACCGGTTGACTGCGCGTCCGGCCAAGGAGCCATGGGCTTTGACCCTTGAAGAACGCCAGCTGTTGCTGAAGAAGCTTGCGGCCAGAGGATCGGCGAGTGCTTGGGGGTGCTGTGGCTGGAAGTGGATCTCGCTCAGCGTCAGGTGGAGGTGAGTTCAACGGTGATCCGCTGGAATGGTCATGGGCTGGTCCGCAAGGACACCAAGACGCGCGCCGGGCGACGGATCCTGGTTCTCCCCTCCTGGGCTGTGGCCGACTTGCAAAGACGGTGGGCCCGAGGAGTGAGGCTTGAGGATCCAGTGTTCTCCAATTCTCTCGGTGGTCTGCGCGACCCTAAGAACACTCGACACGCAGGGGAGCGGCACTTGACCGCGCGGGCTGGGTTACCTCGCACAGCCTTAGGAAGACGACGGCGACGATGCTGGACGAGGCGGGTCTGTCGTCTCGGGTAATTGCTGACCAGCTCGGACATGCCAGACCGTCAATGACGCAGGACGTCTACATGGGTCGCAAGGCGGTGGACGCCCGGGTTGCTGAGGCGCTGGAGGATGCGCTAGGGGAAGACCACGCAGTGCCACGCCAAGTGAGGGTCCAGCCAAAAAGAGTGTATAAAAGGTGAGAAGTGAATAAAAGGTGAGTGGCGACCCATCCGGAGATGGATCGCCACCCATTTCGTGCTCAGTCAGTGCGCCGTCAGGGACTTGAACCCCGAACCCGCTGATTCGGACTACTCAGTTGTCGACAGTTGTCGTTAGTTGTCGAAACCATTGCGCCACAACGAGATCCGTGATTCTCACCACTGGACGTCTGTCGTCAGTTGTGGTCAAAACATGTGGCGAAAAGTGTGTGTTGGCGACCAGATGCTTGCGTGGCACGGGGTACGGGGTACGGGGTACGGGGTACGGGGTACGCGAGAGGCTGTGGCTCACTGGCGTTCTTTCGCAACTCGTGTTCGA
>JGI20173J14856_1000423_pt1 | contig 10773 bp, 8 predicted proteins | sample NGESurdeep072012_8_FD_14856 | JGI IMG/M metagenome (IMG submission 14856)
GCCCATATATTTTCTACAGCACGACGATTAACTCCGACGGCTCGATCAGCCTGTGCGTGCAGGACTGGGCAAGAAAGCTGGTCGTCGGTTCCGTGACCGAAGAGACGGTAAGAGACATCTGGCTGGGGCAGCGCATAAACGCGCACCGCTTGTCTCACTTGAACGGATGCCGCAAGAACAATTCTACCTGCGGACAATGCCAGTGCATGTCACTCGGCGTCTTTGACAACATCGACGGCAAGGTCGGGGAAATAAAGGAACGCCTCCTCGCCGCGAAATATCATCACGAATAGGCAAGATGGATATTCTGATTGTCGGAGGAACGGGAAATATCAGTTGGCGCGTGTCCCAGGCCGCTGCCGTCGCGGGTTGGCGGGTCACGCTACTGAACAGAGGCGCACCGGATCGTGTGCGCCGACCGGTCCCGCCGGGATGCAACGTGATCGTTTCCGATATCAACAATCAGGCGGCGACTGAAGACGCCCTTGGCACGAGGTTCTTCGACGCGGTCGTCGATTTCGTCTGCTATAATGAAAACCACGCGCGGCTGGCGGTTTCCTATTTCCGCGCGCGCACCCCTCACTACGTTTTCATCGGCACCACGGCATTATACGACCGCGAGATCGCTAGAACTCCGTTCACCGAGGACTCGCCGATTGTCACCAATGGGTGGGACTACGCACTTGCCAAAGCCGGCGCGGAACGCGTTTTCGCCGATGCCGGATCTCTTGACGGCTTTCCCGTGACCATCCTTCGCCCCGGACACACATACGATACGATCATTCCCGAAGCTGTCGGAGATGGGAACTGGACCAATCCCTGGCGTCTGCTGAACGGTAAGCCGGTCGTGCTTCATGGCGACGGAACGACCTTATGGACAGTCACGCATTCGTCCGATTTCGCGAACGCCGTCGTGGAATTTCTGAAATCCGGCCATGCCCCCGGCGAAACGTTCCACATAACTTCAGATGAAACTTATACATGGAGGGAAATAACGGCCGCGGTTTGTCGAGAAATCGGCGTCGATGCTCCAAAGATATGCTATCGCACTACCGAAGAGATCGACAGCGTAACGGCTAGATATGGCAACGGCATCAAATGGCACAAAATGTGGTGCGACATCTACGATAACAAGAAATTCAAAGCAGCATGCCCATCTTGGCGCTCAACGGTTTCATTGGAGGACGGCATAAAAGAGGCCGTTGGCTATTACCGTCGCCACGCGCAGTTGATGGTCCCGAGCGAACCGCTCAACGCCATACTGGACACTATTTGCACAATGCGCTCGCACGCATAGAACATCTGCCGCGGGGATATGCGACCGGGCCACAAAACATCCATTTGATAGCGCGAATAAGTGCGCCAGCCGATCCGGTCTAAACGACTTAGGCAGTCGCGCAACGATTTTCGCGAGGAACCTAGTCAGCGGAGATACGTCCGCCTTAGCGGATGTTGACGCGCCGAAATGCTGCTGGCCGACTATCTCGACAAGCGGCAAACCCACAGGGCCGGCGCCGACAATGAGAGCCTGTGTATTCAAACGATAATTTCGAGATGACCGAGGATCGATAGAAACGCTATCATTTTGTCTAGGCTTGCGGAGTCGATTGGCTCCGCGGTCATGTGATGGACGATTATGAATATAAACCTCGGCCAGCGGATTGGCTCTTTTCTCGCAGCGCACCATGTGGTGTCGCTCGCTACATTCGGTTCGAGCGGACCGCACGCAACAAGTCTGTTCTACGCATGCGACGGATTGGCACTCGTCTGGGTATCGGATCCCGATACGCAGCATTCCCGGGAAATCGAAGCAGATCCTCGTGTTGCAGCCACGGTGGCGCCCGATTACTCGGATTTTACGGCCATTCGGGGCGTGCAGATCGCTGGTGCGGCCCGCCGGATCGTGGCGGCGGATGAACGAATGCGCCACCTTGCACAACTTGAAGCGCGTTACCCTTTTCTCGGGCAATTGGCGGCGGGGCCGCTGAAACTGCGTCAAGCTTATGCGCGAACGGCCGTCTATCGGCTGCAGCCGGCTCACATCGTTCTTATCGACAATACGAAGGGCTTTGGCCATAAGGAGACGCTCGAAATTTCTCCATAGACGGCAAGTGACGCACGGATGAGTAAGTGCGCTTGTTGCAATGACATGTGTGAAGCGGCGGTGCTTCGGCCAAGGAGGGAAGACAAATGCGACGCCTGATCGTTGGCCTAACCGGCGCAACCGGCGCAATTCTCGGCGTGCGACTGCTTGAGGCCCTTAAAGAATGCGATGTGGAATCCCACCTTATAATCAGCAACTGGGCACGGCAAACGATTGAGCATGAGACGCCTTACACGCTTAAACAGGTGTGTGCGCTGGCCACGGTCTACCACAATTCAACGAACATGGCGGCGGAGATCTCGTCGGGCTCGTTTATTACTGACGGTATGGTGGTGATACCGTGCTCGATGCGCACACTGGGGTGCATTGCACATGGTTATGGCGAACATCTTGTCCATCGCGCGGCCGATGTCATTCTCAAAGAACGGCGACGACTGGTACTCGTCGCGCGCGAATCGCCATTATCCGAACTGCACCTGGAAAACATGTTGAAGCTGGCACGCATGGGGGTGACAATAATTCCGCCGATGCCGGCCTTTTACAACCATCCCAAATCCATCAACGATATCGTCGACCATATTGTGGCGCGGGTTCTTGACCAGTTCGGCATCTCCGCGCCATTTGCCAAACGCTGGGATGGACATATCGCTACCTCAACCAAGACTGCCTCCGGTGGCGATGGGACTAAAAGTCATGCAACAAAAACATGATCTGCTCAAAAACTGTCCGGTCTGGAAATCGGTTTGACGATGGAGTTGACGACTGACGGCTTTTGATTAGTCGAATAGGCGAACTCGATAGCGAAAAACGCATCATAGAATGCGTTTCTGCTCCCGGCATACTGTCGCTCGCCATCTTATTCATGTGGAGTACCTCGACCATGGCTTCCAATACGCGTCCGAAAGACATGCGAACCTGGATCGAAGAATTGGAGGAAGCCGGCGAGCTCATTCGCATCGCCAAACCGGTCGACCCGCTCACGCAGATGGGTTCGCTGCTTTATCAATCGCGAGAGAAGGCGCTGTTCTTCGAAAATCTCCCGCACGGCTGGCGCTCGCTCGGACAAGCGCCGGCCAATATCCGGCATGCAGCCATTGCCTTCGGTACCACGCAGGAAAACATGGTGCCCTTGATCGCCGAGCGCATGGGCAAATGCATTGCGCCGGTGATGGTCGAGGATGGGCCGGTCAAAGAGGTCAAGTTCAAAAAAGGTGAGTTCGACCTCACGCATCTTCCAGTTCATGTCGCCGGCCAGCGCGACGGCGGGCCAGTGATCGGTTCAGGCCTGGTGGTAACGAAGGACCCCGACACCGGTCGGCGGAACGTGAGCTTCCACCGCCTTCAAATCAAGGGACCGAATAAATCCGGCATATTGCTCTACCCGCGTCACACCTGGAAAAACTACCTCAAATACCAGGCGCGCAATGAACCAATGCCGGTGGCGATCTTCATCGGTCATTATCCGCTCTATTACGCCGCCGCGGCAACGACGGGGGCCTATGGGCTCGATGAATTCGAGATCGCCGGTGGCTATCTCGGTGAGCCGGTGCGCCTGGTCAAATGCGAGACGGTGGATCTCGAGGTTCCAGCCGATGCGGAGATTGTCCTCGAGGGCCACATCCCGCCGCATTATCGCGAGGAAGAGGGACCGTTTTCCGAATTCCAGGACTACTACGTGACCGGGACCGGCAAGAATCCAATCGTCGAGTACCAGTGCATGACGCACCGGCACGACGCCATCTTCAAGAATCTGCAGAACGGCTCGGAGATGGAGGGCTGCGTCTTCCACAAGATCCCGATGAGTGCGGCCATCTTCCGGCGGCTCAAGGATGTCGGCGGCGGTCCCAATCTGCACAATGTGATGGTGATGCCCGGCGTCTTCGGGGTGGTCGTGCAGATGACGCCGCGGGCCTATGGCGAAGCCAAGAATCTCCTGTTGGCGGCGCTATCCTCTGAATACCAGCATCCGAAAATCGCCATCGCCGTTGACGCGGATGTCGACATCTTCAATCCGTCGGAGCTGATGTGGGCGCTGTCGACGCGGGTCGATCCGCAGAAGGATGTGACGATTATTTCTGGCACGCATAATCACGCCATGGATGCGAGTTTGGAGGAACTCGGCGCGCCAGGGACGGCTCTTTGGCAGCGTTTCGGCTCGAAGATGCTGATCGATGCAACGATCCCGCCGCCCGCCGACCCCCAAGCCCGTGCGATGTTCGAGCGCATCCGCCCGCACAATCCGCAGCTCCTGCTCGAAGATTTCGCCGCTGAAAGCTCTCTCCCGCTGGTTCGCGCCCTGTCCCCGATGTTCTTTGGATCGAAGCTGTTGGGCGAACGCTGAATCTGCGGTAATTGGAATAACAATAAAATCTGACGCTCGGCCCTAAAGGGAGGCTAGAATGTCGAAACGGTGGCTGTGCGCGATTGCACTGTTGTTGATGGGCTTCAGCACCCAAGCATGGGCGCAGAGCTGGCCGACCAAGCCGATCCGGGTGATCGTCCCCTACAGTCCCGGCAGCGCGACCGACATCATTCCGCGCACGATTTTTGCCAAGGTCCAAGAACAACTGGGCCAGCCGATTATTGTCGAAAATCGTCCCGGGGCATCGAGCACGCTTGGCACCGCAGCGGTGGCTAAGGCCGAGCCCGATGGCTACACGATCCTGGTCGCCTCCTCGGCCTATACCATCGTGCCATTGACGGTTGCGAACATGCCCTATGATCCGTTGCACGACCTCGCGGCGGTAACCCCGTTGGCCAATATGGCCAATGTGCTGGTGGTCTCTCCGGATAAAGCAATCAAGACCCTCGGCGAATTCGTCACAGCGGCTCGCGCGCGGCATGGATCGATGAATTATGTCACCATCGGAGAAGGAAGCGCGGCACATCTCAATTCCGTGCGGTTTCTCCGTGCCGCGGGCTTCGAAGCACAGCCGATACCCTATAAAGGGTCGCCGGCCGGGCTGACCGACGTCATGACCGGGCGGGTCGATTTTTATTTCTGTCCGCTGTTGCCTGCGCTTTCGCTCATTCGCGACGGCAAGCTGACGGCGTTGGCAGTGAGCAGCTTGGAGCGCTCACCTAAATTGCCCGACGTGCCAACCACCATCGAAGCCGGGTTCCCAAACTCCGAGTATAATTTCTGGTTCGGTGTGTTCGCGCCCGCCAAAACTCCACCTGCCATCATCCAGCGGCTTTATGAGGAGATTACCAAGGCACTGCGCGATCCGGACGTGCAGGAAAAGTTGTCGAATCTCGGCGTTCAGCCGATGCCTATGACGCCGGCCCAGTTCGATGCCTATGTCCGCAAGGAGCTTGAGCAAAATGCGGTGCTCGTGAAGGCCGTCGGCATTAAAGCTCAATAACTATTTTTGCGGCTGAAAGACCACAGCCACCCGAAGACCTCGGTGCTACGAGGGAATGACGCGACATGATCCGGATCGGCATTATCGGGCTCGGCTGGTGGGGCAAGCAGATCGTCATGTGCCTGGCCGACAGCCCGCGCTTCAAGGTGGTGGCCGGCTGCGACATCGACACGAAAATGGCGGCACCGTTCGCGGCGGGCCATAAATTCGACCTCACCGGCGACTACAAGATGCTGCTCACGCGGCCTGACATCGATGCCATCGCGGTGGTGACGCCGCATGCGCTGCACGAGGAGATGGCCATCGCGGCCTTCGCCGCCGGCAAGCAGGTGTTCTGCGAAAAGCCGCTGGCGCTCACCACCGCCAGCGCCGAGCGAATCTTGGCGGCCTGTGCCAAAGCCAAAGGCGTGCTCGGCATCGGCCATGAACGCCGCTATGAGCCGGCGATGGAGGAGATGCGCCGCCTGTTCGAAAGCGGCGCACTCGGGCGCCTGCTGCACATGGACGCCAATGTCAGCCACAGCAATTTCCGCAAAATGGATCCGGCGAACTGGCGACGCGATCCTAAGCATGCGCCGGCCGGTGCCTGGACCGCGCTCGGAATCCATCTCGGCGATATGTTCGTGTCACTGGCCGGTCCGCCGACCCGTGTCGCCGCGCACACGGCTTCGCAAGTTTTTCCGGCCCCGTCGGAGGATTTCGTCAGCGCGGGAATCGATTTCGCCAACGGCGCGCGCGGGCGCATCACTTGTCTGTCGACGCCGCCGTTTTACGGGCGCTTCACGCTTGTGGGCGACCAGGGCTGGGTCGAAGTGCAGGAAGGCGGCAATGTCGACAAAGGCATCCCGTCGAGCTTCGTGCATTGCGGACCGGACGGCAGCCGGCAGATGCGCAACTACGACCCCGTCAATACCGTGCGGCTGAATTTCGAGGCCTGGGCCGACGCGGTCGAGGGCCGCGCGCTTTATCGCTTCTCCACCGAGCAATTGCTTGGCAATATCCGCATTCTCGACGCGGTCACCCGCTCGGCGGCGGCGGACGGCAAGCCGATCATGCTGTAGTATCGGGCCAAAGGCGCCGCATGCAGCACGAAAAAGAACAGGTCGCACTCACTTCGATCGCGGCGTCCGCCGCGCTGACGATCGCCAAGGGCCTGGTCGGCGTCGCCACCGGCTCGCTGGCGATCCTATCGGAAGCCGGCCACTCGCTGATCGACCTCGGCGCCACGGTGATGACCTATGCCGCCGTGCGCATCTCCGGCAAGCCGGCCGACGCAGACCATCAATATGGCCACGGCAAGTTCGAGAGCGTCTCCGCGCTGGCGGAAACCGCGCTGCTGTTCCTGCTCTCGGGGGTGGTGATCTGGGAAGCGGTCAAGCGTCTGACCGAGCACGAAGAGCACATGGTGATCGCGAACGCCTGGGCGTTCGGGGTGATCGTCGTGTCGATCGCCGTCGATTTCTTCCGCTCGCGCGCGCTATCGCACACCGCCAAGAAGACCCAGAGCCAGGCGCTGGAAGCCGACGCGTTGCATTTTTCGTCCGATCTGTGGGCCTCGTTTGCCGTGCTGATCGGCTTAGGCGGGGTGCGGTTTGGCCTGTGGTGGGCGGATTCGGCGGCCGCGTTGGCGGTCGCGATCCTGATCTGCATCGCCGGCTGGCGGCTCGGTCGCCGCACCATCGACACCCTCACCGATGTGGCGCCGGAAGGCGCCGCCGAGAAAATCACCGCCATTGCGGCGAAAGTCTCCGGCGTGGTCGCGGTCGAGCAGGTGCGCGCGCGCGCCGTCGGCGAGACGACCTTTATCGATCTGACCGTCGCGGTCAGCCGCACGCTGCCGCTCGACCGGGTAACCGCGATCAAGGACGCGGTCGCCGCCGCGATCCGCACGCAAATACCGGGCGCCGAGCCGATCGTCACCACCGATCCGGTGGCGCTCAACAACGAAACCGTGCTCGACCGCGTCATGGTGATCGCGCGCAACCGCGCGCTCGCCGTGCATCACGTGACGGTGCACGACCTGAAGGACCGGCTGGCGATCTCGCTCGATCTGGAAGTGGACGGCAAGCTCTCGCTGCGCGACGCCCACGCCTTGGCGGACGGGCTGGAAAGCGCGATCGCCGCCGAGCTTGGCGCCAGCGTGGAAATCGATACCCACATCGAGCCGTTGCAGCCGCACCGCGCCTCCGGCCGCGAGGCGCCGGCCGAGCGCGTGAAGGCGATCGAGATCGCGCTGGCCGAGCTTGCGGCGGACGGCCGCACCCTGCGCGACGTGCACGATGTGCGCGTGCGCGAGACCGACGAGGGCGAGATCGTTAATTTCCACTGCCTCGTCGATCCGCAGTTGGGCGTGCAGACCGTGCACGAGAAGGTCGATGCGCTGGAACGCGCCTTGCGCGAGCGCTCGCCGACGATCAAGCGCGTGATCGGCCACGCCGAGCCGATGCGCTAACCAGCTTGCCTTTAGCCGCCATGCGGCCACGCGCACTCGGCGACGTATGGATGAGGGCGACGGCCACGATCCCGGTCAGCAGATAGCAGCCGGCACCGAGCCAGATGCTGACCTTGATCGAGAAAGCGATGTTCACGGCAACCGCAATGCTCGCCGCCAGCACGCCGGCAGCGCCGTTGATCGCCCAGAACCACGGCGTCGGCCGTGCGTTGATGGCATTGGCGAGCCGCATGCCGGTGGGGAAGCCGAAGCCCATCAGCAGACCGAGCGGCAAGATCATCACAATCGCGACCAGCGCCCGCACCGTGATTGAATAGGCCTCGAAGCTGCCGACGAGAACCGGCAGCCACACCGGAAGCAAAGCAAGGTAGAGCGCAGTCAGTCCACACCACGACAAGGCACTGAGCGCATCGCTGATGGGCCAGCGATCGCTGAGCAAGCTGCCGATGCCGGTGGAGAGAATGATGGCGAACAGGCCGATCGGCGAGGCCGTAGACCGGATGGCCGAGAAACAGAGAGAGCCGTTGGATCAGCCCGATCTCGACAAACATGAAGCCGAAGCCGATCAGCAGGAAATAGGCCGTGCCCAGGCCGACCAATCGCGCCGAGACCTGTCGCGCCGAGGGCAGCGCCGGAAGGATGATGGTGAGGACAACGAGAACGAAGGACAACAGCACGATGATCAACAGCGTAATCGTGGCACCGAGATTGCCCTTGATCACGCCCGAGTTCGCCTCCATCGCGCGCAGCATGGCGACCGGATCGGTCAGCCGCAATTGATTGAAGAAGAATGGCCGCTCATCGGTGGGCGGCGACACGTCGAGATGAAACTTGGCGGAGAGCGCGCCCAGCGCCGCGGCGTCGGGCGCTTGCATGATCTGCCGCAGCGCCTCGGACGCCGCCGGTTGTCCCGGACTGATCAGGATGGAGAAGCCGAGCCGGTTCGCCGCGTCGCGCAGGGTAGCGAGATCCTCGGCTGAGAACGGCGCGCGGCCGACGATCAGCGTCGACAGATTGGCGTACGAGGCGAGAACGAGATGCTGCGCCGGGTCGGCTACGCCCATGTCGAGCAGGGTCGCCTTGGCCAGGCTGACCAGCCGTCCGGTCTCGTCGACATTGTCCGGCGCGTACCAGCGCGACACGGTGAACACCCCGCTTGGCGCCAGGCTCGCCATGAAGTGCCGCCAACCCTGCACCGTGTAAAGCCCATTCTCCGAGAGCGAGAAGGCGCCAACCCCGGTCGCTGCCCACGTGTCGATCATGCTCATCTGCACGAGATCGAACTGGCGATCGCGCCCCACACTGGCGAACCAGCTGCGCGCCTCGTCCACTTCCAAGCGCACGCCAGGGAGATCGGCGAGGTGGTTGAAGTCGCGGAAGCGGCTGATGAAATAACTGATGAAAATCGGGTTGAGTTCGACGCCGGTGACGTCGCGGAAGCCGAACAAATAAGCGGTCAACAGGTCGCGCCCGCCGCCCACCCCGATGACCGCCGAGCGGCCCTGGTTACGAATGTAATAGGCGAGGCTGGTGACGTCGTATTTGAGAAAATCCACCTCCTGCAAATTGCCGCTGAAGCGATACATCGCGGTCCCCGCATCGCCGTCGATGTTCATGTAGCGCTGATCGACCTCGGTTTCCGGCATGGTCGGCGAGGCGCCCCACATTGCCGGAGATTCGTGCACGGTCTTCTCGGCGCGGATGCGCGAATACGAATTCCACTGCATGTGTTCGCTAATGCGGGGGTCCTCGGCTTTGCCTTTGGCGAAGGACAACAGCAGTCCATGCGGATGAATCGCTGCATTGCCGAGCGCGAGCAGCGCGAACACCACGAGGAGCGCGCCGGGCCGATGCAGCATGCGCAGCCAGCGCGGCAGCACGACCGCCCGCGATTCCGCATCGCTGCAGCCGCGCGCGAAGGCCAAGGCCGCCGCCGCGCCGAGCGCGCCGACCATCAGCATGGCCGACACACCATCGAGCGTGCTCATCAGCACCAGCGCGCCGAGGCAACCGAAGGCGGCGCCGGCGAGGTCAAAGCCGTAGACCAGCCCGACCGGCCAGGGACTGCGCGTCAACGCCAGCGAGATGCCCATGCCGGCGAAAATATAGGGCGGCACCAGCGCGGCGATCAGCTTAAGCCAGAGCACGGCCGACAGGACGAAGCCGAATCCGGGGTCGAGCAAAACCGTCGAGATCAGAACGACGGTCGACAGCACGACGGTGACGGCGAACGCCGAGGCGATCCAGCTCAGATTCGCCAGCAGGCGCTCGGGCGTGAAGAATTCCTGGTTGAAGTAGACGATGAGCGAACCGGCGGTCATGCCGAACATCGCCATGCTGATGGCGAAGAAGGCGAGATGATAGTAACTGATCACCGACAGAACGCGCGTCTCGACGATCTGCAGCACGAGAACGCATGCGCACAGGAGAAACAGTCCGCCGAGGAAAGCGATTTTTCGGGTCATCAATAAGCGCTGCCTGCCAGGACGCGGACCATCCAATTTCAGCGTTGCAGCCCCGGATGCGGCTGGCAAGGCCCAAGCAACGTTCGCCTTACGGAATCAACACCGCCGCGCCTTGCAGGCGGCCCGCGCGCAGGTCCGCCAATGCGTCGTTGGCACGCGCCAGTGGATAGCGCGTGACCTCGCAGTGCACGCCCGCTTTCGGCGCCAACTGCAAGAATTCATGCGCGTCGGTGCGCGTGAGGTTCGCCACCGACATCACGTGCCGCTCCTCCCACAGCAATGAATAAGGAAAGCTCGGAATGTCGGACATGTGGATGCCGCCGCAGACCACGCGTCCGCCCTTGCGCACCGCTTTCAGCGCGGCCGGCACCAGCGCGCCCACCGGCG
>JGI20173J14856_1000434_pt1 | contig 10690 bp, 9 predicted proteins | sample NGESurdeep072012_8_FD_14856 | JGI IMG/M metagenome (IMG submission 14856)
GCAGCTGGTGACCGAACTGCAGGAGCATTGCAAGCGCGTGACGGCGCCCTACAAATATCCGCGCGAGATAGAATTCATCGACGAGCTGCCCAAGACGGTCAGCGGGAAGATCCGGCGCGTCGAGCTGCGCCGCCGGGAAGCAACGAAAGCGAAACCTCGGTAAGGTTTCGCTTTCGTTGAAGGCTAAAATCAGCGGGGAGTCGCCTCGACGGATCGTATCGGCAGTGCATCGCGAAATCCCGGCTGTAGCATCAACCGGCCGACGGCGCGCGAGAGTGCAACCGACAGAGACTCGGCGGGTTCGGTCTCGAGCGGCAGGAAGACCTCGGCGCCGACGGGATTTGGCGGTTCATTTTCGATGCCGCTGATCTCGCCCGAGTAAAGCACGGCGCCATCGCGATTCTTGAGCTCGAACTTTACGCGCACCACGGCTCTCATCGAGAAGTACTGGCCGTGGATGGTCTGGATCGTTCCGAACCGCTTGTTCACTTCAAGTTGTTCGAGGTCGGAGGTGAGGATGAAATCCGAGCCCTCAGGCGGCTTGCCGTCGCCCGGATTCGAGTCGAGCGCCACCGGCGCCAGGCCGGCGTCTGCCAGTCCCTTGATCAACGCGTTGTTGAACGCGCGGGCCGCATCGGCAACCACGAGGGGAGTCTGGCGAGCGCCGTCGGCGGCGTAGATCATGCCGACGTCGGAATTGCCGGAGCCGAAATTTCCGGTGGTGGGAGGCGCCACAACTTTGACGGGACGAAAAATATTCTGCGACCCCGGCACGAAGCCTGGAAGATAGTGAAGATCGATGCGCGCGCGCGGCTTGCATCCAGCCAGCGCGAGCGCGAGCGCCACCATCGCGACGCAGTCGCGAACGCGGCTACGATTGGGGCCGCGACACCGCAGGATGCCGATCCCTCCGCCACAAGACGAAGACCACGATCGCCACGACAACCCCGGCCAGCCCAATCCATCGCGACACCTGATGAGCCGTCGTGATGGCGCGATACAACTCGTCGCCCACCAGGTAGCCGACCGTGACGACGAGCGAGCACCATACGATCGCGCCGAGCACGTTCCATCCGAGGAACTGGAAGAACGGCATCCCGCACGCACCCGCCATCGGACCCGCCATGAATCGCGCGCCGGTGATAAATCGCGCCATGAACACCGCCTTGCTGCCGTGGGTCTGAAAGAAAAGTTGCAGGCGGTCGTAACGCGTGCGCATGAAGGGAAAGGCGGACGCGAGCCGAACGAGCACGCGCTGTCCGCCGGTGCGGCCGATGAGGTAGCCGCAACAGTCGCCGATGACCGCGCTGACGACTACGGTGACGTAGACGATTCGCAGGTCGAGCAGCGCGCGGCCGGCCAGGAATCCGGCGGCAAGCATCACGGTTTCCTCGGGCACCGGGATGCCCAGGTTGCCGACGAACACGGCAATGAAGATGCCGAGATAGCCCCACGCCGTGAGCAAATCCGCGATATGCGCGGGGTCGGTTATCCCATGCATTGGAAATCCATCTGTCGCGAAGTCGGCGCCACTCTCTACCCCCGGCCTCGGCCATCTCCAGCTTGCCGGATTGAGTGTGCCAGCGTAAGAGATTTTTGGCTAGTCAGGCATCAAAATTATGCGTCAAGCGAAGCGGCCGCCGTCCGAGCCGCTAAACTCCCGTGGTGCCATCTGTCGTGATTTCGGATACGGAATAAATATCATATTCGTGGCAAGCTAAAGACCTCCGCGCGACCTGCTTGCCTTACGCTCGTTGTCGAACAGTCGGCGCGAGCAGGAGTGTCAGGTGCGTCGCGTTTCGAGCCACCAGATCACGATCAATGCCACCGAAGCGAGGAGTGTGAGCGCAAGGGCAAAGAGGACGTGGGGTGGCGCGTACGCTATCTCAATTTGATAGCGACCGGGCGGGATATGCACGGCGATAAGAGTGCCAGCGGCGTAAATCGAACCGCGTCCCGCGGTCAGTCTCCATCCGGGATAAAAGTTCTGATTGATCACAAGCGAGGTCGCAGCAGGAACGTTTACCTCGTAAGCGAGGCGATTAGGCGTCCAGAGGGTGTTCTTCACGTCGCCCGCACTGAGCAAGTAGGCTTCGCCGCGATATCCGGCCTGGTCGTATCCGCGCACATCGCCGCTCGGGACGTTATAACCAATGCCCGCGCAATTCAGGTAACCCATGTTCGCCTCGGCAGTGCCAGCCATAGCGAGCCCTATTGGCGTCCAGGCCTGGCGGAACGAGTAGGAATGCGGTAGCGGCCCCTCAAAATTGTGATGGAAGAGATATCGGTAATTAGGCGAACCTACCAGGAACGCATCGACCAGGCCGACGGCCAGGAGAACCGCGGCGACCCGCGGACCCCATACTTGGAGGCGGTCTCACACGAGTTGCGCGCCTAGAGCGGCCAGCACGCTGACGCAGAACACCAGCGGCATGACCCATCGGCCGCAAAAGCCCAGGTTTTTCCCGAGCGGAAAGAGGTGCAGATAGGTGATGAGCGCGTGGGGACCGGTGTCGCCGCGAAACAGCAACAAGAATGCGATTGTCCCAATTATCCATGTAACTGCATTGCGGCCTGCCCCGATTATTCCGATCAGAGCGAGGGCGACGAAGGGCGCGCTCAGGTAGCCGCCGAACTCAACGAAGGTGAACGGTTGCGAACTCGGGCGGTAAGAATCCTGGTTGTGCGAGAAGAGCGACTCTAGCACGCCGGGCCAGGTGATCCATGACGCGCCGTAGAACCGCGGATGAAGTGTGAGCATCTCCGAGACCGGAATAAGTTTCAAAGCACCGAAGGCGAGCGCGAAGACGCCGATTAAAGCCGCGGCTGCCAGCGGTCTTATGCTCAAGTGGAGGATGGAAAGCACCAATGCAAGCATCGCGACCAGCAGCGCGGCGTATACAAAGGGGTAGTTGCCCTCGGTGAGCGTCAGTGCACAGACCAGACCACCAAGAGCGGCCGGGTACCATCTGCGCGTCCGGCACGCAGCGAGCAGGAGCGCGAGAATCCACGGCAAATAGGCGGCCGACAGGAAGTTGAACTGGCCCGCCCCTACGTGGAGCGGCAGCCACGAGCTCGATGGAAACATCGCTGCCAACACGACGCAGGCAAGCGGGCGCAGGCCGAGCTCGCGGCCGAGCACGTAACCGCCGGCAAAGGCCAGCGCGAGATGCAGGTAAACCTCGAAGAGCATGCCCGGTGTCAGTCCCAACGGGAGATAGAAGAGTAGAAACGGCGTCACAATGGCCGATTCCGGATTCCCCAGCATTGGCATTCCGCCACACTTGTAGGGATTCCAGAACGGCAACTGGTGAAAGTGGGACAGCGTGTAGTAAGGCACCCACCGCAGAGCCGCGAACAGATCGGGATCGCCCCAGCACGGAAGCAGGGTGAAGTGACGGAAATCCGGCAGCGCTTTGCGCCATCCGCTCATCCCTGGAGGAAATGGTTCGAGGGCGCAGAGAACGGGGTAGAAGTAGATCAACGCGAAGAAGAGTGAGCCGGCGATTAGCCAAAGCGTCTCGCGCCTTGAGAGCAGGAAGAGGGGTGGGCGCGGAGGCCGCGATGCGACCTCCCCCGCGTCCGAGTCGGACGTTCCAAAAAGCTGGAATTTCCCCACGTGACGGCGAGTCTTATCCGTAGTTTTTCAGCGGGCGTGGCAGACGGTCGATTCTGAAGGCGCGTGCTACCACTTTGAGCCCGGATTTCCGTTTTCTCTGCAAAAACACTAATTTGATAGAGCGGACGAAAAACAAAAGTGGCCCTTTTCAGCTCCCATTCAATAGCTCATTTAGGGTAGATTTCCAAGGCGCACGGATGACCTGCGACGGTAGCTCGACTTTTGGGCAGCATGCTGCGGAGGGCTCGGACTTCGCTTTTGCAAAGCGCCTGATGTCGGCCCGAGTCTGTCTCAGGATTCAAAATGGAGATCCCGGGTAAGTGACAACGCTCGAAAAACGCTTGCACAGCATCGCGAGCGAACCGCTCTTAATCATCGCCGCTGCTGCAGTCATATTCTCCGCGATTTCGCTCTACGAACTCAGAGATTTTCCGTGGCCCCATGATCTGAACGCGGCTTGTACCGCGATTTTAAAACTAGCGCCTGACACTGGTGCAACTGCCATAAAGGTCTGGGCGTTTTGGGCCTGGTCGGCACTGCTGATTGCCGGCTTTGTCCGAAAGCTTGATCCGGATGTCGAGTGGTTCGATGCCAGCCTGATCGGCATGACGGGAGTCTGGGTCTTGGCCTATTTCGCGGGGACTTTGCTGGGTCCGGTTGGACTGTTTCGCGGGCCAACACTCTGGCTCTTGACGCTCGGCGCGACAGTCTATCTCTGGCCCAATATATCAGGTGTGGCTTTCGGTCGTCCAAGTTTTGGAATCGGACTTGCGTTAATCGCGGCGGCCTTGGCCGCCGTCTCGCTATTACCGCTTCAGCTCGGTTCTCCGGTGGCTCCTTACATGGACGTGCTCGCATGGCCAGCGTCTGCGCAGCGCGTGCTCACGTTTGGCACCTACCTTCCTTTCAACAACGATCCGTACGGCATCTTTGGCCCGAACGTACAACAGCCGGCTCTGGAACTGTTTTATGCCTACCTAGCGCTCGGGTCTCACACCCGGCTGGCAGTGCTGGCCGAGAGCAGCCTGATTTTCCCAATCGCCGCGCTCATGATCCTGGCAACCTATCGGCTTGGAGCCACGCTGTTCGACGACGTGACCGCTGCACTCGCAACTCCGATCGCCAATGCACCGTCAATTTCATGTGAGGGAAGCGTTACACCGAGCATCAGCGCGCCGCACGCCATCAGGGTACGACTACGGCGCGAGTCAAGGAACAGCGCGAGTCCTAGCGCGACAAGCACAAAATCGACTGCCGTGCCGCGCATTCCTTCGAGCCAGCGAAAGATGGTGGTGAGAAACAGCATTAGCGCGGCGGCCCCGCCGGCGGATTCTGGCTGCTGACAGGGGACCTACCGCGATTTAGAGCTGGAGCCTTATCGGTCGCAGGGGCATTGCTCGTCGGCGCCCCGGAGATTGCAATAGCCCGCGCGATCGTGGTGCCCGTTGCGGCGCTCGGGCTGGCGGAGATAGCTGGAGCGGCGTTGATAATTTACGGCGCTTCGCGACTCCGTCCGCGCGCAGGTGGCGCCGAGCCGCGAGTCGCTGTTTTTTTTGCCCGCCTGCTATTAGTCATCGTGACGGCAGCGATCTTACGCGACGCTGTGATGCGAACCGGATCTCTCTATGCCGAGGTACCGACAAATTTCCTGTTGCTGGGAATATTAGCGTTGGCCGGAGTGGTAGTCATAATCGTTCTGCCGCCGCCCACAGAGACGGCAGGACGCCTCTGCACGATCGCTGTTATGTTGCTGCCAGCGCTAGCGATCTTACGCATCTTGACGAATCTGCCTGCGGATACCGGTACCGCCGCGGAGTTCGAGAAATTCGAGCTCAGCCGTAAAATCGCTGATTATTGGATGCCCTTCGCGATGGTGTTTCCCGCCGCACGGCTCATAGCACTCGGATGCGAACTGCTGCCGAAGGCGCTCGTGATGACAATGTTGCTAGCATTACTCATTTTTCCGCTGCGACGAATAGGTGGCTTCGACCCCTACCTTCACGAACACTCGATCGGCGAAAACTGGATGATCGACTTCGGCATTCTGAGCAGTGGCTACTGGGGTATTTCCGCCGATCCTCGATGGACGGCAGATCCCACCCAATTTCGACTGTTCGAAGTCTTGCGCAACGAGATCCGAGCCGGCCGACTGACGACGAGCACAAATATTCTTCACCTAGTGCATGATGTTAACCCCTATGGCAAGTGGGTGCGGTTCTCTGTCTTTACGGGTGTAAACGATGACCCACTTGTGATCGCGCCGAAGGAGTCCCAGTGGGATATGTTCATGGCCGGCAGTCGTGCGCGATCAATCACACATTTCAAGGAGGAACTGGCCAAGCGTCCCAGGTACATACTCAGCGAAATCCCGCCGTCGGAACCGCTCGCAATTCCTGATGAGTACGAGCGAATCTTCGATTCGGGAGAAATAACTCTTTACCGACGGAACGATCCGACTAGAGCGCACTAGCATAATCATCCGCGGGCTGACCGCGTGCGGCTGACGAACGCTCCCACCACCACAAGAGTACGAACGCAACCAAGCCTCCTAAAGTCATAAGCAAAGCCAGTACGATATGCTGAGGCCGGTAGAATAGAGTTAGTCGTTGATGACCCGCCGGAACCTCGACTGCCAACCGCCCGTGGTCGGAGGCCATCGTGCCGTTTCCGGATTCCAAGTGCCAATCGATATCGAAATTCTGGTTGATCACTAACGTCGTCGGGGCAGTCGCCGAAACATCAAAGGACAAACGGTTCGGTGTCCATTTCGTCTGAGAAACAGTGCCGGGATCCGTCAGCCAATATTCGCCGCGATATCCTTTTTGGTTGTACGCCAAAATACCGTCGTTCGGTACGTAATAGCCGAAGGCCTTGCAATTTACTGAACCCATATTTGCCTCGGCTATATAGGTCATAAAAATCGGCGTTTCCACCCAGAACTGGCGGAACGATCCGGACCATGGCGGGCGATCGAAGTGATAGTGAAAGAGATAGCGGTAGTTCGGCGACCCGACTACCCACGCATCGACCAGCCCGATGGTCAACAGCACAACCGCAGTTCGCGGGCCCCAGCGTCCCCAATGATCGCACAGAAATTGTGCACCAAGCGCCGCCAGTATGCCGACACAGAACACCAGCGGAATCACCCAGCGGCCGCATATCCCAATGTTGCTTCCCAACGGCAATTCGCGAAGGTAGGTGACTAGCGCATGCGGCCCGGTGTCACCCATAAACAGCAGAAAGAAAACCACGGCTCCGAGAACGAATGGAAAAGCGCGCCGCGGTCCCGAGACCGTCCCTGCTAGCGCAAACGCGATGAAGGGCGCACCGAGGTAGCCTCCATACTCAACCATATACCAAACGCTGGGACTCGGAGCGTAAGCGTCCTGGTCTCTTGAAAAGAGCGAGATCATTGCGCCCTTCCAGCTAAGCCATGAGGCGCCAAAATCCCTCGGATGAAGCCTCAGCATTTCTTCGACAGGTATGAATTTGAGGGCGGAAAAGGCGACCGCGAATACACCGATTATCGCCGCCATTATCAGCGGCCGCACACTCAGCGTGGTTACTGCAAGCGTGGTCGCGACGATCGCAACCAGGATCACTGCAAAAGGGAATGCGTAATTGCCTTCGGTCAGGGTCAGCGCGCAGAACAACCCGCCGATCGCGGCCGGAAATGCTTGTCCCAACCGGCATGCCGCCAGCAGCATCGCGATAATCCACGGCAAATACGCGGCCGAAAGAAAGTTCAGATGACCAAACGCGATATGAAGCGGCAGCCACGAACTCGAGGGGAACATACCCGCCAGCACGATGCAGGCCACAGGGCGCAGCCCAAGCTCGCGCCCCAGCACATAGCCACCGACGAACGCAATCGCGATATGCAGATAAATTTCAAGGAAGATTCCGGTCAGCAACCCACCCATCAGGTAAATCAGCAGAAACGGAGTGACGACGCCCGATTCCGGATTGCCCAGCATCGACATCCCGCCGCATTTGTAGGGATTCCAGAACGGCCACTGATGGTAATGTGTCAGCGTATAGTAGGGCACCCAACGAAGTTGGTCGAACAGGTCGGAGTCGTTGTTAATAGGAAGTTGGGTCAGGTTGCTGAAATGCGGCGCCGCAACCAGCCAATCATGCAAGCCCGGCCCGAGGTATTTGATGTCGCACAGGATCGGGTAAAAGAACACCGCCGCGAACACCAGCGACCCAACTGCGACCCACGCGAATTCACGCGCGTCGAGACGGAAAATGCGTCGAGCTTCATCGCTCGCCCTGCTATTCACGGAGGCGGCTCGCGCTTGAGTCGGTTCGCTTCATCTGTGTGGTCGAGCGCATGGCTTCAAGCTCTGCGGTGGGGTTGGATCCCTTTCGGGCGACATGAGTTACGGTGTCGGAGACGTCGCCACGCCCCGTTTTATCGCCACTTGCGCAGCGACCCAGTTGAAAAACTGTGGAACGGCGCTGGCTTGAGGCTCGGTGTCTCCCATCTGATTCTGATAGTTCGCCAGAATCCAATATTCGAGCGCGGTGGACTCGTGATTCAAGACCACCATCACGTCGGGTGGCAGCGTTGGATTCAGTCCGTCACATTTTGTGCAGGCGGTATGACGGTAGGCGCCAAAATCAGTCGCATTGAAAGCAAGGATAAGGTCCCCGTCGCTGGTCGTCGCAATCGACTTGGCCGTCACCGTGCCGCCAGTGCCGGTGTTGCCGCTGGTCATATCCACCGGCGCGGCTGACGCGACATTGTCCAGCAACACGATCGCGCCTTGCGCATCGACCGGCCCGCTGAATGCCCACGCCGCCGTGCCGGCGTCGTTCGCCTGGATCGCATGCCAATACAGCGACTGCCGCGTGGTTAAAGTGGAATCGTCGCGAATCATTTGCCAGCCGGCCGGCGCGGTGATCGTCGGTTTCGAGCCGCTGTAGCTCAATACGTCAGCGATCGCGACCTGGCCGGCTTGCCCTTTCTTACCCCAGTCCAGCGAAAGACTTGTCGTCGCCTTCGCCATCGGCGCTTGCGCGGAAGAAGCTACGTTGGCGCCGCCGACCGTATTTTCGGGGGTTTGTGACGGCGAAGAATTGCACGCGACTACAAAAACGGCGGCAACCGCGACCAGTGCGTATCTGATCATTCTCTCCTCCTTGCAGCCATCAACAATGGCGCGATATTACCATTTTCCAATCCACCGACAATCTTGTGCCGGCGATACGCGTCAGGCTTTGTTGGCGAATAGGCGGGCGGGTAAGGTTCAAGCGGCGGCGCTCTCACCTGGGGCTTCTGCAAGGATCGACCCGAGGATTCGGTAAACCTCGCGATTGACTATCAAGCTCGCGTGCAGTCCCGGGACTTCAAAATTGGATCCCGCATCGTCGATGCACGATTGCCATTGCACGATCTCGTCGCGGCGCGTGTAGATGGCGCTGAAGCGGCTCTTCCCCGGGGTCGGNGCGAACACCGCGGCGNCGAATGCGCATGAGCATTCGGACGTGCCGCAGCTCTCGGGCTCGTCGGAAANCGTCTGCCAGAACGACTGGATCGCCTGCANCGCNGGACGGATTCGATCGTGTACTCCCGCCCATCCGTCNCNAATCGGCGAGCCAAGCGCCACCACCTGGCGCACGTTTGCGGGGTTTGCCGCGGCGATTGCGCGGCCCAGTACGCCGCCCAGGCTATGCCCGATGATTGTCACGCGCTGGCCGGATTCACGCGCAATCTTTTCCACCCGCCATCCCACCAGTTCCATCTTGCGCCGCGGGCATCCGACGTTGAGATCGATTCCCGACAGATAGGGACGGTATCCGACGCGCCCGAGCCATCGCGCCATCGTGCCGAGCGACCAATCGCCCGCGGTGAATCCGGGAATCAGCAGGACCGGACGGCCGTCGCCGCGCGGCACTCCGACGCCGTAGCCGACCGGGTCGCGAACCAGCGAAGCGAACTGCTGCAGGAAGTCGAAGTAGGCATAGGCGGTTAGTTGCAGCAGCATCCTGGTTGCTAATCAGTGTTCCGACGTTTTTGTGCGCGCGTTCGCGCGACACTGCCACGAAATGCCGTAACAGTAAAGTCATTCGGGCGAAACAGATGTGGACAGTGAACAGTGAAAAAAAACGTGCGTGATGCGGGCATCACGCACGCGAAGACGCTCTTCGATTTTCGTGTGCGCTAGGCCTTGGGCAGACCCAGTACGCGCTCGCCGATAATGTTGTGCTGGATCTGATTGGTCCCGGCGTAAATCGTGGGACCGCGCGCCGCGAGCATTCTGAACGACCACTTGCCCTTGTCAACCGCGAACGGCGCGTTGAATTCCAGCTGGCTGTACGGCCCCAGCAGTTCCATCGCGTAAAGAGCAATCTTGAGCGCAAGCTCCGTGCCGCACAGTTTCATCATCGAACCTTCCGGCCCCGGCGGCAGTCCCTTCAACTGGCGCGTCAGCTGCCGATAGCCGGTGTATCGGAGCGCCTGCGCCTCGGCGGCGAACTCCGCAACTTTCTGGCGCACGCTCGAATCGTCCCACGCCGTCGAACCGTCACCGCTGCGCGGGATGCGCTTGGCGAGCCTGGCCAGCTCATAGACCTCGCCCATCGCGCCTTCGCCGCCGCCGCCACCGCGCTCGAACAGCAGCGTGGTCATCGCGACCTGCCAGCCGTTGTTGCGCTCGCCGAGGATATTTTTTTTCGGCACGCGGACATCCTCGAAGAACACTTCGTTGAAGCCCTTGCCGCCCGTCATCTGCACCAGCGGACGCACCGTTACGCCGGGGCTGTGCATATCGATCAGCAGGTAGCTGATTCCCTTGTGCTTGGGCGCGGCGGGATCGGTGCGCACCAGCGCGAAGATCATGTCTGCATGCTGCGCAATCGAGGTCCACGTCTTCTGCCCGTTGACGACGAAGTCGTCGCCATCGTCAACTGCACGCGTCTGCACCGAGGCGAGGTCGGAGCCCGCGCCCGGCTCGGAGTATCCCTGACACCAGACTTCCTCGGCTTTGAGAATTTTCGGAATATGATTTTTCTTCTGTTCCTCGGTCCCCCAATGTATCAGCGTAGGACCGATCAGGTTGATTC
>JGI20173J14856_1000437_pt1 | contig 10633 bp, 9 predicted proteins | sample NGESurdeep072012_8_FD_14856 | JGI IMG/M metagenome (IMG submission 14856)
CATCAGCCAGGCGTCGTGTTCGTTGGCGAGCGCCAGCAGCTCGGCGAGCGGCGCCAGATCGCCGTCCATGGAGAACACGCCGTCGGTCACGATCAGCGCATGATCGTGCTCGGCGCGATGCGCCTCGAGCAATTCGCGCGCATGCGCGACGTCGTTGTGGCGGAAGGTCATCACCTTGCCGCTCGACAATTGCGCGCCGGCGAACAGGCAGGCGTGCGACAGCTCGTCCGCCAGCACCAGCCCGTCGCGCCCGATTAGCACCGGAATGATGCCGGCATTGGCGAGATAGCCGGAACCGAACACCACGGCGGCCTCCGTCTTCTTGATGCGGGCGAGGCGCGCTTCCAGTTGCGCGTAGAGCGGGTGGTTGCCGGTCACCAGGCGCGAGGCGCCCGAGCCGGCGCCATATTTCTCGATCGCGGCGATCGCCGCTTGCTTGATGGCCGGGTGCTGGGTCAGGTTGAGATAGTCGTTACAGGAAAACGACAGCAGCCGCTTGCCGTCGCGCTCGACCCAGATGCCGTCCTCGCGCACGGTCTCGGCCAGCGCCCGGCGCAGATGGCGGCGCTGCAAATCGTCGAGCTTTTCTTGCGCGAATTGATCGAGTGAGTGCACGGGTGTAGGAAAGCGCCAAATGGCGGGCGATACCAGCAAAAAAGACGAACCGTCCGACTGGTACGCGGCCGGGCTTGAGCATGTCTGGCTGCCCTATGCCCAAATGAAGACCGCCGCGGCGCCGCTGCCGGTGGTGCGCACGCAAGGCTCGCGCATCGTGCTGGCCGACGGGCGCGTGCTGATCGACGGCATCGCCAGTTGGTGGACCGCCTGTCACGGCTATAATCAGCCGCACATTCGGCACGCTGTGGCGAAGCAGCTCAAGCAAATGCCGCATGTGATGTTCGGCGGGCTGGCACACGAGCCGGCGTTGACGCTGGCGCGGCGGCTGGCGGCGCTGCTGCCCGGCGATCTCAGCCGCGTGTTCTTTTCCGACTCCGGTTCGGTCGCAGTCGAAGTCGCGCTCAAAATGGCGGCGCAATACTGGATCAATCGCGGCGTGAAGGGGCGCGGCCAATTCGTCGCCTTCAAGGGCGGTTATCACGGCGACACTACCGGCGCCATGGCGGTAAGCGACGCCGAAGGCGGCATGCATGCGCTGTTCGCCGGATTGCTGCCACAGCATCACATCGTCGATTTGCCGGACAACGATGAACGCGCGGCGGCGCTCGACAAGCTGCTGGCCGAGCGGGGCGACACCATCGCCGCCATCATCGTCGAACCNTTGGTGCAGGGTGCCGGCGGCATGAAATTTCACGACGCGGCCGTGCTCAAACGCCTGCGTGTGCTCGCCGACAAATACGACACGCTGCTGATCTTCGACGAGGTGTTCACCGGTTTCGGCCGCACCGGAACCCTATTCGCCTGCGAGGCGGCCGGCGTAGCGCCCGACATCATCGCGCTGTCGAAGGCGCTCACCGGCGGCACGCTGCCGCTGGCGGCGACTGTCGCGACGCAAAAAGTGTTCGACGTCTTCTGGTCCGACGACCCCAAGAAAGCGCTGATGCACGGCCCGAGCTACATGGCGAACGCGCTCGGCTGCGCCGCCGCCAATGCCTCGCTCGATCTGTTCGAAAGCGAGCCGCGGTTGCAACAGGTCGCCACCATTGCTTCCGCTTTGTTGCAAGGTCTGGCGCCCTGCCGCAGCATGCCCGGCGTCAAGGATGTGCGCGTGAAAGGCGCCATCGGCGTGGTCGAGATGGAGCATATCGATGATCTCGATGCCTTGCGCGCGCGCTTCGTGGAGCAGGGCGTGTTCGTGCGCCCGTTCGGTACTATCATTTATCTCACGCCCGCTTTCAGCATCACACCCGACGAACTCAAGACATTGACCGACGCGGTGGTGAATGTCGTGCGCTCGATAAATTCATAGGGAGATACTATGGCGCACTACACCGGACCGGCGATCGACACGCACCATCACATCTGGCTGCGCAAGGATATTCCGTGGCTGGCCGATCCGCCGATCCCGCGCATGTATGGCGACTATTTCGGCCTGCGCCGCGATTATCCGGTGGAAGAGTGGATGAACGACATCGCGCCGCAGAACGTAGTGAAGTCGGTGCATGTCACCGCCATGTGGGGCGTGGCGCGCGCGCTCGACGAGACGCGCTGGCTGCAGGCCACAGCCGACAGACACGGCTTTCCGCACGGCATCGTCTGCCAGGCCGAGATGACCGATCCCGATCTCGACGCCAAGCTGAAGGCGCAGAAGCAGTTTCCCAATCTGCGCGGCGTGCGCCATCAGTTGCATTGGGACAGCCATCCGCTGCGCCAGCCCAACCCGACGCCGGACCTGTGCAACAGGCCGGACTTCCGCCGCGGCTTCGCGCTTCTGGAAAAATACGGGCTGCATTTCGAATTGCAGGTATTCGCCGGCCAGGCGCAATACGCCGTCGATCTGATCAAGGCGTTTCCCAATGTGCCGATGATTCTGCTGCATTCCGGCATGCTCACCGACCGCGCGCCGCTGATGATCGAGCAATGGCGCAAAGCGCTCACCGCGATGGCGGCGTTCCCCAACGTGCACGTGAAATTGTCCGGGCTCGGCATGTTCAACCAGGGCATTACCGTGCCGCAGGCGCGCCAGGTGATCCGCGATTCGATCCAGATATTCGGCATCGAGCGCACGATTTACGGCAGCAATTTTCCGCTCGAGAAGCTGCACGCCAGTTACGAGGATTTCTTCGCGGTCTATCGCAAGGTGATGTCGGAATACCCCGAGGCCGACCAGCGCAAAGTCTTTCACGACAATGCGGTGAAGTTTTACAAACTGTAGTCATTCCGGGGCGCGCCGAAGGCGCGAACCCGGAATCCAGATGCATAGGGTGAGCTTGGTTCTGGATTCCGGGTCCGGCGCTTCGCGCCGTCCCGGAATGACAAAAAACTAAAATCCGACCGCCGTGCCGTGCAAATCGTACTCGTCGGCGCGCTCGATCTTCACCGTCGCGATCTCGCCCACGCGCAGCGGCCGCCGGCTCGCCACGTAGACCGCGCCGTCGATCTCCGGCGCATCGGCCATGGAGCGCCCCTTCGCGATCGTGGCACCAACGGAATCGATAATAACCTGTTGGCGCGTGCCGACCTTGCGCTTGAGCCGGCGCGTGGAAATCTTCTGCTGCGCCTGCATGAAGCGATGCCAGCGCTCTTCCTTCACCTCGTCCGGCACCGCCGCCGTCAGATCGTTGGCCACCGCGCCGCGCACCGGCTCATATTTAAAACAGCCGACGCGGTCGAGCGCGGCTTCGTCGAGCCATTGCAGCAAATATTCGAAATCGGCCTCGGTCTCGCCGGGGAAGCCGACGATGAAGGTCGAGCGCAGCGTGATGTCGGGGCAGATCGCGCGCCAGGCGGCAATGCGCTCCAGCGTCTTTTCCTGCGCGGCCGGGCGCTTCATGCGCTTGAGCACGTCGGGCGCGGCGTGCTGGAACGGGATGTCGAGATAGGGCAGAATTTTCCGCTCGGCCATCAGCGGAATGACCTGGTCGACGTGCGGGTAGGGGTAGACGTAATGCAGCCGCACCCAGATGCCGAGCTCGCCTAATGCGGTGGTCAGATCGATGAACTTCGCGCGCAGCTCGCGACCACGCCATGGGCTCGCGGCGTATTTGATATCGAGGCCATAGGCCGAAGTGTCCTGCGAGATCACCAGCAGTTCCTTGACGCCGGCGGCGACCAACTTCTCCGCCTCGCGCATCACCTCGCCGGCCGAGCGCGACACCAGATCGCCGCGCAGGCGCGGGATGATGCAAAACGTGCAGCGGTTGTTGCAGCCCTCGGAAATTTTCAAATAGGCGTAATGCCGCGGCGTCAGCTTGATGCCTTCCGGCGGCACCAGGTCGAGGAACGGATCGTGCTGCGGCGGCACCGCGCGGTGCACCGCTTCCACAACGCTCTCATATTGCTGCGGGCCGGTGATCGCCAGCACTTGCGGGTAGGCGGCCGAAATGCTCTCCGGCTCGGCGCCCATGCAGCCGGTGACGATGACCTTGCCGTTTTCCTTCAGCGCGCTGCCGATGGCCGCGAGCGATTCCGCCTTGGCGCTGTCGAGAAAGCCGCAGGTGTTGACGATGACCACATCGGAGCCGGCGTGCTCGCGCGAAAGCTCGTAGCCCTCCGCGCGCAGCCGCGTGACGATGCGCTCTGAGTCGACCAGCGCCTTCGGGCAGCCGAGCGAGACGAAGCTCACCTTCGGCGCGGCGGTATCGGGTTTCTTGTCGGGGTCAAGCATGCGGGCATGGAGCTAACCGCGAACGCCCGCGAGTACAAGGCCGCCGAACCATCCACCACCCCGATTGGCGTCCCGGCGCGGCGGCGCTATGGTGTTGCCCCGGAAAGGCGGCCCATGAAGCGCTTTACCCTCGTTTTAGCTTTGCTGCTTGGCGGACTTTCGACGCTGCCGGCCATTGCCGGCGACTTGGCCGGCGATACGACGATCTGGCGCTACAACCGGCACAGCCCGGAGCCGCCGTTTCCGCTCAGCGGTCGCTCGCAATCGGTCTGGGCCTCGGGCGCCTGCTGGAGCGAATGCGGCTCCTACACCACATGGAACCTGGTCGCTTGCCTTTACCGCGACACGCAGGGACGCTGCCTCAAGCGCGCCGACGCTGACGATCGCGCCTGCCAGCGCGCATGCCGGACCCGCGGCGGCCCGCTCCTGCCGGATATTTTCGATTTTTAGCGCCCGATGCCCTCAGCCATCCGCTCACGCCGATCGGGCATCGGCAAACATCAGATCGTCCCGTTTGACCTGGTCCGCTGCGGCGCTGCGGCCCAGTTCATAGAGCGTCTGCATGTTCGCCGGATTGTCCATCGGACGCAGCTTGGCGATGAAGTCGGCGCTGAAGTACTTGCCAAGTTTCTCGGCGAGCCACGATTGCTCAAGTCTGACGTCGTAGCGCAGAAAGCGGAACAGATTGCCGGTCGGCGCCGTCACGCTGCCGAGATCGCCGATTTCGGAATTAATCGGCCAGGCGATCGGCGATTGTCCGAGATATGTCATCAAGGTCAGCACGAGCAGCTGGCTTTCGGCAATCATAGCTGCCAGCGATTTGATCGCGAGACCGATGGCGCTTGATCGCATGGCGTCGACCGGGCTCAACGTGGGACGAAACGACCCGGTCCCGACGGAGACAACCAGAAGATTCTCCGGCCCGGTCCGCCAGTTCAGTCCATAGGCCGGAATGAGGGCGGTCATCAGCAGGAGGAGGGAAGGGTTGTTGTGCGGTGTGAGGCCGCCGTCGATGAATAGTCCCGGCGGTTGCCCGGGCGCGATCTCGATGAGTTCCGGTTCGAAGAAGCTCGGAGCCGCCGTGCTGGCGCGCACGATATGCGCCAGCGGCAGGTGCCGGTTGCCCGTAAATAATCCGTCGGCCGGCGTTTCCCAAAACGTCGAGCACGGATTATTTGCGACGATCCAGGCGCTGCCGGTGTCCATGCGCTTGAGAACGATGCAAAGACCCGTGCGAAGATCGGGACTGTCGAGCGTCCTTGCCCCGATGACTTTGGTGAGTTCCTGCATCAGGCGCCGTGAATCAAATTTGGCGTGCCATCCCGTCACCCGCCAAAACGATCGCTTGAAAATCTTCGGTGCGAGCTGTTCGTAAAAAGTACGAATCTCGGAGACGCGATATCCCAGCGCCAAGGTGGTGGCGATGATCGCCCCGGTGGATGTTCCGCCGATGAGGTCGAACCAATCGCAAAGGCGGACCGGACGGCCTTCGATTTCCTCGATCAACGCTTCGATCCGCTCGAGGAATGCGATGGTCGTTGCGCCGCGCACGCCGCCGCCGTCAAGCGACAGGATCCGCTTGGGGCCGGGGCCAAACAAATGAGCGTCGCGTTTGGCACGCAATTGGTCTTCGGTCGTCACGGGGCCCCGGACTTCGTCCCACGGTCGTTAGTGGCGGAAAGTGTGATTTTAGTGGGGTAATAGCGGACATCCCAATGCAAGAGTGCCATGTCCACTATTGACCCGGGCCTGCGTACCGCTTATTGATCCGACAGGCAACGTTGCGTGCCTAAACAGGGAGCAATGCCATGACCGAAACCACGATGGGAATTGAACAGACTGAAGAAATCTTTGCCTTCGAAGTCTCCGACGAGGCGCTGGAGGCTGCGGCGGGTACGGTGAGGGAGAAGGCGGCGAACTATACACTCGCGGCCTGCAGCGGCCTGTCGGTTTGCCCCGGCTGACCAGTTTAATTTGATTGGTCCTGGCTTCTTAATTTGTCCCTGATTGCGGGACCGCCGAAGGCCCCGACGAGGCAACTTCTAGGATAGCGATGGGGCCGGGTGTCATGCTCGGCCCTTTCTCTTGCGCCAGCGCAGGAAGCGGAAGAACACCGCCGCACTCGCAGCCGCCTGAGCAAAACACCTGATCCGATTTCGGAGAGACCGCCGCGAGGCGGTCTTTCTTTTGCATTGTGCCGCGGACGCTGTTCGCCCGCGATGACGAGGCTGCGCCAGCGAGCCGCGCACGCTGGCCAGACACCCTGAAAAAGCGAAAGCCCCCGCCGGTACGGACCGACAGGGGCCTGCGTTTAGAATGTGATCGGACCAAAGACCACGTCGCAGTCAATACCACACCCACCTCCCGCGAGCAATCAAAGCATCGCGCGGCGCCGCGAGTGAAGTCCGCAAAGCTTTTTTGAAGAGCACAGGCGAGCGGGCTGCTCGAAAGACGGAACGCCCGCCCAAAGATCATCAAAGGCGAACAGCGGCTGTGTTGCCCGTCTTCGCCCTCCGGGCTTCGACGGGCACCCGCTGACCTAGACCTTGCCCGCCGAAGCTTTAGCGAAAGCGGGTGGCGGAAGGGGTGAGATTCGAACTCACGATACCCTTGCGGGTATGCCGGTTTTCAAGACCGGTGCCTTAAACCGCTCGGCCACCCTTCCGTAACACTCGTGCAATACAGCTAGTCCAATGGTCGAAGCGCTTCGCCCTTGCAAGCGGGCAATGCTTTGGGCTATTCCGGCAGTTGCCGCGGAACCGGCAAATGTGGCAGTGGAACCAAGTATTTACCACCCCACGCACGGGCGGTTCCCGAAATGGGCGCCGTAAGGTAAACTGATCGCCTCGCACCGGGGACTTTAGGCAGCATGGGCGGATTCGGGGGCAAAGGCGGCTTTTGCCTGATCGCGCGCCTCNTAGGGCTCGTCGCCGGCTGCCTGGCGCTCGCCAATTGCGCGGGCGGCCTGTCCGGCCGGGTCGATCCCAAATATGGCGTCTCCTCCAGCGCCCGGGTGGTCGAGCCGGGCCAGCCGGTGCCGAAGGGCGGCGGCGTCTACCGGGTCGGCAAGCCTTANTTGGTCGGCGGCCGCGAATATGTCCCGCAAGAAGACGTCAACTACAGCGCNGTCGGCCTGGCNTCCTGGTACGGCGACGACTTCCACGGCCGCTATACNGCCAACGGNGAAATCTTCGACATGAATTCGATTTCGGCCGCCCATCCGACCATGCCGCTGCCGTCCTATGCGCGCGTCACCAATCTGGCCAATCACCGCTCGATCGTAGTGCGCGTCAACGACCGCGGGCCTTACGTCGGCAACCGGGTCATCGACTTGTCGGTCAAGACCGCCAAGATTTTGGGCTTCTACGGCGAAGGCGTCGCCAAGGTGAAGGTCGAATATGTCGGCCGCGCGCCGCTGCAAGGCTCCGACGACCGCAAGCTGGCGGCGACCTTGCGCGAAGGCGTTCCGGGCGCGGGCCCGCCCGTGCTGGTTGCCTCCAACAAGTCTTACGCTCCGACCTATTTCGATAGCCGGTCGCTAACGCACGTGCCGGCGCCGCCCGACCGGCCCTACCGGCTGGGCGAGGGCGCCCGCGAGGTGCCGGCAGCGCCGGCGCCGGCGCGTACCGTCGAGTTCGCCGCCGCCAGTCGCCCGCAGGCCGCGCCAGCCGTCGCGCGGGCGTCGCTTCCCGCCGCCGAGCCGGAGGCTTCGCCGGTTTCCGCCTATGCCCCGGCGCGCTATGATGGTCGCGCGGGATTCCTGAGCGGCCGCGGCCTTTACTGAGCCACAAATTTCCGCCACATCGCCGCTGATTATGCCGCCATGACGCGCCTCGCGCGCCGGCGAAAGAACATTGATGATGGCACTTACGTCTAACGCTATCGGACGGCTGCTGACGGCGGCGGCTTTGCTCGTGGCCTTCAGCGCGCTCGCCTTGGCCGCGCCCAAGCATGACGTCAAACCGGCCAAGCCCGCCGCCGCGGTCGCGCAGAAAAAAGAAGCGCCCCGCAACAAGGACGAGCCGGCGATCAGCGCGCCGCACGCCATCCTGATCGACGCCGAGAACGGCGGCGTGCTGTTCGAGCGCGACCCCGACCAGCTCATCTTCCCGGCCAGCCTCGCCAAGCTGATGACCGCCGAATACGTGTTCCACGAGCTTAAAGAAGGCCGCATCAAGCTCACCGACGAATACACCGTGAGCGAGAATGCCTGGCGCAAGGGCGGCGCGCCCTCGCACGGCTCCACCATGTTCGCGGCGATCCACAGCAAGATTCCCGTCGACGATCTGCTGCACGGCATGATCGTCCAGTCCGGCAACGATGCCTGCATCGTGCTGGCCGAAGGGCTGGCCGGCAATGAAGCCGATTTCGCCGATAAGATGACTCAGCGCGCGCGCGAAATCGGCCTCGCCAAATCGGTGTTCACCAATTCCAACGGCTTGCCCGATCCCGGCACGCACGTCACCACGCGCGAACTGGGCATCCTCGCGCGCCATATCATCCTCGACTATCCGGAACTCTATAAGATTTTCGGCCAGGCCGACTTCACCTGGAACAAGATCCGCCAGCCGAACCGCAACCCGCTGCTCGGCGCCGTAACCGGCGCCGACGGCTTGAAGACCGGCTTTACCAAAGAAGCCGGCTACGGCCTGGTCGGCTCGGCGGTGCAGGACGGCTTGCGGCTGATCGTTGTGGTCAACGGCCTCAAGAGCGCCAAGGAGCGCGCCGACGAAGCCAAGAAACTGCTAGAATGGGGCTTCCGCAGTTTCGAGCAGCGCAATCTGTTCGCCGCAGGGCAGATCATCGGCTCCGCCAAGGTCTATGGCGGCGCCAACGGCTCCGTGCCGTTGCAGGCGCCGGGCCTGGTGAAAATGATGGTGCCGAAAAGCGGCGGTGAAAAGCTGATCGCGCGCATCGCCTATCAGGGCCCGGTGCCGGCACCAGTCACGCAAGGCCAGCCGATCGGTCTGCTCAAGGTCTGGCGCGACGACAAACTGGTCTTGCAGGTGCCGCTCAAGGCCGCGGAGAGCGTCGGCAAGGGCAATATGCCTGGGCGAGCCATAGATGCGGTGACCGAAATGGTGATCGCGCTGTTCCGCGCCGGGGCCGAGCGGCTATAATCTTTCTTTTTCACCGCCGAGACTGGACTAGATGCGCGGACGATTCATCACCTTCGAAGGCGGCGAGGGCAGCGGCAAGTCCACCCATGCGCGCTTGCTGGCGGACCGGCTTACTGCGCTCGGCATCGAGGTGGTGCGCACGCGCGAGCCGGGCGGCTCGCCCGGCGCCGAGATCATCCGGCACATTTTGCTGTCCGGCATCGCCAAGCCGCTCGGGGCGGAGACCGAGGCGATCCTGTTCGCGGCCGCGCGCGACGATCACGTGCGCGCGACCATCCGGCCGGCNCTGGTGGACGGCAAATGGGTGATCTGCGACCGCTTCATCGACTCCACNCGCGTCTATCAGGGCGCGCTCGGCAAGGTCGACGCCAAGCTGATCCGCAGCCTGGAGCGCGTGACGGTCGGCGCCGCCATGCCCGATCTCACCTTCATCCTCGACGTTCCGGCGACGGTCGGCCTGGCGCGCGCCAAGCGCCGGCGCGGCAAGGGCACAGCCGACCGCTTCGAGGGCGAGTCGGTCGAATTTCATGAGGCGTTACGCACGGCCTATCGCGCGCTCGCCGATAAGGAGCCGAAGCGCTGCGTCGTCATCGACGGCCGCGCGCCGCGCGACGTGGTGGCGCAACGCATCTGGGCCGCCGTCGAGCAGCGCCTGCATCCCGGGCCGCGCGTGGCGGAAACGGCGGCACCGTGAGCGACAACGAGGCCGACATCGACGTCCTGCGCCCGCGCGAAACCGGCGCGCTGTTCGGGCACGCTGAGGCCGAGCGCACGCTGCTCGAGGCCTACAAAGGCGGCCGCATTCCCCATGCCTGGCTGATCGGCGGCTCGCCCGGCATCGGCAAGGCGACGCTGGCCTATCGTCTGGCGCGCTTCGTGCTCGCGCATCCCGATCCGCAGGCGTCGGATGTGCAGAAGGCGGCCTCGCTCGCGGTCGATGCTGGCCATCCGGTCGCACGCCGCATCGCCGCCCAGGCGCAAGGCGATCTCTTGGTGCTGGAGCGGGTGATCAACGAGGATACCGGCAAGCTCTACACCGTGATCCGCGTCGAGGACGTGCGGCGCGCGGTGCCGTTCTTCGGTTCGACCGCCGGCGAGGGCGGCTGGCGCATCGCCATCGTGGACGCCGTCGATAACCTGCAGCGCGAAGGCGCCAATGCGCTGCTGAAAGTTCTCGAAGAGCCGCCGGCGCGCACGCTGCTGCTGCTGGTGAGCCACGCGCCCGGCC
>JGI20173J14856_1000438_pt1 | contig 10612 bp, 10 predicted proteins | sample NGESurdeep072012_8_FD_14856 | JGI IMG/M metagenome (IMG submission 14856)
CGCGAACATCGCACGCGCGGTGAAGTCCGCCAGCTTGCCGAGATTGGCGAGGAACACTTTCGGCCGCGCCCCGGTTTTCTTGAGCATCCGGTCGGACGCATCGCGCAAGGCCTCGAACGGCTGCGCCAAGCGGATGCGCGGCAGCGGCTCTATGGTAATGGCGGCGGCATCCTCTTTTGGCGTGACGACCGGCGCCACATCGAGCACCGCGGCTGGTTTTTCATCGAGATTGGGGAAGTCGCTGGTGCCGGTCAGCGCATCTTTGCGGCGCGCCGCCGCCTTTTGGCGTTCGGTGCGCACCGCCGCGACATTCTTCTGCACCAGCCCGCGCTCGAGCGCCGCCCAAGCGCCGCCCGCTTTCTCGATCTCCTGGAACTGCGCCCAGGCGGCAACGCAGAGCTTGCCTGTCAAGTCCTCGATCGCGCCGGAGCCGGCGGCTGGGTCGCTCACCTTGGCAAGGTTCGACTCTTCTAAAAGAATGAGTTGCGTGTTGCGCGCGACGCGGCGCGCGAACGCATCGGGCAGGCCGAGCGCGGCGGTATGCGGCAGCACGGTGATGCTGTCGGCGCCGCCGACGCCGGCGGCGGTGACGGCGATGGTCATGCGCAGCAGGTTCACGTAAGGGTCGCGCTGGGTCATCATCCGCCAGGCGGTCTCGGCCGCGACATAAGCGGGCTTCGGTGCAAGACCGCAGGCGTCCTCGACCCGCGCCCATAGTTTTCGCAAAGCGCGGAACTTGGCGATGCTGAGAAATTCGTCGGCGTCGGCTGACAGCCGGAAATAGATCATGCCGAGCGCGGCCTCGAGCGGCACGCCGCCCGTGTGTAACGCGCGCAAATACTCGACCGCACTGGCAATGGCGAAGGAAAGCTCCTGCGCTTCCGAGCCGCCGGCATTGTGGACGATGCGGCCGTCGGCGACCGCGAACGGCCCGCGAAAACCCTGATCGGCCAATTCGCGCACCAAGCCAGCGAAGCCTTGCGAAAGTTTGCTCCATGCCAGCGGGCTCTTGCCCGAGGCCGCAAGCCCGCCGATCGGATTGATGCTGGCGCGTAGGTCAACCGTCGCCGGCGAAATCTTCCGGCTTTTCACCAGCGCGGCAAAATGCTGCACGGCGTTGCGCGTCGGCGGGCTGAGGTTGAAGTCGATGACGATGCCGGCATCGAGCTCGACGCCGTCGAGCACGCGGGCCAGCGTTGTCGCCGACGCATCGAGACCATAACCATTGGCGGTAACCGAGCCGGCCATGACCAAAGTCAGCCCGTTCGCACCGTTCTCCAGATCTTGNAGNGCCTGCGCGTTGGCAGCGGCCGGGTCGGGATGATCGACCCGCTGCATGAGCGTCCAAGCCGCGCCTGGGGTCCGCCCGGCAACCGGCTTTGCCCCGGCCGCGCGCGGATACAGCGGCTCGATCCGCAAGCCGTCATAGGTCTGGCTGGTGAGCCGCTTCTCGAACGACGCGCCTTTGAGCGCCGCCTCGACCAGCTTGCGCCAGTCCGCCTGGCTGGTCGGGGGGAATTCGGCGGCGAGGGGAAGGTCTTCATCCATCGGGGCAAAGTGCCACAGTCATTGCGGTGCCGCCATTGAGCTAAAGCAAATTACATGCCCTGACGCGGCGGTAGCCGTTCAATCCCGGCCGGATCGACGCCGGCGGCCGCCTCCCGCACGCTTCGTCCGGTAATGACCAGATCGGGCGCGATTTCGGCGAGCGGCAGCAGCACGAAGGCGCGCTCGAACAGGCGCGGATGCGGCACCGTCAGGCCCAGCTCGTGCACCGCGAGGTCGCCATAGGCGATGATATCGATGTCGGCGGTGCGCGGACCCCAGCGCTTTTCATGGGCGCGGTCGCGGCCGAGTTGCAGCTCGACGTCTTGCGCGCGCGCCAGCAAGTCGCGCGGGGCGAGCGCCGTCTCGACCGCGATGCACAGGTTGATGAACGGCGGCTGGTATTTGAAGCCCCAGGGCGGCGTGCGGTAGTCGGAGGAGCGCGTGGTCAGCCGCACCTCCTTGCCGTCGCACAGCAACATCACCGCGCGGTCGAGAATGGTGCGGCTGTCGCCGACATTGCCACCGAGCGCCAGCCACGCCGCGGTCATGATCTGGAATCGCTCCGCGCGCGCACCAGCGTGACGCCGACATCGCTGAAGGTCGCCGCGATCGGGGCGTGCGGCTTGTGGATCGTCACCTTGATCATGCGCACGCGCGGAAAGCCGGCGAGCACCGCGTCGGCGACCTGGCCGGCAGCGGCCTCGATCAGTCGACAGCGTCGATCGCAGAACGCGCGGCTCGCGCAATCGACCACTTTGTCATAGGAGACGGTGTCCATCACCTTGTCCGAGCGCGCGGCGTCGGCGAGATCGATGTCGAGTTCAAGGTCGATCGTAAATGTCTGCCCGACCTTGGCCTCATAGGCCATCACGCCGTGATAGGCGTGCAGCGACAGCCCGTTGATGAAAATGCGGTCGCTCATTGTTAGCTTTCTTTGGCGCGGCCGATGGCGGCAGCGACGCGTAGCGCCTGCACGGTCTCGGCGACGTCATGCGCGCGCACGATCGACGCGCCGTTGGCGACCGCCGCGAGATGGCTGGCGATCGAGCCGCCGAGCCGCTCGTCGGGCGCGGACGGCGTCACCGCATTGATGAAGCGCTTGCGCGAGGCGCCGACCAACAGCGGCAACCCGAAGCGTTTGAATTCGGCGAGCCGCGCGATGCAGGCGATGCTCTGCTCCGGCGTCTTGCCGAAGCCGATGCCGGGATCGAGCACGATCTTGTCGCGCGCGATGCCGGCGCGCTCCGCGATCTCGAGTGAGCGCGCGAAGAAGGCGGTTACCCCGGCAATGATGTCGATATTGGCATCGGCGCTGTCGCGGTTATGCATGATGATCACCGGCACGCCGCGCTCGGCGACAAGCGGCGCCATGGCGGGATCGCGTTGCAGACCCCACACGTCATTGACGATCACGGCGCCTTGATCGAGCGCCCAGGAGGCGACGCTGGCTTTGATGGTGTCGATCGACACCGGCAACCCGAACTTGAGGACCGCCGGCAGCACTGGGCTAAGCCGCGCCATCTCGTCCTCCGCCGATACCGGCGTGGCGTCGCCATAGGGCCGCGTCGACTCCGCGCCAATGTCGAGGATATCGGCGCCCTGTTGGGACATTATGCCCGCATGGGCGACGGCCTTGGCCGGGTCGATGAAACGTCCGCCGTCGGAGAAAGAGTCCGGCGTGACGTTGAGGATGCCCATGACCAGCGGACGGCCGAGGGAGAGCAGTGCCGAAAGCACGTCGCGCGCAGGCTTTTGCGCTGGTCCGGCGGCGGCTTCGAAGGTGCGGGCGAGCCCCATGGCGGTCGCTTTGCGCGGTCGGCGCGGGGCTGTCAAGAAGCCTCGCTACGCGGTCGGACCGGGCTATTTATAGCTGATTTTTAGCTGCAGCTTCTTGGCGTTTTCGATCCAGTTGCCGACCACTTTCTCGGACGGCAGCAGGCGGACCATCTTGCGCTTCTTGTTGGCCTCCGCCATCGCGTTGGCGAGATTGGCCGGGTTGCGATACTTGAGGTCCTTGACGGTATCCACGCCGGCGGCCTGCAGCAGCTCGGCATATTCCTTGCGGATGCCCTTGATGCGCATACGGTCGGCGACATTGGCCCAGCACAGCAACCGCTTTTCGTCGAAACCGGTCTTCATGGCGAGCATTTTGCGACCGCGTACNGTGCGCGCCCTATCGAGTAGCCGCTCGGTTGACCGGATCCCCACCGACTTGAGGATCTCGGCTGCTTCGCCGTCGATCCCGTTGATATCGGTGATGGGATAGGACATCCGGGTCTCCTCGCCTGCTTCTTACTTCTATCTACGCCGTCGAATGGAACGTTTAAACGAACTGACTCAAGCCCGGAATCGCGCCGACGATCTCCCCGATCGCGTCTTCGCCGGCTTTTTCACGGGAATAGNCGATAACTTCCTTGGTGACGGCTTGCACCTGGCCCATGCTCAGCCCGGCCGCCATCAATTTGGTGCCGGCGCCCATGAGGCCGCCCATGGCGAACATGCCGCCGCCGGCGTCGCTGGCTTGCTGGGCTTGGATCAGAGCTTGCGCCCCGGGAAGTTTGTCGACGACGGCCTGCACTTTGTCGGGCGGGCCTTCCTTAACCAGGAAGTCGAGGATGATGCCGACGGCTTTTTCCGCAACGGCCTTGTCGACGCCGACATTGGCGACGAGACGCGCGATCAACTCGTCCATGATCCCCTCAACTCTCCCGCACTGGCGGCGGGTTGTCGCTATATTGAACGTCGTTCGCGGCGATGACAAGCACGTTGCGTTATCACATGCGCAAAGTTGTCGCTGTGCGCACACACTGTCGCGGCTGCATGTCAAGTAAAATGTAACGCGCCTCGTATCGCGAGCGACTTTGCTTGCGATTGTCCGCGCGCGCCTCGGTGCGCAAACGGTAGATCGAAAAGTCATCCGGCAATACCATCGGCAGTATCCGCAGAATTACGATCAGTCATATTTCGAGGTCGGGCAGGGGCTGCGCCGGGCTATGCTTTACAAATTCTGAAAAGAAAACGGAAAAATCACGTAGGATGACGCAAGTCCGCCGCTTCAACTTGCAATCCGGCGGCAAATTCGAACGTTTGTGCGGACTAGCGGTGCTTTTCAGCCTAAGAAAGCGTTGCTAGCTTGCCTGTCCTATCTACGGGAGCCCCTCATGAGCACACTCGACGCGGTCTTGGCCCGCATCGACCAGGATATCGACCAAAGCGTCGAGCGCTTGTTTGCGCTGTTGCGCATCGCATCGATTTCGACCGATCCGGCGTACAAGCAGCAGTGCCGGACCGCCGCCGAGCATGTCGCCGCCGACCTCAAGTCCATCGGGTTTGATGCAATTGTCCGCCCAACCGAGGGCCATCCGGTGGTGGTGGGCAAATCTAACGGCGTTGCCGGCCCGCATGTGCTGTTTTACGGCCATTATGACGTCCAGCCGGTCGATCCGCTGAGCCAGTGGAAGACCCCGCCGTTCGAGCCGCGCATCGAGACGTTGCCCGGCGGCCGCAAGATCATCGTCGCGCGCGGGGCCTGCGACGACAAAGGCCAGGCCATGACCTTCATCGAGGCCTGCCGGGCGTTCAAGGCGGTCACCGGCAAGCTGCCGCTGCCGATCACCACCATGATCGAGGGTGAGGAGGAGTGCGGTTCGAAAAACCTGTTCAAATTCGTGCGCGACAACGCGGCCGAGTTCAAGCTCGACCTAGCGCTGGTCTGCGACACCGCCATGTGGGACCAGCAGACGCCGGCGGTCACCACCTCGCTGCGCGGGCTGGTCTATGAGGACGTNAAGATCACNTGTGCCGANNGNGACCTGCANTCCGGCGTGTTCGGCGGGGCGGCGCAGAACCCGATCCGGCTACTGGCCAAGATTCTCGGCGCCCTATGGGACGACGATGGCCGCGTCACCATTCCGGGCTTCTACGACGGGGTTAAGGACCTGCCGGCCGACATCAAGGCCGATCTTGCGGCGCTCGACCTTACGCCGGAGAAGTTCCTCGGGCCGATCGGGCTGAAAACGCCGGCCGGCGAGAAGGGCTACCTGCTGATCGAGCAGATCACCACGCGGCCGACCGCCGAGATCAACGGCATCGTCGGCGGCTACACCGGCGAGGGCGCCAAGACGGTCATCCCGGGTGAGGCCTCGGCCAAGGTGTCGTTCCGCCTGGTCGGCCAGCAGGCCCCCGAGAGGATCCGCGACGGTTTCCGCGCCTTCGTGCGCGCGCGCCTGCCGGCCGACTGCCAGGTCGAGTTTGGCAATTTCGGCCTGGCGCCGCCGTTGCAGCTGTCGTTCGACAATCCGGCGCTCAACAAGGCGCGCGCCGTGCTGGCCGAGGAGTGGGGCAAGAAGGCGGTGGCGGTCGGCGCCGGCGGCTCGATCCCGATCGTGGCCGACTTCAAGAGCGTGCTCGGCATGGATTCGCTGCTGGTCGGTTTCGCGCTCGACGACGACCGCGTGCATTCGCCGAATGAGAAGTTCGACCTCAAATGCTTCCACAAGGGCATCCGCTCCTGGGCGCGGATTTTGGCGGCGCTGGCGGAAGGCTAGTGCGCCGGTTTGTTCCAAATCAATGAAACGCAACGTTCTCGGGTGCCCTCTGATCGTATTCGTTCAGAGGGGTCCCGGATGTCGGCTAAACATCGCAAGATCGCTTTCTTCGCCGTCCTCGCGATGGCGTCAGGACCGCTGGCCGTCGCGCCAGCTTTGGCGTCGAAGCCGGTGGCAAGAGCGATTGCCGGATGCGTATTCAATGGACGCTTCATCTCATCCGACGGCTACGACATCCGTCCAAGGTATGCCGATGGCCGGCAGGTTGACCTGCGGCCCTTCGAGGGACACGGGGTGACGATCAACGGCGCATTGTTGCCGGGCGATGTGTTGATCGTCGACAAGCTCCCGCGTGACTCAGGCCCCTGTGAGACGATGAGACCCGCAGTGAAATAATGGGCAAGGAGTTCACTCCGACGCTTGCTGGTTGTCTTGCCGATGCCCACCTGCTAGGGCGCGGCAGTAAGACGATAAAGACAAGGCGACATGGCTCCTCCGCTTCTGCAACTCAAAGACATCGCACTGACCTTTGGCGGCACACCGCTTCTAACGGGCGCGGAATTATCCGTCTCCACGGGAGAGCGCGTGTCGCTGGTCGGGCGTAACGGCTCGGGCAAATCGACGCTGCTGAAAATCGCGGCCAAGGTCGTTGAGCCGGATCGCGGCTCGGTTTTCGTGCAGCCCGGGGCCTTGGTGCGTTATCTGCCGCAGGAGCCCGACTTCTCCGGTTTCGCTTCCACGCTGGCCTATGTCGAAGCCGGCCTCAAACCGAGTGACGACCCTTACATCGCCCGCCATCTGCTCGAGGAGCTCGGCCTCACGGGCCAGGAAGATCCGGCGCACCTGTCCGGCGGCGAAGCGCGCCGCGCCTCGCTCGCCCACGTGCTGGCGCCGTCACCCGATATCCTGCTGCTCGACGAGCCGACCAACCATCTCGATTTGACCACGATCGAATGGCTGGAGCGCGACCTCGATTCCCGGCGCACGGCACTGGTGATCATCAGCCATGACCGCCGCTTTCTCTCCACGCTCTCGCGCTCGACGGTATGGCTCGACCGCGGCTGCACGCGCCGCATCGAGCGTGGCTTTTCCCATTTCGAGGAATGGCGCGACATGTTGCTGGCCGAGGAGGAACGCGAGCAGCACAAGCTCGATCGCAAGATCGTCGCCGAAGAGCATTGGATGCGCTACGGCGTCACCGGCCGGCGCAAACGCAACATGCGCCGGGTCGGCCATTTGCAGGTGCTGCGCGAACAGCGCCGCACCTACCGCTCGACAGCCGGCGACGCCACCATCACCGCCGGCTCGGCGGCGCCGTCCGGTGCGCTTGTGATCGAGGCGAAGAATATCGGCAAGAGCTACGGCGGCCGGGCGGTCGTCAGCGATTTCTCGATCCGCATCCAACGCGGCGACCGCATCGGCATCGTCGGGCCGAACGGCAGCGGCAAGACCACGTTGGTCAAAATGCTGACCGGCGTTCTGCCCCCCGATAGCGGCGCGGTCCGGCTCGGCTCCAATCTGGCGGTCGCCACACTCGATCAGCATCGCGACAGTCTCGAACCCAATGTCACCGTCAAGCAAGCGCTGACCGGAGGCGATGGCGACACCGTCATGGTCAACGGCGCGCCCAAGCATGTCATCAGCTACATGAAGGACTTTTTGTTTTCGAGCGAACAGGCGCGCACGCCGCTCGGCAAGCTGTCGGGCGGGGAACGCGGCCGGTTGATGCTGGCGCAGGCGCTGGCCAAGCCGTCAAACCTGTTGGTGCTCGACGAGCCGACCAATGATCTCGACATGGAAACGCTCGACGTGCTTGAGGACATGCTCGGCGAATACCCCGGCACGGTCCTGCTCATCAGTCACGATCGCGATTTTCTCGATCGCCTGGTGAGTGGCGTGATTGCCCCGGAGGGGGACGGCCGCTGGACCGAGTATGCCGGCGGTTACAGTGACATGCTGGTACAGCGCGGCGCCGATCTCACGCGCGATTCGGGCAAGCAGGAGAAAGAGAAATCGGTAAAGGCCGCTCCGTCCGGCGCGCCGCAAGCCGCCAATTCTCAGGTCATAAAGCGCAAGATGAAATTCAAGGAAAAGCACGCGCTGGAAACGCTACCCAAGACCATGGCCGCGCTCAACGCCAAAGCCAATGAGTTGCAGGCAATGCTCGCCGATCCGCAATTTTACAATCGCGACCGTGTTGGTTTCGAAAAAGTCACCACTGACCTCGGCGAAACCCAGCGCAAGCTGGCCGCGGCCGAGGAGCAATGGCTGGAGCTCGAAATCCTACGCGAGGAGCTCGCCGACAGTTAGCGGCGCGCGGCTTTATTTGAGCTGATCGGCCACCTTGTCGATGCCGGCCTGCGCGCAGACGTCGTCTTTGCCGGGCGAGCCGGACACGCCGACCGCGCCGATCACCTCATTGCCGGCCTTGATCGGCAGCCCGCCGGCCAGCGCCAGCACGCGATGATATTGAATCGCCGGCGCGTAATTCGGTTCGGTGGTCACGCGCTTGGCGAAATTGGCCGATGGCGAGCTATAGGCGCGCGCCGTGTAGGCCTTGCGGTCGCTGCCTTCCGGCGTGTGCAGGCCTGCGCCGTCGCCGCGCAGCATGACGACCGCGAGGCCGTCGCGATCGAGCACCGTCACGGAGACCTTGAAGCCCATGCTTTCGCACTGCGCGAGCGCGGCATTGGCGATGGTCTGCGCCATCGCCACCGAAACGTTCTTTTGGGTAAGGACCTGCGCGCCGGCCGGCAACGACAGCGCGGCGGCAACGGCGAAACTCGCAAGACCCTTCGATATCGGCGACATGAGGTAACCTCCCGGGTATTTTTTGTCAGGGGCGGATGGCCCCCTGATCTGAACATACCCCGTCCGNGCCCGCTTTATTCGGGCGCTCGCAAATATTAGCAGGGTTTTTAGTTCTTGAGCCGGTAGCCGGTCTTGAAAATCCACCAGACCGTGGCAAGGCAGACACCCAGGAACACGAACGTCATGGCGACGCTGATGCCCGGGCTCACATCGGCGATTTCGAAGAAGCTCCAGCGGAATCCGCTGATCAGATAGACCACCGGGTTGAACAGCGTGACGGTCTGCCAGACCGGCGGTAGCACGCTGGTGGAATAGAACGTGCCGCCGAGAAAGGTCAGCGGCGTGATCAGCAGGAGCGGCACGATCTGCAATTTCTCGAAATTGTCGGCCCAGATGCCGATGATGAAGCCGAGCAGGCTGAAAGTCGCCGCCGTCAGCACCAGGAAGGCCAGCATCCAGAACGGATGCGCGATGTGCAGCGGCACGAACAGGAAGGATGTCGCCAGGATGATCAGGCCGAGGATGATCGACTTGGTGGCCGCGGCGCCAACATAGCCGAGCGCGATTTCGAAGCCCGACACCGGTGCCGACAGAATCTCGTAGATCGTGCCGGTGAAGCGGGGGAAATAGATGCCGAACGAGGCGTTCATCGTGCTCTGCGTCAGCAGCATCAGCATGATCAGGCCGGGCACGATGAAGGCGCCATAACTCACGCCCTCGATCTGCGTGATGCGGGTGCCGATGGCGGCGCCGAACACCACGAAATAGAGCGAGGTCGAGAGCACCGGCGACACGATGCTCTGCCAGATGGTGCGCCCGGTGCGCGCCATTTCGAAGCGGTAGATGGCGTGGACGGCGTGCAGATTCATTGGCGGTCACTCACCAGGCCGACGAAAATGTCCTCGAGCGAACTCTGCTCGGTCTGTAAATCGCGAAACTGGATGCCGGCGCGATTGAGATCGTCGAGCAGGGTGGTAATGCCGGTACGCTCGCCTTGCGTGTCGTAGGTAAACACCAGCTCGCTGCCGCCGTTCGCCAGCGTCAAAGCATGCGCGCCGAGCGCGGGCGGCAACGCATCGAGTTTTTTCTGGAGATAGAGGATCATTCGCTTCTTGCCGAGCTTACGCACCAGCTCCGCCTTGTTCTCGACCAGGATGATCTCGCCCTTGTTGATCACGCCGACGCGGTCGGCCATGTCCTCGGCTTCCTCAATGTAATGCGTGGTCAGGATGATGGTCACGCCGGAGGCGCGCAGATCGCGCACCACCTGCCACATGTCCTTGCGCAATTCGACGTCGACGCCGGCGGTCGGCTCGTCGAGGAACAGGATTTGCGGCTCATGCGCGAGCGCCTTGGCGATGAGTACGCGCCGCTTCATGCCGCCGGATAGCGTCATGATCCGGTCGTCCTTCTTGTCCCACAGCGACAGCGCCCGCAGCACCTTCTCGATGTGCGCCGGATCGCGCGGCTTGCCGAACAGGCCGCGGCTGAAGCTGACGGTCCCCCAAACGCTCTCGAAGGCATCGGTGTGCAGCTCCTGCGGCACCAGCCCGATCAGCGCGCGCGTCGCGCGGTAGTCCTTGATGATGTCGTGGCCGTCGACCGTGACCTTGCCGGCCGTGGCAACCAGGATGCCGCAGACGATGCCGATCAGCGTGGTCTTGCCGGCGCCGTTGGGGCCGAGCAGCGCGAAGATCTCGCCGCGC
>JGI20173J14856_1000440_pt1 | contig 10609 bp, 10 predicted proteins | sample NGESurdeep072012_8_FD_14856 | JGI IMG/M metagenome (IMG submission 14856)
TCGGCGCAGATCTGCACGGCTTGCTGGCAAGGCGCAGAAGATTTGGCGGCGGCAGCCACGATCACACAATCCACGCCGCGGCCGTCAGTGAGTGATGCGATGCGCTCCCAGAGATCGGCGCCGCCTGCTAAGGCATGATCAACACCGACCTGCCGCGCGAGTTCGACCCGTTGCTCTTTCAAATCCACAGCCAGGACGCGGGCGCCTTGCAGCTTGGCCAGTTGCGCGATGAGTTGTCCCACCAAACCCAAACCCAAAACAGCGACCGTTTCACCCAATCCGATCTGCGCAATTCGAACGCTATTGAGTGCGATGCTGCCCAGCGTGGCGAAGCACGCGTGTTCAAACGGGACGTTTTCTGGCACAGGCACGACCAGATTCATGCCGACCAGAAGAGTCTCACCGTGCCCGGTGCCTTCTCCCCCGTAAGCCACGCGGTCACCAATCTGCAGGTTAGCGACGGTGTGATGCTTGTCCACGATAATGCCGGCGCCGGAGTACCCCAGCACGGCGTATTCGCTGAACTTGGCTTTAACCTCATCAAAGGTGCTAGCCGGACCCTGCACTTTAAGAACGTTCCAAATCTTTGTGAGCTGAGAAGGATTGTCGGCGACAGCGCGCAGCACTCCTTCCTGATGAATGCTAGCGGTTTCCGTTCCGCTGCTGATCAGCGAGTAGAGCGGCCGGACGAGGACGTGGCGAGGAATGACGACTGGATCGGGTACTTCATCGACAATGATCTGCTTAAGGCCCTATTAGACCCCCCCACCGGGGGCACACCGCCTATCGCCTTCGCCTTTGCTACCGAGGACCCATCCAGCGGATTGCCGCTAACAGTGCTGACATACATTCGTCACGAGTCAGACAATGCCTCCTCCCGTACCAGCGCTAATGAAGCGAAGCGAGATACGCAAGGATACGAAGAAGCCCGTGAAGGTAATACCTCTAAAAAGCTACAGCCGATCTGGTAGGGGTCATTTTGAATATCACAGGTTGGCGGAAACTGATTTCAGATCGGAAGCCAGCAACACCCTAGCGGCCTTCTGAATGTACGGCACCGGATGGTCAGAGATCGGAAACTCAAACACCGAGTCCACGAATACGACGTTTCTCAGTGGGGTTGGGTTTTTGGTGAAGATTATGCGGCAATGTTCAAAGCGGGTATCCACTATGTCAGACCCATCAAGCAACACGATTTTGCGTGAGACAGTACCGAATCTCATTCCCCTACTGTAGGACACAAGAAGATTTGGATCTCCAGGCGGAGGAACGTCTAAAGAAAGACCAGCACTAGCAAATTGAATGAATTGCAGAACCGTCGGCCAATAATCTTGAGTGTTTTCGTTGACGTCTCGGAGTTTAAGAGATACGTCCTCTATGACCGATGGGGTGGGAGACACTTTAGCGACCGGTTGCTCCGTCACTTTGCGAAGAGCCGGTAGGGCACTCGCGAACTGCTTTTTGTCCAGACAGTCGGTCATACGCCCTAAAGAGCTTGATGGGCTTGGCATCCCGCGCAATTACCTCGGCCGCCTGACACCCGCCGGCAAGCTGGAAAAGATCGGAAGAGGGCTCTACACGTCTCCAGAGGCTCCGGCTACCGAACATCGAACTGTGCTCGAAGTGTGCAAGAAAGTACCCCGTGCAGTGGTTTGTCTTTCATCAGCGCTACGATTCCATGGGCTGACCACCGAAAACCCATTTGAAGTCTGGATTGCTCTTGAGCGTGGGGCTTGGGTACCTCGGGCGGGGTATCCACCGATCCGAGTTGTGCGGTTTTCAGGCGAGTCGCTTGCCTTCGGTGTGACGGAATACTCCATCGAAGGCGGCAAAGTTCGGGTTTACACTCCAGCCAAGACCGTCGCCGACTGCTTCAAGTTTAGGTCCAAGGTCGGAACCGAACTCGCAATCCAGGCCCTCCGAGAATGTTTTCGCGAGAAGAAGGCGTCCATGGATGAGCTTTGGACAGCGGCGAAGGTTTGTCGGGTAGCAAACGTAATGCGGCCCTATATGGAATCTCTTTCTTGAGCAAGACCGTTACAAACATCTCGACATCCATCAGGCAACGCCTTTTGAATCTTGCGCGCACGCGCAACGAAGATTTCGGGCTGCTGCTAACGAAGTACGCTCTTGAACGCATTCTCTATCGAATCAGTCAATCCAAGTACCGAACAGTCTTCGTTCTAAAGGGCGTATTGCTCTTTGAACTCTGGACCGAACAAGCACACCGTCCCACGAGAGATGCGGATTCCCTTTCCCAAGGTGAAAATGATCCGGCTCGCCTTGAGGCGACTTTTAAGGAAGTCTGCACAACCTCTGTAGCCGACGACGGCATGGTCTTCGACCCGGAGGGTATCACCGCGCAACGCATCAAGGAAGATGCCGATTATGAGGGCGTGCGGGTCAGTTTCTTGGGGTTCCTCGAGAAAGCCCGCATACCGATGCAGATTGACATCGGTTTCGGTGACGCCATTACGCCGCACGCCGTCAAAAGCACGTTCCCGGCAATGCTGAATGGGCCCGCACCTGTGCTGCTCACGTATCCCAAAGAAACTGTAGTTGCAGAAAAGTTCGAGGCGATGGTGAAACTGGGCATGGCAAACAGCCGGATGAAGGATTTCCATGACATTCGGACTCTGGGCGACCTCTTCCCTTCGAGGGTGAAGTTCTTTCTGACGCTATCAAGCGGACGTTCGAAAGGAGAAAGACTGCACTATCCACTACAGAGCGTCCAATCGCATTCACGCCCGAGTTCTTCGAAGATGAAGAAAAGAAGCGTCAATGGAGCGCATTTATTGCAAAGAACAGACTTTACACAGCTCCTATATCGCTGGAAGAAGTCGTCGCGGCCATCGAGCGCTTCGTCATGCCAATGATTACGTCCACAAACACCGAAGAACAGCGGCCTCGGTCATGGGTACTGCGAGGTCCGTGGGTGGCCAAGAACACAAACGAACAACCTGAAGATTAGACAGAAGATCAGGAGCAGGGTGGGTCGGGGGTATTCCTGGTCCATTAATCCTTCCTCAATCGGCCGATGTGCTGGCCCAGTTCGTTGAGCTGCTCGCATATCTGTAAAGGGTTTTGAGGCTGAGACCGTTGGCAGTGCCCAAGTGCTACCCAGCATCGAGTTCGCGGGACCCGGCGAAGTCGTAACCGGGTTCGACTCGTCTTGGTGCAACAATTCCGCGTCTTTATTTGTGCGCAGGTTGAGTGCCGTGGACTTTTGGTTTCCCAAGTACCTCATCGCACGAAAGATTCGTATCATTGAGGTGGAGAACAGTTGATGATTCCTGTGATAGACGTTTTTGCGGGACCGGGCGGCCCCGGCGAGGGGTTCGTGTCGTTGGGCCGCAGGGAGGGCCGACAAAGATTCAAGGGGACACCTATCTATCGAGAAGGACTAGGATGCGCATCGAACTCTGAAACTGCGTGCGTTTTTCCGGCAGTTCTTCAGCTTGCGGGTACCGCAACGCTACTACGATGTGCTTCGAGGCCTCATTTCGCTTGAACAGCTCTATGCCGAATTCCCAAAACCACGCTGGAGTAGACGCGAGCTTCGACCACGGAGTCTGCCTTCAGTGGCACCGAGTAGAAATTGGTTCGCACCTTGGCACATCCCGCCTGATCGACACGCGGGGAGCTGACTTCCGCTAACTCGAGTCTTCCGTCGGAAGTGGCAGCAGGTGTTCCTTCCCGGCGAGCAACAGCGTGCCAACACTCTCCATGCGGCCCGATACGATACGGCTCTCATCGTGATTGCAGTCAGCCACCAGCTTCCCGTTCAGTTCCGCAAGATCACTTGCCACCGGGACCGGAACCCTGTGGTTGCGGCGGAAGTAGCCCACCTTGCCTCCAACCACCCTTCTCGTGGCCTTCGTCGGGCGTGCAGAAATCGGCCTGATACTGCCAGTGCAAACGGAAGGAGATGAAGCGAGCCGTCAGTTCGCGGTCTTATCCGCGGACAAGCGGTCTTCGGTTGAGCTGGATGCCGTCAACGGAGGGGTGTACTATATCGAGCTGTCGTTGTCGAATCCACAGAAAGCGGGTTGGGAAGGCTTAGTAGGCCGGCGGGAAGCGTAACCCAAGTGGCAAATCAAATCGGGGAATCTGAGATTAAGGGACTGAAACCGAGATAACAACTGACCTGCCCTTGAACGGTCAAACAGTCATAACTGGGTCTCCCGATTGGTGACTGCAACTCGGAGGTACATGAAGGTGTGCAAACAAGCTCGCGTCTTGACGGAGCGTCGGCAGATTGCCTCAACGTGGTTGCAAATACCTCATTGAACTCGTTACATGGAAACCTTACAATGGAGAGGGCGTCTTCCTTTCCGTTTGTACAGGCCGTAAACCGCTTCTTGACTGACTGCAGTTTGCGAAATCTCAAAGCCCATAATAAATATGACGGTTTCGAAGATCAATCCCTTGTCTACGCCAAGTCTAGAAGCCACCGTCGGTGTGGGCGCGTCCCGCAAGCAATTTCAGTTCACCAAAGGGTTTCACATCGGACGCGGAGAGGAATGTGAAGTCTGCATTAAGGATGAACATGTCAGCCGTTGCCATGCGGAAGTTACCTTTGAGAACGGCACATGGTGCATCTGTGATCTCAATAGCACGAACGGCCTGTACTCCCTTGGTCGGCGATTTGCACGCACCACTATCGTTGGGAGGATGACGATAAGACTCGGGATCGAGGGACCTGAGGTGTCTTTGAGAGTGACAGAGCAGCCTCAGGAGGAAGAAGAGAGCGGCTCTGCCAGTGATGCAGTTATAGCCCGCTACGTAGAGCATTACTTCGGCAACGCTGCGGCAAACAGCCCCGCCGGTGAACACACAATGTTTGTCCGCAGAGCTTTCTCGCAAGTACAAACCCGGCAGAAGCGGAAATACGGATATGTCCTTGGAGGTTTGTTGATTTGCCTCATTGCCGCAGGAACGTATGCTATTTACGAACACCAACAGGTTAAGAAACAACGGGCGATGGCAGAGGATCTCTTCTACGCAATGAAGTCTCTCGACATCGACATAGCCAATCTGGAAAATGCTGTTCTAAGTTCCAATAGCCAGCAGAACAGCGAAGTGATTCGAAGATATGAACAGCGGCACAAAGAAATGGAGCAGAGCTACAATCGGTTTCTGGCGACCCTGCATGTCTACAAGCCGAATATGACCGAACAGGAAAAGCTGGTGATGCGCGTGGCACGCATCTTTGGGGAGTGCGAGCTGGACATGCCGCCCGATTTCATGGCGGAAGTCAGTAGATACATCAAACTCTGGCAGTCATCCGGAAGATTCGCGCGGGCAGTTAATCTTGCCAAAAAGAACGGGTATACATCGACTATTTCGCAAGCGCTTCTGGCCCAGGACCTCCCTCCGCAGTATTTCTATCTCGCTCTTCAGGAGAGCGACTTCGACCCTTATGTTAGCGGTCCAGTCACGAGTAAGGGCATCGCGAAAGGGATGTGGCAGTTTATCCCGGAAACCGCAGTACGGTACGGGCTCCGTCTGGGACCACTGGTGGACCTCAGGCGTCCTGACCCGAGTGATGACCGGCACCACTACGACAAGGAGACAAAGGCGGCGGCACAATATATCAAGGATTTGTACAGTACGGATGCACAGGCCTCGGGTCTGCTGGTTATGGCTTGCTATAACTGGGGAGAAGGCCGAGTACTGCCGCTGGTTCGCAGCATGCCACTCAATCCGAGGGAACGAAACTTCTGGCAGCTACTGGCCAAGCACCGAGACCAAGTCCCTCAGCAAACCTACGACTATGTCTTTTACATCGTCTCGGCCGCTGTAATTGGAGAAAATCCTCGCGTATTTGGATTTGACTTTGACGACCCGCTGGCGGAGCCGGGAAGCACCAAATCCACGAACCTGCTCCATCAGGATACGCTTGCGGCTTCGGTCTATCTCCGCTCAGATCAAATCCAGTAGCACTGCGACCGTTTAATTCCTTGCGGTGGCGAAGGCTGTGACCCAATGTTCAGAATGACAGCCCTCATTGACCTTGTTTGGCTACCGTTGCAACGCAACGTAAGCTGGAGAGCTCCGACGCCCGGAATGGATTGGCGCCTGATACTTGCAGCTCGTAGTTGAATGATTTGTTCTTGCCCTCGGCGGTCACATTCTTGCCTTTTACTTGCAGAATCCACTCCAGGTCCGTGGAAGGAGCCCAGGAGGCGGTATGCGAATCACTTACGAACTTGAAGAATGCCCACGACCCTGGGTAGGTTTGCAGGGGCACGGCGCCGATCGTGGTGATGATCTGGATCTCCTCCCCGCTGCCAGTCCACTTGAACGTCTTCTGTTGGCCTGCTGCGGAGAGGGTCTCCGCGCCAACCTTGAGCGAAAGGCCTTCGCTTTGCAGTTCCTTTAGCGTGTAAGCGAATTGGGGTGTCGTCGAACCTTGGAGGTAGAAGGCGTCACTGAATGCAACCATCCGGTTGAAAAAGTCCAGAAATTCAGGAGTGATCTTCACCGTAGTCGGGGCTGAGGGGTTCGGGACGTATCTTGAGCCCTCGCGGCTGAGATAGGTGCCCAGCTTGGCATCGTTGTAAAAACTCCACAGCGCACCCGTTCCCGGCACGAAAATCGCGTTCAACTGCTCGACGGGAAGGTCAGCGGGAGAACTCGGACTGAATGGATAGTATCTGCGAACCGCCTCAAACTTCTGACAGAACCCTTGACCCGCGGCATTTAATGCGTCAACCGGGGTCTTCGTGAGGCCGTCCTCAACATACACGATGGGTTCCTCCAGGAGCTTGCGCACCGCTTCCTCAGTGTGATTGGCAATATCGACGTGAACGCTTGTCACTGCCCTGGCGGCCAAGTCGGCAGAGCCGGCAGAATGCAGGGCCTGAGTACTAAGGTTCGGGTCCGGAGTGCGCTGGTAGGCATCGACATCAACCCCAACCTTGGCCAGTGCCGTCACGTAGGGCGTGTTGTCAGGGTTCACAAATCCCTGTATTAGCTGGTCACGCGGCGCTGGTTTTTCTATCGCAGCTACCGGGGCAAAAACGTTAACAATCTCAGAGACACCTACGTCGGTGTTGTAGGAGACCAACCACAGCAGTTCCAGAAGCGGCGAAATGGGACTGGTCAGCTTGTCCAGGCGGTCGTATGCCTCCGGCAGGCCGAACTTGACGACATGCGACGTCATTAGCAGGGCGCGCCACTCGTTGATGTAATCGTGATAGTACCGTTGGGTCAGTTTCTGCTGTAAGGCCCCCTGGTCCAATTCAGTTGCCGTGGCTTTTCCCAACACCCAGTCTTCCGCGCTTATGTAGCGGGAAGGACTGCGGATCGCGTCCTGAACGAATGAAAACGCACTCTTGGTAAATGCACCCGGCACTCGCCGGTCGCTGACAAATACTCCGGCCGAGTTCGTAAATTGCTCGTTGAAACTAACCGCAGGAAACTTGCGCGACGCCTCGTCCACGATCGGCCGATAGTACCTGTCGACGCCACCGAACTGCCCCAGATAGGCGCGTGCATGCTCGACCGCGACGGCATCATTGTCCGACGAGAAGGGATTGGCCAACGCCAATTCAGCACTGTAGAAGTCGAATTGAGACTTCACCAGAGTCAAATATCCGGTATCCACGTTTTTTCCAGCGGCCCAGCGGCTGGTTAACACGGGCGACAGGAATGCCTGTGTGCTCTTCTCGTGATGGCTGGTGGTGATCAGGTAAGCCTTGAGTTCATCATAGGTTTTGTCATAAGGATCATTGGCGCCCGGCTTTAACGGAAGCGATCGGAACGAATTGACTAGCCTTGCCTGGATATTGGAAAGCAGTAGCTGCCGGAAACGTCCGAAATACACCCGCCTTGCATCGGGATAAATGCGGTCGCCGAAATAAAGGCCCCACCGGAGGTGCCAAGGAGCGCCCTCTCTCTGATAAGTGGACAGTACGAGAAGCTCCTGTCGGAGGCGGTCGAGATCTTGCAGATCGGACAGGCTTGGCAATTGGTTGGCCGCCGGCTGCCCTCCTGTTCTTAGCTGTTCCACGGCCGTTCGAACGCTGCTCTCCAAAGCGCGGTTGCCGACGAATGAAATCACAAACGCGATGGCGCAGACCATACCAATGGCAGTCACGAAACCCAGCGCCAGGCGGCGAAGGAGGCTTACCCGGGAGCTGAAGCCGCTGGCCGCCAGAGCGACGCGGTCTTTCACGATGACTTCATTGAAGAGTCGCGACAAAAAGACCCATTGCGGTACCTTCCGCGATCCAGCCACTCGGGCAGGAACCGGGGAGCGCTGGAGCTGGGCCGCACCTCCGCCGAAGATGCGAGTAGCGCCGGCATCGACTTCGGGTTCTGCGACCTCTACTACCTTGGGCGCCGCCTGGACACCGTCTTCCACGATCACAGGACGGACCCCCGAGAAGTAGAATCCGCGAAGAAATGGATTCACGGTGAGCTGGCTGGGGCGCGCCAGGTCGACCAGAAACTGCACCAACAAGCTGCGCAGCTTTCGCAGTTCGCGCGGGAATTCATAGATGCCCGCGAGTTTGTCCACTTCGTTTTCGCGGCCCAGCAGGTCGGTTCGTTTCTCCGCCAAGGAAAAAAACAGATCGTCGAAGATTTTGGTCAGGCGCTGGGTTTCTTCCTCCGAGTACGCGCCGGTCGCCAGTGAACGGACGGGAAGGGTAGCGCCTAATACTTCCGAAGCCTCATCCCTGCTGAATCCACGCACAAACTCCGTGAAGAAGGAAATGCGATCCAACTTGGTAAAGAGCACATACACAGGAAAGCTGATGCTCAAGGTTTGCGAGATCTCGTGCAGTCTGGCGCCGAGGTTGCGCGCCGCGGAGAGGGTTGCTTCAGTGGCGCCGGGCTGGAGAAAATTGGCGCAGTCAAAGCACACAATGGCGGCGCGCGGGGCCTGCTGGCGATTGCCGATCGCACTCGACATTCGGCTGGGCTGGACAAGCCGGATGAGTCGTTTCCATCGGTCTTGCTGCCGCACCAGATCGCCGGCCGTATCGATAAACAGAGCTTCCCGGGTGTACCAGATGTTGGCAACCCGGGTGGGAAGTACGTTGTTGTCCTGAAAGACTTGTCCTGCCAGAAGTTCAGCTTCGAGATCGGAATGAAGGACCGTACTCGTCTTAGTCGAGCCGGACTCGCCAAGAAGAAAGATCAGGGGCAGCTTACCCAGAGTCGCGCCGCGCCCCAAGGTCGAGCTCTTCAGGCGGCGGCTGGCCTCATGCACCAGCAGATCGATGTCGGAGGATCCGGGTTGCCCCTCAGGAACTGGGGTTGCATCTGCTACTGCAGACTTTTTCTTATGGTGAAACCAGAGGAAAATACCGGCGGCAACCAACCCGATGAGCCAAAGCGCACCGCGCAGGATCCACAGATCGGAACTGCGCAGTTGCAGCCAGGTTCCGATGAACCAGACCAACACCAGGTAAACAACCAGCACGGCGCCCGTCAGCAAATAGACGATCACGAGGCCCCCTAATTCAGAAATCTCATAGCCGACGCGGAAAGGTCGGATGCGTCAGCCATCAACAGAAACCTAAAGATGAGAAAGATCGCCAATGCCGACACGCAAGCTACCACCGCCGCAATCGCCAATCTCTGGACCCAAGGGTCGGACTGGCCCAACCGTACCGCGTCGGACGGAATCCCCGCGTTCGGGGACAACGCCCCAGAGGGACCACGCACCCGCTGGATCTTTCCACGAACCATTGCCATGATCGAACGCAAATCGCCACCTGCTGCGTAACGCCCTTTGAAGCCCAGCAGCAGGCACAAATAGTAGACCTCAAGCACGTCTGCCACTTGGGAAGAGTCCTGGCGCCCCAAAGTGCTCTCCAATTCCTGGAAGAACACCTCTCCAGCCAGTTGATGACCGAACAATTCAGCCTGCAAAGGCAGACGCGCCCAATCCGAAAAAGCAGGGTTGCGGCAACTCAAAGCCGACTCGTCGAGAAACGCTACCACAGCGAAGATGACCTGCCTCACGTCCTCTGCGCTGTAACCTCCGGTTCGAGCCTCTTGCTCAGCCACTCGAAGAGCCTGCTTCATTTGAGCGCGAAACGCTTCAGCATTGGAAACTGCCTGGCGGTTATAGCGCAACCGCACAATAGCGGTGAACACTTCCTGAAAGGCGAGGGCCAAATTCCAGCCCCGCCGCCCGGAGGCCGGGTCCAGTCCTTGAGAACGGCCCGACTGTTCCGAAGTTCGCAACGCCATAAAGTTCAAGCCTCCAATACGACGATAAGTTCCATCTCCGGAGAAGGCAGTTCTCCGGGCACATAGACACCAACGCTGTGGGTCTGCACGATGTGATCCCAGCATGGCCCGGCTCGGCTGATCGTAAAGTACTGACTGTCCACCTTCGTCGCAATTGCAGAAGGCGGCGACTGAAGGTGCGTGAGGGTTAGCCCGGGAAGGGCCCGTTTTACAAGCTCCGGAACGAACTTGGCCGAGCACACCTTTACCAACTGCGTAGTCTTAGAGATCAAGTCAGCCTCACCGACCGGCGAACGGATGCCGAGGAGCCAGCGGGAACGCCCCAGGCAACGCTGGTCCTTGATCTCGCCTTCGTAAAAATAGCGTTCCCCCGCCTTCAGCGGTATCGAAATGGCTT
>JGI20173J14856_1000448_pt1 | contig 10536 bp, 10 predicted proteins | sample NGESurdeep072012_8_FD_14856 | JGI IMG/M metagenome (IMG submission 14856)
TGCCCGCGCCTTGTTTTTTTTCTGTGTCATGCTTTGCGGGTTAATTTCCTCGCCCTGTTCAGCCCCTCAAGGACCTGCCGTGAGCGCGTAGAGGAAAACATCCGGGGTCCCTCCGCTTCGGTCAGGATGACGGAATGGGAAAAGCATCTTGGAATTTGGACCCTCTCCCGACGCTCGACGACTCGCGTCGGCCTCTCCCTGTCAGGAGAGCTGTGCGTAACTAGCGACGGACGCCGTAGCGTCCGTCGAGATTCTTCGCTACAGGAGCTTTCGCTCAGAATGACGCCTGCGGCCGCTCGCTTTTTTTCGTCATCCTGAGCGCAGCGAAGGATCTCGCGCGCCAGCGCGTGTCGCTCCAGCACCAACCTCCGGTTACGCAAAGCTCTCCTGTCAGGGCGAGGCAAGGAAAAAGATCCGGGGTCCCTCGGCTGCGCTCGGGATGACACAAAAAAAAACTTCCGTCGGGATGACGCAATGGGAGAGGCTGCGTTCTGAGCTTCGCCGCGCGGCGAGCGGGCGGTTTACCGGTTGCCCTGATTTCCGTATCGTGATTGGCGCCGATGTGTGATCTGATCCGATGAGTCCGAGGCTGTTCAGAATTTCCCCGCTCGAATTTCTGGCGCCGATGATCGTCGGCTGCGCGCTGTTCATGGAGATGCTCGACTCGACGGTCATCTCGACCGCGCTGCCGGTGATGGCCAAGTCGCTGGGCGAGGATCCGATCAAGCTCAACCTCGCGATCACCTCCTACCTGCTGAGCCTGGCCGTTTTTATTCCGATCAGCGGCTGGATGGCGGATCGATTCGGCGCGCGCACGGTGTTTCGCGCCGCGATCGTGATCTTCACGATCGGTTCAATCCTCTGCGGAGTGTCGCAATCGCTGCCGCAGTTGGTCGCCGCGCGTATTGCGCAGGGCTTCGGCGGGGCGATGATGGTCCCGGTCGGCCGTTTGATCGTTCTGAAGACTGTCGCCAAGTCCGAGCTGGTAACTGCGATGTCCTATTTGACCGTGCCGGCGGTGTTGGGTCCCGTGGTCGGGCCGCCGGTCGGCGGGTTCATCGTGACCTATTATTCGTGGCGCTGGATTTTCTTCATCAACGTGCCGATCGGCCTGATCGGCATCACGCTGGTTACCTGGTACATCCCAAACATCCTCGAGGAGGCGGTCGTCCCGCTCGACTGGAGGGGCTTTCTGCTTACCGGCCTGGGACTGGCGGGTCTGGTCTTCGGCTTCGAGTCGATCGGCCGCGGCGTCATTCCTGCCGGTATCATCATGTGCGTGATGGCCGCAGGCGGCATGTGCCTGGCGCTCTACATCCTTCACGCCAAGCGCATCGACTATCCGATCGTCGACCTGGGGTTGATGAAAATCCCGACCTTCAACGCGGCTACACTGGGCGGCGGACTTTTTCGGATGGGCATCGGCGCGTTGCCGTTCTTGTTGGCGATGCTTCTGCAGGTGGTTTTCGGACTCACCCCGTTCGCTTCGGGAATGCTGACGTTCGCCAGCGCCGCGGGCGCCTTGTTCATGAAGGCCACGGCGACGCCAATCATCCGGCGCCTGGGTTTCCGCTCGGTGCTGATCGGCAACGGCGTGCTCAGCGCTTTCATCATGATGGGCTACGCGCTGTTCCGCTCGACGACATCTCACTACGTCATCATATTGACGCTGCTGACCGGAGGATTCTTCCGCTCGCTTCAATTCACCGCGCTGGGAAGCCTGGCCTATGCCGACGTGCCCAACTCGTCGATGAGCGGCGCGAGCAGTCTGTCGAGCATGGCGCAGCAACTGTTCCTGAGCCTGGGCGTGGCGCTGGGCGCGATGCTGCTGCACATCAGCCTGGGCGGGCGCAGTTCGGCTCATCTGTCGGTGCATGATTTCACGCCGGCCTTTGTGGTCATGGGAGTTCTCGCGCTGATGTCGTCGCTGCTTTTCATCCCGCTGGAGTATCATGCCGGCGCTGAAGTGAGCGGGCGCCGGGCCGGCGTCGAGCTTTCTCGCACGGCCCAGACAATTCCGGAAGCGGATTGATCGCGCGCGGTCGTTTACCGAAGCCGGCGATACCTTTATCGTAATGCTCGTGAATGCGGCGGAGGCGACCGTGGAGGTCAAGAACCGGCTCGGACTTCATCTGCGGGCCGCATCGGCGCTGGCGCAGACGGCCGCAAAATTCGCCTCGCAGATCATGATTGGCCGCGGCAAGAACCTGGTCAACGCCAAGAGCATGACCAGCCTGATGATGCTGGGGGCAGCGCAGGGCTCCAAGCTCAAGGTGCGGGCAGAAGGGGGCGACGCGCGCGAGGCTCTCAAAGCCGTGCAGACGCTGTTCGACGAGCGCTTCGGCGAGGAATGAGCGCGCAGATTCGACCAGTCCCGGCGAACCGGATAGCGCCCGTCTTGATTCTGTCCGATTGGTCAGTTATACCCTTCACTACCTGAAAATCTTGAGGCGCGCTGCCGTTTTTTTCACTGTCCGGCAGGCGCCTATGCTGACCCTTCTGGAACAAAACTCAATTGAACTCCTCAGTCCCGCGCGCCGACCGCATAAGTTGAATTCCGGTCTGCGACGGGCCACCCGAGAAGGCGCTTTTCAAGGAGCAATCGCTAATGCCGCTTAAAGATTTCCTGTTCACGTCCGAGTCGGTCTCCGAAGGCCATCCGGACAAAATGTGCGATCAGATTTCAGACGCCGTGCTCGATGCGCTCATCGCCGAGGACCCCGACTCGCGCGTCGCGCTCGAGTCGCTCGCCAAGACCGGGCTTATCGTGCTGGCCGGCGAGATAACCAGCCGCGCACGCCCCGACTATGTGAAAATCGCGCGGCAGACCGCGGTCGAAATCGGGTACGACAGCACCGACGTCGGTTTCGACGGCAACCGGTGCGCGGTGCTGACCGCCATCGAGCCGCAGTCGGCCGATATCTCGCAGGGTGTCACCGAGGGACAAGGGCTGCACAAGGAACAGGGCGCCGGCGATCAGGGCCTGATGTTCGGTTTCGCGTGCGACGAGACGCCGGAGGCGATGCCGCTGCCGATCGCGATGGCGCATCGGCTGATGGAAAATCTCACCAAGCTGCGCAAAAGCCGTCAGCTCGATTTTCTGCGTCCCGACTCGAAGAGCCAGGTCACGGTGCGCTACGCCGACAGCCGGCCGGTCGAAGTGACGGCGGTCGTCATCTCGACGCAGCATTCGCCGGACGTGAAATACGAAAAAATCCGCGAGTCGGTCATCGAGGAATTGATCAAGAAGACGATTCCCGAACAGTACCTGACGCGCGCCACGGTCTATCACGTCAATCCCACCGGCAGCTTCATCATCGGCGGACCGCATGGCGATTGCGGACTCACCGGGCGCAAAATCATCGTCGATACCTACGGCGGCTACGGCCGTCACGGCGGCGGCGCGTTCTCGGGCAAGGACCCGAGCAAGGTCGATCGCTCGGCCTGCTACATGGCGCGTCACGTGGCCAGGAATGTTGTCGCGGCGGGACTCGCCACGAAATGCGAAATCCAGGTTGCCTACGCGATCGGCGTCGCCGAGCCGGTCTCGATACTCATCGATACCTTCGACACCGGCATCGTGCCCCAGCACAAACTCTCATCCACCCTGCGCGAGCTGTTCGATTTCCGGCCCGCCGGAATCATCAAGACGCTGAACTTGAAGCGTCCGATCTATCAGCCGACCGCAGCCTACGGGCATTTCGGCCGCACCCCGCATGACGGGCTGTTCCCGTGGGAGCGAGTCGATATGGCCGAGACTCTGCGCAGCGCGTTCGGGCTCGACGGCCGCGGCTGATAGCGCCCCGCGCTCTCCATCAAACCAGACAGAAACTTTTGGAGCTTGAAGACGATGGCCACGACGGCAAAAAAGGCCAAAGCAATCCCTAAATCCCGCGCCAACGGAAACGGCCGCGACTTCGACGTGCACGACCTCGGACTCGCCGAGGCCGGACGCAAGCGGATCGAATGGGCCGACAAACAGATGCCCGTGCTGCGCCGGCTGCGCGAGCGATTCGCGAAAGAACTGCCGCTCAAGGGCCAGCGGCTGGGCGCCTGCCTGCATATCACCTGCGAGACCGCCAACCTGCTGCGCGCCCTGAAGGCGGGCGGCGCCGAAGTGCTCGCCTGCGCGTCCAATCCGCTCTCGACGCAGGATGACGTGGCGGCGGCGCTCGTCGATCAGTACGGCATCCCCACCTTCGCCATCCACGGCGAAGATCGCGACACCTATTACGGCCATCTGCGCGCCGTGCTCGAACGCCGTCCGACTATCACGATGGACGACGGCGCCGACCTCGTCAGCCTGCTTCACACCGAGTTCGCCAGCCATGCCGGCAGCGTCAAGGCAAGCATGGAGGAAACGACCACGGGAGTAATCCGGCTGCGCGCGATGGCCAAGGATGGCGCGCTCAAGATTCCGGTGGTCGCAGTCAACGACGCACAGACCAAGCATCTGTTCGACAATCGTTATGGCACGGGACAGTCCACGCTCGACGGCATCATCCGCGCTACCGGGGTTCTGATCGCGGGTTCGGTCGTGGTGGTGGCGGGCTACGGCTATTGCGGCCGCGGCATCGCGTCACGCGCGCGCGGGCTTGGCGCCGACGTAATCGTCACGGAAGTTGACGCGATACGCGCGTTGGAAGCCGCGATGGACGGATTCCGCGTGATGAAGATGGTCGAGGCGGCGAAAGTCGGCGATATTTTCATCACCGCGACCGGCGACAAGCACATTCTCACTTCCGCGCATTTCAGCCTGATGAAAGATGGCGCGTTCCTGAGCAACTCGGGCCATTTCGATGTCGAGATCGACGTCGCTTACCTGAACGACGCCGCGAAAAAGGTCGATCGCGACGTCACCCGCAACATCGACGCGTACCATTTGTCCAACGGGCGCATCGTCTATCTCCTCGGCGAGGGCCGGCTGGTTAACCTCGCGTGCGCCGAAGGCCATCCCGCGCAGGTCATGGACATGAGTTTCGCGACGCAGGCGATGGCGTCGGAATGGGTGGCAAAGGGCGCGCAGCTCGCGGTCAAGGTTCACGAGGTGCCGGTCGAGATCGAGGAGGAAATCGCCGGCGTGAAGCTGGCCGCGATGAGCCTCAAGATCGATACGCTGACCGCCGAGCAGCGCAAATACCTGGCAAGCTGGGAATCCGGCACCTAGCCAGCCGACGCCGCGCGGCGGCGACGGCCGGCGCGGGCCGGGCGAATCAGCACTTCAGCATTGTAACCCATCACGTTATGGGTTACAGTGAGTTTCGTGATTCGCAGTTTTGCCCATAAGGGACTGCGCGATTTCTTTGATACCGGAAGCAACGCCGGCATCAGGCCGGAGCACAACAAGAGACTCCGGCTGATCCTCGGCGTACTGAACGCCGCCGTAAGAGTTCAGGATGCGGCACTACCAGGTCTTGGCCTTCATCGGCTGACAGGCAGGCTTTCGGGCTTCTGGTCCGTGTCCGTAAGCGGAAACTGGCGAGTCATTTTTCAATTCGAAGACGGCGAAGCACTCGACGTTGACTACCTTGACTATCATTGAAGGAGTCCGGCAATGACTATGCACAATCCGCCGCATCCCGGCGAAGTGATCCGCGAACTGTGCCTCCAACCGCTTGGCATTTCTGTTACGGCGGCGGCCAGGAGTCTCGGCGTGACACGCAAGGCTCTGTCGGAACTGCTCAACGGCAAGTCGGGAGTCAGCCCCTCGATGGCGTTGCGGCTCGCTATCGCTTTCGATTCATCGCCCGAGAGTTGGCTCAACATGCAGCAGCAGTACGATCTTTACCGCGCCCGAAAGAATCCGGCCCTTCGGCGCGTCAAAAGGCTGAAAGCCGCTTGATCGCCGACTAGCGCGTTTTGAGCTCGGCGTCAGGCGTCTGATCGAGATAATCGCCGGCGGACAACCGACGCGGATTGCGATCGCGGATCGCCCTCACCAAGTTCTTCAGCGCTTCGATCAACTCGCTCTCGCCAAGCCGCGGATAAAGCACCCTCGCGAGCCGGCTGCCGTTACGGGCGCCGCCCACCATCAAGACGTAGTCATTCTTGCCGTAGCCGATTATCCCGATCTCGGCCGTCGGCGGACGCGAGCAGCTGTTCGGGCATCCAGCCATCCGGATTATCACGTCAATGTCTCCGAGCCCCGCCGCCTCCAGTTCCGCAAGATAGCGCGGCAGCACGCGCTCCGCATGCGTCATCGCAAGGCCGCAGGTCGGCTTGGCGGGACAGGCCATCGCGAGCCGCCGAATCTGCGCCACTTCGCCATCGAAGGGCACGCCATGCTCGGCGAGCGTCCGCTCGATCCACTCGCGACGCGCGGCCGGAACGTGGGCCAATATCAGATGCTGGTTGGGCGTGACGCGCACACCGATTGCCTCGAGCTGCGCGACGATGCGGCGGATAGCGCTCCGATATCGAATCGCAACCTCGTCACGCACGCGTCCGTTGGGAATCATGATCCCCGCGTAAAGATGATCGCCGGCGCCAGCTTCCGGGTACCATCCCAGGTGATCGCGCACCGGCGGGATNGGGACCGGTTCGGCGTCTTCGAGCGCGATTTCAAAGCGTTGGCGCAGAGTCTCTTTGACCGCGGCCACTCCGATGCGGCGAATCGTGTATTTCCAGCGCGCTACGCGACGGTTGCGGCGTTCGCCGTGCTCGCGCTGGATCGCCGCGATCGCGCGCACTGTGTCCAGCACCTGGTCGCGTTGGACCACGCCCACGTAAAGCGCAAGCAGGGGCATCGTGTCGGGCTGGTTGTGCGTCGCGCCCAAGCCGCCGCCGCTGTATAGGTCATAGCCCGTGACCTCGCGGCCGCTGACGCGCGGGATGAAGCCGACGTCCTGCGTCAGCAGATCGACACTGTTGTCGTGCGGGTGCGCGAAGCCGACTTTGAACTTGCGCGGGAGGTACTGCGCGCCGTAGATCGGCTCTTCCGAGTTCAGCGGCGCAATCTGCTGCCCGCTCTCGTCGGCGAGGAACACCTGGTAGTAGGCCGAACTTCGCGGCGCCATCTCGCGCGCCACCGCGTGAGCCAGTTCGTGCGAATCGAGAGGCAGCTCGGCGTCCAGATCATCGATGGGGCTTGCAACGGTATTGCGATTCACGTCGCCGCACGCGCCAAGCGTGGTGAGCTGGTAGCCGTTATTGCTGTAGCTGGTATTGATGTCGCGAATCAGCGGATGCAGATTGTGCCCGCGCACGTAGTGAAATTGAATGCCCTGGCGCGCGGTGAGGCGGAGGCTGCCGTCGGCATAGCGGCCGGCGACCTCGTCGAGCGCGAGCCACTGCGCAGGCGTAAGCTCGCCGCCGGCGGGATTCTTGACCCGCACCATGAAAATGAAGTCGCCGTCCTTCTTGCCGCTCTCGTTGCGCTCGCGCTGTTTGTAGATGCCGAAATGCTTGGCGATCTCCTTGGCATGCTCGCTGATCGTCTCGGCTTCGCGCGCGCTGAGCGCGTCGATCTCCGAGCGCATCGTATGACGGCTCTCGTGCGTTGATTGGACGTAGAAGAGTCCCTCGCTCGCATGCTTGAGGCGCTCGACGGTGGACATTTCCGCCGCGCTCGCGTTTGCGAGCGTTACCGGTCCGGCGTCGCGATGATGCTTGGACTCCAGCACGGAAGATAGTAGGTCGCGCTACGCGTCGATTTTGACGCGCGACCAGCGGCGGTAGATCTCACCGCATCCGACCGACGCGCCGATCAGCAACAGCGCAAGCAGAAACTTCAGCGAGAGCGGATGCCATAGCGCGTCGCCCAAAAAGGCGAACAGGATCGTGCCCGGAATCATGCCGATCATCGTCGCCCAGAAGTAATCGTGAAACGTGATCGGAGACGCGCCCGCCAGCAGGTTCAGCGCGTTGTACGGAATCACCGGGACCATCCGCAGGTAAAGGATTATCTGGAAACCGTGCTTCGCGATTCTGTGGAGCATCGACTCGAAGCGCTTGCCGACGATCTGCTCGACGAACGACTTGCCGAGAAACCTTCCCGCCGCAAACGCAACCAGCGCGCCGACATCTCCGCCGATGAGCGAGTACACCGATCCCCATTTGGTGCCAAACGCCAGTCCGCCCGCGATAGTCATCACCGCGCCGGGCACTAGGAACGACGGCCCCACCGCGTACAGCAGCATATAAACGACCGGCCCCCACGCGCCCCACTGAATCACCTGGACTTTGACCAGGGCGGGATTGGTAAACCATTCGGAGTGCGCAATCAGAAGCCAGATCGAGCCACCAAACAGGATCGCGATTACCGCGATCTTCACGACGTTCATCAGCCACGAGCCGTTTGCGCTCGGTTTGGGTGCTGGAGTCCTGATTGGATTCACGGCGGCCATGAGTCCTCAATGATATTGGGCGGCAACGGATTGAAACAAGGCTTCGCGCGCGCGCGTTGTAGGCGCGTCACGATGCTATTAAAGTCGGCGCAGCGATCGACCTCCCGAAATCGCCAAGGAATAAACCATTTCCATGAACGGACTCTCGGATAAAGTCGCAATCATCACCGGCGGCGGCTACGGAATCGGCAAACAGATCGCGCTGAAATACGGCGCAGCCGGCGCGAAAATCGTAATCGCGGCGCGTTCGATCGAACCGATGAAACAGACCTGCGCCGAACTCGAGCGCCTCGGCGCCCGCGCGATTTACGTGAGCACCGACGTCTCCAAGGAAGCCGACTGCGCAAAGATGGCCGGCGAGACGGTGAAGGCATTCGGCCGCATCGACATCCTCGTCAACAACGCCGGTGTCTCGGGACCGACCAAGCGGATCACCGATATGTCGCTCGCCGAATGGCAGGAGACGATCGACATCGACCTGACCGGAACGTGGCTCGCAACTCGCGCCGTGATCCCGGTGATGGACAAGCAGCTCTCCGGCAACATCATCAACATCTCGTCGGGCGCGGGACGGCGCGGTTTTCCGATGCGCTCGCCGTACGCGGCGGCGAAGTGGGCAATGATCGGACTGACGCAAACGGTGGCCGGCGAATGGGGTCAGCGTGGAATCCGATGCAACTGCATTTGCCCCGGCGCAATCGAGGGCGAACGAATCGAACGCGTGATGCGCGCGCGGGCCGAGGCCCTCAAGCGACCGTACGAGCAAATACGCGGTCAGTTCGTGGGGCAGGCGGCGATGAACAGAATGGCGACGGAGGAGGAGGTCGCGCGCGTCGCGCTATTCCTCGCGCTCGATTTGTCGGCGGGAGTCACCGGTCAGACGATGAACGTCGATTGCGGCAGCATCATGAACTAAGTGCGGCGCCGGCAGCTAACGCGCAATGTCATGGTCGCGCACGCTGCTTTCGAAACCGCCGCTCTCGAGCCGCTTCATCAGCTCACGCGCGAGCACGGGAGAGCGATGCCGTCCGCCGGTGCATCCGAGACCTACAGTCAGGTAACTCTTGCCTTCGCGCTGATAGAGCGGAATCAGAAAGTCAAAAAGACGGCCGACCTCGTCGATAAAGCGACCCGACTCCGGCTGCGCCATCACGTATTCGCGCACGCGCGGGTCCAATCCGGTGAGCGGCCGCAGCTCGGGGACAAAAAACGGATTCGGAATAAACCGCACGTCGAGCACGACGTCCATTCCGACCGGCAATCCGTACTTGTAACCAAAAGAAACGATCGATATCGACATCCTGGATCCCGCGCCCGCGCCCAGCACCGCCGCGGTGACGACCTCGCGCAGTTCGTGGACCGTGAGCGCGGTCGTATCGATCACCCGGTCGGCCCGCTCGCGCATCTCGGCCAGCGCGAGACGTTCGCGGCGAATGCTCTCGGCGACGGTCGCTCCGCTTGCAGCCATCGGATGCGGCCGGCGGGTCTCAGAGTAGCGGCGCGCGAGCACGTCGTCGGAGGCGTCAACAAAAATCACTTCGGGATGGATTCCAGCGGCATCGAGTTCCGCGAATACCCGCGGCCATTGCGGGAAGAACAGCCGTTCGCGCGAGTCCACTCCGAGCGCGACGCCCCGTAGAGCGGGATCGCGTCCCGCGGCGAGCATCGCGACATTGGGCGCCAGCGCAACCGGGAGATTGTCGACGCAGTAGAAGCCGAGGTCCTCGAGCACGCGCATCGCAGATGCGCGTCCCGATCCTGAGACACCAGTAACTATTATCAGGCGAGGTGACTGAGGCGAGCTCATCAGGCTGTGGGTTTGCGCCGCGCTATGAGGCGGACGCGGTTCGTCGTCTCAGTACTTGTTGTCTTCTTCCTTGATCAGGGAATACAGCTCGGCGCTGTCCTTGGCCGCGAGCAGGCGGCTTCGAAAAGACCCGTCCTTAAGCAATCGCGACACGCGCGCGAGGGCTTTCAGATGCAGGCTGGCGGAATCCTCCGGCGCGACCAGCACGAAGAATAGTTGCGACGGGCCGCCGTCGAGCGAATCGAAATCGACTCCCTGGGTATGGCGGCCGAACACTCCGATTATCTTCGTCACGCCGCGCAGCTTGCCGTGCGGGATTGCGATTCCGTCGCCGATCGCCGTCGAGCCCAGCCGCTCGCGCTCCGCGAGCACCGCGGTCAGGTC
>JGI20173J14856_1000449_pt1 | contig 10520 bp, 10 predicted proteins | sample NGESurdeep072012_8_FD_14856 | JGI IMG/M metagenome (IMG submission 14856)
ATCCCGGAAAAATCAATTTTGGATCGTTGCCTGTCTGTCCATTCATGGCGTCACCCCCGTTATGGTCGGCCGCTCTGACCGGCGGCCCGCTCCCACCTCTATAACACCAAGCACCGGCGGAATATTCACATAGAAGTGTGGGGAAAATTCAGGCCGATGGGACGATGGTGCTGGCATCCGGTACCGGCACGCCGTCGATCAGGCAGCGCCCGTTTTCGACTTGAATGCGGCCTTCGGCCAATAGTTTGAGGGCCAACGGATAGATTTGATGCTCAACCGCCAGCACACGCGCCGCGAGCGTCGCCTCGCTGTCGTCAGCGTGCACTGCAACAGCGCCTTGCGCCACGATCGGACCGGCGTCCAATTCCGCCACCACGAAATGCACCGTAGCGCCATGGATTTTCGCGCCCGCTTCGAGCGCGCGCTTGTGGGTGTCGAGGCCCTTGAACGCAGGCAGCAGCGCCGGATGGATATTGAGCATGCGCTCGGGCCAATGCCCGACGAATTCGGGAGTCAGCAGCCGCATGAAACCGGCGAGACAGACCAGCTCGATGTGGTGTTTTTCCAGCACCGCTTGCAGCGCGCGGTCGAACGCGGCGCGGTCCTTGCCGAACGCGGCATGATCGACGATTTCGGTGGCGATGCCGGCGGCGCGCGCGGTGGCAAGACCGCCGGCGTCCGGCCGGTTCGACACCACCAGCGCGATCTCGGCCGGATATTTTTTATCCTTCGCCGCCTCGATCAGCGCCGCCATGTTGGAGCCGCGGCCGGAAATGAGAACGGCGACGCGTTTGCGGCTCATGGTTCACCCAAGATCGAGTTTGCCGTCATAGACGACGCGCGCTTGCCCGGCCGCGCGCACCACGCTGCCTATGCTGACCGCCTGCTCACCCGCTTGCGTGAAGGCCTGCGTCACCGCGGCGGCGTCCTTGGGCGCTGCGATCACGATCATACCGATACCGCAATTGAAGGTGCGCAGCATTTCGTCCTGCGCGATGTTGCCTTCGCTGGCCAGCCACTTGAACACCGGCAGTACCGGCACGCGTGCCAGATCGATGCGCGCGCCTAAGGCCTCCGGCAGCACGCGCGGGATGTTGTCGGGAAAACCGCCGCCGGTGATATGCGCGAGGCCTTTCACCGCTTTGGTCGCGCGGATCGCGGCCAGGCACGATTTCACATAGATGCGCGTGGGCGTCAGGATGGCTTCGCCTAAAGTCTGGTCGGCCGCGAACGGCGCCGGCGCGGACCAGTTGAGCCCGGTCTTACCGACGACCTTGCGCACCAGCGAATAGCCGTTGGAATGCACGCCGGAGGAGGCGAGCCCAATGATGACGTCGCCGTCCGCGATATCGCCGCGCGGCAGCAGCGCGCCGCGCTCGGCGGCACCGACCGCGAAACCGGCGAGATCGTAATCGTCGCCCTGGTAGAGGCCGGGCATCTCGGCGGTCTCGCCGCCGATTAGCGCGCAGCCGGCTTGCCGGCAGCCGATGGAGATGCCGGCGACCACGGCGGCGCCGATTTCCGGTTCGAGCTTGCCGCAGGCGTAGTAGTCGAGGAAGAACAAAGGCTCGGCGCCTTGTACCACCAGGTCGTTGACGCTCATGGCGACCAGATCGATGCCGATGGTGTCGTGGCGGCCGGTCTCGATGGCGATCTTGACCTTGGTGCCGACGCCGTCGGTGGCCGCCACCAGGATCGGATCGGTCATGCCCAGGCGTTTGAGGTCGAACAGGCCGCCGAAGCCGCCGATTTCCGCGTCCGCCCCGGCGCGCGCGGTGGCGCGTACCAGCGGCTTGATCAGCTCCACCATCCGGTTGCCGGCATCGATATCNACGCCNGCTTGCGCGTAAGTGAGGCCGCGCTCCTTTTCTGCCATGATGGCCCTCGACCGCGCATGATCCCGAAAAGTGGGTACCGGTTTTCGGAAAAGATCGTGCGCAAGCAATACTCTAGCGCCGGGGTCCTACGTGGAAAACGCAAGTCGCGCAATGGTCGAAGCGCCGTTATACTCTGCCGAGATTGACGCGTTGCCGGGGGACCAAGCCGGGACGGGTCGACGAGCCGGGATTGCCTTGAATATTCCAAACCTCATAACGCTGGGGCGCATTCTGCTGGTGCCGATCGTGGTCTGGGCGATCGCCACGCCCGGCGCCATGTGGATCGCTTTCGTGCTGTTCCTGGCCGCCGGCGTCAGCGACGCCATCGACGGCTATCTCGCCAAGCGCTTCGCCATGATCACTGAGCTCGGCGCCTATCTCGATCCGCTCGCCGACAAGGCGCTGATCGTCTCGATCTACCTCACCCTCGGCGTCAACGGTTTTATCCCGCTCTGGCTGGTGATCCTGGTGGTGTCGCGCGACATCATGATTGTCGGCGCATTCATGCTGTCCTGGCTGGTGGGAGCCCCGCTCAAGGTCAAGCCGTTGCTGGTCTCCAAGCTCAACACGGTGGCGCAGATCGTGTTCGCCAGCGTGGTGCTCGGCTCGCTCGGCTTCAATTACGAGCTGCCGACGCTCACGCTCATCCTCATGGGCCTGGTCGCCGTCTTGACCTTGCTGTCGGTGGCCGCCTATGTCGCCGAATGGGTACGCCACATGAACACGACGGCGACCGGACCGTGAGCCCGCGCGCCCGGCCCCGTCCGCGCGGCGAGGTGCCTAAGGGCGACGGCATGCCGTCCGAGCGGCAGGTCGTGTTCTGGCTGGCCGCGCTCGCCGTCATCGTGCTGCTGCTGTGGCTGCTGAGCCAGATTCTGCTGCCGTTCGTCGCCGGCGCGGCGATTGCTTACCTGCTTACGCCGGTCACCGACCGGTTTGAGCGCCTCGGCGTCAACCGGCTGGCCGCCGCGCTGTCGATGATTACTCTGGTGGTGATGGCGATCGTCCTCTTGATCCTGCTGGTGGCGCCGATCCTGGGCGGCCAGTTGTCGTCCTTTATCGACAACATTCCCGGCTATGTGACGCGGCTGCAATCCCTGCTCAGCGATCCGAGCCGGCCGTGGCTCCAGAAAATCCTGGGCGCGAGTTTCAGTGCCGACAAATCGATCGGCGATCTGGTGACGCAAGGCGTAGGCTGGCTCACCACGTTCCTGCAATCCCTTTGGTCGGGCGGTCGCGCGCTGTTCTCGCTGTTCTCGCTGGTGGTGGTGACGCCGGTGGTCGCGTTCTACCTGATCTACGACTGGCACTGCATGATCCGCACCGCCGACGGCTGGGTCCCGGTCAACCAGCGCGAAACCGTGCGCCGGCTCGCGCGCGAGATCGACGCCGCCATTGCCGGCTTCGTGCGCGGACAGACCGCGGTCTGCCTGATCCTCGGTTCGTTCTACGCGGTGGCGCTCACGCTGAGCGGGCTCAATTTCGGTCTGCTGATCGGGCTGATTTCCGGCGTGATCACCTTCATTCCCTATGTCGGCTCGATGACCGGCTTGATCCTCGCGCTCGGCGTGGCGGTGGCGCAGTTCTGGCCGGACTACAGCTCGATCCTCATGGTGCTCGGCATCTTCCTGGTCGGCCAGTTCCTCGAGGGCAATCTGCTGGCGCCCAAGCTGGTCGGCGAAAGCGTCGGCCTGCATCCGGTCTGGTTGATCTTCGCATTGCTCGCCTTCGGCTATCTGTTCGGCTTCGTCGGTCTGCTGGTGGCGGTGCCGCTGGCCGCCACCATCGGTGTGCTCGCGCGCTTCGCGCTGCAGCGCTATCGTGCAAGCTCGCTCTATACCGGCGAGAAATTAGGTTGAGCGGCAAGGTGGGCAATTTGGATAGTTCGGTCAGTCCGCGTCAGCTCGTGCTCGCACTCGATCATGCCGAAAGCTTCGCGCGCGAAGATTTTCTAGCCGGTCCGTCGAACGCCGCCGCGCTGACGCTGATGGATCGCTGGCCGGATTGGCCGGATCGGATCGTCGCGCTGATCGGGCCGGAAGGCTCGGGCAAGAGCCATCTCGCCGCGATCTGGGCGCAAGCGGCGGGGGCGCGCGTGCTGGCGGCGAAATTGCTGCCCGACATCGATCTGCCGACGGCCTTGGCCACCGGCGCGCTGGTGCTCGAGGATCTGGAGTTCGCCGGGCTCGACGAGCGCGCGCTCTTTCATCTGATCAACCTCGCGCGCGAGGAGGGCGCTTTTGTCCTCATCACCTCGCGCTCGCCGCTTGCGACATTTCCGGTGGCGATCCGCGATCTTGCCTCGCGCCTGCGCGCGCTGCCGAGCGTCGCGCTCGCCGCCCCCGACGACGCGCTGCTGCGCTCGCTGATCGTCAAGCTCGCCGCCGACCGCCAGCTCGTCGTGGACGAGGCGCTGGTGAACTATCTCGTCAACCGCATCGAGCGCTCCTTCGCCGGCGCCCGCGCCGCGCTCGCGCGGCTCGACGAGGAGGCGATGCGCCAGCACCGCCCGGTGACGCGGGCGCTGGCGGCGGAGTTATTTCGCGACCAGCCGGCTTAACGACGCCATTGACGATCTCTTGACGAAGCGGACGGTTCGGGTGCGAACTGTCATCCGCCGTTCACTTTTATCGGTTAGGGATTTGGCCTTTCGGGCCTCCAATTAAAATGGCAGATCGCGGACAAGCTCTTGTATCGGTTAAGGAAATCGCTTCGGTCGCCGACCGCGACGAACGTCCTGCGGCCCCCGCTTCCGCATCCGACGCCAGCTTAAGGTCGCAGCCGCAGCGATTCATTAACCGGGAATTGTCCTGGCTGCACTTCAACCGCCGGGTCCTGGAAGAGGCCGGCAACGAGCAGCACCCGTTGCTGGAACGGGTGCGCTTCCTGTCGATTTCAGCGAACAACCTCGACGAATTCTTCATGGTGCGGGTCGCCGGCCTCAAAGGCCAGGTGCTNCAAGGCATTACGACCCAGAGTCCGGACGGGCGCACCCCCTCGGAGCAGCTCGCCCGCATCGGCGAGGCGGTATCGCAGCTCGCCAGCGATCAACAGAAGCGCTGGCTGGAATTGCGGCCGGCGCTGGCCACCGCCGGCGTCGTTCTGGTGGAAGGGCCGGATCTCAAGAAGGCCGAGCGCGTCTGGCTGGAGGAGCGCTTCCTCACCCACGTGTTCCCGCTGCTCACGCCGCTCGCCATCGACCCGGCGCACCCGTTCCCGTTCATTCCCAATCTCGCCTTCTCGATCGCGCTCCTGCTCGCGCGCGGACGCGACGGCAAGCTAATGAACGCGCTGATCCGCATGCCGCAGAAGATCGAGCGCTTCATTAGGCTGCCGAGCGGGGCCGACCAGGGCATCCGGCTGATCACGCTCGAGGAGGCAACCGCGCTGTTCATCGGTCGGCTGTTCCCCGGCTACACGGTCAAGGGCCAGGGCGCCTTCCGCGCCATCCGCGATTCGGAAGTTGAAATCGAAGAAGAGGCCGAAGACCTGGTGCGGCTGTACGAGACCGCGCTCAAGCAGCGCCGGCGCGGCTCGGTGATCCGGCTCGAGCTCAACGCCACGATGCCGGCGGAGTTGCGCAGCTTCGTGCAGCACGCGCTCGCGGTCGCCGACGACGAGGTGTTCATGGTCGACGGCGTGATTGCGCTCAACGATCTCGCCCAGCTTAACAGGCTCGACCGCCCCGACTTGGAATTCGTGCCGTACAATCCGCGCTATCCCGAGCGCATCCGCGATCACGGCGGCGACTGCTTCGCCGCCATTCGGCAGAAGGATCTGATCGTCCACCATCCTTACGAATCCTTCGACGTGGTGGTGCAGTTCCTGCAGCAGGCGGCGCGCGATCCCAACGTGGTCGCGATCAAGCAGACGCTCTATCGCACATCCGCCGAATCGCCGATCGTCAAGACGCTGATCGAGGCGGCCGAGGCCGGCAAATCGGTCACCGCGCTGGTCGAGCTCAAGGCGCGCTTCGACGAAGAGGCTAATATCCGCTGGGCGCGCGATCTCGAGCGGGCCGGCGTGCAGGTCGTCTACGGCTTCATCGAATTGAAGACGCACGCCAAGCTGTCATTGGTGGTGCGGCGCGAGGCCGGTGCGCTGGCGACCTACATTCATGCCGGCACCGGCAATTATCACCCGGTGACCGCGCGCATCTACACCGATCTGTCGTTCTTCACCGCCGACGCGGTGATCGGGCGCGACGTGGCGCGCATCTTCAACTACATCACNGGCTATGCCGAGCCGGCCGAGCTCGAGAAAATGGCGGTCTCGCCGATTAATTTGCGCAGCCGCATCCGCGATCACATCGCCCAGGAGACCGCCAACGCCAAGGCCGGCAAGCCGGCGGCGATCTGGATGAAGATGAATGCGCTGGTCGACCCCGAGATCATCGATGCGCTTTACGATGCGTCGAGCGCCGGCGTTAACGTCGATCTGGTGGTGCGCGGCATCTGCTGCCTGCGCCCGGGCGTGCCGGGGCTGTCCGACAATATCCGGGTGAAATCCATCGTCGGCCGCTTCCTCGAACACAGCCGCGTCTATTGTTTCGGTTCGGGCTACAGCCTGCCGCACGCCAAGGCGGCGATCTATATTTCCTCCGCCGACATGATGCCGCGTAATCTCGACCGCCGGGTCGAGGTGCTGAGCCCGATTCTCAATCCGACCGTGCACGAGCAGGTTCTCGGCCAGATCATGGCCGCAAACTTCAAGGACAACGAGCAAAGTTGGAAGCTCTTGCCGGACGGCAGTTCCACGCGCATAAAGGCCGCGCCGGGCGAGGAACCGTTCAACGCCCACAAGTATTTCATGACCAATCCGAGCCTGTCGGGCCGTGGCAAATCGCTCAAGGAATCCTCACCGCGCAGCCTTATACGCCGCCTCGTCGAAGGGGCGTAGGCGTTCGGCCGTCAAGCATCCGCATCCGATCATGAATTCGGCGCAAGGGAGGCTCGATCACGGGCCGCCGATCGCCGTCATCGATATCGGCTCGAACTCGGTCCGCCTCGTCATCTATGAAGGGCTGACGCGCTCGCCGACGCCGATCTTCAATGAAAAGGTGCTGGCCGGCCTCGGCCGCCAGGTGCAGTCGACCGGCCTGCTGGCGCTCGACGCCATCGACACCGCGCTTGACGCGCTCAAGCGCTTCCGCGCGCTGTGCGACATCTTGCATGTGCGCAAGATCTGGGCGATCGCCACCGCCGCCTGCCGCGACGCGCGCAACGGCCGCGCCTTCATCGCCGAGGCGACGCGCATCAGCCGCACGCCGATCACCATCCTGTCCGGCAAACGCGAAGCCAATCTCACCGCGCTCGGCATCGTTTCCGGTATCCACAAGCCGGACGGCATCGTCGGCGACCTCGGCGGCGGCTCGCTCGAGCTGGTCGACGTGCACGGCTCGCGCGTGCACGGCGGCATGACGCTGCCGCTTGGCGGCCTGGCCTTGCAGGACATCGCCGGCCGGTCGCTCAAGAAGGCGGAAAAAATCGTCGAGCAGGCGTTCGAGGACCTCGATATGCTGCACGAAGGCGAGGGCCGCACCTTCTACGCGGTCGGCGGCACCTGGCGCGCGCTGGCGCGGCTGCACATGTGGCAGACCGGCTATCCGTTCCACGTCATGCACAATTACCGCATATCGGCGCGCGAGGCGCTGGAGTTCTCCAGGCTGGTGCACCGGGTCGATACCGAAACGCTGTCCAAGATCGGAGTCGTCAACGCCGCCCGCCGGCCGTTGCTCGCCTATGCCGCGCTGGTGATGGAAAACCTGGTGCGCACGATCGCACGATCAAGCCCAAGCAGGTCATCTTCTCCGTGCTCGGCGTGCGCGAGGGGCTGCTCTATTCGCTGCTCAAGCCGAGCGAACGCGCGCGCGATCCGCTGATCTCGGCGGCCGCCGATCTCAACGTGCTGCGCTCGCGCTCGCCGCATCACGGCGAGGAGCTGATCGAATGGACCGACCGCTTCATGGCGTCCTCCGGCTTGGATGAGACCGCCGACGAGCGCCGGTTACGCCATGCCGCCTGCCTGTTGGCCGATATCGGCTGGCGCGCGCATCCGGATTATCGCGGCGAGCAGTCGATGAACATCATCGCGCACGGTGCCTTCGTCGCCATCGATCATCCCAGCCGCGCCTATCTCGCATTGTCGGTCTATTTCCGCCACGCCGGCCTGAGCGAGGAGGACTTGTCGCCGCGTTTACGCGAACTCGCCACCACCCGCATGCTGGACCGCGCGCGTGTGCTCGGCGCATCCATGCGGGTTGCCTACATCCTCACCGCCGGGCAGAGCGGCGTGCTGCCGAAGACGCCGATGAAGGTGAAACGCGGCAAATTGGTGCTGACATTGCCCGGTAAGTATGCGCCGCTGGGCAGCGACCGGCTGTTCAACCGCTTGCGCCAGCTCGCGCGCCTGGTCGGGCGCGAGCCGACGATCGAGACTTGAAGCGCGTGGACTGATAAACGGGCAATCTATGTTGCCGCAAATTCGATCGTATAGGTCTTAAGCCAAGGGAGAGTTGCGTGAGTGACCAGGTCAAATTTGTCTTGGACGAAACCCATATTCCGAAGACTTGGTACAATTTGACGGCCGATCTGCCGAAGCCGCTGCCNCCNGTTNTGCATCCGGGAACGAAGCAGCCGATCGGTCCNGCCGACCTTGAGCCGCTGTTTCCGATGGAGCTGATTCTGCAGGAGGTGTCGGGNGAGCGTTACATCGATATTCCGCAGCCGGTACGCGACGTCTATCGGATGTGGCGGCCCTCGCCGCTGATCCGCGCCCGGCGACTTGAACAGAAGCTCGGCACTCCCGCTAAAATCTACTTCAAGTATGAAGGGGTATCGCCGGCCGGCTCGCATAAGCCGAACACGGCGGTGGCGCAGGCCTGGTACAATCAGCAGGCTGGCATCAAGCGGCTCAGCACGGAAACCGGGGCGGGGCAGTGGGGGTCGTCGCTGGCCTTCGCCGGCGCGCTGTTCGGCATCGACGTGACCGTTTTCCAGGTCCGCGTGTCCTACGATCAGAAGCCGTACCGGCGGGCGCTGATGGAAACCTACGGCGCGCGTTGCATCGCGTCGCCGTCGAACGAGACGGAGTCGGGCCGCGCCATCCTGAAGCAGCATCCGGATAGCCCCGGCTCGCTCGGCATCGCCATTTCCGAGGCGGTGGAGGTGGCGGCCAAGGACCCGGCGGTGAAGTATTCGCTTGGGTCGGTGCTCAATCACGTGCTGCTGCACCAGACCATCGTCGGGCAGGAGGCGATCGAGCAGTTTGCGATGGCCGGCGACGATCCCGACGTCGTCATCGCGTGCGCGGGCGGCGGCTCGAACTTCGCCGGACTTGCGTTCCCGTTTCTCGGGCTGCAACTGCGCGGCGGGCGCAAGCGGCGCTTCGTTGCCGTCGAGCCGGCGGCCTGCCCGTCGCTGACGCGCGGCAAGTATGCCTATGATTTCGGCGACACCGCGCATCTGACGCCGCTGGTCAAGATGCATACGCTCGGTTCGACTTTCATCCCGCCCGGCTTCCACGCCGGCGGCCTGCGCTATCACGGCATGTCGCCGCTGGTGTCGCACGCCAAGGAGCTCGGCCTGATCGAGGCGCGCGCCTACCACCAGAAGGCCTGCTTCGAAGCCGGCGTCGAATTCGCGCGTTGCGAAGGCATCGTGCCGGCGCCGGAGGCCAATCACGCGGTGCGCTGCGCCATCGACGAGGCGCTGCGCTGCAAGAAGGAAGGCAAGAAAGAGACGATCCTGTTCAACCTTTCCGGCCACGGCCATTTCGATATGCAGGCCTACATCGACTACTTCGAAGGCAAGCTGGTCGACCGGGACTACGACGAGAAGGAACTGGCCACGGCGCTCGCGGGCTTGCCGAGCGTCGCCGCTTGAGCGGCTCCGATCGCCTGGTCGGACGCGAGCCGCTGATCGAGAGTTAGTGCGTGGACTTATAAACGGACGGCTAAATCCGACGTAGGTGCGCCGACGAAGGTCCGATATCGGGAGTAAAGCAGACGTGATGCGGACTTGTCGCCGTGTCCGCTTATGACCCGGTTCAAACAAAGGCATTTGCGGCTGCAGCTACCGGTTGGCTGGAGCGTCAACCGACTCGCTGTCAGTGTAGCCGTGCGCCACGTGCTGGCGATTTCGCCGGGCAGTACCAACCTGGCCCGCTAGGGGATGCGCCGAGTATTTTCCGCGATCTCCATAAGAAGAAAGAAGCCGGCTGCAAAAATCGCGGCGCCAAGGTAGCCCCCCACTGCGCCGAGCAAGGCGCCAACAATCCAATATTGTCCACCGAATGCCGCCTGCATACCCGTGGCTCCGGATATTGCGGAGGCGATCGTCGTCAAGATGACAATGAGAATCACCATGACTTCAGCCGTTACGATGATAAACCGTCGAAATCCTGCCATCTAATACCAACGGCCTTAAAGAATGACCGTTGCCCATGATCGGGTTGTGATGGACGCGATGCGGTTTTGGTCGTTGGCGAAGAATGTCCAGGCGTCGCATGCCTTGTCGAGGATGTCGTCGTAACTGTCGAATACGGTAATCGCGAGCTTGTTGCCGCGCAGATATTCCCAGACGTTTTCGATTGGGTTGAGTTCGGGCGCGTAGGGCGGCAGGGGGACGAGGGTGATGTTGTGGG
>JGI20173J14856_1000452_pt1 | contig 10476 bp, 9 predicted proteins | sample NGESurdeep072012_8_FD_14856 | JGI IMG/M metagenome (IMG submission 14856)
CAGATCGATCCCACATTTCCCGAAGGTCGCCGCCGGTTCCACGTTGATCAGGCACGTCCGGCGATCCTCAACCGATGCGTACCGACCTCCGCACGAAGACCAGCCAGATTCTCCCCGTGAGCGCGGGGACTCTCACTTTCCTGCTCCTTGTCACCGTCCTTGGTGCGCAGGGAGGCAACGGCGCGGCACGCGATTGGCCGGCTTACGGTGGCGATCCCGAAGGAACGCGCTACTCATCGCTAACGCAAATCGATCGCACCAATGTCGGTCGGCTGCAAATGGCCTGGCAATTTGCACCGACCGATAGCGCGCCGAACGAACGCTTTCAGGCACAACCGATCGTCGTCAACGGCATTCTGTATAGCGTTACGCCCGCGAGCGGCGTAGTGGCGCTCGACGGCGCGACGGGGAAATTGAAGTGGTCGTGGAATTCGGGAGCTCGAACTTCCGTTCGCGGCCTCACTTACTGGACAGACGGGAAAGAGCAACGGCTGCTGGCCGCCTTTGGTCGGTACGTCTACGCGATTGACGCAGTCAGCGGCAAGCCATTCCCCGATTTCGGGCGTGGCGGCCGCATCGACCTTCATTACGATTTGGGCCGGGATCCCGAACAGCAGTCAGTCAGCCTGACCACACCGGGGGTCATCTACAAAGATTTGTACATCGTTGGTGGCCGGACGTCCGAGGCCCTGCCGGCGTCGTTCGGAGACATCCGCGCCTACAACGTCCGCACCGGACGACTTCACTGGACATTCCACACCATTCCGCGTCCCGGCGAGTACGGCTACGAGACCTGGCCGAAAAAGGCCTGGACGTACACCGGAGCGGCTAACAACTGGGCTGGTATGGCGCTCGATGTGAAACGTGGGCTCGTTTACGTGCCCACCGGATCAGCCGCGGCGGATTTCTACGGCGCCAACCGTGTCGGCGACGATCTGTTCGCCAACACGCTGCTGGCGCTTGATGCGGCAACCGGCAAACGCATCTGGCATTTTCAAGGCGTCAAGCACGATATCTGGGATCGCGATTTTCCGTCGCCCCCGACGCTCGTGACGGTCAAGCGTGACGGGAAGAGCGTCGATGCGGTGGCGCAGACGACCAAGCACGGCTTCGTGTTCCTGTTCGATCGCGCCAACGGCACGCCGCTGTTCCCGATCGAGTACCGAAACGTTCCGCCGAGCACGGTCGAGGGCGAGGTCGCGGCCCAGAACCAGCCGTTTCCCTTGAAGCCTGCGCCCTATGCCCGGCAATTGTTGACCGAAGATATGTTGACCACGCGAACGCCACAGGCGCACCAGTGGGCGCTCGAGCAGTTCAAGACGTTCCGCAGCGAAGGGCTGTTCGTCCCGTTCATGGTCGGCAAGGAAACCGTGATCTTCCCCGGGTTTGATGGCGGGGCAGAATGGGGTGGCTCTGCCGTCGATCCAAATACCGGCGTGTTATATGTGAACGCCAACGATCTCGCGTGGACGTCGAGCATGCGCCTCACGGTGCCGGCGGCAAATCTGATCTCTCAGACGTATCTCAATCAGTGCGCGGCCTGTCACGCTGAGAACATGTCGGGCGGTTCGATGTCTCCATCGCTCGTCCACATCGTGAGACGGCGCACGCGCGCACAAGTTGCCGAGATTATCCGGAATGGATCAGGTCGCATGCCGGGCTTTTCTTCTCTTCCGCCGCAGGTGCTGGCTCAGCTTGTTCAGTACGTCATGAGCGGCGTGGCGAAAGGAGCAACGCCAAGCGCGCCTTCACCCACCGACCTGAAATACAACTTCACCGGGTACCATAAGTGGAACGACCCCGACGGCTATCCCGCGGTGGCGCCGCCCTGGGGGACGTTGAATGCGATCGATTTGAATTCTGGAGAATACGCCTGGAAGATTCCTCTCGGTGAGTATCCGGAACTCGCCGAGCAAGGTCTGAAGGACACGGGTACCGAGAATTATGGCGGCCCCATCGTGACTGCCGGCGGGTTGGTCTTCATCGGTGCCACGAACTTCGACAAGAAATTTCGGGCCTTCGATAAGGATACTGGCAAGCTGTTGTGGGAGACGGTGATGGTAAACTCCGGCAACGCAACCCCGATCACGTATCAGGTGAACGGCAAACAATTCGTCGTGATCGCGGCGTTTGGCGGCTACGGTGGAGACCGCGCCGGTGCGGCCGGAAGCTCTGATGTAGGAACCGGTGGGCCGTCGCGCGGCGCGTTTGTCGCGTTCGCATTGCCGTAGGTAAGGTGGATCAGAGTACGAATACCGCGGCAGTGGAGAGAAGGCCCGAACTCGTAATTATTTCCGCTCGATCATGCGCAGTGAATCGGACTCCACGACGACGTCGAACCGCTTCCCTCTCGAACGGACGTGGCGTGTCAAGATGCTATTCTGCAACACCTTTGTCGGTGGTGAGCTGACGTGTCATGCGTCTACACGGGAACGAAGGCCGTCACCTTCTACATTGCCACTGCCGAAGTCGGGATAGAGTCCCTCATACGTGGGCTGACTTCAACAGCTTACCTCACGAAAGCAACTCAGGCCTACGCAAAAAGTGGAAACCCAATGGTTCAGGCACAGATTGCAAACTACACCACCACCGGTGGAGCGCCTTGGACGTATCGCACCTCGATCAACGTGCCCGTCAACGCGTCCGTAACCCACACCTTCACTTGCTGACGCCCTGCTAACGGTCACCGACATTTCTCTTCGGAAGAAAACCCTCGTCGTGTATTGGATCTCATTCCTTCACAGTCCCGGGCAACGTAGAGGTGTTTCTATGCCGCTCCGCGTCCGCACTGCGATTGCTTTGTCTATCGCCGCATTAGGTTGTGGCGGCGGTGGCGGCGGCGTAACCGGGCCTGCGCCGATAGCGACTCTCTCGGTCGATCTCGCCCGCTCTTCGATTCTGATCGGTGAGACAACGACCGCCACCGGAACTGCCAGGGACGCGAGTGGCAATGTTCTTACCGGCCGCGCCATGAGCTGGTCGTCAAACAATTCGGCCGTGGCGACGGTGTCGACAACGGGATCGGTCACTGCTGTCAGCGCTGGAACGACAAGCATCACGGCAGCGAGTGAAGGGCGGACGGGAACAGCAATGCTAACTGTCGCCGTTCCACCGGTCGCAACGGTAACCGTATCACTCGCTTCTTCGACCATTGGCGCTGGCTCGACAACTCAGGCAACTGCGACGACCAAAGACGCGAACGGACAGGTCCTGACCGGTCGGGCAGTGTCCTGGGCGTCAGACAATTCCTCGGTCGCGACGGTGAGTACCGCGGGGGTGGTCACCGGGGTCAACGCCGGATCCGCCAACATTACGGCAACCAGTGAAGGCCGTAGCGGATCGGCGGCGGTGACGGTCGTCCCTGTGGCCGTAGCATCGGTGACGGTGTCGGTCGCGTCTTCGACAATCGGAGTCGGCCAGACAACGCCAGCAACGGCGACGACAAAGGACGCAAACGGCAACGTCCTTGTTGGCAGATCGGTGACGTGGTCCTCTGACAACACTTCCATTGCGACGGTCAGCACGGGTACGGTCAGCACCAGTGTGGTGTTTGGGGTCGCGACCGGAACTGCCAATATTACGGCAACGAGCGAAGGGCAGAGTGGATTCGCCGGGATTACAGTCGCTCCTCAGCTAGGTTTTGGTTCGTCGGGTGAGAAGATACGCATCGTGGACATTGGCAGCGTCTTCACTCCTGCGCTTTCGGGGCCGAGTAGCAGCACGACGACATTTGTCAGTCGGGCGACGAGCGTTGCGACAGTTGACGCGCAGGGCAGAATCACTGGCGTCGGGGAGGGACAGGTTTGGGTAGCCGCAACGGCACCCGGCTGGGTTGCCGATTCCGTCTACGTGATCGTCCCCCGTACTTCGACAGGCCCTGTGCTTCGAAGCGACCTGACGACATTCAATGTGAAGGCGGGCTCGACGATCGTGATCAACATCATCCTCGACACGCGTTCAACGCCAATTGGGGGAGCGGAGCTCTCGGTAGGCTACACGACTTCACCCGCCCTCTTCACGAGTGGGACCTGGGCTGCCACCGGAAGCCCGGCTCCGGTAGTAAGCAATCTTCAAGGTGGAGTGTTACGAGTCTCTCTTGCATCAGGAAGCCCGCTCACCGGCGAGCTCGCAATGCTTCGACTTGACTTCACCATCGCCCCAAGCTCGAACGCTTCCGGATTTTTGACGCTCACGTTGATCGATCTCGTCAGCCCGACGGGAACCGATCTCCTGCCGATCTCTACGTCCACTCGCATTCCGATCATCATCCAATGACTAGCAATCAACTTTTGCGGAGAAAGCGCGCGAGCACGCTTGTCGCAACTGCGCTTTTGAGCGTCGCGTGCTCAGAGCCCTACCGATCGACGGTGGTCCAGAACCCAGTTCCCGCTGTCGAAGCCGCTCTACTAGTCTCCGACTCGGCACCACCCGTGGGTGGAACGCTGCTCGTGTCGGTTCAAGCCGTCGCCAAGCAAGGCAAAGTGGGGAGTTATACAGCCAGGATCAACTACGACCCCGCGGCGCTGCGTTTTGACGGCGAAATAGCGATCAATGACAAAGGCCTTCGCGCGAGCAACTCCTCGCCAGGTCTTGTTCGATTCGCTGGTGCCGCAGCTACTGGCTTCACGGACGGTCGCCTTGCCAGCTACACATTTGCCGTTCTGCGACCGAACAGTGCGAGAACCTTGTCACTCGTGGTTGACGAGATGCACATGATTGACCGGCTGGATGCGAAGACCACGCTCACTGTGGCCCCCAATCGCGTAACGTCGCGATGAGACTCTTCAGAGTTGCGGTGAGCGTGCTTTCAATTGCCACGATAATCACGGCCGCGCGGTGCGCACCCATTCAGTCGCAACCCAAACGGGCCCACGCGGACAGCGCGGTGACAACGGGTCCGCCGGCCATCGAGTCTGCTCATCCGGATTCGGTCCTGCTGCCTTATGGCGGCGTCGTCGAAGTCACCTTGTCCGGCAGCGGATTCATTGCGGGCCAACCCGGACAGAATATCGTGCATTTCAACGGAACTGCCCTCAGACAGGTGCCGGCATCTTCCGACGGACGACGGATCGTTTTCGCCATTCCGGACATCGTCAGTCACGGCGGCGAAGCACCGCCCTCGGCATTGCGGGCAGGACGCTACAGCGTGAGCGTCGAGACGATTTCCGGAACGAGCAACGCAGTAACGATCAGGGTATATAGATGACCGAAGCCCGCAATAGAGTTCTCTTTGGCGTTTGTCTCGGCATCTGTCTGGACGCTTCTGGACACTCCATCGCAGCGCAGACCACGCGTGAACCGAGAGAGGACGTCAGAGCACGGGAAGAATATTTCTGGCTGCAACGCAGCTATCCGTCGACGGAGCGCCCGTACGCTCAGATGGAACGCGCGCGCATGGCCGTTTCGGCTCAGAGGCAGGGACAATTCAACATCCTCTTTTCCGCCGGCGTTCCAGGTGGATGGCGGTCATTGGGTCCCAACGGCGTATTCGATGCTGACAATGGTTTTTTCAGCTCCGGACCGATGCTCGATATCGGGCGGGTTACGGCGATTGCGCCTAGCCCGGCAGGCTCATTGTTCATCGGCACCGCATCCGGAGGGGTTTGGCAAAGCTCCAGCGGTGGGTATTGGACTCCGCTCACCGATACGCAGTGCAATCTCACTATCGGCGCGCTCAGCATAGACCCCGCTGATGCCACCGTTCTCTTTGCAGCGACCGGGGAGTACAACGTCAACAGTTGGGGCTGCGGGATTCTCCGCTCCACCGACGGCGGAGTGAGCTGGACTCAGCTCGGCGCGACCAGCTTCCGAGTCACCGTCGGGGGAGTACCCAGAGGTTCTGCGTCCTTCGGCAAGATACTCGTCAGTCGGCCGCCCGGCGGCTCAGTCGCCACTACCGTGTTGATCGGCGCCACTAACGTCGGGGTTTTTCGTTCGGGCGATGGCGGAAGTACCTGGAGCTATGTGCTGACGGGAGCCACGGCCAGCGTGGTTGCGCACCCCACCCAGGCGGGCGTAGTATACGCAGGGAACAGCGACAACTTCACGGCGAGTCGCCGCGGCGTGTACAAGTCAGTAGACAATGGCGCCACGTGGACAGTTCTCCCCGCCTTGCCCGGCGTGACTGGCGACAACATAGAAAGAATAGAGTTGGCCGTCACGGCCGCCGCTCCCAACCTGGTCTACGCCGCCGTCGGCGGCAGTGATTTTAGATTGCTCGGGCTGTTCCTGTGGGATGACGCTGCCGGAACGTGGAAACAGCTTGCCGCCACTGGCCTTTACGGTGGCTCACCTCGAGGCAATTTCGGGGCGCAGAGCTGGTACAACCTCGCGATCGCAGTCGACCCGCGCGATGCCGGCCGAGTATATCTGGCGGGCGTTCGTGGGTTCAAGTCCGTGGACGGCGGTGCGACTTTCGACGCGATGGGAATGGAGATCCACACCGATTGGCACTCCATTGTGATCGACCCTCGCAACCCTGATATCATGTACGCCGGGACCGATGGTGGTGTATTCGTCTCGACAGACGTGGGGAATAGCTGGGTTAGTCGCAACGCCGGACTCACCGTAACCCAGTACTACCCAGGAATCTCTGCCGGTCCAAATGGCTCCCAAATCATGGGCGGGTCGCAGGACAACGGGACTCTCGTCTACACCGGGTCAATGTATTGGAACGGGTTTTCAGGAGGAGATGGTGGCTACACGGCCATCAACTATGACAACCCCTCCATCCTCTACAGCGAAACGCAATGGACCCCGAACACGGGAGCGGTCATCATACGTTTCGACGGGACGTCGGCCTCGGTGCGAACCTCGGGGATTCAAGGTGCTGATCGTGCGGCCTTCATCCCGCCTTACGTGATGGACCCAGCCACATCAACGACGCTGTACTTCGGGACACATCGCCTTTACAAGACCACCAACGAAGGCAGCTTGTGGAATCCAATCAGCTCGGATCTGACAAAAGGCAGCGGAAATATAACGACGATTGCCGTCTCAAAGACCGACCCCGGGACGGTCTATGTCGGCACGAGTGACGGGATGGTGAACGTGACCCGCGATGGCGGATCGACCTTCACCCCGACTACGACTGGTCTGCCCAATAGATACGTGACGCGCATTGCAGTCGACCCGTCCGACGCTACGCACGCGCTGCTCACCGTCTCCGGCTTCGCCAGCGGTCACGTCTTCGAGACGAAGAATGCGGGCGCGAATTGGAGCGACATCAGCGCCGGACTGGTCGATGCTCCGGCGAATGCCATCGCTTTTGTTCCTGGCATTGGAATAATGGTAGGCACGGACGTCGGCGTGTTCCAGGCGCCAAGTCCGGGGGCGAGCTGGATCAGCGGCCCGGCGGGAATCCCGAACGTCATCGTTCAGGATCTGATCTACGTTCCGGGCGCAAACCTCCTCGTCGCGGGCACGTACGGCCGCGGAATGTTCGCCTATACGGTTGGCGGTGATATACCCGTGCTGCGCGGCGACGTCAACGCCGATGGAACGCTGGATGCGTTCGACGCGCTACTGATTCAGCAGTCGCTCGTCGGTACCCTGCCAGGGTCCACAGTCATTTATCCGCGGGGTGATGCTGATTGCAACCAGACGATTCAGACAGCGGACGTTGTCTACGTGCTGCGCGCCGCCGTTGGTCTGGCCTCGCCCGAGGTGTGCGTCAACACCGTCAAATAGATAGGCGAATCCTGCTATCGCTGTGACCAACGGTTGTTGGTCGAGTCGGCGTCCATCCAGATCCCGCCGTTGAGCGAGAGTGACTGAAGCGATTTGCCAGTCGAGATCGAAACGGTCGCCCTTCGTTGATCGGTCGCCCAGATCGCAGGCGTCTCGTGGATCACTTCGCTGCTCCCGTCGCCGTAGTGCGCCTCGAGATCCACAGGCGCGGGCATGCCGCCGATGTTGTCGATGACGACCGTGTATCCTTTCCCTGTTTTCTCGGCACCACTAACGGCGAGGTCGATGTAGACATTGCTGAAGTACCAGCTATTCCAGAACCAATTCAGATTTCGACCAGTCACGTCATTGACGGTGTTGAAGAAATCCCAGGGAATTGGGTGCTTCCCATGCCACCGATCCATGAAGGCGTGCAGCGCTTTCCCAAACGCGGCATCGCCCAGCATATCCTTGAGCGCGAGGTAGCCGAGCGCAGCTTTGCCGTATGCGTTGTCTCCGTAGGCGTTGGAGCTCAAGCCGTCGGCCGGCGTGATGATGGGCAGGTCCTCGAGCGGGGACGGATCATTGATCCAACGATTCACCCGGAATTGCTCAAAGAAACCGCTCGCCTTGTCCTTCCCGATATCGGCCGAGCCGATCAGGTACTCGAAGGTCGTGGCCCAGCCCTCGTCCATCATCGCGTAGCGACTCTCGTTGATTCCCATGTAGAAGGGGAAATACGTGTGCGCGATCTCGTGTTCAACCACAAAACGCGAGAAGATCGTGTCGGCATAACTCTCGTCGTTGACCATCATCGGGTACTCCATGCCGGCAAAACCTTCGACGACGGTGGTCTTCTCGTATGGGTAGGGAACGCCAGGCCAGTTGTGCGAGAGCCAGTCGAGCGAGTGCCGGGCGAACTGTACCATATGATGGAAGTCGGTAGCCGTATCGTTGTACGCTGCCTGCACGCTCGCTCGGCGGTGCGTCGTCTCGTCCACGACGACGCTGGCCGCGTCCCACACGTAGTGGTCGCTCAGATTGAAGGTCATGTCCGGAATGTTCGCGGCCCGGAAACGCCAGGTATTCGTCGGTGACTTCGCGGTGACCGTCTTCGCCGCCATCTCTGCTTTCGACGCGACATTGATGGTCTGGTCCGCGCTCAGTGATTGCGTGAACCGCTGGAGAGGTACCGGTTGCAGCACCTCCGCGGGATTGAGCAGCGTACCGGTTCCCCACACGACGTAGTTGGCGGGCACGGTGATCGAGACATCGTAGTCGTTGAAGTCGCTGTAGAACTCCTGCACGTCGGTGAAGTTCATCGTGTCCCACCCGTTGTAGTCGTCATACACGGCGACCCGCGGGTAGAAGTACGCCAGGAACCAGGTCGTGGAATCGATCATCCCTTCGCGCCCGCTTTCTTTCGAGATCTCGTAGTGCCACTTGAACGAGAGGTGCACCGAATCGTGTGGCAAAAGAGGCGCGGCCAGCTTGAGCCGCTCCCAGGTGAAAGTATTATCGTCGCCCGGCCATGGTGTGACCTGCCCATTCACCACCAGCGAATCGATGTGCACGCCGGAAGTGAGGTAATCCTCGGGCGCGCCGCCGCCGCGAGGTGCGCCCGGCTTATGGATGTTGAGTAACAGCTTGATCACCGGATTGCGTAGGTGTCCGGGCTGTTGTTCATGTAGGTGATCTGCTCGGTGCCTCGAACGGTTCTGTCGGGGGGCAAGGCAGTGATCGCGATGTTGTAGCGTCCGCGATTCTGCCAGTAGGCGCTGCCGGGCCTGCCATCGGGAGATCTCGTTCCCTTCCTGTACGCCTGTTGGACAGCGCGCGGCATGTACAGGGCATTTGCTCCATACTTCGGGAGCGGTGAGGTCGCTGGAGACGGAACACATCCGGCCCCGAGCAACCCGGCGGCGAGAAGGGAGGCAACGCGCATAGAGGGCATAGAGGGCATAGTATATATACGATAGCCTCCATCGGAGAGTGTCATGCAGCAGAGCGTGCCCGCACGCCGCCTCGTCTCGATCATTCTTCTTTCTGCCTTATGTGCCTGCTCGCGGGAGAAATCGAACGCCCAAAGCGTCAGACAAGATCAGAAGGACGAGGTATCACAATCTGCAGCCACTGGCTGCGATGCTTCCCTATGGGATCACGTGTACAACCCCACACGACTACAGCAGCTTGCACCCTGTGTGAGCGTTGCGGGAATAATTGACGAATCCGATGCTGACGCCGACGGCGATCAGCATTTTCTGCTCAGGCTCGATCCGGGGCAGGACACATTGGTCAACAAGAGGAATGATAAGAAAAAGGGCGGGGACATCGTACTCGAGATCGTGTGTGCCAATCCCACTACAATGAAGAAAGCAAAATCAGCCTGCGCCGGCTACACGAATCCCATACCCATTCCCGCGGTGGGCGCACACGTCAGGGCAACCGGCACCTATGTCATCGATTCGCACAACGGCTGGGCCGAAATCCATCCGGTGTCGAAGCTTCAAGTCCTCTGAGCCCCCCCCCATGGCCCGAATCTTCTCAACCGTTCTTCTTTCTACCTGTTGTGCCTGCTCCCTATCTGCCCAGAGCCGGCCAGAAGTCGATTCCACTCACGTATCGATATTTCGTGCGCACGACGCGGTTGTTGCAGTCGGCGTCGTGGCGGTTGCTGCGGCAACGATGTCGGTCGATGAGTCCATCGCTCACAGCTTGCAGCGCCCCTCGGTGCGGTCGAACACGTTCCTCAAGGGTACGAGCAATGTGTTCAGCAATCTCGGATTCCCCGGCTCCGCAATGCTAAGC
>JGI20173J14856_1000463_pt1 | contig 10377 bp, 11 predicted proteins | sample NGESurdeep072012_8_FD_14856 | JGI IMG/M metagenome (IMG submission 14856)
CCCCGAGCACCAGCGCACCTGGGTCGCGCTCGTCGACGGGAACAACCACCAGATCGATCGGATCGGTGCCGAGGCTCGCGCGCGCAAGGTGTCGGTGCGCGTCGTCATCGACCTCATCCACGTGCTGGAGTACCTGTGGAAGGCGGCCTGGTGCTGCCACGCCGAAGGCGACCCCGCCGCCGCGGCATGGGTGCGCCACCACGCCTTGGGCTGTCCTCGACGGGAAGTCCACCCGGGTGGCCGGCGCGATCCGGCGTGCCGCCACGATGGCCGAGCTCGACCGCGCCAAACGGGCCGGCGCCGATGCCGGCGCCACCTACCTGACCAACAAGTCCCGGTACCTGGACTCCCCGACCGCGCTGACGAAAGGCTGGCCGATCGCCACCGGGGTCATCGAAGGCGCCTGCCGCCACCTGGTCAAAGACCGGATGGACCTCACCGGCGCCCGCTAGGGACTCAGCGGTGCCGAGGCCATCCTCAGGCTCCGCGCGCTTCGCAGCAACAGCGACTTCGAAGACTTCTGGCGCTACCACCTCGCCCGGGAACGCCACCGCGTTCACCAGTCCCGCTACGCCGGCCACGTCATTCCGCACGCGGCGTGAGGCCCCTCCAGTAGAGCCGCACCCATCTGAAATCCCGCACACGGGGGTCCTGCGGCACATGATCACGGCAGCGTGACGGATGACGAGCAGCGGCAGACCCGATGGCGGGACGTCTTCTAGATCACGGAAGACAGAACCAGCTGCCATCAGCGCCAGCGCCAGCCGTGGTCGACCGGCCCGATGCCAGCACCGAGCGCGAAGCCGGCAGCAATCGCCCCGGTGACGTAGTCCTTGGCCGCCCGGACCGCGCTCGGCACGTCGAGCCCGGTGGCCAGCCCGGCCGCGATCGCGGAGGCGAGCGTGCAACCGGTCCCGTGGGTGTGCCGGTTGTCGTGGCGGGCGGCGCGCAGCTCCAGGNGGGTACTGCCGTCGGAGAGCAGGTCGACCGCCTCCCCGGGGAGGTGACCGCCCTTGATCAGCGCCCAGCTCGGCCCCAGCGCTAGCACCGCCTCCGCTGCCCGCGGCAGGTCGCCTTCCCCGGTGACGGTCACGCCGGTGAGCTGGCGGACTTCGTACAGGTTCGGCGTGACCACTGTCGCCAGCGGCAGCAGCCGGTCCCGCAGTACCGCCATCGCGTCCGCGGCCAGCAGGGAGTCACCGTGCTTGGACACTCCGACCGGGTCGACCACGATCGGTGCCTCGACCGGGGCCAACGACGCGGCCACCAGTTCGACCAGACCCGCCGACGCCAGCATCCCGGTCTTGACCGCGTCCACGCCGATGTCGTCGAGCACGCTGGCCAACTGGGCCGCGATCGCCTCCGGGGGCAGCTCCCAGTAGCCCTGCACGCCGACGGAGTTCTGGGCAGTGACCGCGGTGATCACCGACATGCCGTGTACGCCGAGAGCGAGCATGGTCTTCAAGTCGGCCTGAATACCCGCCCCGCCGCCGGAGTCGGACCCGGCCACGGTCAGCACCCGGGCCGGCGCTTGGACGAGGTCGATCGTCATGATCCTCCCGACGACGCGAAGTGGTCGTAACCGCCGCGTCCCGCCGTGGGCGCCCCATCGGTCAGCCGGACCCCAGCGCCAGCATCGACCCGGCCCACCACGGCACCGGGCACCGGCTCCGGCCATCCGGCCAGCGCGCCCAGCAGAGTGGCCGCGACGGCCGGAGGTGCCGTCAGCGCCAGCGCGTGGTCTTCACCGCCGGTGAGCACCAGGTCGTCGACCCGCAGTCCCAGCTCGACTGCCACGGCCGCCACCTCGACATGCCGCGGCACGGCGACCGGGTCCAGCGCGATCGCCACCCCCGAGGCCACGGCCACGTGCCCGAGGTCGGCCAGCAGGCCGTCGGAGACGTCCACCATCGCGGTCGCCCCGACCACCGCGGCGAGCACCCCGGCGGCGTACGGCGGGCACGGCCGCTGGTGCGCGGCCACCGCGCCCGGGTGGCGGGCGGCGGCCTTGGTGGGATCGACGGCCTTGGTGGGATCGACGGCCTTGGTGGGATCGACGGCCTTGGTGGGATCGACGGCCTTGGTGGGATCGACGCGGCCCGGCTCGGCGCCGGCTTGCAGCACGGCCAGGCCGGCCGCCGCACCTCCGAGCGCGCCGACGACGCAGACGACATCACCCACCTGCGCCCCTGACCGGAGGACGGGCGCGCGGCCTTGCAGGTCCCCCAACGCGCTCACGGCCACGGTGAGGAGGGCGGAACCCACGACGTCGCCCCCCACCACGGCGCAGCCAGCGACCGCACACTCGTCGCGCAGCCCGTCGGCCAGCCCGTCCGCCCAGTCCAGCGGCAGGTCGGCCGGGCACGCCAGGCCGACCAGCAGCCCGGTCGGAGCCGCCCCCATGGCCGCCACGTCGGCGAGGTTCTGCGCCGCGGCCTTGCGTCCCACGTCGTACGCCGAAGACCACTCGCAGCGGAAGTGGCGGCCCTCCACCAGCAGGTCGGTGGTGGCTACCACCCGGCCGTCCGGCGCCGCCAGCACCGCGGCGTCGTCACCCGGCCCGACCAGAGTCGCCGGCGCGGAGCCGAGCCGGGCGGAGCCGAGCCGGGCGGTGATCCGCGCGATCAGGCCGAACTCGCCCACTTCCCCGACAGTGATACTGACCTCCCCGGGCTGGCGTCGACCGCCCCCTCGGCGGCGGCCCAGGTGCTGAGGCTAGCCGCTCCGGCTTGGCCCATCAGCGGTCGGAAACGTCCCGGCTGGCCCGCACCACGACGAGCGCGATGGCGGCGATGACCACGCCCCGCAGCCGTGCCGTCCGAACCCAGTGATCATCTGCAGTTGTCGGGAAGACCGCGACCCAGGTACGCAACCGAGGTCGCGGCCGATCTGCTCGATAGTGGCGTACCGAGGATCGCCCCAGCCGGAGCGGCCGTGCCCGCGCTGGTCCCACAAGCCAGCCGGGCGCGGCCCGGCCCCNNACCGCCGCNCGCTGCAGGTCGAACTCGCCCAGGCGGCGGTGAACCCGGGCACGAACACCCCCNTGCAGCGGCGCGCTNGGGTCGCCANCCTCNTCGNCGTAGAGCNGCACGCCACTGTCCGCGGCCGGCTACGCGGCCTGCTTCCAGAGCGCGCTGGGCGTCGTCGGTCGCCGCGCCAAGNTGGACACCAGCGCGTCGACGGTCGAGGCGGGCGTNACGTTGGGCACCATCTCCNGCGGCGGCTACGGCNTGGCCGTCACCCATGCGGGTAACCGTCCCCGGCGTCGACCCCGACACCGCCCGCCGGCTCACCGAGGCGGCCCACCAGGGCTGTCCGCACTCCAACGCGACTCGAGGCAACATCGACGTTTCGCTCGCTGTCGGCTGAGCCCGCCCTGGGCGGTCGGCAAACTCCGCCCGCCGTCGACCAGTCTGCGCGGCGTCAGTGGGGCGAGTCGTCGCGCTTCGCTTGTCCGGTTGTGTTCGCCGGCGGATCGAAGCTCTTAGGCACCTTCCTGAGCTGGCTGTTCATCGACCGCAGCAGCAGCCAGGTGGCGATCCCGAGGACGACGACGATCAGCAGCCCGATCCCCTCGGCGGCTGCCGGGCCGATGGCCAGGATGACTGTGGTTTCGGTCATATCGACGTCCCTTCGAAGAGGCAGGCATCCCCGGGCGTGCCGAGCCGGATGCCGGCGAACAGGTCGTCCTCCGGCACGGTCGTATCCACCAACGACCGGGCGAGCTGGAAGTCCTCCGTCGGCCAGGCTGCCCGCTGCACGTGCAGCGGGCAGCCGAACCAGAAGCTGTTCGGGTCGACCTGGGTGGCGTGCGCCAACAGGGCCTGGTCACGCACCGGAAAGTAGTCCGCGCACGGCACCCGGGTCGTCACCCGGTGGGCGTCCTCGGGCCGGTCGACCCACTTCGCCAACCGCTCGCCGTACGGCGATTCCAACCCGGCCGCGGTCATGGCCGCGTGCAGCGCCTGGTACCGCTCTTTGTGATGGCTCTGGTGGTGGTAGAGCTTGAGTGGCTGCCACGGTTGCCCGGTGCCGGCGTAGCGCTCTGGGTCACCGGCGGACTCGAACGCCTCGACCGAGACCCGGTGGCACATGATGTGGTCCGGGTGCGGGTAGCCGCCGTTCTCGTCGTAGGTGATCATGACGTGGGGTCGCTCCTTGCGCACCCACTCGACCAGGGGCCGGGTCGCCACCTCCAACGGCTGCAGCGCGAAGCACCCCTCGGGCAGCGGCGGGAGCGGGTCGCCTTCGGGCAGGCCCGAGTCGACGAAACCCAGCCAGTCCTGCCGTACGCCGAGGATGCGCCGGGCCTTGTCCATCTCCTCCCGGCGGATCTCGGCCAGGTTGGCGAGCACCTCGGGCCGCTCCATCGCGGGGTTGAGGATGGAACCCCGCTCGCCCCCGGTGCAGGTCACCACCACGACGTCGACCCCGGCCGCCACGTAGCGCGCCATAGTCGCGGCGCCCTTGCTCGACTCGTCGTCGGGGTGCGCGTGCACGGCCATGAGGCGCAGCCGCTCGGCCGGCGGGTCGGTCACGTGGTCTCCTCGTCGCAAGCGGCGGGCTGCCGCGAGACGATTGTCCCTGACCTAGAGAGGAACCCGCCTGATGACCTCCGGCAGCGTCCCGGACCACGCTGACCCACCCCCGCGCCCGGCCGACCGTTACGGCCGGCGCGGACCCGGTGGCACCCAGTGGAGCACCGGCCGCCGACGGTCAGCGGGCAGCGCACGCCCCGATCGGCACCGGTGGCGCACCTACGCCGGGCTGGCCNTGTTCGCCGTCGCCCTGCTCACCGCCGTGATCGTGGTCTACCTGCGCTCGGCTACCGGGGTGCACGTGATCGAGCGCGGATTCGTGATTCAGTCGCCGACGGCTGTTCAGATCGAGTTCGAGGTGGTCAAGGCGCCCGGCGCCGACGCGGTGTGCGCTGTCCGGTCGCGCGGCTTCCGCGGCGACGAGGTGGGCTTCGCGCTGGTCGACGTCCCGCGTCGCGCCGATGGGCACCGCAGCACGATCGTGCGCTATGTGCTGGCCACGACGGCGTTGGCCAACACCGGGGAGGTGAACGGCTGCCGGATCACCTCGCGATGACCGATGGAACCGGCGGGTGCGTAGATCATCGCCACTAACGTGCCCCGCGGCGGTGTTAGCGTCGAGGTTCGCGGCACGAGCAACTCGCTACCCATCGACCTCACCCGTCTCCGAGGAGCACCACGTGACTAGCACGAACCAGGCCGCCGGAACCTCGACTGCGGATGCCCCGACCACGTGGCTGACCCAGGAAGCGCACGACCGGCTCCAGGCAGAGCTCGAGCGGCTGACCGGTGAGGCCCGCGCCGAGGTGGTCCGCAAGATCGAGACCGCGCGGGAAGAAGGTGACCTGCGCGAGAACGGGGGCTACCACGCGGCCAAGGAGGAGCAGGGCAAGCTCGAGGCCCGCATCCGCCAGCTCTCCCAGCTGTTGCGGGAGGCCAGGGTGGGTGAGGCGCCCCCGGCTGATGGCGTGGCCGAGCCAGGAATGGTGGTCACCGTCCGGTTCGAAGACGGTGCCACCGAGGAGTTCTTGCTTGGCTCCCGCGAGGAGGTCGCACACAGCGCCATCGCCGTCTACTCGGCACAGTCTCCCCTCGGCCGGGCGCTCAACGGCCACCGGATGGGCGAGCAGGTCACCTACGAGCTACCCAACGGCAAGCCCATGACTGTCGAGATCATCAACGCGGTCCCCTACGGCAGCTGACCGGCGCCGGCAAGGACTCGCGGCCCGGATGGAGGTCGCGATGGACAGCAGCGTCCTACCTGCGCCCTCGACGATTGTCGACTCCTTCCCGGTCGAGTCCTTCTCTGTCGACTCCCTCCCGGTCGAGTCCTTCCCGGTCGAGGCGGTCGACGCGGTGGTGTTCGCGGTTGGCAACGCCCGGCAGGCGGCGCACTTCTACGCCAGCGTCTTTGGCATGCGGCTGACCTACTACGCCGGGCCGGAGACCGGCCACCGGGAGGCGGCGTCGTACGTGCTGGAGTCCGGCGCGGCCCGCTTCGTACTTACCGCGCCGGTCCGCGCCGGTTCGGCCCTGGGCGAGCACGTCGCCCGGCACGGCGACGGGGTCACCGACATCGCGCTGCGGGTGCCGGACGCGGCTCGGGCCTACGAGGTGGCGGTTGCCCGCGGCGCCCGCGGCCTGGCCGAGCCAACGGTGTACGAGGACGACACCGGCAAGGTGGTGCTGGCGGCGATCGCGACGTACGGCGAGACCCGGCACACACTGGTCGAGCGGTCGGCGTACTCGGGCACCTACCTGCCCGGCTACGTCGCCCGGGAGCCGCTGGTGGCGCCGCCGGACACTCCGAAGCGACGCTGGTTCCAGGCGATCGACCACGTGGTCGGCAACGTCGAGCTCGGCAAGATGGACGACTGGGTGCGCTTCTACAACGCGGTTATGGGCTTCACCAACATGAAGGAATTCGTCGGCGACGACATCGCCACCGACTACTCGGCGTTGATGTCCAAGGTGGTAGCCGACGGGTCGCGCAAGGTCAAGTTCCCGCTGAACGAGCCGGCGGTCGGCAGGCGCCGCTCGCAGATCGACGAGTACCTGGAGTTCTACGGCGGCCCGGGTGTGCAGCACGTGGCGTTGGCGACGAACGACATCGTCGGCGCCGTCCGCGGCATGACCGCTGCGGGAATGGAATTCCTGGCCAGCCCGGACAGTTACTACGACACCCTGGGCGAGTGGGTCGGGGACACCCGGGTGCCGCTGGACACGCTGCGGGAGCTGCGGATCCTCGCCGACCGGGACGAGGAGGGCTACTTGCTGCAGATCTTCACCAAGCCGGTGCAGGATCGGCCGACGGTGTTCTTCGAACTGATCGAGCGGCATGGGTCCCTGGGCTTCGGCAAGGGCAAGTTCAAGGCGCTGTTCGAGGCGATCGAGCGCGAGCAGGCCCGGCGGGGCAACCTCTAGCCGACTTCGGCGGCGAGGCTAGATCTCAGGGTCAAGGCGGTAGCCGGCGGCGTGCAAGATCTCCTCGACCTCGGCCCGATGCTTCGGTCCGCGGGTCTCCAGCTGCAACGCGACCTCCACCTCGTCGAGGTGCAGGGTCCGCTCGGTGCGCTGGTGCTCAATGTCCTCGACGTTGACGCCGGAGCCGGCGAGTACGCCGAGCAGCTTCGCCAGCTCCCCCGGTCGGTCGGGGATGCGCAGCCGCAGCGAGAGGTAGCGGCCGGCGCTGATCAGCCCGTGCCGGATGACGCGGAGCAACAGCACCGGGTCGATGTTGCCGCCGGTGAGCACCGCGACCACCGGTGGCTCAAAGGCCGCGGGATCGTCCAGCAGCGCCGCCACCGCCGCCGCCCCGGCCGGCTCCACGACCAGCTTCGCGCGTTCCAGGCAGAGCAGCAGGGACCGGGACAGCGACTCGTCCGTCGCCGTGACCACCCGATCCACCAGGGCGGCCACATGCGCGAACGTGACGTCCCCGGGGCAGCCGATGGCGATGCCATCCGCCATGGTCGCCATGGATGGCAGCGCAACCGGATGCCCGGCGGCGAGCGAAGGCGGGAACGCGGCGGCGCCCTCGGCTTGGACGGCGACCACCCGGACGTCCGGGCGAAGTGCCTTGACCGCCACCCCGATGCCGGCCACCAGACCGCCACCGCCGGTGCAGACGACGACGGTGCGGACCGCGGGGCATTGTTTGACGATTTCCAGACCGACCGTGCCCTGCCCGGCGATGATCGCTCGGTGGTTGAACGGGTGGATGAACACGCTGCCCCGGTCCTCGGCGTACGCGGTGGCCGCCACCAGCGCCTCGTCCACGGTGACCCCGGCGATGCGGACCTCAGCGCCGTACCCCTCGGTGGCGGCGATCTTGGGCAGCGGCGCGCCGGCCGGCATGAAGACCGTCGCCCGGGTGCCGAGCAGCCGGGCCGCCAGCGCCACCCCCTGGGCGTGGTTGCCGGCGCTGGCCGCCACGACGCCGCGGGCCATCTGGAGCGGCGACAACCCGGCGATCCGGGTGTAGGCGCCGCGAATCTTGAACGACCCGGCGCGCTGCAAGTTCTCGCACTTGAGGAACACCGGGCCGCCGACCCGGTCCGACAGCGGCCGAGAGCCCTCCAGCGGGGTCTCCCGCACCACGCCGCGGAGCAGGGTGGCCGCCGCCTCGACCTCGGCCAGGGCCACCAGTCCGCTCGCTTGCGCCACGCTGGCAGTCTGGCACCGGGCGAGGCGCCGGGACGAGAGCGTAGCGTCGCGCGGGAAGCCGACCGGCCGAGGAGGATTCGCGTGCGCGACAGCCACCCGTTGCCCGGCACCGACGTAGTCGTCGACGGCGTCCGGTTGCACGTGGTCTGCCACGGCAGCGCCGCCGGTGGGGACGACGCCGGCCGGCCACCACTGCTCCTGCTGCACGGCGTGCCCACCACGTCGTACCTGTGGCGCGACGTCATGCGCGACCTGGAGCACCAGGTTCCCTGCGTCGCCCCCGACCTGGTCGGTCTCGGCCGCTCCGAGCGCCCGGCCCGCCGCTACTACGACCTGGCCGGCCAGGCCCGGCTGCTGGTCGCTCTGCTTGACCAACTACGGCTGGACCGGGTGGTCGTCGTCGGCCACGACCTCGGTGGCTCGGTCGCGGTGCATCTGGCCGCGCTGGCGCCCGAGCGGGTCGCCGGCCTGGCGCTGCTCGACGCGCCGGTGCACACCGACGTCTGGCCGGTGCCGGCGGTCCTGCCGCTGCTCATTCCGGGCGCCGGGGAGGCGTACGCCGCCGCGATGCGCCGGATGCCGGCGCTCGCCCGCACCGTTCTGGCCCGGGCGCTCGGCGCCGGCGGCCCGACCTCGGTGTTGGCCGCCCGGAGTTGGACTACTACCTGGCGCCGCTGCTGCGCCCCGGCGGTGCCCAGTCGTTGGTGCGGCTGGTGCGCGCGGTCGACCTAGCGCCGGTGGAATCGGCCTGGCGGCTGCTCCGCGCGGCGCCACCGCCGACGCTGGTGCTCTGGGGCGAGCAGGACCGGCTGCACTCACCGGCGTACGGCCGCCGGGTGGCCGGAGAGCTGCCGGGTGCGTCGTGGGTGCCGGTCGCCGACGCCGGCCACCTGCTGCCACAGGAGCGGCCGGAGCGGGTGGCCGAGGAGCTAGCCGGCTTCCGCGCGGACCTGCCGGAGCGCTCAGCAGCGGTGGCGGCGACGAGGTAGTGCGCGTCCGGGTCGGCGGTCGTAGCCTCGTCCGGTGAATCCCGCAACCTCGAACGTCGACCTTCCCGCGCCCCCGCCCGTCGCCGCGACCCGGCGCGACCTGCGGGCCAGTGGCCACGTCTACCGCACCGTCAAGGCCGAGATCCGAGACAACCTGCTGGCCCGGCTGGCCGCCGGGCAGGAGCGGTTTCCCGGCATCGTCGGCTTCGACGACACAGTGCTCCCCCAGGTCGAGCGGGCGCTACTCGCCGGCCACGACTTGGTGCTGCTGGGCGAGCGCGGGCAGGGCAAGACCCGGCTGATTCGCACCATGGCGACCCTGCTCGACGAATGGACGCCGGTGGTCGCCGGCTGCGAGATCAACGATCATCCCTACGCGCCGTCGTGCAGCCGCTGCCGGGCGCTGCTCGGCGCCCACGGCGATGATCTCCCGGTGGCTTGGCGGCACCGCAGCGACCGGTACGGCGAGAAGCTCGCCACCCCGGACACCAGCGTCGGTGACCTGATCGGCGACGTGGACCCGATCAAGGTGGCCGAGGGCCGCACGCTGGGCGACCCGGAGACCGTGCACTACGGCCTGGTACCGCGCACCAATCGCGGCATCTTCAGCGTCAACGAGCTGCCGGACCTGGCCGAGCGGATCCAGGTTGCACTGCTCAACGTGCTGGAGGAGCGCGACATTCAGGTTCGCGGGTACTCGCTGCGGCTGCCGCTGGACCTGCTGCTGGTGGCCAGCGCCAACCCCGAGGACTACACCAACCGAGGCCGGATCATCTCCCCGCTCAAGGACCGGTTCGGCGCCGAGGTACGCACCCACTACCCGCTGCGGCTCGACGACGAGGTGGACCTGGTCCGGCAGGAGGCGACGCTGAGCTGGGGTCTCAGCGGCGGCGACAGTGGCGGCGACGGTGGCGGCGACGGTGGCGGCGACGGCGCGCTTTCGGCCGGTGGTCCCCGCGCCGGCCGGTACGCCGCCCCGGTGTTGCCGGAGCACCTGTTCGAGGTGATCGCCCGCTTCACCCGGCTGACCCGAGACGCCCCGCAGGTCGACCAACGCAGCGGGGTCTCGGCCCGGTTCGCCATCGCTTGCGCCGAGACCGTGGCCGCCTCGGCCGTCCGGCGGGCCGCCATCGCCGGGGAGGAGGTGGCGGTCGCCCGGGTAGCCGACCTGCCCTCGGTGCTGG
>JGI20173J14856_1000467_pt1 | contig 10327 bp, 12 predicted proteins | sample NGESurdeep072012_8_FD_14856 | JGI IMG/M metagenome (IMG submission 14856)
GGAGGGTTGTCTCATGGATCTGGCGATGCCACTGGCGGTGGTCACCCCCACCTTGGACGCGGCCGTTCTGCATGCCCTAGCAGCCACCACGGCCAGAGCGAGCGGCGGGCAGGTTCACCGAATGGCCGGCACGGGTAGCCCGGACGGTGTCCGCCGGGTCCTGACCCGGCTGGTGGCTCAGGGCATCGTCTTGGCCGACCAGCACCCCAACGCCACGTTCTACCTGCTCAACCGAGACCACGTAGCAGCTGACGCAATCGTCGCACTGACCCGACTGCGCTCGACGATCATCGACCGCATCACCGACGCGTTGTCGTCCTGGTCGCCCGAACCTGTGCACGCCAGCCTCTTCGGCTCCTTCGCACGCGGAGAGGCCACAACAACCAGTGACATCGACGTCCTTGTCGTGATCGGCCAGGCAGGTGTCGAAGACCAGGATGTGCGGGCAACCCAGGTAGATCAGCTGTCTGCGGACGTCCTGAGGTGGACCGGCAACCGCGGGCACATCGTGGACCCGACCCCCGACGTCCTGGCCGCCATGATCGCCAGCGAGGACCCTTTGTTGATCTCGTGGCGGGCCGACCACATCCACCTGATGGGGACCCGCCTCCTCGACCTCCTCCGGAGCGTGTCATGAGTCCGAGAGGAAGTTCACGAGTCACTTCCTGCGCCCCGGCCGAAGCACGCGGACGTCGCGAACAAGCCAAGGCATTCATCGACGTCGCAGAGGTGGTCCTGAGCGAGCCAGCCACCCAGACTCACTCTCACGTGGCCGCAGCCCTGGCAGTGCTCGCCGCGATCGCCGCCACCGATGCCATCTGCGGCCTGCGACTGGGTCGCTACAGCCGGGGCCAGGACCACGACAACGCGGCGGCTCTGCTGGACACTGTCGACCTGCCCGACCACACCCTGCCAACCAAGCTGCGACGAGTCCTGGCGTCCAAGGACAACGTGCACTACTCCCCACGTCTCATCTCCAAGACCGACGCTCGGGCACTCGTGCGACAAGCTCGCGTCCTCGTTGACGCCGCCGAGCGGCTTTGAACCGGTGCCGCGCATTCGCCCGATGCCGTGCGGCGGAGAACGTCGGCCGGGGAACAGAAAAGGAACAAACCCAGGGGTACCGGGCAGCACCGGACGAACCTGACGCACCGCTTTTGTGCTCAGAACGCCTCCCCGCGTGCTCAGCGGCACCGCAGCGAACAGTGGTTCCCCGTTCGGGACGAAGAGGCCGCAGGTTAAAACCCTGTCACCCCGACCAGTGTTCCCGCAGGCCAGAGGCCGTCTCCCCAAATCAGGAGGCAGCCACCAAGCCCCGGACATGACAGGCCCCTCCCTCTTGACCGAAATGCCAGGCCCGCGCAAGGCTGTACTCGGGCGAGGAGGGCGAACTCGTTGTCCACCCGAAAGGGCTAGGACCGCCGCTCGACGGCATCTTGAGAGGCCCTCCTCGCCACCTCACAACCCAGCTTGTTCATCGGGGTCCTAGAGGTCGTCCTGCGGACTGTTCGGATCTAGCCCGACGACGAGCATCACCCGGCAGTCCGTGGCGCCCGGTCCGTGCCAGAACGGTCATTGCGCCTAGAAACTACCCAACAGAACCCGTAATCTACATAAGATGATCATCGGTTAGCGTGTTTGGTGGTTTCTTCAGGAGGTTCTGTTGCTGTCGTTTGTGGATCTCGACCGGTCGCTGGGGTTCGTGCCAGGCCCGGTCGTCATGCAGCTCGCCCATGTCGACATCGGCCGCGGCCGACAGGAGCTGTTCCGCAACCAGTTGCCTGCCCTGCTCACCGAACTAGCCAACCGGGCCCGGATCGCCAGCATCACCGCGTCGTCAGCACTTGAGGGGGTGGTGGTGGAAGACCACGCGCGCGCGGCAGCGATCATCGGGGGCAAGGTGACAACACTGCGGACCCGCAGCGAGCAGGAACTCGCGGGCTACCGCGCAGCCTTGGACTACCTCTTCGGCCAGGACTGGCGACCGCTGAACGTCGGCCTCTTGCTGCACCTGCACCGGATGCTGTTCGAGCAGACGAAGGTGGACGGCGGCCGGTTCAAGGACAGCGACAACCTTGTGATCGACCGATCACCGGAGGGGTCGGTTGAGGTCCGTTTCGTCCCCGTCTCGGCAGCCAGCACCGAGTACTTCACCGTTGAGCTCATCAACCGGTACAAAGACGCGCTCACCGAAGGCCGGCACCACCCGGTGCTGTTGGTCGGCTTGTTCGCGCTGGACTTGTTGACCATCCACCCGTTTGCAGACGGGAACGGTCGTGTTGTGCGGGCACTAACGAACGCCCTGCTCGATGACGCCGGATACACCGTCGGCAGGTACGTCTCCCTCGAGCAGCTCATCGCCGAGTCGGCCGACGGCTACTACGCGGCTCTCCTGGCCTCCACCCACGGCTGGCATGAGCAGACCAACGACCCGTGGCCATGGTTGGCGTACTTCACCGGCGTCCTCGCGCGGGCCTACAAGAGGTTCGAGCAGCGGGCCGCGTCCGATAGGTCGGCGGGGACGAAGCAGGACCGAGTCCGTGAGTATGTGCTCGAGCACGCGCCACAGATCTTTAGGATCGCCGACGTGCGGGTCGCGCTTCCCGGGGTCAGCGACCCGACGATCCGGCTGACACTCGAGCAGTTGAAGAACGAGGGCCGGGTCAAGCCAGAGGGCCGGGGCCGGTCAGCGGCCTGGGTCAAGGCCCCGGACCCCAGATGACCATGAGCCCCCGTCACTCCCCTCCCAAGCGGAGATGAAGCCGGGGAACACAAAAGGAACAAACCCAGGCCCACCGAGCAGCGCCGGACGAACCAGACGTACCGCTGTCGTGCTCAGGACGCCACGGCCCGTGCTCAACAGCACGGCAACGAACAGTGGTCCCCCGTTCGGGACGAAGAGGCCGCAGGTTCAAATCCTGTCACCCCGACCAGTGCCACAGGTCTCTGACCTGCGCGAAGGTCGCACCGCGCGATGTCCCACTTCCCCGCACACACGACAGACGCCGCCAGGGAACAAGGAATACGAGGGGATCCCAGGGAAAGGCCATGGCCGGCTCCGACGGGGAGAAGGACACCCGGCCTCCCCGCACGGAAAAGCAGACCGAGCAGCAGGCAGGGTCCCTCCCAACGTGTGGTCTCCACCAGGTGCTGAGCGAATGGGTCTCAGGTTGGTTGCCGGCTGGACCCCGCGCAGAATGGCAGATCCGACAGGCCGCGGCCGTCGGCGAATACGGGCGAATCCTGGGTTGCGGTAGCACGCTCAGACCGGATTCGTCTGGTCGATGGGCTTGGCCGGGGAGCCTCAAGCACGGCCCAGACGACCTCGCCGCCATCGGCGGTGGGCAGGATCCCGAACGCGCGTGAGAGGCCGGCGACGACAGTGAGCCCCCGCCCGTGCAGGTCAAGAGCTGTAGGCCGCTCACGGGGCAGGCTGGGACCGTGGTCTCGAACGGTCAGACGCAAGGCTCCACAGTCCCAGACGACAGACAGGTCAATGTCGGTGCCGGCATGCACTGACGAGCTGGCCACGAGCTTGCTGACCACCAAGGTTGCGAAGGGGATAGCCCGGCCCAACCGCCAGTCCAGCAGGGTGCGCGTGACGAACTCCCGCGCGGCGCGCGGCGCAGTCGGGTGCGGGCCAGGCGTAACCACTCAACGGCCGGGGTCGGGGTCGCGAGCACTGCCGTTACCGCGGAGAACAACGACGCTGTAACAATCAGTTGACCACCCAGGGGATGCACTTCCAGCGCCTCGCGAACCCGCGGGTCCGGGCAGGCCACCGCCACCGGGATCCCCGGCCAGTCGCGAACATGGCGCCCTGCCGACGCGAGCACTTCAACCGCGACAGGTCCGGCACCCTCGAGTACCGCCGACAGGTCACAGACCACGCCACGGGGCCCCTCGGCCAGAGCCAGCTCGATCGCCCGATCCAGATCCTCGACGGCATCATCGAGCCGACCCGCAACCTCAACGACCACCACCTTACGTACGGCGCGTGTTCTGAGCCGCACCCGCCGACCTGTAGCCGCACAGCCAGCTGACGGCTCAGGGAGCTCGATCGGGACGCACGGCTCGCACCGGGTCGGAAACGGGACGACCCGGTGGTCGTACTGCGTGGAAAGGTCGAGCGCACTACTCGGTTGCTGCACCATGTCAATCTCAATTCGGCAGTCCCGCAACGATAAAGACACGGGCCGCCGAGTGTCGACGAGTAACACGCGATTGGCCAACGCCACCAGGGTCTGGAGCGACTCAGCGATTCGGACCCTACACCCAAGACCCTCCCGAACCTACGGCCCAGGGCCGGACGGCCGGCGAGCTCGAACCTGAAGCCTCAGAGCAAGTCCGGCCCGTCAAAGTGTGTGCGCGTGCGTGGCCAGCAGGAGGCCCAACAGAACCCGGCCCGCACAACACGCCAGCACCGTGGGCCCGTATGGTCTTCAGCGGCTCGACACGCCCACCTGTGAAAGCCGGTACCACGCGATGGGCAGAGCTTTGCCGGCCTCGAAGTCAGCCCGAACCTGCTTGAGGCGCGCCACAAGCCAGTCATTGGTCAGGCGCACGCTTCTGCGGCAGCTCTGCCGAGGGCACGTCACCAAGACCGCCCCACGACCGCTGGTATCGACGGCCCACGCCCCTTTGCGGCCCTCACCGCCGAACGTAACGCCCTGAGCCTGACGACACATCCAAAAACGAATCAGCCGCCCGCTGTGCATGTCGCATTCGACGTCAAGAGCCACCGAGCCGGCCGGCCTCGACGCTGACGGAAGTCTCAGGAAATCCTTGACGAAATCCCCCAAGGATGGGGAGATCTCGGGCCCAACCCTTCGGATCGGCGCCAACCGTTCGCGGGCCGTCGCAACCCCTACGTCTGCCTTTCTCTGCTGCTGTCTTTGCCAGCCGAACTGGGTCTCGATGTCGCTCAACAATCCGTCAATCCGGCTGACGCACCTGCCCGGCGTGAGGCCCAACTCGGCATCGCAGCGCTCCTGATCGTTCGACGGCAACGCGATTTCCTTGAGCGCATGAACTACATCCAAGGCCGAGGCCAAACCCTGCTCCAGCTCAGTGACCGAGCGGCCTTGAATCCCGGCGACGCGCGCGCGACCGGCAACGCCCAACGGCGCGACGTGCACCCGCGATCCGCTCATGATTCACCCCAAATAACCGTACATTTCAAATGTACGTCCCTTTTCAGCCGAAAGCGCCTCAAATATGTTCCCGAATCCCCATAGTCCCTTTTCGGGTGAAAGCGCCCATGTTTATGAGCCAGATTCGGCTCTATGGTGCCGTACTCGACGGTGCCGTACTCGACGGTGCCGTACTCGACGGTGCCGTACTCGACCCAGTCGCCGCGACGGTCGCTCCGGTTGTCAACGCACGGGAGTGAAGTTCAACCCCCTACCTGCCACCGGAATCTTCTGCCGGCGGGCGGGGATGATTCCGGTGGCGCCTCGCAGGCGTTGGTGTTTCCGGAGGGCTGCGAGTGGAGTCTTCGGAGCCTAGTCGCCTTGTCGAGCAGCGAGGGGGTCCTGGGCACGCCATCCCGAACGATCGTGTTGGGTATGCCGTGAGCCACGGCGCGCTGCGTGGCCGCCCATCTTCCCCGCTCCCGCCGCCTCATCCACGCGCCGCACCGTAGCCGGCGTCAAGGCTGACCGAAGGTCACCCGCGAGGCTTGGCCTTGACGCCGGCGAGGATCGGCGCACCCTGGCAACGGCGGGAACGGGAAACAACCAGATCACGTCCATCCAGATCACGTGCATGATGCCACGATCCGTACAGCCAGCTATCAAGCATCAGGTGGCACAGATCCGTCATGGGCCACCCGGCACAAGACAACCGGCAGACTCCGCACTGCCGGATTGACTTCTTCGGGAACAAGGCTGGCAGGTTTTCTATCGCAGTGGCGCAGTCCGCCACATCCGTTGCCCTACGAACAAATGCCCTACGAACAATCGCCCCACAACTCGCCTCTGACGGTCCTGGTGGACGACGTCAGGGGGTTCAAGGACCAACGCCCCGCACTGGTTGCACGCTCATCGCCGGAAGTCCTCCGGCTGCCGGATGAGCTGGAAAGCGAACGGGTTGATCACCGTGGCTTGACCACGATCTGACCGCAAAGGACACGATCGGTCCCGTCGTCGACCTGCTCCTCCACCGCGCGAGGACCGGGGCTGAAGATGGACGTCGTGCTGCGGGCAGCCGGTTATCCCGTCGTTCGCAGTTGCGCCCTCACCATGTGGACCCGCTGGTTCTGACGCCCAGCCAAGACGTGGGATGACCCCGGACTTGCGGATCAACCTGGATCAACCTGGATCAACCTGGGGATCAACCGGGGTTGGCGGTAAGGACAAAGACCGGGATCGGACGCTCCGTCTTGGTCTGGTAGTCGGCGTAGTCGGGATAGGCAGCAACACATCGCTCCCACCAGATCGCCTTCTCCTGACCGGTGACCTCACGGGCGGTCATGGCCTTGACGATCGTGCCGTCCCGCACCCCGACCTGAGGGTGGGCCACGAGATTGTGGTACCAGACGGGGTTCTTGGGAGCACCGCCCATAGAGGCCACCGCGGCATACTCGCCGTCGTGCTCGACCCGCATCAGCGGCACCTTGCGTACTTTGCCGGACTTGGCGCCCCGGGTGGTCACGATGATCACCGGCATGTCTCGCATGGTCGTGCCGGAGGTGCCACCTGACCCCTCGTACTCCTGGACCTGATCGCGGACCCACTTCGCGGGACTGGGCTCGTACTCACCGTTCAAGGACATGACCCCACTCAACACCAGATCCTCGAATGGTGTCCCATCGCCCTGGCTCGGGCGGTGTTCCTCCACAACGGCTCAGCCGGTGACATCCTTGTCGGAGAAGCGAGCCCAGGCAGCCAGCCAGAAGACCAGCATGTATCCGGCGGCCGTCAGTAGCCCGCGGGTCACATCGCCCCAGGCAATGGGGTCCCGCAGAAAGTCGCCGAAGGACATCCACCAATGCGTGGGCAACCACTCGTGCGACCAGGACAGCTGCGGGATCGAGTCAAGGATGAAGCTCATGACGTTGATGACGACGACCGCGATGGTGGCACCGATCGGTTGTTCGGTCAGGGTCGAAACGAACAGCCCGATCGCCCCCAGGGAGGCGAAGCACAGCCCGAGATAGACGGTGGCCATCAGAACTCGCAGGACGGCCGATCCCATCCCGATCTGGGTGCCCGAAAGCATAGTCATCTCACCACCGCCAAAGAGCGCCAACCCGGTCACCGCTCCCACCAGCGAGACCCACAAAGTGGCAACCAGAGAGAAGATCGTGATGGCGGCGAACTTCACGGCAAGCAGCCTCGTGCGATGCACCGGGACCGTGAGCAGATATCGCAACGTGCCGATATTGGCCTCCCCGGCAACGGAGTCTCCCGAGATGGCGGCGACGGCCAGCGGCAGAAACAGACCCAGCTCGATGCCAAGCGCAGCCAGCGCCACGAACAGTCCGTTGGAGGTGATCGAGTCGAAGAAGTCGGGTCCACGCCCCTGTCTGGGCTTCGAGAGCTTGACCGTGATCGCGATCATGAGCGGCACCAATGCCAGGATACCCATCCCCGCCTGGTTGCGTCGGCGCCCGAAGACCAGCCGCAGCTCGGAGCGCAGGAAACGGGTCGAGACGTGCCGCAGGGGTCGTGCCGCCCGTGACGTAGGCAACACCGTCGCCAGGCCCCTGTCCGGCCCACTATCCAGGCCAGGGGGCAGGTCAGCCGCTGACATTGAAGCCCTCCCCCGTCAGTGAAACGAAAAGATCCTCCAGGCTAGGACGTTCGACCGCAAACCCGGTGACCGGCACATCGTCCTGCACCAGTGCCACCACGATCTTCTCAGCCGCCAGTTTGCCCAAACTGGCTACAGCCAAACCGGGTTCGACCACAACATCGGTCAACCCGAGTCCTCGCAACACCCGGGCCGCAGCTTGCGGACGGTCAGTGACGACCCGGGCCCGCGCCTCACCCACGGCTCGCACCTGTGCGATCGGGCCTTGCGTCAACAGCTTGCCCACATGCATCACCCCGATATGGGTGCACACCTGCTCAACCTCAGACAGCAGATGGCTGGAGACCAGCACCGTGGCGCCGTCGTCGGCTAGGGAACCGATGAGGTGGCGAACCTCCCTCGTGCCTTGCGGGTCAAGACCGTTGGTCGGTTCGTCTAGCACAAGGAGCTCACGTGGCTCGAGCAGCGCTCCCGCTATCGCGAGCCGCTGACGCATGCCGAGGGAGTATGCGCGGTACTTCTTGTCCGCCGCTGCGAGCAGCCCCACGCGGTCCAGCGCACCGTCGACCCGCACCCTCGTGGTTCTCGGATCGGCATGACGGTCAACCGAGTCCAGCCGCACGAGATTGGCCCGGGCCGACAGGTACGGATGAAATGCCGGGCCTTCGACAAGCGACCCCACCAGCGGCAGGACATCCCCGGCATGATCGGGCATTGCCACCCCGAGAAGGCGGTGACGGCCCGCTGTGGGTCTGATCAGACCGAGCAGCATGCGGATCGTCGTGGTCTTGCCGGAGCCGTTCGGGCCGAGAAACCCATAGACGGCCCCGCGTGGCACCAGCAGGTCGACGGCGTTGACCGCGACCTGCTGACGGAACCTCTTGGTCAACCCTTGGGTGGCAACCGCGAACTCACGCAGTTCCTCGGTCACGGCCTCGGTCACTTAGCGGCCAGTGCGGCGTACAGACCCTCCGGTGTCACGGCCCCGACCACGAGCCGGCCATCACTGGTGAGCAGCGCCGAGAAGACCGTTCCGGCCATCAGGTGCCCCGAGCCCCAGCTGCCCCGGACTGTGGGCAGCAGGCCGGCGTACTTCATCAGCTGGGCGACGGTCTTGTCAGTCGTGGCGTTACTGGTCCCACTCGCGCCAGTGCTCCCCGCAGGGCTGGCAGTCGACGCTGACATCTTGACCACCACTACGCTGCCCCAACCCTTGCCGATCACCTTGGGCATGTCAGCGGATTTCGCTTGTGGTGCAACGGTTTTGGTCTTGGAGCCGGCAGATGCCTTCCCCGAGGTCGGCGTCTTTGCCTCGGTCACCGTGGTGCCCGGCGGCGGGTTGAAAGCGAACTGGGCAGCCTCGGGTCGGGCGAAGTCCACCGAGCTGAACGCCACCTCGAACACCGGAGCGAGCGCCGACTTGGCGAAGACCTGAACCCGCAGCGGGACGTGCCTGCGGCCGTCAATGGCCACCCGGACCTCTTTCACCAGCGAGGTGGCTTCCTTGGGCTTGAGCACGAGCTCGTACGCCGACTGGCCGGCCACCCTCGCTGTGCCGCTGGTCGTGACCTTGGTACTCGGAGTGATCGCGGCCAGCGCCTGGTCGGCAGCCGCCTGCGGTGAGGTGGGCACGTTGGTCGCTCCCGGCATATCGGGAGTGATCTTGCTCTGGCCCGCAGTTGTGTGAGCGGGCAAGACGTAGTGCTTAGCCGTCTTGGCCTGGCTGGCCCAAACCCAGACGTCCTGTCCGTTTTGGATCACATCCGACTCGCCCAGCGTCCCCAGCAGGGCCATCCGGGCCTTGCCGGGACCGGCGACCCAGATCCGCATCGTGTGCGTGCCCGACATCAGGGAGGTCAGGTCGGAGCTGGCCATACCGCTCGAGCCACCGATCCCGGGCAAACTCGGCAGACCGAGATCGGACTTCTGAACCACGGTCCCCGACAGACCGTTCAAGCGCGCCTTCTGCACATCCACGAGCAGCTGAGCCGCGCTTCGAGCCGGCAGTCCGGTGCCAGCGATCGCGTGAATTCCCGTGATTGCGGAGCCTCCGCCGACAAGTGCCACCGCGGTCACCGCAGGGACCGCCCACCGCAGGGCCGGCGTCTTCTCGAGGATGCTCATGGGCCCATCTTGCACCTCACCTCCTGAGAACGACCTGAGAGGCCGTGCAGGCCTGAGCACGCCATGACAGGCTGTATGCCGTGCGACTGCTGGTGGTTGAAGACGAGCTGCGCCTCGGGGCGGCACTCAAGCGCGGACTGACCGCCGAGGGGATGCTCGTCGACCTCGCCACAGACGGACCCGGGGGCCTCGAGGCCGCCCGCCACGGTGACTACGACGCAGTGGTCCTGGACGTGATGCTGCCGGGGATGTCGGGATACAACATCGTCCGCACCCTGCGCACGGAGGCGAACTGGGTGCCAGTGCTGATGCTCTCGGCCAAGGACGGCGAGTACGACCAGGCCGACGGACTGGACTATGGCGCCGACGACTACCTGACCAAGCCGTTCTCCTTCGTGGTGCTGCTGGCCCGGCTTCGAGCACTGGTCCGACGCAAGATGCCTGCCCG
>JGI20173J14856_1000472_pt1 | contig 10283 bp, 11 predicted proteins | sample NGESurdeep072012_8_FD_14856 | JGI IMG/M metagenome (IMG submission 14856)
ACCTGGCATGCGCGGATTCGGACCTGGCATGCGCGGATTCTGACGTGGTAGTGGTGGAGGGCACGCTATCTGTCCCGAGCACCATTCTGCCTCCTTGGCTCCTCCGTGGGCTCTGGGCGGCCGTCGGGACCCGGTCAGTCTACGTTCCCCCTTCTTGCCTGGGTGCAACACGGCTTTGACTCACCAGGTCACGTCAACCACGTGACCTGGCTGACGCCGACGACAGGCCCAAGGTCCTGAGGTAAGCCTTACCTGAACACCTACGGTCGATACATGACGCTGCCTGAGAGTCCGTTGGGCGCAGAGCTGCGTGTGACCGGTCTTCGTCTGCCCGCCGCGGACGCCTTCCGCCTCAGCGAGATGGGCATCCGGCTGGGGACACTGGCCCACGTCACGCAGCACGCGGCCTTTGGCGGACGGGTCATCGCCGTGGCGGGGTCCCGGTTTGCGCTGGACGGAGAGACTGCGGCCCTCATCGACGTCGAGCCCGTGGAGCGCATGGGATGAGCTGTCACGGCTCCGCCTCAGCGCCCGTGCCCGGCCGCTCTGGCCATGCGAGCCTGGCGCCCCTGCCAGCCATTCTGCGCGTGTTGCTTGTCGGGGGACCGAACGTCGGGAAGTCCACCCTCTTCAACGCACTCACCGGCGCACGGCAGCGCACCACGAATGCCCCGGGCACCACGGTCGAGCTGGCCAGCGGCCGCTGGCGCACCACGGCGCACAGCACAGCCGGCTTCGCTGTCGAGCGGGCGATTGTCGACCTTCCGGGCAGTTACAGTCTGTTGGCCCGCTCGTCCGACGAGCAGATCACCGCTGACGCCATATGGGAGCTTGCGCGGAGCTTCAGCGAGACGGGTCTCCAGTCGGGGGTCGTCATCGTCGTCCTGGATGCCACCGCCCTCGCTCGGTCGCTCTACCTGCTGGCTCAGGTTGCCGAGACAGGCGTGTCGCTCGTCGTCGCTCTGACCATGCTCGACCTCGCCTCGACCGCGGCCGACTCGTCCACCTCGGCCGTGGACCCCGACACTCTGGCGGCAGCGCTCGCCACATCCCTCGGCGTCCCCGTAGTCCCGGTGGACGCACGCAACCGGGCAGCTGGCGGCATGAGCGAGCTCGCCCGTGCTGTCGACGCCGTCGCCGAACACCCCCGGCGCGTCACCGGCATCGCCCCGCCCGGGTCGTTCTCCTATTGCGGGACAACGGCGGCTGCCTCGCGACAGCACGGCGCCTCCGGCTCCGACCTTGCGGCAGAGCTCGCACATGCCGAGACCTTGTTCGCGTGGGTCGAACACCTCGCCGAGCTGGTCAAAACGTGTCTTGCGCCCGAGGACCGGAGCCCGGCTGGCTCGAGTCGGTCCTTGCCCGGGTCCTTGCCCGGGCCGTTGCCTGGGCCGTTGCCTGGGCCGTTGCCTGGGCCGTTGCGCCGCACCTTCTCCGACCGGGTCGACGTCGTCCTGCTCAACCCGTGGGCCGGGATACCGGTGTTCCTCGCGGTCGTGTGGTTGTTGTTCGAGCTCACAACCAGGTTCGCAGCGCCGCTGCAGGGCGCCATTGGCCAGCTCGTCAACGGGCCAATGGCAGCTGGTGTCACCTGGCTGCTCAGCCTGATGGGTCTGGGCGACAACTGGGTGCAGGGGCTGCTGGTTGACGGTCTGCTCGTCGGCGTAGGCACGGTGTTGACCTTCTTGCCGGTCATGGCCGTCATGTTCACGGCTCTCGGTTTCCTGGAGGACTCCGGGTATCTGGCGCGCGCGGCCTTCGTCGCCGACCGGGCGATGCGTTCCCTCGGCCTTGACGGGCGCGCCCTGCTGCCGCTGATCGTCGGGTTTGGCTGCAACCTGCCAGCCCTCGCGGCCACCCGGACCCTGCCGCATGCCCGTCAACGGCTGCTGACCGGGTTGCTGATCCCGCTGACATCGTGTTCGGCACGGTTGACCGTCTACGTGCTGTTGGCGGGGGCGTTCTTCCCCCAGCATGCCGGCACCGTCATCTTCGCCATGTATCTGACCAGCGTGCTGCTGGTGCTCGGCGGCGGCCTGGTGCTGCGCAGGACGGCGTTCCGGGACGTGCGCGCGGGACCGTTGATGCTGGTGCTCCCGCCATACCAGCGCCCGCACCTGCGCACCCTGGCGATGTCGGTCCGTTTGCGCGTCGGGTCATTCGTGGTCCGAGCAGGCAAGATTATCGTCGTCACCATGCTTGTTGTCTGGGTGCTCATGGCGGTGCCTGTGACCGGGCAGCACTCCGTTGGCCACGTACCGGTGGCGGACAGCCTGTACTACAGCGTGGCGTCCGGCATCGCTCCGCTGCTCACGCCGACCGGTTTCGGCAACGACCACGCGTCCGCTGCCCTGATGACGGGCTTCGTGGCCAAGGAGGTCGTCGTCGGCTCCTTCGCGCAGTCCTACGCCGTCGCCGAGCCGGGAAGCCCCGCGCGGGCGGCGGGCCTCGGCGAACAGTTGCGCCGGTCCTTCGACGAGTCCTCCGGCGGGCGCGGCGGCGCGGCGGCGCTGGCGTTCATGGTCTTTGTGCTCGCGTATACCCCGTGCGTGGCAGCCCTCGCCGAGCAGCGGCGCCTGTTCGGGTGGCGGACGGCGGCCTCTGCTCTCACGGCGCAGTTGGCGGGCGCGTGGGTACTTGCGGTCCTGGTATTCCAGGTGGGGTCGAGGTTGTGAGCGCCTGGGCCGAGGTGCTCGATGACGTCGGTGCGCGGGGTGGAACCCCGGCACAGATCGCGACTCGACTCGGGTTGCCGGTGCCCCTGGTACAAGCCGTCCTGGAGCACGCGGAGCGGCTGGGTGTGGTCGCGGTGGCCGGGCGCCGCTGTCCCTCGGGTTGCCCGAGCGGGCCTGAGCGACCGCCGGCCTGTTCCGGTTGCCTTGTCTCCTTGCCTTAACCTTGGCTAGGTCAGTTGCGGAGACCCGAACGGAGAGGCCATGAACGTCGAGAGCGTTCTTCTCGAGATCGATCGCCTCGTCGGCGGTCGACATGGCGACCACACCATCTCCGAGGAGATGCGCACTGACCCGAGGACCGGTCGTGCCTTCGTCACGATCACCTGGTTGTTGGCCGCAGGGCTCCTGCTCGGGATCGCCGCCGTGTTCGTGGCCGTCGTGCTTCTCCTGCGCGGCGACCGGGTTGCCTGGGTGGTCTGGATGCGACTGGTGGTGGTGCTCGCCATGACCATGACGTTGTTCTACTTCGCCTGGCGGGCTCAGCGTGGTTTCTACTGGGCGTACTCGCGGCTGAGGCTTTTCAGCAAGATCTTTCCTATCGTCGCCCTGGTGAGCGCAGCGATTCCAGGGCTCTACCCACTGTGGATGATCACGGAGCAGATCTGCTTCAGCCTCATCCTGCTCGGTATAGCCGAGTATCTGTCCACGGATCACATGCGAGAGGCGTACGCCAAGCCGCCCAGGGTCCCGAGAATCGCGAGACAGGTCAACCACTAGGCATCAGGAACTCGGGTCTGGGTTCCACAGGACCAAAGCCTCTGTACCGGCGCTAATACGGCTGGGATGCTTTGGCAGACGCTCGAGGTCACCCTTGGGTCTAGGAGGAGCAGGATGCAGTCTCGACCCCAAGTCGTGATCGTCGGCGGCGGGATCAGCGGTCTGGCCACGGCGCACTATATACATAGTCATCTTGGCGACAAGGTGCAGCTGACTCTCGTCGAGGGTGGCTCGCAGCTGGGTGGCAAGGTTGCCAACCAGGAGTTCAGCGGGCATCTGGTCGACACCGGGCCCGATGCAGTGCTGGTGCGCGCGCCGGCGATGGCTGCTCTGCTGCAGGATCTGGGGCTGGGAGAGCAGATTGTGGCCCCGGCTGCGCTAGGGGCGCATGTGTGGTCCCGTGGCAAGTTGCGCCGGCTCCCGAGCGGCACCCTTTTTGGCATCCCCGATCGTCTGCTGCCGCTGCTGAGGTCAGGCCTCATGTCTCCCGCCGGCCTGGCGCGGGCGGCACTGGATCTGGTGCTGCCGCGCCGTCATACCTCTGCCCCCGACCCGTCGATCGCCGACTTGGTCTCCCCCAGGCTCGGGTCACAGGTGTTCGATCGCCTCGTCGAGCCGCTGTTGGGCGGGGTGCATGCCGGTCGGGCCGCCGAGCTCAGCGCCCGGAGCACTGCGCCTGACATCGTTGCCCTCGCACGAAAGAACCGCAGCCTGTACCTGGGTCTGCGCAAGATGCGCCGCCATGCTCCGCCGGCAACGGGTGCCCCGGTTCTGGTCACCCTGACCGGCGGACTGGGTCGTCTCGTCGAGGCGCTGGTGGCCCGGCTGGCCGGTGACGACCTTCGGCTAGGCAGCGCCGCGCGCGTCATCGCGCGTGTCGGTACTGGATACCGCGTCGACCTGGCCGGCGGGCAGAGCATCTCGGCCGACGCAGTGGTCCTGGCCACCCCGGCTTTTGTCACCGCCAGGCTGCTTGCCGACCTGATGCCCGACGCGGCAACGGTGCTGGCCGAGATCCCTTACGTGGATGTTGCGACGATCTGGTTGGCCTACCCCCGCTCGGCGGTGGGCCGGCCCCTTGACGGCACCGGCTTCCTGGTCCCTCCGCAAGAGGGCAAGTTTCTGGTGGGCTGCACGTGGTCGAGCGCCAAATGGCCTCACCTGGCCGACGACAACCTCGTTCTGATTCGCTGCATGGTGGGTCGCCGCGGCGACCGCCGCTGGCTGGATATGGACGACGAAACCATGGTGAATCGGGTGCACGACGAGCTGGTCGAGGCCATGGGCCTGACTGCTGGCCCGAACCATCAGAGCATTCAGCGCTGGCCACAGGCGATGCCCCAGTACCTGGTGGGGCATCAGGACCGGCTGGACGCCCTTGATGCCGCGATACATCACCTGCCCGGCCTCCATCTGACCGGTGCTGCCTATCGCGGGGTGGGTTTGGCCAGCTGCGTGGCAGACGCCAAGCGCACAGCACAGGATGTTGCTCAAGACGTCTTACGACCACAGGCCGACGTTCGGCCCCTTACCGAGGTGACTTCATGACTGCTATCACCGGGGCCGTGCCCCGTGCGCGCCTGAACTTCGCCCAACGACCGATGCTGGTCTTCTGGGAGGTCACCCGCGCCTGCCAGTTAGCCTGCAAGCACTGCAGGGCCAGTGCCACCGAGGGCGCGCTGCCCGGCGAGCTCAGCACCGCCGAGGGCCTCGATCTCATCGACCAGGTCGCTGCTTTTGGACGCCCGTACCCGATCCTCGTACTCACCGGTGGTGACTGTCTGCTTCGGCCGGACTTGTTTGAACTGGTCGAGCACGCCAACGGGCTTGGTGTGCCGGTGGCTCTGTCGCCATCGGTCACGCCGTCGCTGACCCCGCTGATGATTGACAAGATGGTGACCAGCGGGGTCAAGGCGGTCTCGATCAGCCTCGACGGCGCCGTGCCCTCCACCCACGATGGGGTACGCGGCATCTCGGGCCACTTCGAGGACACCATCAAGGCGATCAGCGCGCTGTCTGCGGCTGGGTTGACCGTGCAGGTCAACACCACGGTGATGCGGGCCAACGTTGATGAGCTCGCAGACGTCGCAGACCTGATCTCTCGCGCAGGTGCGCATATCTGGGAGGTCTTCTTCCTGGTCCAGGTCGGGCGCGGTGTAGCCACCGACGCCGTCAGTCCCCAGGAGCATGAGGAGATCTGCCACTTCCTGTATGACTCCTCGCAACACGGTTTCATCGTCCGCACGGTCGAGGCACCGTTCTTCCGCCGCGTGGTGTCCCGCAGGCAGGCCGGGGACCCGGTCCCGACCGGCACCTTGTACGAGGCGCTGTCCGGGCGGCTCGAGGAGTTGATGGGGCCGGCGGTCGGTCGGCCCAGGGCGCAGACCGCGTCAACCCGTGACGGCAAGGGGATCCTCTTCGTCGCCCACGACGGTGAGATCAACCCCGCGGGGTTCCTCCCGCTGCCCCTGGGCAATGTGCGTGATGAGGCCATCGCCACGATCTACCGCGACGACCCGCTGCTGCGCCGGATCAGGGACGCCGAGTTCACCGGCCGCTGTGGTCGGTGCGAGTACGCCGACCTATGCGGTGGCTCACGCGCCCGCGCATTCGCCGCTAGTGGTGACCCGCTGGGGGAGGACCCGGCGTGTCCCTACGAGCCGGCTGAATCGCTGTGTGACATCGAGCATGTGCTCGTCAACGACTGACGCCACTGATCGCCCAAACGAGCCACGGGTTACGTGATAGCGGTCTGAGACGCCTGCGGCTGCTGGGGAACCCGTGAGGACCCGGTTCCATGTCGTCGTCTGCGACCGGGTCGTGTGGGCGTTGGCGTGGTGCGTGTCTGGCCTCCTCGGTGGTCCGCAGCTTGAACAACCTGGTGGCTGGCGGGACCCAAGGCAGGCAACTCCAGCGCGGAGGTCATCGGCAAGTCCATCGATCTCCTGAGTCCCGTGGATCGAACCCGCGAGATCAGGGCCGTCCTGGCCAAGATCAAGGCCGGCCAGCACGTCGAGTACCTGGAGGCGGTCCGTGTTCGAAAGGATGGAACGTCGGTCCCGGTCTCGCTGACCGTCTCACCGATCCACGACGCGGACGGCGTGGTCGTCGGCGCATCCACGATCGCCCGCGACCTGAGCGAACAGCGGGCGGCGTTGGAGGCCGCCGAGCGGATGGCGGCGATCGTCCAGAGCTCGGAGGATGCCATCATCAGCGGCTCGCTGGAGGGGACCATTACGAGCTGGAACCGGGCCGCCGAGAGGATGTACGGCTACTCCAGCGCGGAGGTCATCGGCAAGCCCGCCAAGTTGCTCACACCCAAGGGCCGGGCAGGTGAGGTCAAAGCCGTCCTGGCCAAGATCAAGGCCGGCCAGCACGTCGAACAGCTGGAGACCAAGCGGGTCCGAAAGGACGGGAGGGTGTTCCCGGTCTCGCTGAGCATCTCACCGGTGCGCGACGCGGACGGAGCGGTAGTCGGCACGTCGGTGATCCACCGCGACCTCAGCGATCAGAAGGGCGCGTTGGCGACTGCCCAGGCCATGGCGGCGATTGTCGAGTACTCCGAGGACGCGATCATCGGCCGGACGCTGGAGGGCATCGTCACGAGCTGGAACCCTGCCGCCGCCAGGATGTTCGGCTACTCCAGCGGCGAGATCATCGGCAAGCCCGTCGACCTGCTCATCCCCCGGGATCGAGCAGGGGAGAAGATCTCGATCCTGGCCGAGATCAGCGCGGGCCGCCCTGTCGACAACTATGAGACGATCCGCATCCGAAAGGACGGAACGGTGTTCCCGGTCTCGCTGACCGTCTCACCGATCCGCGACGCGCACGGCACGGTCGTCGCCGCCTCGGTGATCTCCCGCGACGTGAGCGAGCTCAAACATGCAGCTCAGTACGCCCGGAGCCTGATCGAGGCGAGCCTGGACCCGATGGAGACGATCAGCACCGAAGGCAAGATCACCGACGTCAACGAGGCCGCGGTCAAGGCCGCCGGCGTCCCCCGAATCAAGCTCATCGAGACCGACTTCGCCGGCTACTTCACCGACCCCGACAAGGCCTACGCCGGCTACCACCGGGTCTTCGAGCAGGGGTCGCTGACCGACTACCCGGTGACCCTGCGCCACCGGGACGGCACCTTGACCGACTTCCTGTGCAACGCCTCTGTCTACCGCGACACAGGCGGACACGTGCTCGGCGTACTGACCGCCGCCCGCGACATGACTAGACAGAAGGAGGCGTTAGAGGCCTCCCAGCGGATGGCGGCGATCCTCGAGTACTCCGGCGACGCCATCATCAGCGGCACGCTGGCGGGGACCATCACGAGCTGGAACCCTGCCGCCACAAGGATGTTCGGCTACTCCAGCGGCGAGATCGTCGGCAAGCCCATCACCCTCCTGGTTGCCCAAGACCGAACCGGCGAGATCACCTCCATCCTTGCCAGGATCAACGCGGGCCACACAGTCGAGCACCACGAGACGACGGGCGTGCGCAAAGACGGAACCCCGATCCGTGTCTCACTGACAGCCGCACCGGTTCGGGGCACAGACGACGCGGTCATCGCCCTGTCCCTGATCGCCCGCGACCTGCCCGAACAGACGTAGGTTTCAGTGGCCCCTGGTCCAGCCCACCAGCGGTGCGACCCTGTCTTGGACGCTGACGCAACGGGTAGGACGGGGCGCCGATTAGCGGACTCGCCAACGCGGTCGCCACCTGCTTCTCAATGCGCGCCACACGAGCAGGTACCGACCCCAAGTCCGGGCAGCGGACGTTTCAGAACCGTCTATCACCCCATCCCCGGTACAAGTCACTAGTGCAGCGACGCATTTGTTCGTCGGGGGTTCATGCGGCGCGTAGAAGTTTGGCGTCGTAGCTCCAGCGGAAGGGTTTCGCGGTCTGGTTGTAGGTCGCGATGAAGGCAAGGATTTTGTCGATCAGGTCCTGACGGGAGGCGAAGTCGCCGCGGCGCAGCATCCGCCGGGCCAGGATCGAGAAGAAGATCTCCACGATGTTCAACCAGCTCGCGTGGACGGGGGTGTAGGTCACCCTGAAGCGGGGATGCTCGGCCAGCCAGGCTTTGGTCGCCTTGGAGGTGTGGCTGGACCCGTTGTCCACGATGAGGTGGATCTTCTTTGCCCGGTCGCCGAGTTGTTGGCGACGATGATCTTGGGATGGACGGTGCCGTCGGTGACGTTCATCGCGGCCATCAGCGAGACCGTTCCGTGGCGGACGTATTCGAACTCTCGTAGTTCGGGACGGCCGCGGCGCAATGCCGCGGTGGCTCGCTTGCGGCTCCTTGCCTGCATGGCGGTTTTCTCGTCGATGCTGAACAACACCGCATCGCCTGGCGGGTTCAAGTACAAGGCGCAGACTGCTTGAGCCTTGGTGACAAATGCGGGGTCCTCCGGGCGGTTCAGCCACCCGCGGACCCTATGCGGTTTCAGGTCGAGCGACGCCAGGATCCGCCCGATCTGGGAAGCCGAGATACCCAACGGCTGCGCGAGGTGGTGGGCAAGCAACCGGTGCGTCCAGTGCGAGTCGACCTGCGGGGCCTCCTGGGTGACGGTCGCGACGATGAGCAGATGCGCATCCAAATCGTAGAGGGCCGGGCGCCCCGAACGGGGCCGGTCATGCAGGCCCGCCATCTCGTGACGCACAAACCGGTGCCGCCACTTACGAACCGTGTCCACACCGATGCCCAGCTCACGGGCGATCGCCGCGTTCGAGCGGCCACGCCAGGCAGCCAGCACGATCTTCGCCCGCAACACCACCCGCTGGGCGGAAGTGGGCCGGGCCACCATCGCCTCCAGTCGCAGCCTTCGCCGCTCACCGAGCACGACATTGTCGGCGCTACCAGCGCGTGCCATCTGCTCTCCTCTACCTCGGGGAGCAAGATCCTTTCCATGAAGTGCACGCCGAAGCGCGTGCCACGCCGACACAGAACAGGTGTTCATCGGCCACCATGGACCCATGCCGGTTCCCTCTGCCCGCCTGAAGACCCTCACGGCCGAACAGCTGGACTTCTACGCATCCAAACAATGGCCCCAACTGGAGGAGGTCACCATCCGCTGGCACGGCGGGTACGGCTACGTCACCGGCTACCTGCCAGGCGACGAGGAACTCCCACTGTGCCGGCTGCACTACCTCGGCTCGGACACCGACTGGGACTTCGCGCTCTACCAGGCCAGCAGCCAAACCTACGAAGAGGCACTCCTTCCCAACGGTCACCCCACCGGCACCCCCCAAGAAGCTCTCGACTGCGCCGCCGGCCTCTACCTCGCCGACCCAACCGCCTGGATCAAACCCCCGACGGACTAATGCGTCGCGGCACTAGATACTCAATCTTCATTCGTTCCCATGCTCTGCAGGAGGTCTGGCAGGTGATGCAGAACGGTGGGTTTACTACTGACGGTGTGGCGGTCATCGGCACGAGCCGGCGCACGGGTCGTCGTGTTCCACTCGATGCCGGTGGCGTTCGGCTGCAGCCGGGCCGTGATCTGGTGGGCCGCTGCCTGTCGTTCGCCGAGCTGGAGGAGATCGCCCTAGGTCGTGCTGGCGGTGAGTCGTTGCGGGTGATCGCGGCTTGAGTCCGGTGCAGTCCGTCAACGATCTCTCGCGAGCTGGCGCGCAATGGTGACGCTCGGGGCATCGAGCCACCACCGCGCACGCGCTGGCCCATGACCGGGGTGCGTCGACTACATAGCCAGGCGCCAGGGGTTTGCCGCGGCGAGGTAACTGTCCTCAGGGCTATCCATCTGAGCCGACTACACTGGTGTGATGCATTACCGCGACTCGCAGGGTGGTGCCCAGTACCCGCGTTCGCTAGGCGAGTTC
>JGI20173J14856_1000473_pt1 | contig 10275 bp, 10 predicted proteins | sample NGESurdeep072012_8_FD_14856 | JGI IMG/M metagenome (IMG submission 14856)
GACGGCGGCCCGTTGCGATCGGCTCGAGCCACAGATGGCGCAGTCCGCCCGCCGGATCGTACCTCGCCACCTGCATCGAGGCGGTGTTGTGGGCGTAACCGATTCTGCCGCGGCCGTCGATCAGTATTATTCCGGCCTCCGCACCGGTCGCGTCGATCATTTCGAGGATCGCCTCGCGCGCGACGGGGCGCGGCGAGCCGTCCGCGAGCGCCAACACCGCCTCGCGGCAGAGCGCGGTCAGGATGATCGCCTCGCCCTGCCCGGTGGCAGAGGCGGCTCCGAACGCATGCGCGAAAGTGCCGGCGCCAATCAGCGCGGAATCGCCGACGCGTCCAAACAGTTTGCCCGGCACTCCGCCGGTCGAGGTCGCTGCCGCGATGCCGCCGTGCTCGTCGACGGCGACCGCGCCGACCGTGCCATGTCCCATCGCGGCGCGCGCAGCGCCCTCGGCCTCGAACATCCCGCTCTCCTGCTTTCGCGCGCGCCATCGTTCACGTGCGCGCTCTGTAACCATTTCCTCGGGCCGCACGAGCTGGATGCCGGCCTTGCGTGCGAAGTTTTCCGCGCCGGCGCCCGCCATCAGGATGTGCGGCGAACGTTCCATCACGGCGCGCGCGAGCACGATCGGGTTTCGCACACGGCTGACCGCGGCAACCGCGCCGGCTGAGACACTGTAGTCGAACGCGTTGGGATGGCCGGCATGGCCTGAGCGTTTGCCTCGTGAAGCAGGTCTGAGCGCGGCCGGATCGGCGACGGGCTCGGCGAACATCACGGATGCGTCCATTTCGACGTTGCCCTCGGAGTTCAGCAACGAACCGTAGCCGGCATTGAAGAGCGGATGATCCTCCAGCGCCGCGACTGTCGCGACCACGGCCTCGAGCGCGCTGCCGTTGGCGCGAAGAATTCTCGCGCCCAGGCGCATCGCCGCCATCATCGCGCCGCGCCGCTCGGCGCGCTCCGCACCAGGACCGGCGGAACCGGCGCCGCCGTGCGCGACGAGTGCGGGACGATTGCGCGCGCGAGCCATCTTAGGTTCCAGGGCGGCGGCCCCAGATAAACAGCCGCTTGAAGTCAAACGTCATCGGCCCGTAAGTGCCGTAAGCCGAGTTGAGCCGCGCCGTCAACTGGGCAAGAAATTCGTCGTGACGATCTTCCGGGAGCGCGTCGAGAAAAGGCCGCAGCCCGGTCGAGCGGTACCATTGAACGACGTCGGCGGGCCGATCCATCGGATGGTGAAACGTCAGGTGATAGCAGTCGATGCGATCGTAGCCAAGCCGCGCCAGCATCGCGGCGTAAAACTCCGGCGGCTCTTCGTCAAACGCATGCTCGCGTCCGCCCAGCATCGTGTTCCATGGCGCTTCGCGCGCCAGGCGCCCGATCTCCATCTTCGCGGTCTCGGTCTCGTTGGCGGGCATCTGCACGACGATCCTTCCGCCCGGGCGCAGCGCATCGAAGCACGATGCGAACAGCGCGCGCTTATCGGGAATCCAATGAAACGTGGCGTTCGAGAAAATCAGCGTGTACGCGCGGTCGGCGCGGAAATCAGGCACGTCGAGCAACTCGAACGAGACGCGCGCTTTGAGCACGGCGGGCTCGCCGTCAAGCAGCTTGCGAGCCGCCTCGATCATCGCGGGCGAGCCGTCGACGCCGCGCGCCGATCCACGCGGGCTGCGCCGCGCCAGTTCGATCGTGTTCTCGCCGGAGCCGCAGCCGAGGTCGATGATCTGCTCGTCGTCGGTGAATTGAAGGCGCGACAGAATATGCTCGACAGGTTCCGCGCGGTAGCGGCGAAAGCGGTTGTAGAGTTCCGGATCCCAATCGGACATGAGCGTCGCTTTTCCTGTGAGGCAGCATAAGTGGCGAATGAAACGCTCACAAGCGCGTCTTGCGGCAAAGTGTGTAATCGTGCACAAGCATAGCGGATGAGTGATCCTTCGGCATCTATACCAGTGGCGCCCAAGCGCAGGCCGCGGCGCACCTTCGGCATCGCCGCAATCCTGCTGGGCATCCCGATTATTCTCTGGATGGGGGCGGCCCTGTTCGTCGCGCGATCGTTGATGTACCCGGACTTTCTCCGGCGCGGCAGGCAGGACGTTTTCGGACAGCATGTCCCGTCGTTCCAGCGGGGCTCGCTGACAGACATCGGGAACGCGCTCGGAGTCGAGCCGGAGCGATTGGACTGCGGTGTGGTCGAAGTGGATGGTATCCGCCACCGTCAGGTCAGCGTGGTCGGATGGTATTTCCCGGGCAAACGCCGCGAAGTGGTGGTGATTCTGCCGGCGGCGGGAGCGCCGGAAGTGGCTATGATTCCGTACGTCAAGTTTCTGCTGGGCGCCGGCTACACCGTGGTCGCGAGTTACAGCGCCAACAATCCGAGCTACGGAATCAACTGGGGAATGCTGAAGCGCAAATTCGCGCTGGCGACCGCGCGCACGCTTAAAGACGATGGCTTCGATAAAATCGCCGCGCTCGGAATATCCGAGGGCGCCGCCGGCGCGATCATGGCGCAGGCGGAGCAGCCGGTCTTCACTGCGATCGCCGCCGACAGTTCCTACGCGAACCTGGCGCAACTGTTCATGCGCAGCCCGTCGCTGTCACGGCTGAATCCCGCGTTCGCCAGCACGGTAATGTGGGAAGCGCAGCTATGGTTCGGGCGGTCCCTGTACAAAATCTCGCCGGTCACCGACGCGGGCAACCTGGGCACTTGCTCATTGCTCATCATCCAGAATCGCGACGACAAGATCACGCCGGTTGCCGACGGCAAAGCGATCCTCGACTCGGCAGGCTTCAACGCGCAGATGTGGGCGGTGCCATCGGGCGGCCACGGCGATGCGATCTACGAGGATCCCAATGGATACGCCGCNCGAGTNATTAGATTCCTCGACGCGAGTTTTGACATTGAACGGCCCGCCGCCAAGCCGCACGCGCATTGACGGCGGNCTAAATCGCCGGNCCGGCTACATTCGCGGCTGGCTCAGATCGACCAGCAGCGTGTTCTTGAGCCGCTCGAACAGCTCGTCAACGTTCCACGGGCCGTTGTTATACAGAATCTTGTCGGGAACGATGTGCCGATAGCGCATGATGCGAAAGCCCGACGCGCCAAAGCATTGCCCGGTCACGTTCGCGGCATCGTCGCTGGCGAGAAAAACCACGATCGGCGCGACGTTGGCAGGATCGCGCGGGGTGCCCTCGACCTTTTCGGACTGCGGGATTCCGGTTGCGCCGGGCATCCTGCCCGCGGGAATCGTGTCGGTCATGCGCGTCGCCGCTCCCGGCATGATCGCATTTACCGTGATTCCATACTTGTGCAGCGAGTTCGCGCTCGAGTACGTCAGGCCCAGGATTCCCGCCTTGGCGGCGGCGTAGTTGGGTTGGCCGGGACTGCCCAGGGCAGAATTGGAAGAAAAGTTGATAATCCTGCCGTACTTGCGCTCGCGCATATGCGCCGACGCGGGACGGACCGTGCAGTAGTGCCCCTTGAGGTGCACTCGGATCACGTCGTCCCATTCCTGTTCGGACATGTTGAAGATCATGCGGTCGCGCAGGATGCCGGCGACGTTGACCAGGATATCGAGCTTGCCGAATTCCTTGATCGCCTGGTTGACGAGGCCCTCGCCGCCTTCGACGGTGGCGATATCCATGTGATTGGAAACGGCGTTGCCGCCCGCGGCCTTGATTTCCTTGACCACGTCGTCGGCAGGCGACTGAGTTTCCTTCTGGCCGGCGACCGTGACGCCAAGATCGTTGACTACCACTGCGCATCCCTGGGCGGCGAATGCCCTCGCGATGCCGCGGCCGATGCCGCGACCGCCGCCGGTGATGACGGCTGCCTTTCCGTCGAGCTTGCCCATCGTTCACTATCTCCCTTGCGGCGTAATGCCGGAATCCAAACGCGCCCAGCGTTTCGGTTCGTATAGGGCGCTTATAGCCCAAAACCCGGCGAACGGAACAGACGCGCTATCGCTTACGCCGCGACCGTCGCCTCCGCGCTCACTTGGACTCGCTGTAGGGATCGGAGAAGACGAATTCCCTGACGTCTCCCGAGGTCGTGAGACGGCCTATCTTGCCGTTGGGCTCGGTGAACCACAGGCCGCCGTCGGGACCGGCCGTGATGAAAGTCGCCATCGACTTTTCAGGCGTGGGGAACGGCGTGAACTCTCCCCTCGGCGTCACGCGATAGATCAGTTGCGCACGAATCACCGTGACCCAGAGATTTTTGTCGGCGCCCGCCGCGATTCCGAGCGGCACACCGGGATTGGGCAATGCGAACTCCGAGATGTAGCCACCGGGCGTGATTCTGCCAATTTTGTTGGCCTGCGGTTGGGTGAACCACACGTTGCCGTCGGCGCCGAGTGTCATCATCGCAGGGCGGCTGTCGGGAGTCAGGATTTGGAACTCCTTGACCGCGCCCGAGACGGTGACGCGCGCGATACGATTGACCTGATCCTCGGCGAACCACAGGTTGCCGTCGCTGCCGGCGACTATTTCGGCGGGACCTGTTCCCTTGGGCAGCTCGATCTCGGTCAGAGTGCCGGTGGTGCTGAGCCGCCCGATGCGATTGCCCGAATGCTCGGTGAACCAGAGATTGCCGTCGGGGCCCGAGGCGATTCCCGCCGGTCCGCTGCTCGCGTGGGGCAATTTGACGTACGCGATTTTTGCATCGGGCGCCACGCGGCCGATCCGGTTGCCGGCCGTATCGGTGAACCAGACTGCGCCGTCGGGGCCCGCGGTGATCCGTTCGGCGAATCCGCCGGGATCGATCTGAAAGCGTTTGGTGGCGCCGTATGGGGTCATCCGTCCGATCCCGTCGCCCTGGTACTCGGTGAACCACAGATTGCCGTCGAGGCCCGCCGTGATTGCGTACGGCGCATGGGTGCCCAGCGGAGCGCCGGTGGGCGTTGGTTTCGCGCTCGGAATTGAAGCGGCGGCCGCGGGTCCGGGCTTCGAGGGCGAGGGTTGTCGCGCGGCGCATCCCTGCACGATCGCTATTGCGGCGGCAAAAATGGCGAATTTCAGCGCGCGGTCCAATGGTCCCATCGATGCCTCCGGGGAAAATTGCTCCCCGAGTGTCGCCAAGTAGATTACACGGTCAAGTGTTGCTTATAGTTCAAGCCACAGGCGCGCCACAACTTGAGCGAGCGGACGTCTCTTCCCTTACCTTTCTAACAGGGACGAAGTCCCGCATCTTCTCCTAATACTGGGTGCAGGGGTCACCCCTGCCCAAGGAAGCGTGAAACCCACGGAGGGGTTTCACATTTAATTACGTGAATCGTCCGCTGCCGACCGCGATTTCGCGCAGCTTGGCGACGCGCGACTGTATCGCGCGGCTGCGGCGCATCCGTTCCAGCGTCAGCGGCATTCGATAGGTCCAGTTCGAGTCGCTGATCGTTCCGGGCCGGTTGATTCGCGCACTCCATCCAAACAGATCCTGGATCGGAATTATCACGAGCCGCGACGGCGCCGCGTACAGCGCGGCCAGAATCGCATCGTGCGCCGCTTCCCCGAGCATTGGGCGCGGATTCACCTGGCTCTCGAGACCAAGTGCGCGCACGAATTTCTCACGCTCGGCAACCGGCTGCGCGCGCCACCACGCGGTCAGAGGTTCGGTGTCATGCGTGCCCGTAGTCGCGAGCGAAAGTTCGGGATAGGCCGCGGGGCTGAGAAATGATTCGTCGGCTTGGCCCCAGTTGCGTTCCCATTGCATCACCTTGTATCCGGGCACGCCGAGGCGCGTGAGCGATTCGCGCACCCACGGCGGCACGGTGCCCAGGTCTTCAGCGATCAGTTCCGCCGCGCCACCTTCTTGTTTGATCGCGCGGATCGCCTCTTCGCCCTGGAGTCTCTGATCCGCTTCGTCCGCCGGGGTGAAAGTTCCCGCCGCGTCCGGGTCCGAACCGAAATTGAAAGTTCGATAAAGCCCAACGACGTGATCGATTCGAATCAAATCGTAAAGCGAACTGGCGTGACGCGCACGCGCGCGCAGCAGCTTGAATCCATGCGCGCGCATCTGATCCCAGTTGGGGATCGGCAAGCCCCATCGCTGTCCCTTGGGATTGAAATCGTCGGGCGGCGCGCCGACGCTGCGCGACAGATCAAACTCGTCCTGGTTCGCCCACACCTCGGCGCTGTCGCGCCGTGGCGAGAACGCGAGGTCTCCGCCGATCAGTGCGCCGTGCGAGGATGCGTAGGCGCGCATCTGCGACCATTGCCGGTGCGCGATCAACTGCCAATAACCGTACATCTCGATCGGCTCGGCCAATTCGCGGCGCGCGGCTGCGAGTGCGGCGGGATCGCGCTGCGCAATTGACGCCGGCCACGTTTCCCAACTGGTCCAGTTGAAGCGCTCCTTGAGCGCCCGAAACAACGCGTAGTCATCGAGCCAGTACGAGTTGGCCTCGACGAACGCGTCGAGTTGCGCGCCCTCGTCGCGCCCCCCGCGCGCTCGAGTCGCCCGGTACGCGCGCTCGAGAAGTGCAAATTTTTCCCGCCGTACGATTGCACGCGGAACAAAGCGCGCCTTCCCCACCGCCGCGCGCGCGCGCCTCAGCACCACCCGCCCGACGCCGGCCAGCCCGCCAACCGAGATGTACATCGGATCGATCGCCATCACGCTCATCGCGCTGTACGGGCTGAGATCGTCGGGCCCGGTCTCGTCCAGCGGCAGCAGTTGGATTACCCGATGACCCATCGACAGCGCAAAATCCATCATCGGCGAGAGATCCAGTATTTCCCCGCGCCCGAGACTGTCGCGCGTGCGGATCGAGAACAGTGGAATCAGGATCCCCGCGGACCGTGTCAGCATCGTGGGATCATCCAGCGGTCCGCTCGATCCTCGGGGTTCAAATCACATAGCCGCCGTTGGGGCTGAGCACCTGGCCGACCATGAACTTCGAATCCTCGCAGGCCAGAAAAAGCGCCGCGGCCGCGATGTCGCTCGGCTCGCCGAAGCGCCCCATCGGCGTCATCGCTTCCAGTTGCTTGCGGAACTCGCCCTCGATGATCGCGGTCATCGGCGTGTCGATGAATCCCGGCGCGATGCAATTGACCAAAATCCCCATCATCACCACTTCGCGCGCCACCGACTTGGTGAACGCAATGATCCCGCCCTTCGCCGCGCAGTAGTCCGACGCGAAGGCCAGCCCTGTGGTGCCGGCGACCGAGCCCATATTGATGATGCGTCCCGACTGTTTCGGGATCATCACCTTGAGCGCCTCGCGGGTGCAGTAGAACGTCGAGTCCAGATGCGTCGCGAGCATCTTGTGCCAATCCTCGTCGGTCTTCTGGTGAGTCGGGATCACCTCGCTAGTGTCGCGAGTGCGCGCGATGCCCGCGTTGTTGATCAGGATGTCGATCGTCCCGAACGCGGCGATAAAGTCGGCGAACATCTTGCCGACCGCCGCGCTGCTCGACACGTCCGCGACCAACGGCCGCGCCACCCCGCCCGCGCGCTCGATTTCAGTCACCACGTTTTGCGCCGATTCGGGCCTGATGTCGTTGACTCCCACTTTCGCGCCCTCGCGCGCGAACGTCAGTCCCATTTCGCGCCCAAGTCCGGAGCCTCCGCCGGTGATCAGTACAACTTTGTCCTTGAGCTTCATCGCGCCCCTACTTCTTGCCTTCCTTGAGTTGTCGCTTCCAGTCCAGGCGCCGCGCCTCGGCGCCGGCCGCCTCCGCTTCCGGCACCATGCCCTTCTTCTGATAAAACATGCTGAGGTTGGTGTACGCCAGGAATGTCTTCCGGTTCCTGCGCGATATATTTTTTCGTCAACTCGATCGCCGCGTCGAGATCTCCCTTGGCCTGGTAGCACATCGTCATTCCGTGGATCGCATCGGCGTACTTCGGATCGATCTCGAGCGCTTGTTTGTACAACTCGATCGCTTCGTCGAACTTATCGTCGGCGTATGCGTCGATCGCTTCGTCGTACAGTTCTTCTTTGTCGGGCATTTCGGACCTCCGGTGAATCCGCGCGCCGCACGTTGCGGGTCCGCGGATTTCGCGCACACCCATCCTCTTATATACTAGGCTCCGCACTATGGAGAATTCGCCCGCACCGACCGAAGCAGACGTTTACGAAGTGCTGCGCGAGTGCTACGACCCCGAGATTCCCGTCAATCTCGTGGACCTCGGACTCATCTACGGCGTCGCGATCGACAACCGCGTCGTCAATGTTACCATGACGCTCACCGCGCCCGGCTGCCAGATGGGCATGATGATCGCGCAGGACATCCAGGACAAGTTGCTTGGCATTCCCGGCTGCGACGACGCCTGCGTCGAGATCGTGTGGGACCCGCCATGGACGCCGCGCATGATGAGCGACGCGGCGAAAAAACAACTCGACATCGACGACTAGCGCCGGCGCCCCTCAATCCGCATCGATCAGCACGCCCGGGTTGAGAATCCCGCGCGGATCGAGCGCGCGTTTCGCCGCCTTCAGCACGCGCGCGAATCCATCCGGACGCTGGCGGTCGTACCACGGCCGATGATACCGGCCGACCGCATGATGATGCGTGATCGTGCCGCCGAGCGCGATCAGCTTGTCCGACACCGCCGCCTTTATCTCGTCCCACTGCTCGATCTCGGAGCCGCGTTTGCCCGGCGCCAGAACCGTGTAATACGGCGCCGGCCCGTCGGGATAAACGTGCGTAGCCCTTGCCGCACACCCGCGCGATTGCGGCGCGCGCGCACTCCATCACCTGGCGATGAAATTCCGGAAATCGCTCCCACGTGATTGCGGTCTCGAACGTGTCGCTCACCATTCCCATCGCGGCTACCGTGTCCATCAGGTAGGGCGCGCTCAGAAACGCGTTGCGCCACGCTCCCGCCGATCCTTCGTGCGTCGCGTCGGCGTCGGTGCGAGTCTTCCCGGCGTCCGCCGGAATTTTCCCGCCGTGATCCGCGCAACACTCCAGCGCGCGCTTCATCCACGCTTCCAGCGGATGGTCTGCCGATTCGAATGCGAGCACCAGCACGGCCTCCTCGCCGTTGCCCGCGCCTGAATTGAAGGCCTCGCCTTCGTCGAGAACCCGGCAATTCGCGGGATACAGCCCGGCCTGCGAAATCTGGCGGGTCGCCTCTGCCGCCTTGATCATGCTTGGAAACGGCACCGACGCGCCCACGCGAAACGTCGGCCGATCCTGAAGCCGCATCCAGGCCTCGGTGATGATGCCGAGAATTCCTTCGGAACCGATGAACATCCGGTCCGGGCTGGGACCCGCGCCCGAGCCGGGCAAGCGGCGCGATTCGACCACTCCGGTTGGAGTCACGACGCGGATCGATTCGACGAAGTCGTCGATATGCGTGTACAGCGTCGCGAAATGCCCGCCCGACCGCGTCGCGATCCATCCGCCGAGCGTCGAGAATTCGAATGACTGCGGAAAATGTCGAATCGTCAGTCCGTGCGGCTTCAACTGCGCGTCGAGCGCGGGACCATACACCCCGGCCTGAATTCGTGCCGCGCGCGAGACCCGGTCCACTTCCACGACTTTGTCCAGATGCATCAGATCGATCGAGACCGCGCCGCGATAGCGGTCGCCCTCGGGTGCTTCGACTCCGCCGACGACGCTCGAGCCGCCGCCGTATGGCACCGCTGCAATATGCGCGCCGTCGCACCATTCGAGCACCCCAATCAGTTCATTCTCATCGCCCGGAAACGCGACCACGTCGATCGGATTCGGATAGTCACGCCTAAACGCCCGCCTCAGATCGCGCGAACTCTTGCCGTAGGTGTGACCCGCGCGATCGTGGGTGCTGGTCGAGCAAATCGCCTCGAGCGCCGCCGGTGGTTTCACGCGTGGCGCGCGCAGATTCAGCTCGCTTTCCTTTGGCGCCGGCGTGAGCTCGAGTGGCCCGAGCCCAAATCGCTTGGCCATTCGCTCGGCCAAATTCTTTTGCTGCTCGGGAGTCAGCCCCTGGTCCTCGTAGCCCCATCCCCAGAACTTTCGCTTGCGATTCTCGGCCATCGGATTGGTCCTCGCGATACGTGAAGGTGTTATGCGTCGAGCTTGACGACTGCCGCGATTCTGCGCCCGCCCCGCCCGCAAGGGCAAACACTTGGCCAGCGACAACGCATTCGTCGCGGGCTCTTCCATCGCGTAGTCGCGAAAAGATGCGCTGCGCAGATTTTCGCGTCTTCTCACTGCGGGTGCAGGGGCCGCAGCCCCTGCCCAAGGAAGCGTGAAACCCAGGCGGGTTTCACATTCAATCAAGTGTATTTGCCTCCCGTCACCCCTGCCCGCTAGCGCGGCGGCCTTGGCCGAGGCCTGGCACTATCCTCC
>JGI20173J14856_1000474_pt1 | contig 10244 bp, 10 predicted proteins | sample NGESurdeep072012_8_FD_14856 | JGI IMG/M metagenome (IMG submission 14856)
CGCAAAATGCGTGCCAAACAACTCGTCCTCAAACCTGGCCGGACCCGCCGATACCAGGTCCCTGGCGAGGCCGCCCGCACCAGCGCCGCACTACTGGCCCTACGCGACGAAGTCATCTCGCCAATCCTCGCCGGCATCCGCAGCCCCAGACAGGGTCGCAAACCCGCCATCTGGACACCCGTCGACCGCGACTACGAAGCCCTCCGCATCGACATGCACAACCTCTTCCAGCACCTGCACCTCGACACCGTCAGCGTCGCCGCATAGACAACAAATTGTCGATCACATGCCGCAAGTCCCTAGAGGAGGTCCAGCGTTCCGGGGTGGCAGACATCCCGGACCATTGCGCTGAGCGGAGCCCCGGGCACTGTTGTACCTGAACATGTACAGATTTCTGAGAGGATTGGTGTACCATAACAACTATGGCGAACGACTTCACCCGGGTGCTGCCCACCAGCCAGGCGCGAGCCGAGCTGTCCACCGCCGTGGCCCGCTTCCGGCGCGAAGGGCTGTCCGCCACGCCCGTGGTCTTTGGCAGCCACCGCAAGCCTGAAGGGGTCGTTCTCCCCTTCGAGCTGTTCGAGCAGCTGGTGCCGGCGATCGAGGACATCCTGCTCGCCGCAACCATCCGCGCGCGGCTGGCCAACCCCGCGCCCAATGTGCCGCTGGACGACCTGATCAACGAGCTCGGCTTCTCCCCGTCCGAGTTCGAGTAAGTGGTGCGCAGACCGCTGGACCGGTCGCTGCGCCCCGAGGCAGCCGACGACATCAGGAACCTCCCCTCGGAGAACCTCAAACGCCGGGCCATCCAGATCATCATCGACGTGTCGAAGGGCGAGCTCGAGGGCAGGCCACTGGAGGACCACCCCTCCGTTGGAGACCTGTCCGACTGCCGGAAGGTGTACTTCGACGACAGGGACGATGACAAGCCCCGGTTCCGCCTGGTCTACCGGCTTCTGCCCAACGAGGTGGAGGCGGTTTCAGTGGAGGCGGTAGCAGTCGGTCGCCGCAGGCTGATGGACGTCTACGTCCAGGCGGCGCGGCGCCTTGGCCGACTGGTCGACGACGAGCAGTGACATGCGCGACAACGACTACGCGCGCCGCCCGGTCCGTCCGGCTTCGGCTTTGGTCGCGCCGGCGGCCAGCTCGAAGCACGCGAAAAGTGTGTGGTCAAGACGGCAAAACGTGTGTGGTCAACATCTAAATCTTGGAGCCGGTGCGTCCCTGGCCTGCGGGTTTGAGGTTTCGTAAGTACCCCGCCAAGGGGTAGTTACGAAACTACCCAGGCTCAGGTTACGAAACCCCCGCCAGAGACCGGAAACGGCTCCTGGCGAGGGTTTCGCTGTGTTTGGGGGCCTTGTCGGCGTTGACGCCGGCAGGCCGGGCCAGCGATCCTGCTGACGCCTTCCGGCGCGGCGGTTTTGGGGCAGCAGTTGGCGCCCGCCGGCGCAAAGGCCGACGAGCTACCGGGGTGCGGGGTTCAGCTGAATGTCAGCGATCACGTGATTCCCCAGGTTTGAGGGGTTCTCGATCACGTAATTCCCCACCCCGGCGATCACGTAATTCCCCATGGGGACGACGTGCGTGGCCTCCCGGGTGTGGTCCTTCAACCGAATCAGGCTCTTGCTTACCCGACGAGGTGAGGCAGGAGCCCAGTGGCGAGGAGGACGTTTCAAATGATCGATTTGGTCGAGATCTACGTGCACTGGTACGCGGGCCGCTCCCAGGTCCAGATTGCCGACAGTCTGGGCCTGGACCGCAAGACGGTCCGTAAGTACCTGGGCCCGGTTGTGGGTTCTGGGCTGGTTCCGGGTGGGCCGCCGGTGATGACTGAGGAGGACTGGCGGGCCCGGGCCCAGTCGTGGTTCCCGGCGCTGGTCGACAAGGGTCTGCGTCAGGTGAGCTGGCCGTCGATCGAGGTGCACCGGGATTACATCACCGCCCAGCTGGCGGCCGGGGTCACGGTCTCCACGATCTATCAGCGCCTGGTCGACGAGCAGGGGCTGGTGGCGTCGGTGGCCTCGCTGCGGCGCTGGGTGGGCGGGAACCTGCCCGAGGAGGCCCGCCGCGCGCAGGTTCGCGTGCTGCGCCCGGGATCGGTCGAACCCGGCAGTGAGGCGCAGATCGACTACGGCCGCTTGGGGGGTGTGGACCGACCCTGCGACCGGGCGCAGGTACACGGTGCAGGCGTTCGTGATGGTGTTGGCGTGCTCAACCGACACGCCAGTCTTCGCCTCGGTGAACGGTGATGCCCTCACCCGCTTCAGCATCTGCAAGATCGTGCGTCGCCACGCCGGGTACCTCGACCACGCCCGCACCGATCGCAGGGCGAGCCCGCACATCTTCCGACACACCGCGGCGGTCCACATGCTCGAGGCTGGGGTCGAAATCAACGTCATCCGCGGCTGGCTCGGCCACGCCGACCTGACCACCACGAACCGCTACGCCGAAATCAACACCAAAGCAAAGATGCAGGCACTTGGAGCACATGGAGGTAGGCGCGGTTCGCTGGTGCCGGGACGTGGCCGGGGCCCGGTCGTGCCGCTCGCTGGAGGGTGCTGCGCCGGCGGCGGTGTTCGCCGCCGTGGAGGCGCCCGCGTTACGGCCGCTGCCGGCGACCGAGTTCGTGCTCGCGACGTGGGCCACTGGCAAAGTAGGGCCCGATATCCACGTTAAGGTCGGGCCCGGGCTGTACTCGGTGCCGTGGCGCCTGATCGGCCAACGGGTCCACGCCCGCTCGACCGCGTCGATGGTCCAGATCGTCCACGACGGCAAGGTTGTGGCCACCCATGTGCGACGCGAACGGGGCCGGTCCACCAATGTGGAGCACTACCCGCCGGAGCGGATCGCGTTCCACATGCGTACCCCGACCTGGTGCCGGCACGCCGCCGAGGAAGTCGGCCCGGCGTGTTGTGAGGTCATCGCCACCCTGTTGGAGGTCAATGCCCTGTTCCGGCTCCGCGCCGCCCAGGGCGTCTTGGGGCTGCGGACCAGACACGCCCCAGCCCGCCTGGAAGCCGCGTGCGCCAAGGCAATCGCGGTGGGCGACCCGTCCTACCGAACCATCAAGGGCATCCTGGTCGCCGCACCGAAACCACCACGGCGGCCAACGGGTCGCCCGGCTGCGGCGCGGGCGTACCCGCGTTCCTGCACGGGCCCAGAGCCCTGTTCGAACCAGGCTCCGGCGGCGACCTCGCACCCGTCCTGGAGTTGAACACAGGCCCAACCACCAGTACCGGTACCGGCCCGAGCGATGAGGCGGCCCAGGCATGAGAGCACACAGGCTGCCCGACGCCGACCTCGGCGATGTCGGCGAGGTCGCCGATGTCCTGGTCGTCTTGGAGGACTTCCTACTGCACGCCGGCGCCTACGTCGTTGACGAGCTCGCCGCCTACCCGGTGGTCCGCCCCCAGGACCCCCACGACTGGGTGTTGTGGGTCGCTGGCCTGCTCGGTGAGCATGCCGCCACCTTGCGTGCCTGGGCTGTCAGCTGACTACACCGAGGCGAACTTCCAGCCCTGCCGGACCACCGCTGTCGTATGCGGGCCACGGCCCTTCGCTGGAGCATCAGCCCTTCGATTGCTGGCAAGACAAGCATGACCGCGAGAATGACGAACGCGACTCGAAACGGCTCGTGGGCCGACAAGTCCACGTTCACCAAGCTCATTTCCGGCTGCACACGCACAATGAGGGCACCATGAATTACACCGCGGCGGCCGGGGAGGCCGGTCTGGGCATCGTGTCCATCACGCACAGCCTCACCATGCTTACCTCGTCGGGGCCACGTCATCATCGTGTACTGGTCCGGCGGGTTGCCAGACAAGAAGCGCTCCGAGGTGACCCGCGAAGAATTCACCACGGAGGTGGCCGGAGGACAGGAGTCCACAGAGCTATCCCACGAGCTTCAGCGTTGGCCGGCCGTCTGTACTCGCAGGCTGTCCCCGCCGCTGCAACAGCGTTCACACCAGCTCGACCAAGTTCGGAAGGACCACGAAAGTGACACTCAACGTAGGAGTCATCGGCACGGGAAACATCGGCGCGGACCACGTGCGACGGCTGGCATCACAGGTGTCGGGGGCAGGGGTCACGGCTGTTTTCGACATCGCCACTGAGCGTGCAGCCGAGATCGCCGAGGGAGTGGGCGCCGTTGCGCACGGCTCCTGGACCGCCTTGGTCGACGACCTCGACGTCGAGGCCATCGTGATCGCCTCTCCGGGACCGTTGCACGCGGAGCAGGTGCTGGCCTGCATTGAAGCGGGCAAACCGGTGCTGTGCGAGAAGCCCCTGGCCACGACCGGCGAGGACTCCATCAAGGTGATGGAGGCCGAGGTCGCCTTCGGGCGGCGTCTGGTCCAGGTCGGTTTCATGCGCCGCTATGACCGGGCCTACCGCGTCGTCAAGGGTGCCATCGATGACGCGAGCATCGGCGAACCGCTGCTCGCCCACATGGTTCACCGCAACGCGTCCGTTCCGCACACCTTCACCAGTGCCATGGTGATGACCGACTCGGTGATCCATGAGATCGACACGGCCCGTTGGCTCTTCGACCAGGAGGTTGTGGCCACCACGGTCGTCGCGGGCCGGCCGAGCCCGCAGGCTGTGGCCGGCGTCCGCGACCCGCAGCTGGTGCTGTTCGAGTTGGCCGACGGCGTCGTCGTCGATGTCGAGGTGTTCCTCAACTGCCAGTACGGCTATGACGTGCGCTGCGAGGTCGTCGGCTCGATGGGCACGGTGTCGATGGATAACCCCAGCACCAACTCGTTGCGCCGTAACGGCCAACGGATCGAGTCGGTGCCGGCCGACTGGCGGGTGCGGTTCAACACGGCGTACCTCGACGAGCTGCAGGATTGGGTGGACGGCCTGGCTACCGGTGTCGTGCGTGGGCCGAGCGCGTGGGACGGGTACGCCGCGGCCGTCGTGGCCAACTGCGCGGTGCATGCTCTGGCTGAGGGTGCCCGCACGAAAGTCACCCTGGTGGACCGCCCCAGCCTGTATGCATGAGCCCCCCGGCACCGGACCCACCAGGAGATGCGCCGTGAAGATCGCCCTTGACCCCTGCATGTTCCGTACGACGCCGCTGACCGGCCTGCCCGGAATTGCGGCGTGACCACAGACAATCCGGATGACCGCGGCTCGAAGGGAATGACGATGAACTCGTATGGCACTACGGGCCGTGATTCCGGCGGACGAGCCCTGGCACCCCAGGTCCTGACAGTGGGCCGGGTCGGTGTTGACCTCTACCCCGAGCAGAGCGGGGTACCCCTCTCAGCCGTCACTACGTTCGCCAGGTCCCTCGGCGGCACCGCGACCAACGTCGCTGTCGGGGCAACTCGCCTCGGTCATCGGAGCGCCGTACTCACCAAGGTGGGGCCGGACGAGTTCGGCATCTTCGTCCGTGAGGCGCTCGCGGGCTTCGGCGTGGACGCCACCTACGTCGGGACGGCCGAGGAGCTCCTGACGCCTGTCGTGTTCTGTGCGCTCAACCCGCCGGAGGACCCGCCGTTGTTGTTCTATCGGCTTCCGATAGCACCCGACCTGACCCTCACCAAGGACGATGTCCCATGGGACCTCGTGCGCGACGTGCCGCTGCTTTGGGTCACCGGGACCGGGGTGTCGATGGAGCCGGCGCGACAGACCCAGCTCGATATGCTGGCGCACCGAGGTCGCCCTGACGCTGACGAAGGGCGATGGACAGTGCTCGACCTTGACTGGCGCCCGATGTTCTGGCCGTCGCCCGAGGACGCGCGCCGGGAGTACGAGCTGATGTTCGAGCACGTGACCGTGGTGGTCGGCAACCGGGCCGAGGTCGCCGTGGCTGTCGGCACGTCCGATCCGGAGGAGGCGGCGCGCCGTCTGCTCGACCGGGGCGTTGAGCTGGTCTTGGTCAAGAAGGGAGCCGAGGGAGTCCTCGTCGCCACCCAGGACTTCATAAGGACCGTGGCGCCCCAGCGGGTCGACGTCGTGTGCGGTCTCGGTGCGGGCGACGCATTCGGCGGCGCAGTCGTCCACGGCCTGTTGTCGGGATGGAACCCGGTTCGGATCGGCGAGTACGGCAATGCGGCCGGCGCCATCGTCGTCGCGCAGCTCGCGTGCGCGGACGTAATGCCGACCATCGAGGAGCTGGACGCGATGGTCGCCGGACAGTGGGTAGCACCGTGAGCGCGTGCCTGCTTTCTCAGTTATCCAAACCAGATCCCCAGGACGACGCTTCCGGAAGGAGCCCGATGGTGCCAGGGCAGATCAGCAACGAGCAGTGGTGCCAGCTGCTGGAGACCTGGGCGAACCGGCCGCAGGCGGTGGCCGAGGTCTACGCACCCGCAAAGGGTCGGAGGGCCTGCTCTCCGAGCGTGAGTCGGTCTTCCTCGTGGCCGCGGACCACCCCGCCGGGATGCTCTGGGCTCCATTGGGGATGCCATGGTGACGGCCGATCGTCGAGATCTGACCGAGCGACTCATGACCGTACTGTCCCGGCCGGGCGTCGACGGTGCCCTTGGCCCGCCGATATCGTGGGAGTTCCTCCCCGGGTGGGGACCGCTCGACAGCCTTCGGCGATGACCCCGCCCAGGCTTGGGTGCGCGATGCTTGGTCAGACCAGCCTGTTGACCCGCGGTGCCCGTCACCTCGGCCGACGGCCGCTCGACCATCTGGACCCGGTCCGCAACACAACCGCGACCGCACGAGCATGACTCCGACCTCGACCTCGACCATCCACTCGCCTTGGAGTCCCAGATGACGTTCACCGAACTCCCTTCAGCCGCCGCAGCGTCCAGGACGATGCGGCTCACCACCGCGCAGGCGCTGGTGCGGTGGATGGTGGCGCAGCGTTCGGAGCTACTGGACGGCACCGAAGTCCCATTGTTCGCTGGTGTGTTCGCTATCTTCGGACACGGGAATGTGCTGGGTCTCGGCACCGCGTTGCAGGCTGTGCAGGACAAGCTGCCCACATGGCGCGGTCAGACTGAGCAGGGGATGTCGCTCGCGGCGATTGGCTTCGCCCGAGCCATGGACCGCCGACAGGTGATGGCAGCGACATCGTCGGTGGGTCCTGGCGCGCTCAACATGGTGACTGCGGCAGCCCTGGCCCACGCCAACCGGCTGCCGGTGCTGCTGCTACCCGGCGACGCGTTCGTCGGGCGCGCCCCGGATCCCGTGCTGCAGCAGGTCGAGCACTTCGGTGACCCCACGACGAGCGTCAACGACGCCTTTCGCGCGGTCTGCCGCTACTTCGACCGGATCACCCGGCCGGAGCAGCTGCTCACAACCCTGCCTCACGTCGCCCGGGTACTGACCGATCCGGCTGACTGCGGACCGGTGGTGCTGGCGCTGCCCCAGGATGTCCAGGCGGAGGAGTTCGAGTTCCCGACCACGATGTTCGCAACCCGGCTCCACCGTGTCCCACGTCAGCGACCCGATGTGACGTCGGTCGCCGAAGCGGTTGGGATCCTGCGCACCGCCAAAAGACCCCTTCTGGTCTCAGGCGGGGGAGTGCGCTACTCCGGGGCCGCCACCGCCGTGCTGGAGCTCGCCACGGCCTACGGTGTGCCCATCGTTGAGACGGCCGCCGGGCGCACTTTGTTGCCGGATCCTCACCCGCTCAACGCCGGCCCGCTCGGTATCATCGGATCAGCCTCTGCCAACGCGATGGCCGCCGAAGCCGATGTCGTGGTAGCCATCGGGACCAGGCTTCAGGACTTCACGACGGCGTCGTGGACGCTGTTCTCCGACGACGTCCGCGTCATCGGGGTCAACGCCGCACGGTTCGACGCCGTGAAGCGCGGTTCACATCCCGTCGTCGGTGACGCCCGCGAGAGCGTGCTCGAGTTGCAGGCAGCCCTGCACGGGTGGTGGGTCGACCCCAGGTGGACGGCGCGGGCGGCCACCGAGAAGACTGCGTGGGACGGACACGTCGACAACCTCCGAAAGGGTGTTGCTCCTGATGGTTCGCTGACCTACGCGCAGGTGGTCGGCGTCGTCAACGATGCCAGCACCGCCGACGACTACGTCGTCGGCTCATCCGGCGGCATGCCGGGGGAGCTGCACGGCGGATGGCGCAGCGGCGCCGTCGACACCCGGGCTGAACCGGCCGCCCATGGCACCTCGGGCTCGACGATGGACCTCGAGTACGGCTTCTCCTGCATGGGCTACGAGATCGCGGGGCCGTGGGGCGCCTCGATCGCCCGGGCGCAGACTCACCCGAATGGCATCGTGACTACTCTGCTCGGTGACGGTTCCTACCTGATGCTCAACTCCGACCTCTTCTCCGCGGCGTTCGCCGGCCACCCGTACGTCGCCGTGGTATGCGATAACGGCGGGTACGCAGTCATCCACCGACTGCAGACCAACCAGGGCGCCGAGGGCTTCAGCAACCTGCTGAGCGACTGTGCCGGGCCGGGGGGCGTGCGTGTCGACTTCGCGATGCACGCTCGCTCGCTCGGCTGCAGCGTTGAGGACGTCCCCGCCGGCTCCTCCGTCGACGACCTTGCATCGGCCTACGGCCGGGCTCGTGCGGCCGCTGTGGGCACCCGCCGCCCTGCAGTCGTCGTCTGCCGAACCCACCCTTCGACCTGGACCGAGGCTGGCGCCTTCTGGGAGGTGGGCGTGCCGGCATCCCTGTCCGGCCGCGTCGCCTACGACGAGCACAAGGCGCGCCAGGTGCGTTGGCTTTCTTGACGTTTTCGGTGCCCAGCAGGTCGTCGTCGAACCTGAGCAAGCCGCGTATGTCGACGTCGCCGGCCTCGGTGAAGAACGGCGCACCCCGGTTGGCTCCAGGGGGTGCACCCGCCACTACCTCGCGGCCGATCAGCCAGCGCAGGGTGTCGAGGTCGTGGATGCTGCAGTGGCGGAACGAGCCCCCGGAGGTCGGCAGATAGGCCGCGGGTGGGGGCTTGCATCGCCGGTTTCGGCACGCGCGGTGTGAAACCCGCCCAGATCACCGTGCTCGAGTGCGTGTTTGGCGGATCGGTAGGCGAGGTCGAACCGCCGCTGGAACCGACTTGCACGCCCTGGTCCGCAGGCCCTCACCCTTTTCGTGTTGGTGTCTCGAACATGAAGCCAGAGCCGAATACGTCACGTCGCAGCTATCGGATCCCGTTGGATAGCGGGGCCGCTTCCAGCCCGGCTGCCCATGGCCTCGCCGACTTGGGTCTCTTGCTCGGTGCCATGGGAGTCTCCTCTGAACAACAGCACAGAAATCAAGCACCGTGGCTTGACGGGTCCACCTGCAGGACCCACTGGTCCAGATCAACCGTGCGTCGACCGGAATCGCCTCGTCCTCATGAAGAGTGGGTGATTGAGCCGTGGCCGTGAAAGGCCGAAACCCCATTGCCGTCCGTACCGCTGGCTGTGATGGGTCCGGCGCTGTGACAGTCTGGTTGGCATGATCGCCCCGGCAGAGCCGACCACATCCACCCGAATCCGCACCCTTGGTGCCGCGATGGTGGTGACCCTCCTCGGCCAGCTACTCCTGGGGATGGCCAATACCTTCTGGCTCACTGTCCCCGACTCGGGATCCGGATGGAAGACCGCAGCTCCCATGGGCCTGCTCGTGGCCCACATAACCCTGGGTGTGGCGCTTCTGGTTCTCGCGATCTGGATCGCCGTCGCCGCTTTCCGTGGCAACGATCGCAACTGGCTGACCGCCTCGGCGGTCGGGATTCTTGGAATCCTGCTCGCCTCCGGCGCAGGGACTGCCTTCATGAGCCAGACAAGCAACGACGGCGCTTCCTACTTCATGTCTATCGGAACTGCGCTAGCCCTCGCCGCGTACGCTCTCGGGCTTTATCGGCTTCCTGTCACCCAGACCACCTGACATCGCCATCAGCCCCGATGGTCTGGCTGCGCCCGCTCAACGCGGACGAAGCAGCGTGAGCATCCTCTTCACTCCATATGCATTGGTTGCTGGATTGCGATCTTAGCTAGCCGCTGCTGCGAGGTTGCCAGACACCGCATGCAACCAACAGGAGCGCCGCACAAATGCCAACGCAGGCTCAGACCTCCTGAAGTAGCCGTCTTTGTGGGGGGTGTGACCTGCGGTTTTGTGTTCAGGTGAACGTGCAAAATGTGTTCAATCTCGATGCAGTGGTGGTAGTGACAATCGGGGTTGCGGTACAGGCCATGCTGGTAGGCATGCCAGCACCACGGCACCTGCATCGCGTCGAGGTCGACGGCCAGGTGCTCATCACCGTCGGGGCGAGCGTGTTGTTCAGCTACGAGGCGGGGGACTCTGGTCTGCGTAACCTGGCAGC
>JGI20173J14856_1000482_pt1 | contig 10192 bp, 5 predicted proteins | sample NGESurdeep072012_8_FD_14856 | JGI IMG/M metagenome (IMG submission 14856)
AGTCGGTTGCTGACGCGGTTTGGCGATCTGGTTTATATGTTTTTCATGGTTACGCCGCCGGAAATGACCGTCGAGCGCGCTTGGACGCGAGGATTGAGAGTCGGCAGGTACAAGGCGGTTGAGGACCTCTTGGCTCATAATGTCGAAGCTTATACCGGCATGCCTGAATTGTTTTTCACCTGGGCGCTGATTGCCGGAAAGCGAGTCCACTACGAGTTTCTCGATAATAGCGTCGCGGAAGGTCAGCCGCCACGGACAGTGGCATTTGGTTGGAACGGAGAAATGACCATCCTGGACATCAAGAGCATGCTCGATATCGAAAGGTTCAGGAAAATAAATATTCACGCTCAGAAACCCGAGGAAGTTTACGTCAATGAGAACTTGGCACCGGAGTGTAACGTTGAGTTTCTGAAGCGGTGCGCACGCTGGATTCCGATTATTAATTTCGCCGACTATAAAACGGGCCAAGTCTATGCGCGGCTGAAACACGGCAAGTGGGCGTGGCGCGACGAGCAACGGTTCGCCGATGTGCTCAACGATCCCGATGCCAAGGCTGGTTTGCAGGCGGTCGCTCCAAATGCCTATGAGTCGACCGGCAGGACGACGGGAAAGCGGACGAATCTGGCTCTAGACAAAGCGCACACTCTGGGCGCTTGGGGTGAGGCAGCGAGCGCCGCGTGAGGCGGCGTCCCCAACATGGTTTCCGCGCGCTTAACCAAACCGAATGTCCGCGCCGGCCTTTCGGTTTGGTGATTTACGCCGCCGAAACCACTCTCTTGTAGAGAGCGGCCATGCATTCTCCGGCACCGGCGGTCAGCATCAGCCAAGCCAAACGCCCGATCGCGCTCGCGGTTCGCGGGCTCGCCAAGCGCTTCGACCGGCCCGCGGTCGATGCGCTCGATCTCACCGTCTATGGCGGCGAATTCTATGTGCTGGTCGGCCCCAATGGCGCCGGCAAGACCACGACCTTGCGTATGGTGGCCGGGCTGCTGCGGCCCGACGCCGGCTCAATCACCATCGATGGCATCGATGCGCTGGCCGATCCGGTTGCCGCCAAGCAGATCACCGCCTGGCTGTCGGACGAGCCGATGATCTACGACAAGCTCACGCCCTTCGAGTATCTGGAATTCGTCGCGGGGCTCTGGCGTATCGAGGCAAAGCCTGCGGAAGCGCGCGCACGCGAATTGATCGGCTGGCTCGGCCTCGAGCCGCACGCGCATGAGCGCTGCGAGGGATTTTCCAGGGGCATGCGGCAGAAAGTGGCGCTCGCCGGCGCGCTGGTGCACAATCCCAAGCTCATCATCCTTGACGAGCCGCTCACCGGGCTGGATGCCGGTTCCGCCCGCCTGGTCAAGAACGTCCTGCTCGAGCGCGTGCGCGCCGGCGGCACCGTGATCATGACCACGCATATTCTCGAAGTCGCCGAGCGCATGGCCGACCGCATCGGCGTCATCGCCAGCGGGCGCTTGATCGCCGAGGGCACGCTCGAGGAATTGCACCGCAAGACCGGGAAAACCGCCGCCAGCCTGGAAGATACTTTCCTCACGCTGGTCGCCGAGCCGGTCGCGCAACCGATTGCTGCTGAGTGAGCCGTCCCGATACATTGGCCTGGCTCGCTGGGCACGAGCTCCGCCTGGGCTGGCGCGACTGGGTCGCGCTGATGACGGCGGGCCGCCGCAATCGCGCGCGCACCGTCGCCATCGCGCTGATCGTCTTTGCCGCTTTCATGCACGTCTTCGCCTATTGGATCGTGGCCGGCTATGCCGACGCCAATGTCGCGTCCGACACGGCAACGCTGGTGGGGATCACCGGCACGTTGGTGCTGTCGTGGTCGCTGCTGCTGTCGCAGGCCATGGAGTCGGTCACCCGCGCGTTCTATGCGCGCTCCGATCTCGATCTGATCCTGACCTCGCCGGTGTCGGCGCGCAAAGTGTTCGCGGTGCGCATGAGCCGCATCGCCGGCGCGTCCGTCACGATCGCCGTGCTGCTGGCCGCGCCCTTCATCAACGTGCTGGCGATGCGCGGCGGCAGCCGCTGGCTGGCCGCCTATGGTGTGGTCGCCGCCATGGGCGCGGTGGCGACGGCGGCGGCGCTCGCGCTGACCATCGCGCTGTTCCGCCTGGTCGGCGCCAAGCGCACGCGGCTGATCGCGCAGATCGTGGCGGCGGTGATCGGCGCCGCCTTCGTCATCGGGCTGCAGGTCGCGGCGATCTTCTCCTCCGGCAGCATTTCGCGTTTCGCGGCGCTGCAATCGGACTGGATGCTCGCGCACGCGCCCGATACCAGCAGCGCCTTCTGGTGGCCGGCGCACGCCGTGCTCGGCGATACGCGCGCGCTCGCCGCCGTCGTCTTGCTGGGCTTCGCCGTGCTCGGCATCGCGATCGCGGTGTTCTCGGGGCGCTTCGGCGATCATGCCTTGGCGGCGGCCGGCGTCTCGAACACCGTCGTGCGCCAGCGCCGCTGGTCGCTCGCCTTTCGCCGCCGCTCCGCCAGCCACGTGTTGCGGCAGAAGGAATGGACGTTGCTCGCGCGCGACCCCTGGCTGATCTCGCAGACGCTGATGCAGATTCTCTATCTGCTGCCGCCCGCATTGTTGCTGTGGGTTACCTTCCGCAACGGCGCCGGTTCTTATGTCGTGTTGATTCCGGTGGTGGTGATGGCGGCCGGCCAACTGGCCGGCGGACTGGCCTGGCTGTCGATCTCGGGCGAGGACGCGCCGGATTTGGTCATCAGCGCGCCGATCGCTGCCGGCCGCATCCTGCAGGCCAAGATCGAAGCGGTCATCGGCATTATCGCGCTGGTGTTCGCGCCGATCGTGGCCGTGCTGGCCTTCGATTCGCTGTTCGCCGCCGTGGTCGCAGGCGTGGGCATCCTGACGGCGGCGGCGTCCGCCACGCTCATTCAGATTTGCTTCCGCACGCAGGCCAAACGCAGCCAGTTTCGCCGCCGGCAGACTTCCTCGCGCATCGCGACTTTCGCGGAAGCGTTCTCGTCCATCGCCTGGGCCGCGACCTCGGCGCTGGCGGCGGCGGGGACTTGGATCGCGCTGGGCCCGGCGCTGATCGCGATCGGCATCCTGGCCGGCGTGCGGCTGATCAGCCCGCCTCAAACATAACGTCAGGCATAGACCGCGCGATAGCGCTGCCGCGCCACCAGCAATCCGACCACCAGCAGATTGAGAATGTTCGAGCCGATGCCGGTGGCGAAGGCGGGCGCGTAATAGCCGAAATGATCGTAAAGCAGTCCGGCAAGCCAGCCGCCGGCGGCCATGCCGAAGCCGCTGAACAGCAGCAGCGTCGGAATCCGCCAGGAGGCTTCCGCGGCCGGAAATAGTTCGCGCAGCGCCAGTATGTAAGCCGGGATGATGCCGGAAAAGCCAAGCCCGAAGGCGGCGGCGACGGTAAACAGGCCAACCTCGTTCTGGGTGAGCAGAAACGACGTCATGGCCGCCGCCTGCCAGGCTGATCCTATCAGCACGGTGGCGAGCCCGCCGATGCGGTCGGAGATCGCGCCCCAGATCTGCCGGCTCAGGAACGCGGTGCCGAGCAGCACCGACAGCATCAGCGCGCCGACCGAGCGCGCGATGCCGAGGTCGCTGCAGAAGGCGACCAGATGGCCCTGCGGCATCGCCATCGGGATGCAGCACAGTACTGCCGCGCCGCACATCAGCGCGAACACCGTGTTGGGCGGCCAGCCGAGCACGCGCGCTTTTTCGCCGGCGCTGTCCAACGTCACGGCCGGATAAATCACTTCCGGCGGATGGCGGAAATAAATTGCTGCCAGTGGGACGATGACGACGATCTCGGCGATCGCGTACCACAGCATGGTCTGCCGCCAGCCGGCATAGGCGATCATGCGCTCGAACACCGGCGGCCACAGCGCGCCGGCGAGATAGCTGCCGCTCGAGATCAGCGCCAGCGCCGAACCGCGCCGGCGGTCGAACCAGCGGCTGACATAAATGTACATCGGCGCATTGATGCCGCCGAGCCCGATCAGACCGATGAACAGCCCGTGCCCGATCCACAGCGGCCAGGACGGGCCGAAGGTCGAGATTGCGAGACCAAGACCAATCATCAGCGCGCCGAACATCACGGTCCAGCGCGTGCCGATGCGGTCGGCGATGCGGCCCATCACGATGCCGCCGATGCCGGAGCCGAGCCAGGCCAGCGCGCTGGCGAGCGCCGGGATCGAACGCGTACCGCCCACTTCGGCGGCGATGTCCTTCAGCGCCACCGCCGTGATCCAGGCGGCGCCGAACGACATTCCCATGATGCACAGCGCCACCGAGGCGACGACCCAGGATGCTCGGCTCTCGATCGAGGAGGAATGCAACATCAAATGGGAACCCGGCTGGCGATCCCTTTTACAGATCGCGCCGGATTTGACTACCCACACGGGCGTCGGGTCTGCCCCGCATGTTGCAGCGCGCCAAAATATCGGATTCGGCTAAAGCCCGAACGGGTAGGTGTCCGGCAGTCCTTCCAGTTCCTCGGTCTTGAACGGCGTCACCGCCGCGGACTGGTCGAACCAGATATATTCGTCGAACTGCCGCGGCAGCACCGCCTCGAAATAATGGCTGGCGAGCTCGGACTCCGGCCGATAGATCACGCCGATCGCGCGTTCGAGCCGCGGTTGCATGAGGCCGCGCGCCGGTGCGCTCGCCCGGTCGCGCAAGGCCAGCATGAAACGCGGCACGCCCGCCTCGTGACACAACTTTTCATAGGAGTTGTTCAGCGCCGGGCGCACGTTCTTGACCTCCATCGGGCCGTCCCAGTCGGAGGCCGCGGCAACCGTGCCGTGATCGGTGCCGAATCCGATCGCGTAACAGAGCTCGCCGAATTTCTTCCGGCATAGTTGGCCGATATTATGTTCGCCGCGCGCCGACATTTCCGTCGCCGCGGCATCGCCCACGTGCGAATTATGCGCCCAGACGATCGCCTTGCTGCGCGGGCCATGATGCGCCAACAGCGTCTGCAAGGTCTCGAACATATGCTCGTCGCGCAGATTCCAGGACGCGCGCGAGCCATAATACATAATCCGGTAATAGCGCTCGGCGTTCGCCACCAGTCGGGCATTCTGCACCGCGTCGAGGAAGCGCTCGCCGTCATGCGCGGCATAGGCTTGTTGCTTGCCCATGAGGTCCTTCAGCGCACGCACGACATCCTTCTCGCAGGTCGGATAGNTGCCGTTGAGCGCGGCGTGGCCGTAGGTCGCCGGGTCCGCCTGCCACGGGGTGAGGCAGCCGTAGCGTTCGCGCGCGATTTTCGCCGACGCCGGATCGACCTCGTCGAGGTAGCCCAGAACCGAGCGGATGGACGTGTACAGGCTGTAGAGATCGAGGCCGTGAAAGGCCACCCGGTGTTCAGGCTTTACCGTCGCATTGTGCTTGCGCAGCCAATCGACGAATCCGCGGACTTCATTGTTGCGCCACATCCAGACCGGGAAGCGGGCAAACGCCGTCCATTCCGACGGCGGATATTCCCGGTGCCGCACATAATGATCGATGCGCGCGGCGTCGGGCCAGTCGCCTTCGATGGCGATGAAGGAAAATCCATTTTTCAGAATAAGCTCGCGCGAGATCGCCTCGCGCATCCGGTAGAATTCCGAACTGCCATGGGTGGCTTCGCCGAGCAGCACGACGCGCGCCTCGCCGATGCGATCGAGCAGCGGCGACAGATCGGCGGTTTCGATCGAGGCGAACGGTTCGGCGGCATCGGCAATTGACTGCACCAATGATTGGTCACGCGAGACGATCACTCGCCGCGGCGCATGCGCCGGCGTCTCGGGCTGCCAACCTTCGTGGCCGAGCAACGGGACGAAGCACACGTCGGCGAGGTCTTCGCGCCGGTAATTGTTTTCGCTAACGCGGGTAACGCGCACCAGTTCCTGGGCGCGCGCGCTGCTGCCGACCGGGATCACCAGCCGTCCGCCGATTTTGAGTTGCGCGCGCAGGGATTCCGGAATTTTCGGCCCGCCGGCCGCGACCACGATGGCGTCATAGGGCGCATGATCGGGCCAGCCGCGCGTGCCGTCGCCGTGCAGCACGTGCACATTGTCGTAGCCTTGCTCGGCGAGCGCCGCGGCCGCCTTTTCCGCAAGCTGCCCGATCCGTTCGACCGTGTAGACCTCGGCCGCGATCTCGGCGAGGACGGCGGCCGCGTAGCCAGAGCCGGTGCCGATTTCGAGCACCTTTTCCCCGCCCTCGAGCAGCAGCGCCTCGGCCATCAGCGCGACAATGTAAGGCTGCGAGATCGTCTGCCCCTCGGCGATCGGCAGGGGGGAGTCTTCGTAGGCGAATTCCTGCAAGTTCCCCGGCAGGAAGGCCTCGCGCGGGATCTTGCGCATCGCCTGGAGAACGCGGGTCGATCGCACCCCGCGCGCGGCGATATGGTGCTCCACCATCTCGTCGCGGAGCTGGGCGAAATCGAATTCGGGCTTGCGTTTTGCGAGCGCCATGGCCGCAAAGCTAGCCAACCGGCGTCCGGCCGCATTGACCGGCGTCAATCGGAGATGCGGCGATTCGCCTGCTGCATTGCGCCAAAATGCGCGAAACGCCGCCTGCCCGAAATTTCCTTCTCGCCAGCACGCCCAGAACGAAATTGACCGCAGGGCCTTGAGGTGTCAGCTTTTATTGGGCTTTTACGGCTTTGCGTCCCGTCCCGTGAGCCTATATGAGTGTTACCCGGGACGACCCTTCCGTAGGCCTCTCGGCATTTGTCCAAGGTCACCGATGACGCTTCGCCCTGTTAGCCTCGACGATAAATACGATTTGACGCAGGACCGCGTCCTGGTGACCGGTTATCAGGCGCTAATCCGCGCCTGCCTGATGCAAAAGGCGCGCGACCGCGCCGCCGGCCTGAACACCGCCGGCTATCTCACCGGCTATCGCGGTTCGCCGCTCGGCGGCCTTGACCAGCAATTCATGCGCGCCGGCCGCCAGCTTAGCCAGGCCGACATCAAGTTCCAGCCCGGCATCAACGAGGAACTCGCCGCCACCGCGCTCTGGGGCACCCAGCAGGCCGAACTGCGCGGCGAGGGCAAGTTCGATGGCGTGTTCGGCATGTGGTACGGCAAGGGCCCGGGCGTCGATCGTTCCGGCGACGTGTTCCGCCACGCCAATCTGGCCGGCACCGCAAAGAACGGCGGCGTCATCGCCTTGATGGGCGACGATCACACCGCGGAATCCTCCACCACCGCGCACCAGTCGGAATTCCATTTCGTCGACGTGATGATGCCGATCCTCAACCCGGGCGGCGTGCAGGAAATTATCGACTACGCGCTCTACGGCTGGGCGATGTCGCGCTTCACCGGTGCCTGGACCGCGCTCAAATGCATGCACGAGACAGTGGAGTCGACCGGCGTCGTGGACGGCAGCCTCGATCATATCAAGCTCGTCACGCCGACCGATTTCCGCATGCCGGAGGGCGGGCTGAACATCCGCCTCGCCGATACCATCCTCGGCCAGGAAGCGCGCCTGCACGATTTCAAGCGCGACGCCATGCTCGCTTTCGTGCGCGCCAACAAGCTCAACAAGATCATCACGTCGGGCGGGCGCAATGCGAAGATCGGCATCATCACCACCGGCAAAGCCTATCTCGACGTGCGCCAGGCGCTCGACGAACTCGGCATCGACGAAGTGAAATGCAACGACCTCGGCCTGCGCCTGTTCAAGATCGCCTGCGTGTGGCCGATCGGCCGCCAGGAACTCGCGGAATTCGCGCAGGGGCTCGACCTCATCATCGTGGTCGAGGAGAAGCGTTCGCTGATCGAAGTGCAGGTGCGCGAGGAACTCTACGGCACCGCCAATCAGCCGGTCTGCATCGGCAAGAAGGACGAGCACGGCAATTGGCTGTTCCCGGTCAAGGGCGCGCTCGATCCCAATGACGTCGCCATCTGCATCGGCGAGCGGCTGCTGCGTTACAGCGCCAACGACGAGCTGGCGGCCAATGTCGGCGCGGCTGAAAGCGGCGCAGCGCGCGCTCAGCGAAACCGTTGATGTCGCCCAGCGCATTCCTTATTTCTGCTCAGGCTGCCCGCACAATACATCCACCCGCGTGCCGGAAGGCAGCCGCGCCTATGCCGGCATCGGCTGTCACTATATGGCGCAGTGGATGGACCGCCAGACGCTCGGCTACACCCAGATGGGCGGCGAGGGCGCCAACTGGATCGGCGAGGCGCCGTTTTCCAGCCGCGACCATGTGTTTCAGAATCTCGGCGACGGCACCTACAACCACTCCGGCTATCTCGCCATTCGCGCGGCGATCGCAAGTGGCGTGAAGATGACCTACAAGATCCTGTTCAACGACGCGGTGGCGATGACCGGCGGGCAGGCCAATGAAGGCGGCCTGAACGTGCCGCAGATCGCCCGCCAGGTCGCCGCCGAAGGCGCCAGCCGCGTCATCGTCGTCACCGACGAGCCGTGGAAGTATCCCAAAGACACCGACTGGCCGCGCGGTTTGACCGTGCATCATCGCGACGAGCTCGACGCGCTGCAGCGCAAACTCACTACCGTGCCGGGCGTCAGCGTCCTCATTTACGACCAGACCTGCGCCGCCGAGAAGCGTCGCCGCCGCAAGCGCGGCACCTTCCCCGATCCGGATAAGCGCGTGATCATCAACGATTTAGTCTGCGAAGGCTGCGGCGACTGCGGCGTGAAATCGAATTGCGTGTCGGTGCAGCCGCTGATGACCGAATGGGGCCGCAAGCGCACCATCGATCAGTCGAGCTGCAACAAGGATTATTCCTGCGTCAAAGGCTTCTGCCCGTCCTTCGTCACCGTGCACGGCACCAAGCTCAAGAAGGGCGAAGGCATTGCCGAGCCCGCGCATTGGGCGGCGTTGCCCAACCCAAGCGTGCCGCTGACCAATCATCCTTACAGCATCATCGTCACTGGCATCGGTGGCACCGGCATTGTCACCATTGGTGCCATTGTTGGCATGGCCGCGCATCTGGAAGGCAAGGGCGTCGGCGTCATCGACATGGCCGGCCTCGCGCAGAAGGGCGGGGCGGTCTACAGCCATATTCGCATCGCCAACACCGCGAACGATATCCACGCCATCCGCGTCGCCGCCGCCGGTGCTGATCTGGTGCTCGGTGGCGACATCGTGGTGGTCGGCGCCAAGAAGGTGCTCGGCGCGATGAAGTCCGGCCACACGCGCGTGATCGTCAATACTGCCGAATTCCTGCCTGGCGACTTCACCCGCAACGCCGATTATTCGCTGCCGACCGAACGGCTCAAGCGCGCGATTGTCGGCGCGGCCGGCGCTACGCGCAGCCATTTCGTCGATGCCAGCCGGCTGGCGACGGCGCTGCTGGGCAATTCGATCGGCAGCAATATGTTCATGCTCGGCTACGCCTATCAGGTCGGCGCGCTGCCGCTATCGGCGGAGGCGGTCGAGCGCGCCATCGAGATGAACGGCGAGGCGGTGCCGATGAATATCGCGGCGTTCCGCTATGGCCGCCGCGCCGCAGTCGACCCCGCGGCGGTGGAGGCGCTGATCGCGCCGCGGCCGCAGGAGGACAACGACTCGCTCAGGCTCTCGCAGTCGTTCGCGGAGACGGTGGATCGCCGTGTGGCGTTCCTGACCGCCTATCAGAGCGCGCGCTATGCGCGGCGTTATCGCGACTGGGTCGAGAAGGTGCGCGCGGCGGAAGCGGAAAAGGCGCCCGGCCAATGCTCATTGTCGGAAGCGGTGGCGCGCTATCTGTTCAAGCTGATGGCCTACAAGGACGAATACGAGGTGGCGCGGCTTTACAGCGACACCTCATTCGTTGAGCGAGTGAAATCCACATTCGCTGGCGACAATCTGCGCTTCGAATTCCATCTGGCGCCGCCGCTGCTGGCGCGGCGCGACCCATTGACCGGCGAGCCGAAGAAAATGTCGTTCGGTCCCTGGATGCTCAAGGCGTTCGGCGTGCTGGCGAAGTTCAAGGTCCTGCGCGGCACGCCGCTCGATCCGTTCGGCTACACCGACGAGCGCCGCAGCGAGCGCAAATTGATCGCCGACTACCAGGCCTTGCTCGCGACGCTCATCGCGGAATTGACGGGCGCCAATCACCAGACCGCGGTGGCGCTCGCCGCTATCCCGGAAAAGATCCGCGGCTTCGGCCCGGTCAAGCAACGGCATCTCGTCGCCGCCAAGGCCGAGGAAGCCGCCCTGCGCGAGCAATTCCGCACCGGCGCAACGCCGTT
>JGI20173J14856_1000483_pt1 | contig 10183 bp, 10 predicted proteins | sample NGESurdeep072012_8_FD_14856 | JGI IMG/M metagenome (IMG submission 14856)
GAACAAGGCAGGGGTGGCCCCTGCACCCACCGTTAAGGCCGCGCTCCGTTGTCGCGCGCGGCCACTGCCAACGGCTTAATACTGCGCTGCCGTCGCCACGGCCAGGGGTGACCCCTGCACCCAGTGTTAAGAAAAGATGCGGTCTTCGCCCTGTTAGGAAAGGTACGGTTCAGTCGTCGCCGGAGTCGTGGGGAGCGTCCGGGACCGGTGCGAGGAACTTCACATAGATGAGTTCCGGATCGCCTTCGTCGAGATTCTCTACGAAGCCGCTTTTGACGAAGCCCAATCGATCGCACAACCGCTGCATCGGGAGGTTCGACTGATTGGTCGAGGTGAAGATCTTGGCGCCCTGGCAATCGAGCTCGGCCGCGCGCATCAGGGCGGTCGCGAGTCCGCGGCGGCGAAAATCGGGATGCACGATCAGCAGGCGCACGAAGAATTGATCGAAGAAACTCTCGTCGAAGATGACGAAGCCGCGGACGGCGCCGTCAACGCGCGCGACTGCGACGGGGCCGTGGGCGAATGCCTCGCCGATAAATCTGCGCCGCGAGGCGCCCTGGTGGACAGTTTCGTCCAGCGCGCAAATGTGCACAAAATCCTGACTGGAAGCCCGCTCGATTATCGTCATAAATCTCGCCAGAGGTACGATCTCCGTGAAGGATGAAACTTCAGTCGATCCGTTGATAGTTCGCCGCGAGGCGCCGATTGGATGGCTGGTGCTGAACCGGCCGCAAGTTCGCAACGCGCTCAATCTTAGGACCTGGCAGCGGATTGCGGAAGGTGTCGCGGAACTGGCGAGCGACGACACGGTTCGCGTGATCGTCATGCGCGGCGGGACGCCGGAGGCGTTTATCGCGGGCGCGGATATCTCGGAGTTCCCGGCGATGCGGGCCGATGCGGCGCAGGCGCGTGCCTATCGCGACGCGCCCAACAACGCGATCGCGGCGCTTATCGAATGCCGCAAGCCGATCGTCGCGATGATCTCCGGGGTCTGCATCGGCGGCGGCGTGCAGGTCGCGCTCGCATGCGACATCCGGATAGCGGCGCGCGGCACACGCTTCGGCGTTCCCGCGGCGCGGCTGGGACTGGCGTATCCGCTGGAAGGCGTCATCCTGCTCGCGGATACGGTGGGCCCCGCCAACGCGCGCGATATCCTGCTGTCGGCGCGGCTGTTCGACGCGGAAGAGGCTATCCAGATGGGGCTAATCAACCGCGTGGTCGATCCCGAAAAGCTCGAGGCAAACGTGCGCGACTATGTGCTCAAGATGGCGGGCAACGCGCCGCTGACGATGGCTGCCGCCAAGCTGGCGATTGGCGAGAGCCTGAAAGATCGCGAGGAGCGCGACGTGAAGGCGGTTTCGACGATGGTCGCGCGATGCTTCGACAGCGAGGATTATCGCGAGGGCGTGCGCGCATTTCTGGAAAAGCGCCGGCCGAATTTCAGGGGCCGCTGAGTACCTGGATCCATTGCATCGAATCGAAAAGCGGGAGGTAATCTGACGATGAGCGAAGCAATCGCGCCCGGAGCGTCGCAGGATTTCTACTTCAATCCGTGGGACGAAAACTTCCGCGCCAATCCGTATCCGCATTACAAGCCGTTGCTCGCCGGTCCGCCGCGTATTCTCGACTTGTTCGGGCCGACCGCGATGGTCGCTCGCTACGCCGACGTGATGGCGGTGCTGCGCGACCATGCCCACTTCTCGAGCGAGCGGCCGCGCGGTCCCCTCGAACCTCCGAACGAGGGACCGTTTGCCGGCGCACGCACGATGCTGTTTTCCGATCCGCCGATGCATACCCGGCTGCGCCGCCTGGTCTCGCGTGATTTCACGCCGCGGCGAATCCGCGCGCTCGAACCGCGAATCCGCGAGATTGCAAAAAATCTCGTCGACGCTGCCCAGCGCAAGGGCGAGCTCGAAGTGATGCGCGGGTTTGCGAACGCGCTGCCGGTGATGGTTATCGCAGAGATGCTCGGCGTGCGGCCGGACCATTACGAACAGTTCAAGCACTGGTCCGACACGGTGGTATCGGGCGAGAACACTCTGCCCGGGACTCCGCTGCCGCAGCAATTTCATACCGCGATCAAGGCGCTGCGCAGCTATTTCGCCGAGGAGATTGAGCGGCGGCGCAAGAATCCCCGCACCGACCTGATAAGCGCGCTGGTCGCCGCGCACGACGACGCCGAAGCGATGAACGCGGACGAATTGCTGGCGTTCGTGCTGCTCCTGCTGCTGGCCGGCAACGAGACCACGACCAATTTGATCGGCAACGGGATGCTCGCGCTGGGGCGCAATCCCGCGCAGATGAATCTACTGAGGCAAAGGCCGGAGCTGATGGCCAGGGCGATCGAGGAGATCCTGCGCTACGACGGACCGGTGCAGTCCACCGTTCGCTTCACGAAGCAGGATACGAAACTCGGCGGCACCGAGCTGCCGGCCAATCTCGGATGCTTCATAATCCTTGCCGCGGCAAATCGCGATCCGGCGCAGTTCGAAGATCCCGATCGTTTCGACATCACGCGCGAGCCTCGCGACCACGTCGCGTTCGGCGAGGGAATCCACTTCTGTATCGGCGCGCCACTGGCGCGAATGGAGGGTGCGATCGCGATCGGCGCGATGCTCGAGCGCTTCCCGCGGCTGCGGCTGAAAGATCCCGCGATGAAACCGGCTTACAAGGGATCGTACTTTTTGCGCGGTCTCGAGTCATTGCCGGTAGCGATCGATTGAATCCGGATGACCGATCCCGCGTCGCGTCGGATTTGAAATCCGAAACCGCGGCTTCGGCTGAGGAAGCCGGCAGGAGTGTCCACCTTGGGCTGTTGGGCAGGACGCCGCCGTTCACCAAGCGGCAGCGCCGGGTGTTCTGGATCGCGTCGACGGCGGGATTTTTCGATCAATACGATCGCGCACTGCTAAGTCTCGCGCTCAAGCAAATTCAGGCGGGGCTCAAGATCGCGGAGTCGCACCTTGGCGCGCTGCTTTCGGTGATCCGGCTCGGCTACCTGCTGGCGCTGCTGATGACTCCCTTTGCCGACGTGTTCGGGCGCCGCCGCCTGCTGCTCTACACGATCTTCGGCTACACGATTTTCACCGGCCTTATCGCGATCGCGCCGGGCGAGCGGAGCTTCGCTGCGTTTGAAATAATTGCGCGCGCGTTCGCGGGCGCCGAAGCCGCAATCGCGATGGTGATCGTGGCCGAGGAAGTTGACGCTGCCCATCGCGGATGGGCGATCGGGCTGCTCGGCGCGGTGTCGTCGGTGGGCTACGGCCTGGCCGCGATCGTGTTCGCGTTTATCAACGTGATTCCTTACGGATGGCGCGGGCTGTACGTGATCGCGCTGGTGCCCCTGGTGCTGATCATTCCGCTGCGCCGTATGCTGCCCGAAAGCATGCGCTTCGAGAAGGAGAAACTCGAAGGGCTGCGGCCGGTGAAGATCTGGCAGCCGCTCGCGCAGTTGTACAGCGCGTACCCCCGACGGCTTATCATGATGCTGTCAAAGTTTCTGCAGGAGACGCATCATTGGTCGCCGGGCAACGTCTCGTCGTTGTTTCTGTTCGGCGGTGCGCTCGGAATATTGGGCTCGATCGTCGCGGGCCGGATGAGCGATCTCTATGGGCGGCGCGTCATGGGCGCGGCGTTCATGTTCCTGTCGCCGCTGTTGACTATCTGGATGTACATGGCGCCGGGCTGGTCGATTGTTCCAGCATGGATATTGGAAGCATTCTTCGATATCGCGTCGAGCACGATTCTGGCTGCGTACAGCGCGGAGTTGTTCCCCACCTCTTATCGTTCGACTGCGGGAAGCGCGCTCGCGGTCGCGGGCACGACCGGCGGCGCACTCGGGCTGTTCCTCGAGGGCGTGCTGTTCAATCTCACCGGCTCGCACGCGCGTGCGATCTGCTGCCTGATGGTCTTCTGGATAATCGCGCCGGCAATCATTTGGTTCTTTCCGGAGACCTCGGGACGCGAGCTCGAGGAGATCTCGCCGGAAGCGAATCTGATTTGATTTCCCGCGACTCATCGACGCGCTAGATTTGCGCCTGAGTATGGGAGCAACGTTGCATCGTCGCTTGCGCATCCGATTCGGCCCGTTTGCGCCCGTGGTCATCGTGCTCGCGTTGCTCGGATGCGCGCGCGGTCCATGCGTCACGATAGTCGGCGCTGACGGCAGGCCGCGCGCCACCGTTGCGGTCGAAGTGGCGAACACGGGGGCGCAGCGCGAGCTCGGCCTGATGTATCGCAAGCATCTCGACGAGAATGCGGGGATGATCTTTGTTTTCCCGGATGCGGTGCACCGGAATTTCTGGATGCACAATACGCCGATTTCGCTCGACATGATTTTCGCGGACGCGGCGGGCCGGGTGACGGGAATCGTCGCGAACGCGGAGCCGTTTTCCGACAAGCTGCTCGGCGTCGAAGGCGACTCGGAGTATGTGCTCGAAGTGAACGGCGGTTTCTGCGCGAAAAACGCAATCAAGCCCGGCGACCGATTGGACTTCTCCGGGTTTTCAACCCGCGCGTCGGAATAATCGGGCGCTTTAACCGGCCGCCGACATGCGGTATCTATGCTTGCCGGTGGCGCGTGACGGGCGCCTTTTTGTTTGCCGTCTATCTCGCTTTGTCGCGGTCGTGAAAAATGGGCCTTAAAGAAAATCTCGAACGACTTCAGCAACTCACGCGCGAGGCGGAGGCGGCCGGCGGCCAGGATCGGCTCAAGAAGCAGCGCGCACCGGGCCGCATGACCGCGCGCGAGCGGGTCGAGTTTCTCCTCGACCGTGGATCGTTCGTCGAGATCGACAAGTTCAAGACGCATCGAATCACCGACTTCGACATGGCGGAGAAAAAAATCCCCGGCGATGGCGTCGTGACCGGCTACGGCACGATCGACGGGCGCAGGTGTGCATCTTCAGCCACGATTTCACGGTCTTCGGCGGCAGCCTGTCGGGCGCATTCGCGGAGAAGGTCTGCAAGGTGATGGACCTCGCCATGAAGACCGGATGCCCGGTGATCGGGCTCAACGACGGCAGCGGCGCGCGAATCCAGGAGGGCGTCGTGTCGCTGGCAGGCTATGCGGATATTTTTCTGCGCAACGTACTGTCGTCGGGAGTGATTCCGCAAATTTCCGCAATCATGGGACCGTGCGCCGGCGGCGCGGTGTATTCGCCGGCGATGACGGACTTCATCGTCATGGTGCGCGATACCTCGTACATGTTCATCACCGGGCCCGACGTGATCCGGGCGACCACGCACGAAGAGGTCACGATGCAGGAGCTTGGCGGCGCAGATACCCATAGCCAGAAGTCGGGCGTGTGCCATCTCGAGGCCGACGACGACGCGGGCGCGCTCGCGATGATCCGCGAACTGCTTTCATACATGCCATCGAACAATGTCGACGACCCGCCATTCGTCGCCGGCGGTGACGATCCCACCCGCTGCGATGCCGCGCTCGATTCGATCGTCCCTGAAAATCCCAACAAGGCTTACGACATGGGCGAGATTATTCGGCGCGTGGTCGATGACGGCCACTTCCTGGAAGTGCAGAAGGACTACGCGCACAACATGCTGATCGGGTTCGCGCGGCTCGGCGGCTACTCGGTCGGCGTGGTCGCGAATCAGCCGGCGTTTCTGGCGGGATGTCTCGATATCGACTCGTCGGTGAAGGCGGCGCGATTTGTGCGCTTCTGCGACGCGTTCAACATTCCACTGGTCACGTTCGTGGATGTGCCGGGCTTTCTGCCCGGTTCGTCGCAGGAGTTCGCCGGAATCATCAGGCATGGCGCCAAACTGCTCTACGCGTTCTGCGAGGCCACCGTGCCCAAGGTGACGGTGATAACGCGCAAGGCTACGGCGGTGCGTACGACGTCATGTCGTCGAAGCATATTCGCGGCGATTTCAACTTCGCGTATCCGAGCGCCGAGATCGCGGTGATGGGACCCGAGCAGGCGATCAACATTGTTTTTCGCAACGAGCTCGCCAAGGCCAAAGACGCAGTCGCCGAGCGCGCGCGGCTGGCCGAGGACTATCGCAAAACTTTTGCGAATCCGTTCAAGGCCGCCGAGCTCGGCTATATCGATGAAGTGATCATGCCGCGCGACACGCGTCCCAGGCTGATCGGCGCACTGAAGGCGCTCGCGAACAAGCGCGACAAGAATCCGCCGCGCAAGCACGGCAATATTCCACTTTGAGGATCAGCGCCGGAACCCGCCGCCGCGCGCAGTTAGCTCGCGTGGGCTGGATTCGGTATAGAATTTGGAGAGCGATGCGTCCGGTCCGAGGATGGCCGGAAGCCGGGGAAGATTGATGTTCAAGCGGATTCTAATCGCCAACCGCGGAGAGATCGCGGTGCGGATCATCCGCGCATGCCGCGAGTTGGGAATCGAATCGGTCGCCGTTTACTCGGACGCCGATCGCGCCGCGCTGCACGTGCGCGAAGCCGATCATGCCTACCCGGTCGGTCCGGCGCCGGCGGCCCAGAGCTATCTTAACACCGCGAAAATTCTTGAAGCCGCGAAATCTTCCAAGGCCGACGCGGTTCATCCGGGTTACGGCTTTTTCTCCGAACGCGCCGCGTTTGCGCGCTCGGTGCAGCGCGCCGGCCTGACCTGGATCGGGCCGCCGCCCGATGCGATCGAGCGGATGGGCGACAAGGTCGAGGCGCGCAAATTGATGTCGGCGGCGGGAGTGGCGGTCGTGCCGGGCTCGCCGGGGACGTTGGAGACCGAAGCGGAAGTAGCCGCGATCGCGAAAAAGATCGGGTTTCCGATCATGGTGAAGGCGGCCGCCGGCGGCGGCGGCAAGGGACTGCGCTTCGTCGAGAACGACAAAGACCTCGCGTCAGTGGTGCGCACGGTCTCAAGCGAGGCCAAGTCGTCGTTCGGCGACGGGCGCTTTTACGTCGAGAAATTTCTGAAGCAGCCGCGCCATATCGAAGTGCAGGTGCTCGCCGACATGCACGGCAACATCGTCCATGTCTTCGAGCGCGAATGCTCGATTCAGCGGCGCCATCAGAAGGTTGTCGAGGAATCGCCGTCGCCGTTCATCACGGCGAAGATGCGGGCGGAGATGGGCGAGGTCGCGGTGCGCGCGGCCAAGGCGGTGAACTACGTCAGCGCGGGGACGATCGAGTTCCTGGTCGACGCGGAGCGCAACTTTTATTTCCTCGAGATGAACACCCGCATCCAGGTCGAGCATCCTGTCACCGAGCTGGTGACGGGCGTGGACCTGGTGCGCGCGCAAATCGAAATCGCCGCAGGCGCGAAGCTGCCGTTCAAGCAAAAGGATCTCACGCAGCGCGGATGGGCGATCGAGTGCCGAATCTATGCGGAAGATCCGGCCGCCGGCTTCNCTCCGGCGCCGGGAANGATCGAGACGCTCAGATTTCCCGACGGTCCGGGCGTGCGCAACGACGCGGGTGTTTATGCGGGCGCCGAAGTGCCGGTCTTTTACGACCCGATAATCTCCAAGCTGGTGGTGTGGGGCGCGGATCGCGAGCAGGCAATCGATAGGATGCGGCGCGCGCTCGGCGAATTCGTAATTTCCGGCGATCTGCGCACCAACCTCGACTTCCATCGCTGGATTATGACGAATCCCAGGTTTTTGAAAGGTGATTTCGATACCTATTTTATCGACCGCGAGTACCATCCGAATCAAAACGGCGCCGCGCCGCGCGGTGCGGAGCTGGCGGCGATTTTTCTCGCGGCGATCGCAGCGGATAAAAACCCCAACCACCGCAATGGCGCCGGCGCACAGCCGGTGGCCGCGCCGCCGGCGTCCGCATGGCGGTCGATTGGCCGATTCGAGATGCTGCGGAGATAGCCGGGACTCTTATCGATGCGATACCTCGCGACTCTCGGCGGTCAGGAACACGAAATCGAGATTGAAGAACTCGCCGCGGACTCGTTCACGATTCGTTTCGGTGAGAATCGTTTCGAAGCCGACTTGCGCAGAGTCGGGCCGCTGTCCTTTTCGGTGATTATCGACAATCGCTCGTTTGATTTCGACGTGGCGCGCGACGGCGAGGAAACTGTCGTCGCATCGCGCAGCGGTTCGACGCGGCTCACAGTCGCCGATCCGGCGCGACGGGCGGCGCGCGCGGCCGGCAAGCGGCGCGAGCTCAGCGGCCGCGTGGAAATAAAATCCGCGATGCCGGGCCGGGTCATCAATGTGCTGGTCGCGCCGGGAGACGAAGTCAAAGCGGAACAGGGAATCATCGTCGTCGAAGCGATGAAGATGGAAAACGAAGTCAAAGCGCCCAAGGCCGGCAAAGTCGTGGAAGTGAAGGTGGTCGCGGGCCAGGCGGTCGAGAAGGGCCAACTGATGATTGTCATCGAGTAGGGGAGGCAGCCGGATTCGACCGGTAGAGGCAGGTTACGATGCCTGAAGACGATCGCAAAATCGCGTCCGCCCGTAAGAATTGGGAGGAACGCAAACTCAATCCTTCTTTGAAGCGCGGCGCCGAGCGCAAGGCCAGGTTCGTCACCAGCTCGGGAATCGAAATCAAGCGGGCGTACGATCCCGAAGACTTGAACGACTTCGATTTTGTGAACGAGCTGGGCTTTCCGGGCGAGTATCCGTTTACGCGCGGCGTGCAGCCGACGATGTATCGCGGACGGCTGTGGACGATGCGCCAGTACGCAGGCTTCGGCAGCGCGGAGGAATCGAACCGCCGCTACCGCTACCTGTTCGAGCAGGGTCAGACGGGGCTGTCGGTCGCGTTCGACCTGCCCACGCAGATGGGTCGCGACTCGGATCATCCGCTGGCCGACGGCGAAGTCGGACGCGTCGGCGTGCCGATATGCTCGCTGGCCGACATGGAGACGCTGCTCGCCGGGCTGCCGCTCGACAAGATTTCAACCTCGATGACGATCAACGCGACCGCGTCGATCCTGCTGGCGTTGTACCTGGTCGTGGCGGAGCGCCGGGGNNTCGGCTGGGACAAGGTCAACGGCACCATCCAGAACGACGTCCTGAAGGAATACGTCGCGCGCGGGACGTACATCTATCCGCCGCGCGGCTCGATGCGGATCATCACCGACATTTTCAGTTTTGCGACCAAGGAAGTTCCGAACTGGAACACGATATCGATCTCCGGCTACCACATCCGCGAGGCCGGCTCGACCGCGGCGCAGGAACTCGCCTTCACCATTGCCGACGGGATCGCATACGTTGACGCCGCGCTGAAAGCGGGCTTGCAAATCGACGCGTTTGCGAGCCGGCTGTCGTTCTTCTTCAACGTGCACAACAACTTCTTCGAGGAAGTCGCGAAGTTTCGGGCGGCGCGGCGGCTGTGGGCGAAAATAATGAAGGAGCGCTTCGCAGCGAAGGATGAACGCTCGATGATGATGCGGTTTCATGCGCAAACCGCGGGCTCAACCCTGACCGCGCAGCAGGTGGACAACAACGTCGTGCGCGTGACGATGCAGGCGTTGGCGGCGGTGCTGGGCGGAGCGCAATCGCTGCACACCAACTCCAAAGATGAGGCGCTNGCGCTGCCGACGGAATCCTCGGTGCTGCTCGCGCTGCGCACACAGCAGCTTATCGCGCACGAGTCGGATGTGGCGGACACGATCGATCCGCTCGGCGGTTCGTACTACGTCGAACGGCTGACGGAAGAATTGGAAGAAAAGGCGGTCGAGTACCTGTCGAAGATCGACGACTTTGGCGGCGCAGTCGCCGCAATCGAGCGCGGCTACATGCAGCGCGAAATTCAGAACGCCGCATTTATTTATCAGCGCGAGATTGAAACCAAACAGCGAATTATCGTAGGGGTCAACCAGTTCACCGGGGGCGGCGAACCGCCGGGGGAAATTCTGCGGGTCAAGCCGGAGCTCGAGGAGAAACAGAAGGCGGGCGTTGCGCGCGTGCGGGCGCAACGAAACTCGGAGACGGCGATGAAGGCGCTCGCGCGGGTCGAGGCGGCGGCCGGCGACGGGCAAAATCTGATGCCGCCGATAATCGATGCGGTGCGCGGATGGTGCACGCTTGGGGAAATCTCGGACGCGATGCGCAAGGTGTTCGGCGAGTACCGGCCGGTCAATACGGTGTAGCATGGCGTTGCGCGGGCGGATTTGTATAAAAGAAAGCGGAATCGGAGAGGAGAGAAAATAAATGGGGCCGATCCCGAAGGGGACATTCTTGACCAAGGGTGTGGGCCGGCATCGCGAGAAGCTGACTTCTTTCGAGCTGG
>JGI20173J14856_1000484_pt1 | contig 10137 bp, 9 predicted proteins | sample NGESurdeep072012_8_FD_14856 | JGI IMG/M metagenome (IMG submission 14856)
ACGCCACCCTTCTGGTTGCACATCGCGTAGACAGCTGCCGGGCCATGCCGCTCCAGCGGCGGCGGGTCCGGGTAGTCGCGGCTGGGCCGGCCGGTGGGCCCGAAGGTCGGCGGGGTGGGCGGCGGAGTCGGGGGCTCCGGAGTTGGCGGTTCTGGAATCGGAGTTGGCGGCTCTGGAATCGGCGGCTCTGGAATCGGAGTTGGCGGTTCCGGGAGCGAGGTCGGCGGCGTCGGCTCGGTGGCGTCGGCTCCAAACGGCTCCGGAGCGGTCGACATGTCCACGAACTCAAACGCCTCTCTGGCCGACCAGGTAGCGGCTCGACTCTAGGGCGGTCGGAAATCTGCTGGCAACCGCTACCGCGCTCCACGGCTTCCGCCGCCGCCTACCCGGCGTACGGCGCTGGCTGTCACAGTGGTGCCTACTAGCTTTCAATGGGCGCCCGGACAGCGCTGAGCATAGGACGGCAGTGGTGGGCGACCCAGCGGTCATCGGTCTGGTCGGAGCAGTAACCGTCGCTACCCGGGGGACGAGCGGCGCCGGCGAGGTGGCGCTGAAGGTGCGCGGCGGCATCGAGACCTACCTGGCCTGGTCCGATGACCCGCTGCCCAAGGGCGGTTGGGTCCTGGTGATCGGTACGCGAGGGCCGCGTACCGTCGACGTGATGCCCTGGACAGATCCGACCGTGGCATTTGACGTTATGGCCTGAAGGAGCACCATGCTGGGCTACCGAGTGCCTGCCCCGGACGAGGCGATGCTGATCTCGGGCGGCAAGATCCGCGGTGGGACGCCGTTTCGGGTCGTAACCGGGCACGGCGCCGTTGTGATGCCGTTCTTCCGCAAGGTGCGGTTCCTCACCCTGGCCATGTGCGAGGCCGAGGTCGAGGAAACCTGCGTCACCCATCAGGGCATCTCCCTAAACGTGCGCGCGGTCATCGCCTTCAAGGTCGGCAACGACCCGGAAAGCATCATCAACGCCGGCCAGCGCTTCCTCTCCGACCAGAACCAGATGTCGGTGCTGACCGGACGGATCTTCGCCGGCCACCTGCGGTCGATCATCGGTTCCCTGACCGTCGAGCAGATCATCCAGGAGCGGCAGAAGCTCGCTATCGAGGTGCTGGACGGCTCCAAGGAGGAGATGGCCCGGATCGGACTGACCGTCGACGCGCTGCAGATCCAGTCGATCGACGACGGCAAGCTCGGCTACATCTTGGCGATCGCCGCGCCGCACAACGCCGCCATCCAGCGGCAGGCGCAGATCGCGCAGGCGCAGGCAAACCAGGCCGCGGCCGAGGCCGAGCAGATCTCCCAGCGCAACCAGGCCGAGTACGCCCGGCAGACGGCCGTCGTGCAGGCCCAGTACCGCGCCGAGGTTGACACCGCGCAGGCCGAGGCCGCGCAGGCCGGACCACTGGCGAAGGCGCAGGCCCAGCGCAGTGTCATCGCTGCCCAAACCGAGCTGGCCCAGCGTGAGGCCGAACTGCGCCAGCAGCAGCTCGTCGCCGAAGTGGTCAAGCCGGCGGAGGCCGAGGCGGAGAGAGTCCGCATCCTGGCCGTGGCCGACGCCGAGAAGATGAAGATTCAGGCCGAGGCCGCGGCGTCGCACAACCGGGTGGCGCTGGACCGGATGCTGATCGACCAACTGCCCGAGATCGTCAAGCAGGCGGCGTCCGGTCTCGCGGGAGCGAACGTCACGGTGCTGAACGGCGCGGACGGCATCGGCGAGATCGCCAGCGGACTCGTCGGGCAAGGCATGGCCATCTTCGAGTCGCTGCGCGGCGGGATCCGGCAGACCGACCACGACGATGGACAGCCCGACGGCACCGACCGGGCGCGCGGCCAACTCGCTCCCCCGGCGGACGGGCCGGCTGCCAGCCGCGAGTACCCGGGCCGCCCTTGAACGAACCGACGACGCGGGAGGTGATCCAGCCGCCGTAGAGGTCGCCGGGCTGCGGCTGCACCTGCTCGTCGTCGACGAAGTACGCATCCACCCGCTCCGGGTACAGCGCCACATGGTCGGCCAGCAGCTCATAGCCCGGTGCCGGTTGCGGGTAGTACCAGCCCGCGTCTTCGGATCGTCGGTTGCCCGACTCCAGCGTGACGTACGACGCGGAGCCCTTGAACTCTCCCAACGAGGTGTGCGGCGAGCCGGTCAGCACACCCGGGGCGAAGTCGGCAAGCGGGAGGTAATACGCCGGCGGGTGGCTGGTTTCCAGTACCCGAAGCGCGCGGCGAGTGTCGACCAGCACCCGGTCGGCGAACATCACCACGACGTGGGCGTCGGTGCGCTCCAACCGCGGTGGACGTGGGTAGTCCCAGACCGACTCGACTTCCGGGATGGATGTCACGGGGTCATCTCCTGGGTCATTGCGGCGGCAAGTCGACTCACCATCGTTCACTGGGGGCGGGGCCGCTGTTCGGGCCGATGATCTTCCCCGGTGGTCGGCACCAGCACCTTCCGCCGCACTCGCCTGGGGTCGAGTCGGTGACCGCCTGCCGCCCCGGTGTCGCCCCCTCGGCTCGCTGCTGGCCTTGGCCCGCGGCGGAACCGACCCTCACGTCGACCCGTCGGCGGACGGCCCCGCATCCGCACCCTCCAACTGCTACCCGCCGGTCTCGGTGCGGCGCAAGCCGCCACGACATGGGTAGTGCGCAAGGCGATCCGCCTGCGGGCTGTGAGTCAGGCCAAGGCGGGTCAACAGCGGACGAGATTGATGCCCTGATCCAGACGGCGCAGGTCGTCGACATCGCTGGTAACAGTCACCCCGTTGACAACGCGGGCCACGAGCACGACCGATGCGTCGACCACGTCCGCAGTGGCGGTCGCGGCGCACAGCTGTCCCGCCGCGCGGGCGCTGGCAGCGTCGAGCGGGTGGATCACGACACCATCCGATGACACGACCCGCACGAGCCGGACCTGGCGCGCTGGGTTTCGCCACGCTTGCGCGAGCGCGCCGGCCGGCACATGGATGCCCGGTGCCAATTCCAGCAGCCGAATCACACGCCGATCGGCCCGATCAACCGCGATGAGCGCGCCCGCGTCGAGGACTATTGGCCGAGGACGCTTCGCGCCCATGCGGTCTCCTCGTCGGTCGCCGGCCCCATCTCAGCGCGGATGTCGGCGAGGACGTCCGCCAGACTCTCACGGTGTGCGCGTTCCGTCATCGCCGCGGCCACCCAAGCGCTCACCGACGGCGCGCGGCCCGCGGCAACCGCGGCTTCGGCCGCATGGACCGCAGCCTCATCGACGGTGACCGTAATCCGTGTTCGCATACTTTGAGCATATCAGTACAACAATTCGTATGCACGGGATTTGGTCCATCCCGCAGGCGGATCACTCAACGGTCACACCGTCCGCCTGCAGCTCCCAGTTGTTTACCTTCTCCGCGTGGACGCGTGGGACGAATCGGCACCGGGCGTGCTCCGCCTGCCGTCCGGCCGGCTGGTACGCGGACGAGGCCTGAGGCAGCCGCTCACGGCCGGACCGCTGCCGCAGTTCGCACTGCTCCTGCAGAGCAGACCACGCCCGGCCCCGGCCTGGCCGTCACGGTGGCTGCGGTGGCCCGACTGGAGGCTGCCCGCGGACCCCGCTGAGGCGCGACAGGCCCTGGCCGACCTGTGGCAGCGAGCCGCGGAGGAGCGGGTCGAGGTGGCCTGCCACGGCACGCCGTCGAGGATTGCCAGGCACGCCAGCGCCGTACCGGTCCGCCCCCGTCCCCCGGTCGCCGATGCAGTGGGGTACGTGCGCGCGCACTACAACCCGCGGGCAGTGGAGACGCCCTGGCAGCGTCGGTTCGTGGCTCGCTTTGAGCGATGAGGTCTTGGCCAGCAAGAGGCAGACTTCAGTGGCACCGTGATGAGAGTCCGCCGATCACCGCAGCGGGATCATCGACGGGAACCGCGGTGGTGCCCTCGTCCTCCTGTGAAGGAGCGGGGACGTCAGCCATCGGACGGACGACGTCCGCCGATGTGGCGGGTGCGCTCTTCCCGGAGAGCGCGCAGGTGCACGGCGGCCCAGGTGCGAAACGGGCGCCAGGCCTCGGAGACGGCGGTCAGCGTGCAGTCGGGCCCGTAGCGATGGGTGATCTCGGCATCCAACCGGCTCTCGTGATGGGGTAGCGCGTCGGGGGCGTTGGCGCCGCGGATTACGACGAGTTCAGCGGCGAACGGCCCGAGACCCTTGACCTGTTGCACGATTCGGACGGCTTCGTCGGGGTCGAGGGACCTCAGCCCTTCGCCGTCCAGTCGTCCTTCCAGCGCGGCGTCGGCGACGGCGTGCAGGTACTCCGTCTTGCGGCCGGGGAGGTCGAGGTCGAGGGTGCGCAGCAGCGCCGGCGGCGGGACCGCGCCGGAGTCGCCGTGGCGGCGGATGAGGTCGTCGCGCAGCCGAGCCGCCTGGATGATGCGGACGCGTTGGGACAGCACCGACCAGACGGCGGCCTCGTAGGGGGAATGGAATCCGCACGGCCGTAGTCCGGGCAGCCGGTCCTGCGCATCGCTGATGACCGGGTCGCGTCGAGCGACATCTGGCCATCCGCGCGCATCGACGTCAAGGGCGAGAAAGCGGCCCGCCTGGGCGGCGGCGGCGGCGAGATCGCCGCCGCCGATCACGGTGATGTGCGCCGTGCTGCCCTCCTGGGTTATCGCCACCTCGGCGCGGTGCCAATCGCGCTCGGTGCGAAACACCGTGCGCAGCTGGGCGGTGTCCTCCTGCGATGGCAGCGCGGCCGGGGCAAAGCCTTCCCAGAACGCCTTACTCGTCGCCAATGACCACGGCCCCAGCACCGCAACGACCACCCCGTGGTAACGGTCAGTGCTCACGGCTGGTCGTGGATGGTGACGACGTAACCGTCCGGTTCGGTGAAGGTGAACGTTCGCCCGAACGGCCCGTCGACGGGCGGGGCCACAATCGACACGTCAGCGGCGACCAGCTCGTCGTGCCGCGCCTGAGCGTCGTCGGCATGCAGCCACAGCGCCACGCCGGCCCCGGGGCCGGGGCCGGGGCCGAACAGCGTCCAAGGCGAGGCCAGGCAGCGGCTCGCGCACCGCAAACGACACCGGCTCGGTGGCGTACACCACCGCCCCGGGCGGGCTGGCAGGAGCCCGGCGCAGGCCCAGCCGGGTCGAGTAGAAGTCGGCGGCGCGTTCCAGGTCGCGCACCTGCAAAGCGATGAAGTCTGGTCCGGTGACCGTCACAGCTGAGTTCCTTCTCCTGGGTCGTGTCAGGGTCCTGACACTCTTGTTGTGTGTCAGGATACTGACATGAGTCAAGCGGGACCGGTGAACGATCTCGACCAGGCGGTGGGCTACGTCCTGAAGCAGGCCGCCGCCGCACTACGCGCCGCCATGGACGCGGTACTGCGCCCACTTGCGCTGACCGTGCCGCAGCACGCCTGCCTGGAACTGCTCGGCCGCCGGCCCGGGCTGTCCAACGCCGAACTGGCCCGCGGCGCGTTCGTCACCCGTCAGTCGATGAACCAGGTGCTGCGCGGGCTGCAGGAGCGCGGCCTGGTCACTCGACCAGCCATCGCTGCCCACGGCCGGGCTCTGCCCACGCAGCTCACGCCGGACGGGCGGCAGGTGCTCCGCACGGCCAGCACGGCCGTCGCCCGGGTCGAAGTGCAGATGCTTGCCAAACTGACCGCCGACGACCAGCAACGGCTCCGGCACGATCTCTCCGCCTGCACCGACGCACTCACTGAGACTCGGCGACCTCAGCAGCAGGCCGGCTGATTAGGTCCAGCCCGCGTCCCAGCACAGTGCAGCAGGACCCAAGATCGGCTAGCCCATTGCTCGGTTAAGCCCATTGCTCGACCGGAAGACCGGGACTCGCCGCCCAACGGAAGGCCCTGACCGGGCTCCCCGTCGCGTACGGCTGAGACTGAGCCTGGCGGTTCCGTTGCGGCCGGTGCAGCGCAGCAGCGCCTACAGGCCGCGGGCGCCGCCCGACCGCCCTGGCCGGTTCCAGCCAGTTGCCAGCAGCAGCCTCCCCACGGCGACGAGCATCGTGATATGACCCGAAACGGAACGCCGCCCCCGGCCGTGGGGTGATCATTGTGAGCGGATACCGCGGCGTTATGACCGTTTGTGCCCGGACACCGCAGGATTGTGATTGTTTGTGCGCGGACACCGCTGCGTCGGGTGATCATTGTGCGTGGACACCGCACTTGGGAGCCCAATGTGAGGTTGCCGTGCACAATGATCTTGCGAGCGCTATCGAACGAGCGGTCGGTTGGTAGCCGAACAGGCAGCGCGCCGGCCGCGCTCGCCCGGAGATGCTCGGCTCAGTCCGAGACCACGCGCCGAGCTCACCGGACCGCTGAGTGCCCTGGCGCCGGGTCATCGCTGGGCGGCCTGACCCGCTCGGCGGTCCAGCGACTCAGCCGGTTGGCGTCCCCAGGCGTTGATCACCTGCTCGACTGGCACGCCACCCGTGGCGGGCCGCTCACAGCCTTAGGCCTGTCAGTCCAGTTGCCATGGCGCATGCGCGTCCGTGTCGATGGCGACCTTGCACCTGCGAGCAAGTCGGTCACCCCCAGGCACCCTTCATGACTTCGGCGTCAGCGAGGTCGGCGAAGGTTTCGGCAAAGGCGGCCAAGTGCTCGACAGTGACCGTTGGTCCGCCGGTCACCCCTCCTGCGCCAACCGCCGGCGCAGGTATTCGCTACGCGACAGGCCGAGCCGAGAGGATCGCGCGTCAATCCCGGCCACGACGTGGTCGGGTACGTCGCGAAGAGACATCCGTCACATCGGCACCTCCATGCGATGTCTGATGATGGCGCCCGTGGTGAGAGCAACTTGACGTCGAGCGGAAGTACACGCCGGCGCGCGTTCTTCGCATGATTGGTGATTGGTGATTGGTGTATGTCCAAGGTCCGCACGAACATTGAGATTGAGGACGTCCACGTCCAGGCGATCATGGACCGGCTCAACGTCAGGACAAAAGGCGGTCGCCCTGGCCCTGCGGCACTTGGCTGGGCAACCCATGACCCGCCAGGAAGCGCTCCAAATGCGGGGGGGCCGCGCCATCGACGCCACGCCGGTCGACCGTGCGCCTCAAGGGACCCCGTGATCCTGGCTGATACTTCGACGCCGCAGTCGCCATCTACCGTCGATGCTGTCGGGCTGGAGTCGCCCCGCGCGGGACGGTCGATTGCCTGATCGCCGCTGTCGCGTGGCGCCGAGGAGCCGCGCTTCTTGCTCACGACGCTGATCTGGATCGGGTTGCCCGAGTTGTGGGGATCGATCTGGACGCGGCTTCGCTGCGCGCAGGACCGTGACCACGGCCAGGGGCCGGCGCGTTAGGCCGGTCCTGTGGTGGGCAGAACCGGCCCGCGAACCGCCGTCGTCAGGGGTGCCCGTGCCCACAGTCCGCGTTCTGACTACCGGAGGAACAATCGCCTCGCGCCGCGGCGCGGCCGGCGTGACCGCGCAGGACTCCGGCGCCGAGCTGGTGGCCACGCTGCCCGGTGGTGATCTCGGGGTCCGGGTCGAGGTCGACGAAGTCTTTCGGATCGGCAGCTTCAGCCTGAGCCTGGCCGACGTGGTGCACCTGACCCGGCGGGTGGTGGACGCAGCGGCCGAGCCCGGTGTCGACGGAGTGGTCGTCACCCACGGCACCGACACGATGGAGGAGTCGGCGTACCTGGTCGACCTCGCCCACACCGCCGCGACCCCGGTGGTGTTCACCGGTGCGCAGCGGGCGGCCGACGAGCCCGACGCGGACGGGCCGCGCAACCTGGCCGACGCGATCCGGCTGGCGGCCGCGCCGGCGGCTCGCGACCTCGGCGCCGTGATCTGCATGGCCGGCCGGGCGTACGACGCGCGCAACGTCACCAAGGTGCGCACGCTGGCGCTGGACGCCTTCGACGCACCCGGCTACGGGCACGTCGCCGAGGTCTACGGCGGCCAAGTCGCCGTCTCCGCGGCCCCCCGCCGGCCGGCCCGGTTCAGCCTCGCCGAGTTGGGCGAGCTCACCGCCCGGGTCGACGTCGTACCGTTGATGGTCGGAGTGGACGCCTCGCTGCTGCAGGCGGCGCGGCAGGCCGGCGCCCGCGGCATCGTGCTGGCGGCTTTCGGCGCCGGCAACGCGAACCCGACCGTGGTCGCCGAGGTGGCGCAATGCGTCGACGCCGGCATCGTGGTCCTGATCGTGTCCCGCTGCCGCGAGGGTCCGGTCGCTCCGATCTACGGCAGCGGTGGCGGCGTCGACCTGGAGCGGGCCGGGGCGATCTTCGCCGGCAACCTGCGCGCGCCCAAGGCGCGCCTACTGCTGGCCGCGGCGCTGGGAGCGGCGCCCGATCCCGTCATCGCGATCGAGCGGCTGCGCCCGCACTTACTGCCAGAGTTCCCGTCCCCCACCAACTCCCTCACCAACGAGGAGTGAGCTATGCCCAAGGAAATCTTCGTGGCGTTCGGCACTGACGTCGACGCCGTCGGCGGCTGGTTGGGCTCGTACGGCGGGGAGGACTCGCCCGACGACATCTCCCGTGGGCTGTTCGCCGGCGAGGTCGGCGTACCACGGCTGCTGACGCTGTTCGAGCGCCACAACCTGCGCACCACGTTCTTCGTGCCCGGTCACTCCCTCGAGACGTTCCCCGACTCCACCAAGATGATCGTGGACGCAGGGCACGAGATCGGCATCCACGGGTACTCGCACGAGAACCCGATCGCCATGACCCGCGTGCAGGAAGAAGCGATCCTCGACCGCTGCATCGACCTGGTGGAGAAGGCCAGCGGTCAGCGGCCCACCGGCTACGTCGCGCCGTGGTGGGAGTTTTCACCGGTGACCAACGAGCTGCTGCTGGAGCGCGGCATAAAGTACGACCACTCGCTCATGCACCGGGACTTCGAGCCCTACTACGTCCGAGTGGGCGACAGCTGGACGAAGATCGACTACTCCTTGTCGGCCGAGGAGTGGATGCAGCCGCTGATCCGCGGCCGGGAGACCGACCTGGTGGAGATCCCGGCTAGCTGGTACCTCGACGACCTGCCCCCGATGATGTTCATCAAGGCGTCGCCGAACAGCCACGGCTTCGTAAACCCGCGCCACTTGGAGGAGATCTGGCGCGACCAGTTCGACTGGGTCTACCGGGAGATGGACTACGCGGTGTTCGCCATGACCATTCATCCCGACGTATCCGGCCGGCCGCAGGTGCTACTCATGCTGGAGCGACTGATCGAGCACATCAACGGCCACGACGGCGTGCGCTGGGCGACGTTCGACGAGATCGCGGACGACTTCAAACGGCGTACGCCGCCGCCGAGCGCCCGCTGAGCCGGGGCTACGCGCTCGCGCTCGAGCTCGTCGCCGACCAGCCGTTACGAGCCGCGCTGGCAGCCACCACGTTCCCGCTTCCGCTGGCGAGGCAGCTGCTGGAGGCGCTCGGTGCCGAAAGTCCAGCCACCGCCGGTGTCCGATCTCGTCAGCCGGTGCGAAGGACTGATCTTCGACCGGATGGTCGGGCAGCGCGCCCAAACCGCGGCAGCCCCCGGCACCCCGGCACCCCCGACAGCCCGGCACCCCCGACAGCGTGCAAGAGCTCTCCGCCTTTGTCGTGTTCGACGAGTCGGGCGCGCTTCAGGCGATGCTCGAGTGCAAGGGCACGAGCATCGGCGGGACAGCCCGTGACAAGCCCTGCGCTTCGAGCAGTTGCGCGACGCGTCAATACACCTCGGTGGCATCCCGCTGTTGGCCGTGCTTGGTGGCATGGGTGGGCTCGCGTGAACGACGCCCTTGTACCAGTGGTCCGAGACACGGATGGTCGGGTCTTCAGACTCGCGAACCTGCCGCAGATGCTCACTGTCGCTCCATTCCGGTCCCTGACCGGACTCGTGGTTCAGGCGCGCTAGTGCCGCTGCAGGCAACTTTCGCCCCGTTGCCCGACCCGCCGATCAAGGTCCGGGACTTTCGCTTGCGGTGACCGCATCCTCGTCCGCTTCTTCGGACTTCCCCCCCGAGGAGCCGACGGCCGATCGGGTGCAGGTGCGGGAGATCAGTTCCGAGGAGGGCAGCCGGCTGCTGCGGATCGTGCCGCCGGGACTCCGGGTCGGTGGGGAGCCGGCGGCGGGCGCAGATCGTGGCTGCTGTCCGCCCAGGGCATGCCGGTGCCGCATCGCCGAGGTGACCTGCACCAGCCC
>JGI20173J14856_1000487_pt1 | contig 10121 bp, 10 predicted proteins | sample NGESurdeep072012_8_FD_14856 | JGI IMG/M metagenome (IMG submission 14856)
CAATCGCCACGTTAAGCAAGCCGGGAAGCAGTGGCCGCGGACGCCTCCGGCATCGCTGCGTCGAGGCGGGTGAGGGCGCTCTGCAAGCTGGTCTCAAACGCCTTGAGGTGCGCTGCGACTAAACGAGGCGGCGAGCCGGTGAAGGGCTTGAACTCCACGATGTAGTCGGCGATGNAGGGCCGCGCCCGCCACCGCCGGCAGGCCCTCTTCGCGGCCGGATTCGGCTTGTTGTTGACCTCGGGCGTCTACTGGAGCCTGTCTTCGCGCTTCATCTCTTAAGTCGGCATCATGATCGTGTCGCCCCATCAGCGCTTTCAGGAGGAGAAGCCTGCCCACGCGCCTCGACTCAGTGGCGAAGGGCTCCTTCAGCCAGGCCGACGCGGGCTTTCAGCCGCCGGTGTTGCAGGACCCCACGCTGCGGCAGTGGCGCTGATCTCGCCGCCGTGACGACCTTGCCGCCGCCGGTGACACGCGTCGTCGCGCTGGGCCGCCAGACATTTGCCGCGCTGGCCAATCCGAACTATCGGCGCTATTTCGCCGGTCAAGCGACGTCGCTGATCGGGACGTGGATGCAGTCGGTGGCCCAGTCCTGGCTGGTCCTGCAGTTGACCGGCTCCGGGCCGGCTCTGGGGTTCGTCGTGGGCCTGCAGATGTTGCCGGTGCTCGTGCTTGGCCCGTACGGCGGAGTGGTCGCCGACCGGGTCGACAAGCGTCGGCTGATGGTCGCCCTCCAGTCAGCGATGGGACTACTGGCGCTCACTCTCGGCGTACTGACTGTCACCGGTGCGGTGCGGATCTGGCACGTCTACTTGCTGGCACTCCTGCTCGGCCTGACCAACGCCTTCGAGAATCCGGCCCGCCAGTCCTTCGTGCTGGAGATGGTCGGCCCAGCCGACCTGCGTAATGCCGTCACCCTCAACTCGGTGCTGGTCAATGCGGCCCGGGCGGTGGGGCCGGCCGTCGCCGGCATCCTCATCGCGAGTGTGGGCACCGGCGTCTGCTTCCTGGTCAACGCCGTCAGCTTCGTCGCGGTCGTCTACTCCCTGGTCAGCATGAACACCGCGGCGCTGGCGCCCACGCCGCCGACGCAGCGTCGCAAGGGGCAACTGCGGGAAGGGCTGCGCTACGTGCGCCGCACCCCGGCGCTGGGCGTGCCGCTGTTGATGATGGCGCTGATCGGCACGCTGGCCTACGAGTTCCAGGTCGTGCTGCCCGTGTTGGCGCGGGACGCGTTTCACGGCAATGCCTCGACGTACGGCTTCATGACGTCGGCGATGGGAGTGGGCGCGGTCGTCGGCGGCCTGGTCACGGCCGGTCGGGGTCGGATCGGGCTTCGGCCGCTGACCGTGAACGCCGCGGCGTTTGGCCTGCTCATCCTGGTCGCCGCCGTGGCGCCGACCCTGGCTGTCGAGATGGTGGCGCTCGTGGGGGTCGGGGCGGCCAGCGTGTCGTTCCTCGCCGTGGGGAACACCACCTTGCAGCTCACCGCCAAGCCGACGATGCGCGGTCGGGTGATGGCGCTGTGGGCGGTCGCCTTTCTGGGTTCGACGCCGGTCGGTGGCCCGATCGCCGGCTGGGTCAGCGAGTACGGCGGGGGCCGGGCGGGCCTCGTTCTCGGTGGCGTCGCGTGCCTGCTCGCCGCGGCGCTGGGCCTGCTNGCTCGCCGCGCAGATCGAGTCGAGGCCGAGGTGGCGCCGCCGCCGGCCGGTGCGNCGGACAGNGGCCGACCGGGTCCGCACGCGCCGGCCTGAGCACCGAGCCGNCGGCGTCTCGAGTGGAGCGACTACCACCGGCCGGGCGCGCCGGACCTGTACCCGGAGCGGCTGCGCGGCGAGATGGACGAGGTGATGCGGCTGGTCTTCCGCGACGTGAGCAACGGGGTCTACCGCTGCGGGTTCGCCNGCACGCAGGACGCGTACGAGAGGGCGTACGCGCCGCTGTTCGACCGGCTGGACTGGCTGTCGGAGCGGCTGTCAGGCCGCCGCTACCTGATGGGCGAGTCGATCACCGAGGCCGACGTGCGGCTGTTCACCACGCTCGTGCGGTTCGACCCCGTGTACCCCGGCCACTTCAAGTGCAACCGGGCCAAGTTGACCGAGATGCCGGTGCTGTGGGCCTACGCCCGCGACCTGTCCCAGACTCCGGGCTTCGGCGACACGATCGACTTCGACCACATCAAGCGGCACTACTACCAGGTGCACCGCGACATCAACCGACCGGCATCGTGCCGGTCGGGCCGGACCTGTCCGGTTGGACGACCCCGCATCACCGCGAGGAGTAAGGCGGCCGGCCGTTCGGGGATGGGGACGCCGCCGCCTCCCCGCCGGAGGCGGAGAGGGTGCCGGCCGAACACGGGGCCGCGCCGGCGTGACGTAGGTGTCAGGGGGCTGGCTCCGTGGCCCGCAAGCGGTCCAGGACGTGCGTCGTGACCGTCGTGAGCGTCGCGACCTGGTCGGGGCTCAGCCCGTCGAAGACCAGCCGCCGGACCGTGTCGACGTGGCCGGGTGCTGCCTGCTCGATCGCGTCGCGACCGGTGTCGGTAAGCGCGATGAACGCGCCCCGCCCGTCGTTCGGGCACCCCTCGCGCGCGACGAGGCCGCGGCGCTGCATCCGCGCAAGGTGATGGGACAGCCGGCTCTGTTCCCACTGCAGCTCCTGCGCGAGCTCGTAGACCCGCAGCCGCGCCTCGGCCGTGTCGCTGAGCCGCACGAGCACCTCGTAGTCGGCGAGGGACAGGCCGCGGCCCTCCTGCAGCTCCCGGTTGAGCCGGGCGTTGAGGTGCGCGGTCATCTGCAGCAGGCCGCGCCAGGCCGCCTGCTCGTCGTCGCTGAGCCATCCAGTCATGGCGTCCATCGTACGGAATGAATGACGCGTCATGTAGGTTGCATGACACGTCATTCACCATCGCCCTCGACTGGAGACCTCGATGACCGTCACCACGACCACCACCGTCCCGGCCCTGACCGACCTGACCGGCACCTACACCCTCGACCCCGCGCACACCCGGATCGGGTTCGTCACCCGGCACGCGATGGTGACGAAGGTCCGCGGCTCGTTCGACGAGTTCGAGGGCACCGCCGTCCTCAACGGCGCCGACCCGGCCGCCTCCACCGCAACGGTCACGATCAAGGCCGCCGGCATCAACACCCGCAACGCGCAGCGCGACGAGCACCTGCGCAGCAACGACTTCCTCGCGATGGACGACTACCCGGAGATCACGTTCGTCTCCACCGGCGCGCGTCAGGTCGACGACACCACGTTCGAGCTCACCGGCGACCTGACCATCAAGGGCGTCACGAACTCGATCACGATCCCGTTCACCTTCGAGGGCGCCGCGCGCGACCCGTTCGGCAACACCCGCGTTGGCTTCGAAGGCTCGGTCACCATCAGCCGCAAGGACTACGGGATCACCTGGAACGCCGCGCTGGAGACCGGCGGTGTGCTCGTCGGCGACAAGGTCGTCCTCGAGTTCGAGGTCTCCGCGATCAAGAACGCCTGACCAGCCGATCACGCGTACTCCGAGCTTCCCTCCGGGTCCTGCCGGCCTTGCGCCGGCGGCACCCGGGGCCCGCTCAACCCCCGCGCTCGCACCACCGCCCTGAAGGGCCTGAGATGACCACCCCCACCTTGACCCCCCAGGTCGACGTCCGTCGTGCCGACGAGCGGTTCAAGACCCGCATCAACTGGCTGGACAGCAAGCACTCGTTCAGCTTCAGCCACCACTACGACCCGGCCAACACGCACCACGGGCTGCTGCTGGTCAACAACGACGACATCGTCAAGCCCGGCACCGGTTTCGAAACCCACCCGCACCGTGACATGGAGATCGTGACATGGGTGCTGCAGGGCTCCCTGGTCCACCAGGACTCGACCGGGCACAGCGGCGTCATCTACCCCGGGCTCGCCCAGCGGATGAGCGCCGGCGCCGGCATCCTGCACAGCGAGAAGAACGACTCCTGGCGACTGCAGGGTGACCACCACACCGAGCCCGTGCACTTCGTGCAGATGTGGGTCGTCCCCGACGAGGGCGGCATCACCCCGGGCTACGAGCAGCTCGAGATCGACCACGAGCTGCTCTCCGGCTGCCTGGTCACCGTCGCGTCCGGGATGGACAAGCACGACGGCGCCGCCGCCATCCGGATCAAGAACCGGTACGCCGCACTGTACGCCGCCCGGCTGCAACCCGGGCAGAACGTGCAGCTGCCCGAGGCGCCGTACCTGCACCTGTTCGTCCCGCGCGGCACGGTGACCCTCGATGGCGCGGGCCAGCTCAACACCGGCGACGCGGTCCGGTTCACCGGCACCGGCGGTCAGCAGGTCACCGCGGTCGAACCCGCCGAGATTCTCGTCTGGGAGATGCACGCCACCCTCGGGTGACCTTCCGGGCAGGCTCCGGGGGCGGACCCGGCCCGGGCCGGCCGACTTCGTAGGACAGCCCTGATCGGCGGGTGCGGGTCGCGGTGGCCGACCCTAGCCCGGATTGAACGGTGCCGGGCTGGGTGGTGGTGAGGCTCGGCGGCGCGGCGGGCTGCGGCGACCTGTGCCGCCCGGTCCTGGTTCTCCCGCAGCCAGGTCACGGCGTCGGTCAACGCTGCCAGCTGGGCGAGCAGGGCGAGCAGCTGTTTTCGTTGCAACCGGCGAAGTGAGACGTTGGATCGAAACCGAAACGTGGCAGGGTGGTGGGGATGAACCGTCAGCAACTACGCGACGCACAGACGCCGCTAAAGGAGCGTTACCGCGGTGACCCGGCAGCAGCCGTGGTCACGCTAACCGCGGACGGCGCCCTATCCGATGGCATCACCTGTTCGGTGCAGACGGGGCGGGCGTTGGCGGTGGCTGGGCTGCACCCGGCAAGTGGCGGAGACGGCATGTCGTTGTGCTCCGGCGACATGCTGCTGCAGGCTCTCGCCGCCTGCGCGGGGGTGACGTTACGCGCGGTTGCGACGAGTCTGGACCTGCGGGTCCGTGGTGGTTCCGTCCACGTTGAGGGTGACGTTGATTTCCGCGGGACGCTTGCGGTGGACCGGGACGCCCCGGTCGGGTTCCGCGCCATCCGCGTGACGTTCGAACTCGACACCGATGCTGACAATCACCAACTCAAGACTCTGCTGCGGCTGACGGAACGGTACTGCGTCGTCGCCCAGACGCTCGCGTCCTCGCCGCAGCTCAGCGTCTCGCTGGCGCACTTCGGAACGGGCGAGCGCGGCGACTGACGACCAGGGTGGCACCCGCGAAACACCCTGCGAGACAGAGTCGCGCGACCAGCGGCAGAGTCGAGCGGCCGCGCGCTCCGCGGCATGTCCGGATGTTGTGGGGACTCACCGTCCTCGCCCCCTGGCTGGGTGGTTGATCGGCGCGGGCCCGCCTGTCACGGAGTCTTACATTCGAGTGGTGAGCTTCAATGTCACGGCGGATGCCTACACGCGGTTCATGGGCCGGTTCTCCGAGCCGTTGCCGTGGAGTTCGTGGAGCGGGCCGGCGTGCGAGAGGGTCAGCGGGCGTTGGATGTGGGCTGCGGGCCGGGAGCCCTGACGACGCAGTTGGTGNACCGGTTGGGCGCCAACGCNGTCTCGGCGATCGATCCCTCCGCCGCGTTCGTGGCTGCAATCCGGGCGCGCTTGCCTGCGGTTGNCGTTCGCTGCGGTGCAGCCGAACATCTTCCCTTCCCCGATGACAGTTTCGACCTCACGCTTGCCCAGCTGGTCGTGCACTTCATGGCTGATCCAGTGCGGGGGCTGAGNGAGATGTCGCGGGTCACCCGACCTGGTGGTTTGGTCGCCGCGNGTGTATGGGATCTCGCCGGGGACGGCGGTCCCCTCGCCGCGTTCTGGCGGGCCGCGCGCGACCTCGATCCGGGGGTGCGTGACGAGGCAGAGCTCGCCGGCGCCCGAGAGGGTCACCTGGCGGAGCTGTTCGCCACTGTCGATCTCCGACATATCCAGCCCTCGAAACTGACAGTGTCCGTCCGGTTTGAGATGTTCGCTGACTGGTGGGAGCCCTTCACCTTCGGCGTAGGGCCGGCCGGTGACTACGTCGCCCATCTCGACGACGCGCAGCGCGGCGCTCTGCGAGCCCGCTGCGCGGAGGTGCTACCTCCTGCTCCCTTCGAGCTCTCCGCCTCGGCCTGGTACATGCAGGCTCGCGCCTGATCCCCGGGCAGCGGCAGGCCTCTGATCCGGACATCGGTGCGATCGGACTGCGGCATGAGCGGCCGATGCTCAGGCGCGAGGCGGTGCATCTTGGCGCTCGTCGTTGACGGCGATGAGGTGGGCACCCATCAGCCGCTTCCGCCGGTGCACCTGCACGCGCATGCAGTGACCGCCGTAGCCCGCGGTCTTGGCGTACGAACCGGGGCCGGAGTGGAGAGCTAGCGCTAGCCGGACGTGGCCGATCTCCTTGGCCAGGACTTGCAGGTCCATGTCGACGAGAGACGACCGCATGACGTGTCGTCCGGCGGCGGGGCACCACAGCCACGACGAGGCACCCTGCGAGCCGGATGACCCGAGCTCGCAAGGTGCCCGCAGGTTCGTTTGGTGACTTGGTGGAACCGAGCCGACCACCTGACCGTGGACGTCCAGATCAGGCGAGGTCGAATCGATCGAGAGTCATGACCTTGTTCCATGCTGCGACGAAGTCGCGCACGAACTTCTCCTGCGCATCGTCGCAGGCGTAGACCTCCGCGAGTGCACGGAGCACGGAGTTCGACCCGAAGACCAGGTCGACCCGGCTGCCGGTCCACTTCAGTGCGCCAGTCGCGCGGTCGCGACCCTCGAAGGTCTCCTCGGCCTCGGACGTGGCCTGCCACGTCGTCCTGAGGTCGAGCAGGTTCACGAAGAAGTCGTTGGTCAGCGACTCGGGCTGCTCGGTGAGGACGCCTACCGGGGACATCTTCGCGTTCGCGTTCAGCACCCGCAGGCCGCCGACGAGCACGGTCATCTCGGGAGCGGTCAGCGTCAGCAGCCGAGCCTTGTCGACGAGCTGGAACTCGGCCGGCTTGTCGTGGCCCTTGTCGGCGTAGTTGCGGAACCCGTCCGCGGTCGGCTCGAGGACGGCGAAGGAGTCGACGTCCGTCTGCTCCTGCGAGGCATCCGTGCGACCCGGCCTGAACGGCACCGCGACATCGACGCCGGCGTTCTTCGCCGCACGCTCGATCGCGGCGCCGCCACCGAGAACGATGAGGTCGGCGAGCGACACCTGCTTGCCGCCCGCGTGCGCGGCGTTGAACTCCTGCTGGATGCCCTCGAGGGTCCCCAGCACCGTGGCCAGCTCGGCGGGGTTGTTGACGTCCCAACCGTTCTGCGGAGCGAGGCGCACGCGAGCACCGTTGGCGCCACCGCGCTTGTCGGTGCCGCGGAAGTTCGACGCCGAGGCCCACGCGGTCGAGACCAGCTGGGAGACCGACCGGCCCGACGCGAAGATCTTGTCCTTGAGGGCGGCCACGTCGTCCGCACCGATCAGCTCGTGCGTGACCGCGGGGACCGGATCCTGCCAGATCAGCTGCTCGGAGGGGACCTCCGGGCCGAGGTAGCGAGCGATCGGACCCATGTCGCGGTGCGTGAGCTTGAACCACGCCCGGGCGAAGGTGTCCGCGAACTCCTGTGGGTTCTCGTAGAAGCGACGCGAGATCTGCTCGTAGCCCGGGTCGAACCGCAGGGAGAGGTCGGTCGTGAGCATCACCGGAGGGTGCTTCTTCGACGGGTCGTGGGCGTCGGCGACCGTGTCTGCCGCCGCCGGATCCGTCGGGATCCACTGCGACGCACCAGCGGGGCTCTTCGACAGCGTCCACTCGTGGCGGAAGAGGGTCTCGAAGAAGCTGTTGTCCCACGTCGTCGGAGTGGGCGTCCAGGTGCCCTCGAGGCCGCTGGTGATGGCCGCGCCACCGCTGCCGGTGCCGAAGCTGTTCTTCCAGCCGAGACCCTGCTCCGCGAGGGGCGCGGCCTCCGGCTCGCGACCGACGTACTCGCTCGGGTCGGCCGCACCGTGGGTCTTGCCGAACGTGTGACCGCCGGCGATGAGGGCGACCGTCTCCTCGTCGTTCATCGCCATGCGCGCGAACGACTCGCGGATGTCGCGGGCCGCGGCAACCGGGTCCGGGTTGCCGTTCGGTCCTTCCGGGTTCACGTAGATGAGGCCCATCTGGACGGCGCCAAGCGGCTCCTCGAGCTGGCGGTCGCCGACGTAGCGGGCATCACCGAGCCACTCGGCCTCGGATCCCCAGTTGACCGCCTCGGACTCCCAGACGTCCGCGCGGCCGCCGCCGAAGCCGAAGGTCTCGAAGCCCATCGACTCCAGGGCGCAGTTGCCGGCCAGGACCATGAGGTCGGCCCACGAGAGCTTGTTGCCGTACTTCTTCTTGACTGGCCAGAGCAGACGGCGCGCCTTGTCCAGGTTGGCGTTGTCGGGCCAACTGTTGAGGGGGGCGAAGCGCTGCTGGCCACCGCCGACACCGCCACGGCCGTCGCTGATGCGGTAGGTGCCCGCGCTGTGCCACGCCATGCGGATGAAGAGCGGGCCGTAGTGGCCGAAGTCGGCGGGCCACCAGTCCTGCGACGTGGTCATGACCTCCCCGATGTCGCGTTTGACGGCGGCCAGGTCGAGGCTCGCGAAGGCCTCGGCGTAGTCGAAGTCCGCGTCCAGGGGGTCACCCTTGGGGGAGTTCGCGTGCAGGACGCTCACGTCCAGCTGGTTGGGCCACCAGTCGCGGTTCGACGTGCCTCCGGGAGTGTGGACGACGGGACACCTGCTCTCGGTCTCCTCGTTCATGTCTCCTACGACTGCATCATGGCTGTCAGACACGGGAATCCTTCCGGGGCGCGGTTCGGTGGGGTCGGATCAGGCACTGTCTGCGGTGGAGCACGAGGGGCACACGCCCCAGTAGGTGACCTCGGCCTCGTCGATCGCGAAGCCGTGGTCGTCGGACGCGGTCAAGCAGGGCGTGGTGCCGACGGCGCAGTCGACATCGGCCACGTCACCACACGACTGGCACACGACGTGGTGGTGGTTGTCCGCAACCCGCGACTCATAACGGGCCACGGAGCCCGCCGGCTCGATGCGGCGTACCAGACCTGCGGCCGTCAGCGCTCGCAGCACGTCGTAAACGGCCTGGTGGGACACCGCGCCGAGATCCGCGCGCGCGACACCGATGATCTGGTCGGTGTCGGCGTGCGGATGCTGGTGCACCGCTGTCAGCACGGCCACCCGGGGACGGGTGACACGCAGAGCAGCCCCGCGTAACAAGCGCTCGACTTCCAACCTCGTGGGCACCGTCCGAGTGTGGAGCCATTTTCTGGAATCGGTCAAGAGCACAGGGACCTGCGACCTGATGTTGCCGTCCAGCCTCCCGCCGCGCCTGTCGAGCCGCAACGGCGCGGGCAGGCGGGCCGATAACGCAGGTCCTCGACGGTCTTGATGAAGTGCGACTATCCGAAGATGAGATTGGCTCCGTCCGGCACGGCGACGGGGACGACGGTGATCGCGGGCTCCGCCATCGCGAACCTCCCTGCGGGCTGTACGAGGCCCTGGTGGGCTCGTCGCCGCACCTGCGTTTCGGGCTCGCCTTCTGCGAGGCCCCCGGGGCACGGCTGGTGCGACGTGCCGGTAACGACTCGGGGCTCGTCGAGCTGGCGGTGCAGAACGCGCTGGCCATCGCGGCGGGACACTCGTTCATCGTGTTCCTGCGCGAGGGTTTTCCCGTGAACGTGCTCAGGTCAAGGCGGTCCCGGAGGTGTGCGGCGTCTACTGTGCGACGGCGAACCCGGTCCGGCGAACCCGGCTGTCCGCCCCGCCGGCGCTGGATAGCTGGCTGTTCCCCAGTCCGCTGCTACGCGCGCAACAGTCCCGCGGACACGTCACGCCGGACTGCGTCGGCCGGACATTCAAGGCCTGGGTCGCCCAAATCGGCACCATCGACTCCGAGCTACTCGGCCCGGACGGCACCCCGGCCCCGTTCGACCCAGCACTGATCACCCCATACGCGCTGCGCCATACCTACGCCCAAAGGCACGCCGACGCCGGCGTTCCGGTCGACGTGCCCAAAGAACTCATGGGTCAAGTCGCGGTGGCCACCACGATGGGCTATTACCGTGTCGGGCTCAAACGCAAGCAGCAGGCCATCTACTCGG